>Ga0079226_10000001_pt1 | contig 181427 bp, 172 predicted proteins | sample Poulit2014_FD_76345 | JGI IMG/M metagenome (GOLD analysis project Ga0079226, IMG submission 76345) | Agricultural soil microbial communities from Georgia to study Nitrogen management - Poultry litter 2014 | ecosystem: Environmental > Terrestrial > Soil > Agricultural land | place: USA...
CTGTTATATCGAAAAAGGATTGTTTGGTTGGTAGTATTAGTGTTTATGAATGTTTTTTCAGGTGCAGGTATTGCATATTTTGAAGATATTATCGCATCAAACGTTGCGCTTGTATTTTTTCTTCCATTATTAATTGATAGTGGTGGAAATGCAGGTTCGCAATCGGCAACACTTGTTATTCGAGCAATGACAATAGGTGATGTAAAAATTAAAGATTGGTTTAAGATGTTTACTAAAGAAATCTCTGTTTCTGCGTTGATGGGCTTTACAATGGCTGCGGCAGTCTCAGTTATGGGTGTTATTCGCGGTGGACTTGACATTGCGGTGGTTGTTGCGTTAACAATGACAATCATTGTTATAATCGGAAGTTTAATCGGTATGTCGTTGCCTTTTGTTTTTGACAAATTAAAATTAGACCCAGCAACAGCAAGTGGTCCGTTAATTACATCAATTGCTGATATCGTAGGTGTTCTTATATATTTCAGTATTGCTTCATGGTATTTAAGTTTGTAAACTTAAAAGGAATCAAAGAGCATTTGCTCTTTGATTCCTTTTTTTAATGTGCAATACCAATCCGTGTTTTAAGGAAAGTGTTAGTAAATAAAAGCGAATAAGCAAAATTTGCCGTATCACCCACGGAAATACTCTGCGCATTTGCAGGTAAGACGTTTATTTCTGTGCGATATTTACCAGTTACTTCACTATCAGGCAAATAAGTAGGGCAAACAATCGTCCAATTTAAATTTGAACTTTTTAAGATATGATACGCAGATAAATGGTCTTCTGCAGCGGTTGTCGATCTTCTTTTTGATTCATTAGATTGAAATCGGTAAAGATTAGGTTCGCTACGACTATTTAAAATACCAGCTGTACCAATGGTGATAATACGTGATAAATCATAGTGAGACATTGCGTCGATAATTAACGGCATGCTTTTAGATAAAGTATCCTTCTTATCTGTGTTTAAGGCGCTTATGACAACATCACATTGTTTCATTGAATTGATTAAGTCTATTTTATTTAAAACATTACCTTGATAGACGGTAAGTAAAGGTGATTTTATTTTTATTTTTTCAGGTGACCTGACCAAAACGCTTACTTGATGGCCATCATCTAAAGCGTTTTGTAAAATTTCCTGTCCTACTCTGCCAGTAGCTCCAAGTATATAAATATGCAAAGGCATTCCCTCCTAGTTAATTATTCTTTAAATTGACTTCATTATAGATTTTTTGAAACTGAGCGTTTATTTCTATCTCTAATAAGTTTGTAATGCACAAGGTAAAGTGATGGAATCATAATGAGTGTAAATAAGCTTGAAAATGCGAGACCTGCAATAATAGTAATTGAGAGAGCTTCGAATAAAGGATCACCTGAGACGGCAACTGGAATTAAGGCCGCAATTGATGTTAATGAAGTTAAAAGTATCGGCTTAATTCGAGCATAACCTGATTCAACAATTGCGTCAATAATATTTACATCACTCTCAAGACGACGCACTTCAACAAAATCAATCAAGACAACTGCATTACGAACAACAATTCCTGTTAATGAAACAATCCCCATAACACCAAGGAAGCTTAAAGGTGTTTGTGTTATAAAGAGTCCTAAAATTGCTCCAGAAATGCCTAGATATACGGCAAATAAGACAAGGAATGGTAAACTAAACGATTTAAATTGAAACGCTATAACTAAGTATACAAGTAGTAAGACAATTAGGAATAAAACACCTATTTCTGCAAAGAAATCTTGTTGATCAGAATCTTCTCCACCAGTTGAAATCGTATAATCTTCAGGCAAATTATTTTTTTCTTTATCGGCTATCTCTAACATGTCGGCTTTAAATTTATCTGTATCACCGAATGCTTTTAATGTAATTGCTCGTGTTCCTTGTTCGTGAGGAATTTGAGCAATTAGTGAACTTTTTTCAGGTGTTATAAGCTGATCTAATGAAACTAATGTTGGTGGACCTTCGGTTGTTAATGAAGGGATCATGCTTTGTGAAAGATCAATTTCTTCACCATCTATTATACCAGCTTCTTTTAAAACGACTTGTTTAGAAATATCGTCTTCATAAATATCAAATAAAGGCACACCTTGAGTGAGTAATTGTAATTGATTAGTAACGATGCTTAACGAGATGTTATTATCCTCAAGAGCTTGCGAATCGGGTGTATATTGAATTGCTGGAACTGGTTCGTTTAAATTATCAGTCACAATATTAGCACCTTTTTTAAGCATTTTTTCTTTTAAGTCATCACGTATCATTGAAAGTTTATCAATATCTTCACCGGCTATAGTGACAGTTACTGGCGCACCAACAGGTGGACCTTGAACGATTGTATCAAGAAATATTTCAGCATCAGGATATCGTTTGCGTAATTCAAAAGCCCATTTATCAATAAAATCAGGAGCACTTATTTTTTTACGGTCAATTCTAAATACTGCTTGTCCTGTATTCTCACCTGTATTATCCATTGAAGCGGTAAATAAATTAGGTAAACCGTCGCCTGTGAAGATAGAGGTTTGTTTTACATTCTCATCTTCATAAGAAACTTCATTAACAATATTTTGAAGGATCGTATTGGTCTCTTCAACTGGTGTACCAGCAGAAAGTCTAACGTCCATTGTTACTTCTTCTTTATCAGCATCAGGGAAAAATTCAAAAGGTGTTAAAAAAGCGAGTAAAAGTAGTCCTGTTGCGATAATTAAACCACTAATACCTACAAGAATTGGTCGTTTTAATACTTTACGTAAAACTGTTTCGGAATAAAATATAGCTATTTTTTCTAAAGGTTTACCTAAAAATCCTGGTGTGTTTGAGATTTGTTTATTATAGCGCTTTGTTTTGATATATTGCATCATTGGGACCAAAGTAACTGAAAGTATCGTTGAAGCTATAATCGTTGTAATTAAAATGCTTGGAAGAGCTTTAATAAATGCTCCATTACCACCAGATAAAAGTAATAAAGGAGAGAAAGTAACAACAATGGCCAAACTAGAAGAAATAATCGAAGTGTATACTTCTTTTACTCCATTAATCGCTCCATTCATTGCAGAATCTCCTAATTTATAACGTCGCTGAATATTATCATTTACAACAATACTATCATCAACAAGAATACCAATCGCGATAATGAGTCCAATGACAGAAATTAAGTTTAAATCAACTCCCATGTAAGGGATTGGTATAAGACCAATCAGGACAGACGCAAGCACTGTTAAGGCTACAACAAATGAACCAAATAGTGTTAAGCCAGCAGTTGTAATAATTAAGACAGCAATCACAGCAATTAAAAGTGACACGTATAAACTATCAAAAATTGAATTTACATTATCAGCTTGAGATTCATATGTGTGAGCTGTGACATTACTAGGTAATTTATCGATAAAAGTATTCATTTTTTTATCGATTTTCTTATCCATTGATGGAATATCCTGCTCAGTTTGTAGGAAAATAGTATAAGAAATAGCCGCTTGATCCTCAAAAGTAACAATATCTTTGGCGTCTTTAGCAACTTCATTAATGTCAGCTAATTCAGCTAATGGGATAGCGGACTGGCCTATTTGAAGTTGCTTTAATTTCTCAATTCCTTCGTTTTGTTTAATTGAGAGAACAACGCGCTCTTTTCCATCATTATGGGTTCCTAGTGAAATAGGCTGATTAGCTTGTTGTAATGAAGTTAAAACATCATTTGCTTGGAGTTGGCGATTGGCTAATTTTTCAGGATCAAGTGTAATCATGATTTGTTTTTCTGGGAAACCTTTAACTGTTGTTCCAGCAATACCATCAACAGATTGAATATCATCCGATAACTCGCTAAAAGAAGTTTCTAGATCAGCAAGTTCTTTTTCATCCCCAGTAAACATATATGACACGAGTGGAAATGCTAAATCTAATTTTTTCACCTCAGGTGTTTGGGCATTCTCAGGTAATTCGCTAGTTGTTCGTTGGACTTCTTGTTGTAATTTATTAATAGTTTGTTCATTGTCAATATCATCTTCTAACGAAAGCGTAATAATAGATGCTGAATTTGATGAAACAGATTCCATTGTATCAATACCATTTACTTTTTTTATAGCACGTTCTAATGGATTAGTCATCGTTCGTTCGACTTCAGCAGGTTCAGCTCCTGGTAAAATAGTAGACACCATGACCAAGTCAACAGGCGTTTCTGGAATCTCACGTTTTGGTAAAGTTAAAAATGTATATGAACCAACTAACATGAGTATAAAAATTAAAAAGATAAATAATTTACTTCGCTTTAAAAGATATGCCATAAACAATCTTCCTTTCTATTGTGAAAGTAATAACTTCTAGTGGATAACGAGCTAGATATTTAATTTAAAATATCTTTTAACGAATAAGAAACATTCATATATTTTGGTTTTATTATCTCAGTGTATTTCCACACGCCAGTGCCTCCAATGTAAAATGAAATATCATTATACTTTTTTGCAAGTTTATCAAGATTATTTAATAAGTTTACGTCTTTTTGAAAAGGTTGAATTGTAGAACCTGATAATAAAACTTTTTCTGGTTGAATTCTTTTTATAAGTTGTTCGATAGCAGAGAATTTAGGAGAAGGAGCGACTCTAATCGTTCGCCATCCTCTTATTTCTAATTGTAAAAGTAAAATTTGTAAAGGGATTTCATGTCGTTCATTAGGTAAACAAAAACCTAAGACAATTGGAGCATCAACATTAATTGGAAAATTTCTATTTAATTCAGTTAAAAAATCTCTAACTACGAGACTAGAAATTGTTTCTTGGCTTTCATCCCATTCTTTACTTTTCCATAGACTACCAACTTTTCGTAAAAAAGGTTGTACAGTGTTTTTTAAAAATAAATCTAAACCGTATTGCTGATTTGCTTGTTTTAATAAAAGAATTAAATTTTCCTCGTCATAAATAGCACCTGCTTCAATAAGTTTAGAAACATATGGACTAGCTTTAATAGAAGTATCTAGTTCACGTTCATTTTGATTTGATATTCCTTTTTTTGCTATAATATTTTTTGCTTTTTTTAGAGAGTAACCTTGATCACGCAACTCTTTAAGTGTTTTTAAAGTGAGAACATCATCATGATTATAAATTCTATAACCATTAGCTAATCGTTCGGGTTGTACTATATTGTATCTACTTTCCCATTTACGAATAAGCTGTTCAGAGATGCCGATTAAATCAGAAACTTCTTTTATATAATAGATATTTTCATTTATATTACCCATTATCGTCCACCCTTTACATAAATCTAGTCTAATAATAACACAACATTGTACAATAAACATAATAAATAATAAAAAGTGCATTTTATTTAATAAAACCTTGTACAAATAAAGAAAAAGGTAGTACAATGTTTACAATCAATAAAAATAAGAGCGTTTTAAGGAGTTTGTATAATGAAAAAAACAGTAAGCGTAATTGGTGCAGGTGTGGCAGGATTAGCGAGTGCAATCCGTTTGCAGCATGCTGGCTACGATGTTGAGATTTTTGAAAAAGAAAGTATGCCCGGTGGTAAAATGCATAAAATAGAGCAAGATGGTTATACATTTGATTTAGGACCAACAATTGTTATGATGCCAGAGTTGTACAAAGAAGTATTTGAATTATGTGGACGTAATCCAGATGACTATATTCCAATGGAACAAGTTGATCCGATGTACCGCGTTTACTTTAATAATGAAATTGACAATCCATATGATATTTATAATGACTTAACCAAACTAATTAAGACAATCGAAGAAATAAATGAAGATGATGTTGAAGGATTCATGGCTTATTTACAAGAAATTTACAAACGATTTAGAATTGCGAAAACAGATTTTTTACAAAAACCATTCCGTCATAAAAGAGATTTTTATAATCCCTATATGTTAAAACAAGGATTAAAATTAAAAACATTCGATACAGCAGACCAATTTCTAAGTAAATATATAAAAGATGACCGTTTAAAAAATATGATTAGTTTTCAAACATTGTACATCGGTATCTCGCCTTATAACGGACCATCGCTTTATTCAATGATTCCAATGATTGAATTTTTATACGGCATTTGGTTTATCAAAGGTGGCATGCATACAATGGCTACTGCAATGGAAAGATTGTTCCTTGAGTTAGGTGGAAAAATTAACTATAACGTTGAAGTTGAAGAAATATGTATTGAAGAAGGTAAAGCAACAGGTATTTTAGTAAACGACACAAAAGAAACATCAGACTTTGTTATGTGTAATGCTGATTTCCCATTTGCAATGAAAAATCTTGTTAAAGATAAAAAAGCAAAAGGCAAATATACTGATAAAAAAATCGATAGTATGAAGTATTCATGTTCATGTTTCTTAATGTATTTAGGGATGGATCGGAAATATGAAGAAGTAGAAGGAGTTCATAACTTTGTATTTGACAATGATTTAAAAAAGAATTTACATGACATCTTTAATGGAAATAAAATGGATAGCGCATCATTTTACATTCATATTGCGTCAAAAATAGATCCATCACTCGCACCTGAAGGAAAAGACGGTTTATATATATTAATGCCTGTTTCAGAATTATCAACAGCAAAGTATGAATGGAATGAAGAAACAATCAAACATTATCGTAATTATATTTTAAATTCGATGAAAGAAATAAAAGGATTTGAAAATGTTGATCAAGAAATTGTTACTGAATCTTATATGACTCCAGTTGATTTCGAACAGAAATTCAATGCATATAATGGTGCAACTTTTGGTCTACAACCGACACTTTCACAAAGTAATCATATGAGACCACAGAGTAAAGCTACGCATTGTGAGAACTTATACTTTACAGGAAGTAGTACGCATCCAGGTGCAGGTGTACCAATTGTCCTATTATCAGCAAAAATTGCTACACAAGAACTTATCAAAGATGACCAAAAAGTGATTTTTAGTAACTAAACATATTGGAGTGATAAAAACGGACACCAAGCAGGGAGCAGCAGACTTTCTATATTGTGAAGAAATTATAAAAAAACATTCTAAAAGTTTTTATTATGCATTTTCACAACTGCCTGAAAAAAAGGCAAAAGCAATCTATGCAATCTATGCTTTTTGTAGATCAGCTGATGACCGCGTTGATGAAAATATAGATTCAATTAGTCAACGTCGTGATTTAGAACGGTTAAAACATGAATTAGATTTATTTAATCGTGGTGAAGAAATTAATCATCCATTATGGCGTGCACTAAGACATGTATTTAATCATTATGATATGGACATTCAACCATTTTATGATCAATTAATAGGTCAAGGTATGGACATTGATTTTAAACAACCCAACACCTTAGAGCAGTTAGAGGATTATAGTTATTATGTTGCTGGCACAGTAGGATACATGTTGCTTCCAATCATTGGTTCAAAATCAATGACAAGTTTAAAAGGAGCGGCAATTGATTTAGGCGTTGCCATGCAAATTACAAATATACTAAGGGATATTGGCGAAGATTACCAAGAAAAAGAACGAATCTATTTACCAAAAGAAGATCTAGATTATATAGGTTATTCAATAAATGATTTAAGTTCCGGTGTAATTAACGAGTCGTTTATAGAGTTATGGGAAAAGCTAGCTTTAAGAGCGGAAGTTTTGTATGACAGCTTTACAAAACACATTCATCATTTCGATTCTGATAGCCAAATGCCAGTAGCTCTTTCTGCACAAGTTTATCGCGGTATTTTAAATGCAGTAAGAGATAACAATTACGATTGTTTATCGATGCGTAACTATGTAGCTAAAGAAGAAATGGAACAAATGAATTCTGTAATAAGCAAGTGAAATTCATTTTAGAAAGGTGTTTATAATGAAAGAAAATAAAACGATAATTGTTATTGGCGGTGGGTTAGGCGGCTTATCGGCAGCGATTTCATTAGCACAAGAAGGTTACACTGTTTCGTTATATGAAAAAAATGATCACCTAGGCGGGAAATTAAATCGACTTGAGCAAGATGGCTTTGGTTTTGATTTAGGACCATCTATTTTAACAATGCCACACATATTTGAAACTTTGTTTGCAGGAAGTGGCAAAAAAATGAAAGATTATGTGCCGATGCAAAGATTAAATCATCAATGGCGTTCATTTTTTCCTGATGGAAATGTAATTGATTTATATGAAGATCTAACAGATATGATAGAAAAAAATGATTCACTAAGCAAAAAAGATATGAAACAATATAAAAAACTACTTGAATATTCAAAAAAACTATACGACACGACTGAAGAAGGCTATTTTAAACAAGGCTTTGATAATACAAAGGAAGTTATCCAACATCACGGTGTTTTAAAATCTGTAAAAAACTTCGATTTGTTTTCTACAATGCGTCAAGGAATTGATAAAAGGATTAAGAATAAACAGTTTAGTGACATGTTAAGTTATTTCATTAAATATGTTGGTTCATCACCTTATGACGCACCTGCTGTTTTAAATATGATGATTTATATGCAGCATGCACAAGGTGTTTGGTACGTGCCAGGTGGTATGCATTTACTAGGTGAGGGATTAGTAAAGTTAGCTAAAGAGGCAGGAGTTCAGTTCTTTACTGGAAGAGAAGTAGTAAAGCTTAAAAAAAGAAAAAATCAGATTACAAGTGTTATTTTAGACGATGGCAGCAAGCTAGTTGCAGATTACTATATATCTAATATGGAAGTTATTCCTGTTTATGAAAAACTGCTTGAAGAAAAGCCGAAATTCGTGAATAAATTAAAGAAAAAATTTGAACCGACGAGTTCAGGTCTTGTTCTCCATATTGGTGTAAATAAGAAATATCCACAACTTAATCACCATAATTTCTTCTTTTCAAAAAACATGAAAGAACAGATGAATAAGATATTTCATGAACATGAATTGCCAGATGATCCGGTTATCTATTTAGTTAACACAAACAAAACAGATTCAAGCCAGGCACCAGCTAATTACGAAAACTTAAAAATCTTGCCCCATATTCCTTATATCCAAGAAAATAAGCCCATAACTCAAAAGCAATATGAAGACTTTGCTGATCTTGTACTAATTAAATTAGAAGAAATAGGATTAACTGATTTACGAAAAAATATTGTCACACAAGATATGTGGACACCTATTGATATTAAACGTGTCTATGGATCTGATCGTGGTGCAATCTATGGTACATTATCTGATCGTAAAAACAATAGAGGTTTTAAACATCCAAAACAAAGTGAGAAATATGACAATCTGTATTTTGTCGGCGGTACGGTAAATCCAGGTGGTGGTATGCCAATGGTTACTCTTAGTGGCCAACAAGTAAAAAACAAAATTGTAAAACGAGATCAATCAGATGGAAGATAAATATTTAATAAAAGTAGAAGCAATGTTAGAAACGAGAGTAAATAATCATGATTTACTAACAGTCTTAGAGCGTAAACACATTTTAAAACAATTAAAACATATGTTAATTGAAGAAGAATTTATTTTTTTAGAAGCGTTAAAGATTGATTTAAAAAAATCAGCGTTTGAAGCTTATGCTTCAGAATTTGCTGTTTTATTAAATGAAATTGACTATGTGTTAAAGAATATCGATAAATGGTCTAAAGAAAAGTCTTCATATCGTTTTAAAATAGGTACAATTGAGAAAGTCGAAAAAAACCGTGAAGCGTATGGGACAGTACTTGTAATTAGTCCGTGGAATTATCCTTTACAACTTGCTTTAATGCCTGTGATTAGTGCGATTTCAGCAGGAAACAGTTGTGTAATTAAACCATCAGAACACGCACCAGCAACGAGCGAAGCATTGCAAAAGCTGATTGATGTCTATTTTCCACATCATCAACTAACCGTTGTCTTAGGAACTGATGAAATAGCAAAAAAACTAATAGACATGCCATTTAATTTAATTTTTTTTACCGGGAGTAAAAAAACAGGTAACTTAGTTTATCAACAAGCTGCGAAAAAACAAAAACCAGTTATTATGGAACTAGGAGGAAAAAATCCTTGTATTATTGATGAAACAGGTTTTTCTAAAGAAAACATAAAAGAAATTGTATGGGGGAAATATTTGAATTCTGGTCAAACGTGTGTTGCTCCAGATATTTTATTTGTTCATCAATCGATTTATGAATCGGCGCTATTAGCTTTAAAAGAAACAATTGTCAGTTTTTATGGCGAAATGACGAATGAAACTGTAGATTACGGGCGAATAATTAATGCTGAACATTATAATCGCTTAGAAGATCTTTTAGAAGACGGAAAAATATATTATGGTGGATTGACTAAGCGAGAAGAGTTGTTTATCGAACCAACGCTTTTAATAGATATTAACGAAAAAAGTAGTTTGTTAAAAGAAGAAATATTTGGCCCTATATTACCAGTTATACCTTATACTGATTTAAATGAGTTACTTCAACAGAATCTATTACAAAAAGATAGTCTGGTTGTTTATCTTTTCAGTAAAAATAATAAAACTGTAAATTTATTGAAAAAGCAGATGAAATCTACAATTAGTCAGAATCATGTGATTCAATATGCAACTAATCCTTATATTGCTTTTGGCGGGAATGGCCGAAGCGGATTTGGAGTTTATCATGGCTATGCTGGTTATACATCATGTAGTTATGAGCGAGCAATATCAAAGTCATTCACGTATAAACAGATGAATAAAAAATTTCCACCATATAAAAAACAAGACTTAGCGCTATTGAGAAAGTTACGGAAATGGTTGATATAAGAAGTTAATAGGAGGAGCCAAAATGCTACTTGCTTTTACAATTGTTTTATTGCTCATATTAATAGGTTTAATAAGTGGTATGTTTATGTTTTGGTCACTTCCAACGCCGCAAGATATAGAAAAAAAGCAAAAAAATCCATTTTTATCAATTATTATACCTGCGAGAAATGAAGCACACCGTTTGCCAATCCTTTTAGAATCTTTAAAACACCAAAACCTAAAAGCTTATGAAGTAATTGTTGTTGACGATAAGTCAGATGATCAAACTGTAGAGCTAGCAAAGAATTACGGTGCAACTGTGTATCCTAACACGGCAATAAATAATGTGGATTCAGGAAAAGCAATTGCCTGTGCGAATGGAGCAAGTCATGCTAAAGGTGAATGGTTACTTTTTTTAGACGCGGATGTAAAATTTGAAGAAAGTAATAGCTTAGAGAAACTTTTATCGAGTTATCAAAACCAAAAATCAAAAGGAATATTATCTGTTCAACCTTATCATAAAGTTGAAAAAAGATATGAAAATTTATCTGCTGTATTTAATATAATTGTGCTGACCGGAGTTAATGTATTTACGTATTGGAAAAGTAAATTCAAAACAGCAGGTTCATTTGGTCCATGTATTTTATGCGATAAAAAAAGCTATTTTCAAACAGGAGGACATGCTTGGGCAGAAGAATCAATTATGGATGATTTTGCGTTAAGTAAACTTTTTTTAAATGAAAATTTACCAGTTACAAATTACGGGGGTAAAGGAATTATTAGTCTACGTATGTATTCAGGTGGCGTGCGAGAATTAATAGAAGGATGGACAAAAAACTTAGCAACTGCATCTCAATCGACCCATCCACTTGTTATGACATTGATTAATTTATGGATATTTGGGGCTCTTTTAGCGACAAGTTTACCGTTAGTTGCTTTATTAATAGGTGAATTTTTATTTATTACTCTTAGCTTAACTGCATATGTGTTTTATAGTATACAAACAGCTGTCCATGCAAAAAAAGCAGGTAATTTTAAAAAACGAATTTTTATATTTTATCCAGTGTTATTTTTATTCTTTATAGGTGTGTTTATATATTCGTTATATCGCACCCATGTTTTACGCTCCGTTATGTGGAAAGGAAGAAAAATTAAAGTGTAATGAAAGGGAGCTATAAAAGTGTCAGTTACTTCAGGAATTATACTTTTACTAGTAAACATTATTGCATGGGGATTTTTTCACTTTTTTATTTCATATTTATGTTTTAAAGTACCATTACGTTTCTTTTTAGAAGAGTATAGCTTTTTTAAAATAAAAAATTGGGAACGCTCAGGTAGAGTATGGCAAAATTTATTGTTAGTCAAGAAGTGGAAAGGTTTTTTAATCGATGGTTCATCAATAGCTAGAAAAAGTTACGATAAAAGTCATCTACATGGGACGAAAGAACAAGATTTGCTTAATTTTTCAGCTGAAACGAAACGAGCAGAGTTGACGCATTGGTTGTTAATCATCCCTGCCCCATTATTTTTTTTATGGAACCCAATTTGGGCAGGATGGGTTATGATTGCTTATGCATTAATAGCGAATCTACCATTCATTATTGTACAACGATATAATCGAGGGAGAATTGAATTTATTTTAAAAAATGATAAAACCAGTCCTAGAAAAAGTATTAATTAAAATATTTTCTAGGACTGGTTTTTAATTAAATGGATTAATATGAACCAACACATTACTTACTTCTGGGTGTGTATTCATGAGCGCTTTTTTTGCAGATTTACCTATATTATGTCCTTCTCTAACATTGAGTTTAGAGTCGACACTAATTTTTAAATCAATAATAACATAACTACCATGCGTTCTTGCTAGAAGTTCATCGATATGGTTAATGCCTTCAATTGAAAGAAGCGTTTTGCGATATTTACTTATATCTTCATCGCTTAAGACTTTTTCTAAAACGACAAGAGAGGACTCTTTTGCTAAATCATATCCTACTTTAATAACTATTATTGATACAACAACTCCAGCAACCGCGTCTCCATAAATTAGTAGTGGTAATTCAAGCTTTTCACCTAAAATTGCCCCACCAACACCAATCAATGCAGCAAGTGAAGAAAGTGAATCAGATCTATGGTGCCAAGCATCACTGATTAAAGCGGTACTCTTATATTTTTTTCCGAGGCGCATTTTATATTGGAATAAAATTTCTTTTAAAATAATAGAAAAAATAATAATATATAGAGCTACTTGTGTAGGAGCAAGTGGATTTTGACCAAATAAAATTTTGATAGAAGAGATACTAATTTCAATGCCTACAACAATTAATAGAAGTGCAACGATAATTGAAGCTATATTTTCAGCTTTACCATGTCCATAAGGATGTTCTTTATCGGGAGGTTTATTTGATATGCGAACAGCAAATAAAATAACAACAGAACTCACAATGTCTGAAGCGGAATGAAGCGCATCAGCAATTAGTGCTTTACTACCAGATAAGAAACCACCAAGCCCTTTAATAATTGTTAAAAACAAATTCGCAAAGATGCCAATCCAAGTCGCTTGGTAAATTTTATTTGTATGATCTTTCAAGATTATCTCCACCTTCTATTTCTCTATAATTAGTTTAACAGCAAGTTATCGTCTGAGTCTAGAGCAACGATATTCACTTACTTAAACAAGGCTACAGCTATACAATAATTTTGCGTTAAGGAAACAAATGAAAGATGATAAAAAGTAAATTTATTGTTAAGATAAACATAATATCTATGGGAGGGATCAAGATGAAGTTAGTATCATATTATCAAAATGAAACAGAAAAACTTGGCATTAAACTAAAAGAAGGTATACTACCAGTTGATTTAATCACAATTCACGATGTAATCAATAAAGGGGAATCTGAATTAACAAAACTAAATGAACTTATTAAAAAAAGTAATTCAGCGGATTATATCACAGAAGACCTAAAATATGCTCCAGCACTTACTGCCCCAGAAAAAATTATTTGTGTAGGTTTAAATTATAAAAAACATGCAGATGAAATAAAGGCAGAATATCCACAGTATCCAATATTATTTAATAAGTATAATAATGCATTAAGCGCTCATCAAGCAACAGTTACATTACCCGAAGTAACTGAGCGTGTTGATTATGAAGCAGAACTAGGTATTGTAATAGGTAAAGAAGCAAATAATGTAAGTGAAGAAAAAGCTTTGGATTATGTTTTTGGATATTGTGCTACAAATGATTTATCTGCTCGTGACTTACAAAAAAGAACAGGTCAATGGATGTTAGGAAAAACAAGTGATGGCTTTCTTCCAATTGGTCCATACATTGTAACAAAAGATGAAATTAATGATCCAAATAACTTAAAAATCCAAACAGAATTAAATGGAAAATTAGTACAAGATTCAAACACTGCAGATATGATATTTTCTGTAGAAGAATTAATTAGTTATATTTCAAAACATATGACATTAAAGCCGGGCGATCTTATTATCACTGGTACACCAGAAGGAGTTATTATAGGACAGCCAATGGAAGAAAGAAAATATTTAACCTCAACTGATCAAGTCACTGTGAAAATTGAAAAGTTAGGTGATTTAGTAACTAAGTTTAAAAATAGCTAAATATCAATCTTATTGACATTCACTATATTCAAATGTATTATAGATGAAGATAAGAATACTTTCGACTTAATATTTATATGAGGTGACGAGAATGATTCAATCAGTATTAACAATTGGTGCCGTCTTAGTACCAGCAATGCTTATTCTTAGTATTATTTTAATTAAGGCAACACCTAAGACAAAGTATATTGGATATTTTCCAGCCCTACTTTCATTTGCAGCAGGACTAATCTTACTCTTATTTGCTACTATTATTGATAAGATAGTTATTATGGGTGCAGGCTTAGGTGGATGGGGAATTGCTTTCCTATTCGCAGGTGCGGTAAGTGCACTTGTTACATCTGTACTTGATGCATATGCTCAAGTAGACGCAAAAGCATAAAAAACATGTAGAGAATATTCTCTACATGTTTTTTTATTTTACTATGAAAGTACCGGTTTTATTTTGATTAACTAATCTTTCACGCATCAATTTCCCTAAAGCTCTTTTAAAAGCTGATTTACTCATACCAAATGTATCTCTAATATCATCAGGATTACTTTTATCATTATATGGCATTGTTCCATTATTATTATTTAAGTAAGCTAAAATAATTTCAGAGTCTGAATCAATTCTTTCTTCTTTTAAAGGAAGAAGAGAAGCATTAACTGTACCATCTTCTTTAACTTCAATGACACGACCTTTAATTAATTCACCTAACCTAGGTTCCTCGAAACGTTCTGTATGATGAATGAAACCTCTGATGTTTTCATTTGTTAAAAAGGCAGCACCTTCTCGATTCGTATAATAAATTGTTCCAACAATAGGGCTATTTAAGTCAATGTCTTCAGCCGGTTCAAAAATAGGCTCAACATCAAACTCTTTTGCTGGAATAGCTAATAGACGTCCACGGCGATCTTCTCCAAGTGAGACATATAAAAAATCGTTTTCTTTTGGCCAAACTTCTGTATAAATAGGTAAGTCATCAACAGAGACTAAAATCTCTTTAGTTGTTCCGATATCAACGAAAACACCTAATTTTGGGATAACATTAATGACTTCAGCCCAGCCAAATCTCTCACGGTCAATCGTGGGAAGTATTGTTGTAGCAACAATTTGTTCATTTTTATCGTTATATAAAAAAACTTTTATCTCATCTTCTTCTGTGAATTTTTCATCTTCATTCATATCATTATAATGTAATAAAACATCACTATCATCGATATCTAATACATAACCTGTTTCGATTTCTCTCATGACTGTCGCAATTTTAATTGTTCCGACTAATAAGTTATTCATGCTTAATAACTCCTTTATTTTTAATATTGGAAAAGGGATACTCTAATGAAAGAGCATCCCTTATATTTGTTGGCTTTAAGTAACGAATAAGTTTTATTTATATCCTAATTATGTGTTGCAATAATTTAGGTGGGAAATTTACTTCGTTAGATCGACGAATGTTAAATTTCGCTTAACCGCGGTCATACTTCCACTGGGTGTTTCTACTTAAGCAACGTAAACCCAACCTTCTTTTACGTCCTTGCGATCCTTAAATCGCGCCAGTGTGAATAAGTGTTTCAAAAACATATTGTAGAATGCCAGAACTTATTGGTCACTCATATATTCAACTCTATCATTATCTCACAATGATAAATATATGTCAATATTTACTCGTTTATTTAAAGATAGAGAAATTGTTTTAAAGAAAAATCTAATTTTACCTATTTAATTGTGATAATATAAAAGTTAGCATTACTTAATATAGGAGGTTTTTAAATGGATTTAAATTTATCAAAAAAAATTGTTTTAATAACAGGGGAAAGTAAAGGCATTGGAAAAGCTATTGCAACAGAATTTGCCAGAGAGAATGCCATCGTTTATTTAATGAGCCGAACGGAATTAAATTTAAAAGAAACAACAGAAGAAATCATTAAAGAAACAGAAAATAGTCATGTGAATTATAAAGTCGGAGATTTAAAAAATGGAAAGGATATCAACCAAGTCGTTGAAGAAATAAAAAAAGCTCATGGGAAAATAGATGTCTTAATTAATAATGCAGGAGGACCACCACCTGGAGGTTTTTTAGATGTTGAAGAAGAAGATTGGTATCATGCGTTTGAACAAAACTTACTTAGTGTGGTGAGAATGACTAAAGCAGTTATTCCACTTATGATCGAATCTGGAAGTGGTCGAATTATCAATATAACGTCATCTTCAATCAAGGCAAGTATTGATAATTTAATCCTTTCAAATGTTATGAGACCTGGAGTACATGGATTAACTAAGAGTTTAGCGCAGGAATTTGCTAAAGATAATATATTGGTAAACACAATTGGGCCTGGAAAAATTAAAACGGATCGAACATTAGAACTAAGTAAAGCAACAGCAGAAAAAACAGGAAAAACAGTCGAAGAAGTTGTAGAAAATATGAGTGAAAACATACCAATTGGTCGATTAGGTTTACCTGCTGAATTTGCTAAAATAGCTGTATTTTTAGCATCAGGTGCAAACACTTATGTGACGGGTCAAGCTTTGTTAGTTGATGGAGCATCAGTTAGTGCACTGTAATGAAAGAAACTAGGAAAAATTATTAAAAATTTTTCCTAGTTTTTTATGTATCGAATTATGAAATTGCTTTTAATCCTGTTACACCGACGATAATAGCTACTAAACTTAATACTCTAAAAACATTTTTTGATTCACCGAAAAAAATCATATTCATAAGCACAGCACCTGCTGTTCCAAAGCCGATAAAAACAGCGTATGCAATACTAACAGGTAAATAATAAAATGAAAAATATAAAAAGCCAAAAGAAGCAGCAAGTCCACCGTAATAAACAAACCAAGTCAATAGATTACGGTTACGATTATAAATATTTAAACCATAAACCCCAACCATTTCAGATACCGTTGCTAGAAATACAAGAAACCAGCCCATTATTTAACAGCCTCCCTCTGCTTTGGTTTATGATCAGACAAATTAAGTCCGATAACGCCAATTAGAACAACTCCAATGAAAAATAATTTATGAGAAGTAATTTCTACATCAAATAAAAAAGCATCCATAAAGAGTGTCCCGATTGTCCCAGCTGCAGCAAAGATAGCATATACGGTACCGGTTGGAAGACCTTCACACGCTTTAGCTAAAAATTGCAAATCAAAATAAATGAAAATCAAAATAAAAATCCAATGCCACCAATCACTCGCGACATTAAAACCAAAAAGCCAAATTAATTCAAATAAACTCGTTAAAAAAACATAAATCCATGCCTTATTCATTACTTCCTCCTCACATACAAGAATCGGTCTATTTAGATATGTTCAATGTATGTTATTTATCTGCAACTATTTTACAGGTCCATTATTTATACCAGTAAGTTCACCATTAACAGAAAATATTTTTGCTCTAATATCAGTGATTCCAGACTCAGTTAATCGCTGAGTGTGCATATCTAAATACTTTTGTGCTGTTTCTTTTGTTTCAAAATTATAAATCCCACCAGCTTCATTTGTTTCTTGGTTTTCTGTCCATATTTTCCAAATAAAACCAGGTTCGGCATTAATACTTTTTGCTAAATCGGTAAAGACATCAGTCATTTCCTTGCCAAATGGTCCGTCCATTTTAAAGTCTACTTGTAAAATGTATGTCATTAATCATTCTCCTTGTTAATCAATATCTTATAAGTATATCTAAAAAGAAAACTTCTTGCATGATTGAAGTGTTTTACAAGTAAAAATGTCATTTAAAGTTGATAAAAAATATTTTAAGCGTGCAAATAGATGAAAAATGTAGTATAATCCATGAGCTATGAATTATTTGCTAGTATTTTATTGGAAAAAGTGTTTATAAAGATGTGAAATAGATAAGTATGACTTACCTTACATATACAAGGAGAAGTAACTATGCTTATTACCTCAAGTTAAACTCCGATTCCACTACCCTCAAATTTAATTGTTAGTTCGCTCAAGCATTCTGTAAGAAAATAGATTAAATTAAATATCTTAATACTCACCTAACAACGTCAGTTATTATGACGTTTTTTTATCGCGAAAATATATGAGAACGAATGAATTTCTTGTAGAAACACACAAGAAAATAATTTTACCTGGAAAAAATAAAAGAAGTTTTCTTTTTAAAGAGAGAGGAAGATGATTATTAATAGAAAATATGTATCTCAAGATAACTTAACTTTACCAAAGTTGCCTGTTCCATCACTAAGTAGTACAAAAGCTAAATTAATTGAATGGATTTTACCTTTAGTAGATCAGCAGCAATTGCAAAAAACATTAACTGTTACGAATGAATTTTTTAAAGAAAACGGTATTGCTGAAAAACTTCAAAGTAAATTAAATGAATGGGATCAAAATCAAGAAGGAAGCTGGTTAACGCCTTTTTGGAAAGAGTCTTATTTAACGCACCGAGAATCATTACCAATCAGTATGAACTTTAACGTTTTACTAAAAGAAGACTTGAGTAAAGCTGGTCAATCAATGATTAAAACTGCGGGCGAAGTTAGCTATCTTATCGCACAGTTATATCATAAGGTGATTGATCAACAAGAAGATAAATGTGTTAAAGAAAATTATTTACCAGATATGAGTCAATTGAATAAACTTTTTAAATCCGTTCGCATACCAAAATTAAATAGCGATTCATTTTATGTTGCTGATTTTAACAAACAGAACAATCATGTTGTTTTGTTATATAAAAATAATGTATACAAAGTACCTGTCACTAATAATGAAGGGGTTATTTACCATAGTGATTCTATTTCAGATGCAATAGAGGCAGTCGTTTCAAACGAGTCATCAGAAGGAGTAAATGTAGGAATCTTCACAACGGCGGAACGAGATGAAGCTGCAAAAGTTTATACAAAATTAAGTAAATCACCACAGAACACTGCTACATTGCAAGCTATTGCAGATGCACTTGTTGTTCTTTCAATTGATGAAGAAAGTGACAACCAAGAAATGGCAATTAGAAATTTAATGTTAAATGGAAATAACAAATATTTTGATAAGACGATGCAAATAATTATTACTAAAAATGGTTCATTAGGATTTAACATGGAGCATTCAGCTATAGATGGTACATCTGTAGCCCCGGTGATAAAACATATCAGTCAAGGTCTTTTATCAGATATATCTGAAGTTGGAGTTATTTCCCAGGCAATAATAGTAAAAAAAATGACTTGGGATTTGTCTGAAAGCATTTTGGAAAAGTTATCTCAGATTGAAAAAGAACATTCTAAACGAAAAACTCAATATGACCTTTTACCAAATAACTTTACTGACTTTGGTGCAGAACGAATTAAAAAAATGAGAATCAGTCCAGACGCATTCTTTCATATGGCGTTACAACTTGCACAATATCGAACGTTTGGAGAACTTAAAAGTGTCTATGAACCTGTCTCAGTTGCGAATTTTTATGAAGGGAGAACAGAATCAGCACGCTCAACAAGTATGGAAAAGCTTAATTTAATTAAAGCGATTGAAGCGGATAAAGATGATGAGGAAAAGCTTTATTTTCTTATGCAACAGGCGAGTGAGGCTCATACGAGTCGTATAAGAGATTGTCAACAAGGTCACGGTGTAGAAAGACATCTTTTTGGCCTTGAACAAATGTATCATCTTTATAAAGCAGAGTTAGGTATTGATAACTTGCCTGAAATTTTCTTGGATTCAGGGTATCAAGCGCTTCGTTATGACTTTATCTCAACAAGTGGCATGGCTTATGAAAATGCAGAATATCGTATGTTTGCGCCAGTAGTTGAAGATGGACATGGAGTAGCTTATTTCATATTAGAAAACTCAATCTCAGTAAATATTTCAAGTTATACAGATAATAAAGCAAGTGGGGAACAACTAATGAATCATTTTATAGATGCATTACATGAACTAAAAATTATTGCTGAAAAGAGTAATCACTCAGAAATGATTAACTGGAATATTTCATAAAAAGTTAATTACTTTATAAAAACCATCGTTATTTAATTAACGATGGTTTTATATATGTTTGTTATTTGAATTAAATATAACGCTGAAACAAATAAAGCAATTCGAGATAGTTTTAATAAATTGAAGCTAGGTAAACAATATGAGAATCTTTACGCTGCTGTTCTTGCAGGTTGGGAAGTAGATGGGTATGTCGATTTCAACACAACGCTTGTGTAATTAAATAAAAATAAGCAAAAAAAGATTTTGAATTTTTTTGCAACAGAATTGAACCTAACCAAATAAGAAATGTCGAGTCTAAATGTTAAGATAAATAAAAAAGACATATATTAAAATTAATTAAAAACTGTTACACTAATAACAGAAGGATCAACTTCAATTATCATGATAATTTTTTGATTGCAATTCCTTCTATCCAATCTCAATTAAAATACAAACAAGAATAAAATTCATTTATAGATAAATAAGTGATTGCACTTCTGATAAGCTAGACGAACCGTATTTTTCATTTAGAATTAAGTGAATAGTCAGAATATTGATTTTTAAAATAAACTTAGCATGAAAGCTTACTAGCTTTATTGATGACGATATTATTATAATCAGAACTTTTAATGCTGAAAGGAAGAATACTGATGCAAAAAATAGATTTGATTACAAAATTAGATATTAATAGTTCCCACATCTCTTTTGTTCTTCCGATAAGTTATAAAGATAATAAAAAGAAAAACTTAATACAAGCATTAGAAGCGAACGGGTATACTTATTTTCAACTCGCTGATAATTCAAAAGAAAAAGACTTATATGGCGAAAGAATTGGCGTCAGTAAAAGGGATTTAGAACAATACTTCCTTCCTTATATTGAAGATAAAATTTTTCCTCCCTCATTGAATGACCAAGGATTTCACAGATATACCAAGTCATTTAAAGAAGAATTCAATTTTAGATTAAAGAGTACGAGCCCAAGGTTTTTAATCCAAAGTACAGATGTTATTTTAGGGTCTTTTGGAATCGCATTTTTGACGATAAGAGTACAATTGAAGGACGAAAAAAAAGAACTTTCAGATGTGCTCGATTTCATGCATCATTTCAGGACAGTTGAAGCTAAATTGAAAGAGGAAAAAGGAATAATCGTTGTTGATTCTAATAACATCAGATATCTATCTATTAATAAATTTATATTTGAATATATTTTTCGCTTTTTGAAAGAATTTATTTTACATGATGAAAAATCAAAAGGATACCATGGTTCGCTTCCTTACTTTGAGGATGAAAGAATGTATGTGACTGCATTTTTGTTTAGTAAAGAAGGTTCTCCAATTACTAATGATCAATTATATCGTATGGGAACATTAGATGGGAGGTCTCCGGATGGAGATGATTTCATATCGACAAGTAACACAGAATACATTCAACGTTACTTGGATGGGCATTTACATGATCGATGGGGACCAAATTCCTATACAATGGTAACTCAACATGCGTATATCACAGTAACAAATGTTCCTCCAAAATCTATGATGGTTGAACTTAGTCAATATATGGGTACACATTATTATAACTTCCTTTTGCATTACTTTTATAAAATCATGTTACATCGAATATCTTATGAGTATAGTGAAATTGATTGGAAAAAAGATGAAGAATCTGTAAAGCCACTTATCAAACTGATCACCCTCTTTTCATCTTGGCATTTTTTTCATGAAGTGAGTACAAGATCTGAAGGAAAAGAATTATCAAAGTTGTTCAGGGAATCATTAAATATCAATAACCTATCCAAAGAAGCGACTAACACACTGCACGAATTATATGAAACTCAAGAACATAATGCATCCTATAGAATGAACATGCTTCTTTTTTTCCTAACTGTTTTCACTGTAATGTCTGGGATTTTTGGCATGAACTTAGTTATCCGAGACTGGGATTCGCCTGTTAGTTGGGAAGGTATTTTGAATTACACTTTCTTTGAATGGGTAACTTTACTTACTGCGGTAGTTGGAATAGGACTCTCTATTTATTTGATTGTGACAACCATAGGTAAGATATTGATAAATAAGTTTCGGGAGAGAAAATCAAAATCAGATAAATTATGATGATCTGAATTTAGAAATAAATACAAGATTTACTTCTAAACATACGCTGGGAACGATAACATTATTTTAAGAAATGATTATGTGGTATCTATATTTGAATATCAATCTTAATTGGTTTTTTATTGTTCGTTGGTGGATTGAAAAAATTCTCACATACTTATATTTTTTTATTATTGTCGTTTTAACAATACTGATGCTTCATTTTCAGGTGTTACAACTCAGCGTAAACTATTGTCTTTAGTTACAATAATTTCATTTATAATGATATATTTTACACATAAGATATGACATGAGTCTTGATTAAGCTTTGTTTTTATGACGGAAATTTTTAATTTAAGACTCTATAATACATGTGAGGATACAAAAATCTCTAAAATAAAAGATACCTAAATATTTAAGCAGCTAATTGACTGGTAAGTTGACGGTATTTAACCGAACTCCTACCAGTCAATTTTGCTTTTATTCTTTTACAGCTTTGCTTAATTCTTCGAGTGAACGATATATTTCTCCATAATACATTTCTTGTCTTATTATAGCTTTTGTATTCGATCGTTATGATAATTGAAAAGATATAATTTCAACGTAAAAATCATCTAAAATAGATCTAAGTAGGTTTTCTTAATTATTATTTTTCCTTTAAGACCTATTGTGTAAAATTTAAACACTCATAGATTGGGATTTTAAATTTTTTCAATCGTTAAATGATTTGAGTGAAAGAAAAATTCTATAACGAAATATTAATAGAGTATAATTATTTCTTCCACTTCGCCAATGCATCTGCAAATGGGTTATTAGTAAATTCTTCATCCTGTTTTTTCATGTATTTATTAATATCTTTTTTAGATACACGAGCATTTTGTGTTTTCTTTCTACGTTTTTGGAAAGCGTCAAGTTTTTCGCTGTGGCCACAAACGCATCTGAATGTTTGTCCTTCACCTTCACCGTATAGTTTCAGTTTCTTTTTACAATTAGGGCAACGTGCATTTGTGTTTTTGTAAATGTTTTTCTTATAATTGCAGGACTGATTTTTACAGCGCAACATTTTACCATTTCGATTTTCTATTTCTAACATTAACTCATCACAGTGCGGACATTTTGTTCCAGTTACATTATCATGTTTAAATGTCGCTTCCATGCTTTTGATTTGTTGTACGATTTCCTTTGTGTACGTTTTAATCTCTTGAATAAATTGTTCCTTTTTTAATTGTCCATTTTCAATTTGAAGAAGTTTCTTTTCCCATTCAGCAGTTAATACAGGAGAACGTAAATCTTCAGGAGCAAGCTCTAGTAACTGTTTGCCTGTTTTTGTTAGGTAAAGGTACTTCCCTCGTAATTCCATATATTGTCCATTAATAAGCTTTTCAATAACATCTGCACGCGTAGCCACTGTACCAATTCCACCAGCATCACGAAGCGTTTTAGTTACTTGTTTTTCTGCATTTTCCATATATCGTGTTGGATTTTCCATTGCTTTTAGTAAAGCACCTTCTGTTAATCGTTCTGGTGGCGTTGTTTTTCCTTCAGTTATTAGAAAAGTGCCATTTAACTTTTGTCCTTCTTGTAGTTGATTTGCACCTTTTGTTTGTTTTTCTCCGTAAATTTTTTTCCAACCAAGTTGAATGGTTGTATTTTCTTTTGTAGAAAATAACTCCCCCTCAACTTCTACAGTCACCTGTGTTTCTTCAAATTCAAATGGGTCCGATAAAACTGCTAAAAAACGTTTAATTACTAGGTCATAAATTTTGCGCTCATTGCTTCCAAAGTCATGCACGTTCACTGGCTCTTCTGTAGGAATTATCGCATGGTGATCGCTAACTTCTTGGTTATTCACTACTGACTTAGGTAGTTGGAATTTTTTGTTAATAAGCTTTTTTGCAAAATTTGCATACTCATTCACGCCACATGCATCAATACGATCTTTTAATGTTGGAACAATGTCTGTTGTAATTACGCGTGAATCTGTTCGTGGATATGTTAGTACTTTATGTCGCTCATATAATTGTTGCATCGCACGTAAAGTTTGCTTCCCTGAAAAGCCAAAAATCCGGTTTGCATCACGCTGTAATTCTGTTAAGTCATATAATTGGGGAGCGAATTGTTTCTTTTGTTTTTTCTCTACAGTACGAACAATTATTGCTTTATCTTTTAATTTTTGGATGAGTAGGTTTGCCTTCTCTTGATTAAAAATACGTGTGTTGTTTTTCTCATCATGCCATCCAAGGGTTATGCCACTATTTGTTTTTAACTGGATCCCATAATATTTCTTTGGTCGGAAATTTTGAATCTCTCTTTCGCGCCTAGCAATAATTCCAAGCGTTGGTGTTTGGACACGGCCTGCTGATAGTTGAGCATTGAATTTAGTCGTTAATGCCCTTGTAGCGTTTAGTCCAACATACCAATCAGCCTCACTACGAGCGACAGCTGCATCATATAATGTTTCATATTGTTTGCCTGGCTTCAGGTTTTTAAATCCTTCACGAATCGCCTTATCTGTCACTGAAGAAATCCAAAGACGTTTAATAGGTTTATTCACTCTAGCTTTTTCAATTATCCAACGAGCTACTAATTCCCCTTCACGTGCACTATCTGTTGCCACTATTATATTGTCTACATCAGAACGATTTAACTGTTTTTTAATAGAGTAGAATTGTTTACTAGTTTTTTTTATTGTCATTATTTTTAATTTAGTTGGAATCATTGGTAGTTCTTCAAGCTTCCATGTTTTATATTTACTATCATAAGACTCAGGGTCAGCCAAGGTAACTAGGTGACCAAGCGCCCAAGTTACAATGTATCTATCATTTTCCAAATAACCATCACCTTTTTTGTGACAGTTAAGAACCCTTGCTATATCTCGAGCCACTGATGGCTTTTCTGCTAAGACTACACTTTTTTTCATTGCATTTAAACATCCTCTCAGTAAATATCAATACAAGTATAGCATACATATCAGAACGAAATCCCACATAGCAAGAACCCTTACTGACTACCAATAAAAGGCTATTTCAAAGAATGATTGAAATCTATTCGGTATGCGAAAGTGAGTTTGACAAAACTTACAATCATGCTAATATAATAGTCAAATTGAATATTGTTATAACACTAGGAGTGCTTGTTAAACAAGCTGAGATCGAAGTAATTACTTCGGGATTCTTAAAACCTGATCTAATTAGTATTAGCGAAGGGAAGTGGCAAAGTTACTATAATTTTTAAATGTATATGGTAAACCACTTTCCTATTTTTTTAGGCAAGTGGTTTTTTTATTGTTGGCTCAGCATGGGCTATAACTCTGAAGACAGCTGGAAGCAAAATCCTGAACTGACGACCAGAAAGTTTATAAAAGGCTGAATTAAAATGGATAAGTTTGTAATACAAAATAAAGTCCAATCATACTCGATTTTAAAGGGGGTGCACTATGGGCGGGATTCATCTTATTTCTACTAGTAAACAAACTATGGATGAATTTATAAAGAAAGTAAAAGAAATTCATTCTGATGTTGATTATATTCATTTACGAGAGAAGGATTGGAAAGCTAAAGATTATGTAAAAGCAATAAACAAACTTGTTGAAGCAGGAATATCTAGACAAAAAATAATTATTAATGATCGAGTTGATATTGCTGTTACAGAAGAACTATTAGGTGTTCAACTAACTATGCATAGTCTTGATGTGTTTATAGTTAAGCGAAAATTCCCTCATTTAAAAATAGGTTGCTCAGTTCACAACATTCAAGAAGCAAGAAACAAAGCAGCACAAGGTGCAGATTATTTAATTTATGGCCATATTTTTAAAACAGATTCAAAAGTTAATTTACCACCAAAAGGATTAGCAAATTTAGAATCAGTAGTAAATGAAATAAAGATACCAGTTATTGCAATCGGCGGTATCAAACCTGATGATGTTCAATCAGTTTTTCGAACAGGAGCAAAAGGAATTGCTGTTTTATCGGGTATTCTTTTGGCAGATGATGTTAAACAAGCGAGTTTAGAATATAAAGAAAAAATAACTGAAAGTGAGGTGGAGTAAATGGAATTACTTATAAATGGTACAAAACTAGAAGTACCAAAAACAATCAAGACAATTACAGAATTAATTGCTCATTTCGATTTAAAAAGTCCAGTGATTATTGTTGAACATAACGAGGTTATTTTAAAAAGCGGTGAACATGAACATGTACAAGTTCAAGATGGGGATAAAGTAGAATTTGTTCAATTTGTAGGTGGAGGCTAATCAACTCAAAGTAGAACTTAAGTTAACTAAAAGGGAGCAGAAAACATGTTAAAAATAGGCGAATACGAATTTAATTCACGATTATTATTAGGAACAGGTAAATTTCCAGATTTTGATATTCAAAGAGATGCCGTTTTAGCTTCAGAAACAGAGGTATTAACATTTGCAGTCAGAAGAATGAATATATTTGAGCCGAGTCAACCAAATTTTTTAGATAAAATTGATCTAAATAAATATAAATTTTTACCAAATACAGCAGGAGCAAAAACAGCAGAAGAAGCGGTTCGAATCGCTAAGCTTGCTCAAGCCTCTAATATTTGTCATATGATTAAGGTTGAAATTATTGGTTGTGATAAAACCTTATTACCAGATCCAATTGAAACATTAAGAGCATCAGAAATGCTTTTAGAAGAAGGTTTTACAGTCTTAACATATACATCAGATGATGTTGTGTTGGCAAGACATTTAGAAGAATTAGGTGTACGTGCGGTGATGCCTGGTGCTTCACCAATTGGTTCGGGACAAGGAATTATTAATCCATTAAATATGAGTCTTATTATTGAGCAATCGAATATCCCTGTCATTGTTGATGCAGGTATTGGTTCCCCTAAAGATGCTGTGTATGCTATGGAATTAGGTGCTGATGCAGTTCTATTAAACACAGCAGTTTCAGGTGCGAATGATCCTGTTAAAATGGCTAAAGCAATGAAATTAGCTGTTGAATCAGGAAGATTAAGTTACGAAGCGGGAAGAATCCCCATTAAAAGAACAGCTACCGCAAGTAGTCCAATTGAAGGAATGAGTTTTTAATGAAGAACCGTTATTCAAGACAAATATTATTTACTCCAATTGGCGAAAAAGGACAACAAACAATAGCTAAAAAACATGTGTTAATTGTCGGAATTGGTACGCTAGGGACACAAAGTTCTGAAATGTTAGTTCGAGCCGGGATTGGGAAGTTAACGATAGTTGATCGAGATTATGTTGAAGCAAGCAATTTACAACGCCAACAGCTATTCACAGAAGAAGATGCTAAAAAACGCATGCCAAAAGTTATCGCAGCAGAACAAAGACTTCGTGCAATGAATTCAGAGGTCAACATCGATGCACGGATTGTGGATGTAACTCCAATTGAATTAGAAGAACTCGTTAAAGGAGTAGATTTAATTCTAGATGGTACAGATAATTTTGATATTCGGATGATGATAAACGATATTGCTCAAAAGCATCAGATACCTTGGATATATGGTTCCTGTGTGGGTAGTTACGGAATCAGTTATACTATTCTTCCAGGGATTACACCGTGTTTACATTGTTTACTTGAAACAGTTCCTATTGGTGGTTCAACATGTGATACTGCCGGAATTATCCACCCTACTGCAAGTCAAGTTGTGGTTCACCAAACAACGGAAGCCTTAAAAATACTTACTAATCAACAAGAAGCATTACGGAATAAACTTGTCTCATTTGATGTTTGGACAAATGAGAACTCACAAATAAATGTTTTATCACTAAAGAAAGCTGATTGTCCTTCTTGTAGTAACAAAGCAACCTATCCATTCTTAAGCTTTGATGCACAGACAAAAAATGCTGTTTTATGTGGTCGAGAATCGGTACAAATCAGACCATCAAAAAATGAACAACGAGACTTAGAACAGTTAGCTAAGCAATTAAAAAATACAGGTGGAAAAATTGAAGTAAATCCGTTTTTATTATCCTTTACTATTGATGCTGAAAGAATGGTTATTTTCAAAGATGGCCGAGCACTAATTCATGGAACAAATGATGTTAAAAAAGCAAATACATTATATCATCGCTATTTTAGCTAAAAGGGAGAGTCATTAGAAATGAATGTAAGTACTCAAAATGAAAAATTAAAATCACTATATGAACAAATATTAATGATTCGCTGTTTTGAAGAGGAAGTAGAACGAAACATGAAGAAAAATCTCTTTCATGGTACAACTCATCTTTGCATAGGACAAGAAGCAACAGCTGTAGGTGTTTGTTCAATATTGAAGCAAGGTGATAACATTACGAGTACTCACCGTGGACATGGTCATTCCATCGCTATGGGTGCTGATATAAATAAGATGATGGCAGAGTTATTTGGAAAGGTAACAGGCTACAGTAAAGGTAAAGGGGGATCTTTACATATAGCAGATGTTGAATCTGGAAATTTAGGATCAAATGGGATTGTAGGTGGCGGTATTCCTATTGCTGTTGGTGCAGCATTAACAGCTCAAATAGAGAAGTCTAAACATGTTACAGTTTGTTTTTTTGGAGATGGAGCAACGAATCAGGGAAGTTTCCATGAAGCTCTAAATTTAGCATCTATTTGGCAATTACCAGTTATATTTGTATGTGAAAATAATGAATATGGAATGTCAAGTCACATCAAAGACATGGTAAATATAGAAAATTTATCAAGCCGAGCAGATGCATATGGAATTCCTGGTGTAACAGTTGATGGAAATGATGTTATTAATGTTATGGAAGAAACAAAATTGGCAGTTGATAGAGCGAGAAATGGAAGGGGCCCCACACTTATTGAAGCTAAAACATACCGATACAGCGGTCATTCCAAAAGTGATAAGCAAGTATATCGAACAGATGAAGAAGTAACAGAACGAAAAGAATTCGATCCGATATTACGTCTTGAGAAAAAAATGATAAAATCATCCATGGTGAATAACCAGGAACTTCAGGAAATAAAATATAAAATAAATCAACAAGTAGAGGCAGCAACACAATTTGCATTGAAAAGTGAAGAACCAGAACTAAATGAACTTTTTGCTGATGTTTATGCTTAAAAATAAAACATCAACGATTAAGGGTGAGATTGATGCGTAAGTTAACATATTTAGAATCGATTAGAGAAGCGATGCAACAACAGATGAGAGCAAATGAAAAAGTGTTTTTACTAGGTGAAGATATTGGTGTTTATGGCGGAGGTTTTGGTGTAACAGAAGGTCTGTTAGAAGAATTTGGTGAAAATCGTGTGAGAGATACACCAATAAGCGAGCTCGGCTTTACTGGTGTTGCAGTCGGGGCTGCACTGACAGGGTTGCGACCGATTGTTGAATTTCAATTTTCTGACTTTATTGTTTTAGCACTTGATCAAATAGTGAATCAAGCCGCAAAAATCCATTATATGTATGGTGGAAAAGGAAGTGTTCCACTTGTGATTCGAACGCCGGGCGGTTCTGGAACAGGAGCTGCAGCCCAGCATTCTCAAAGCTTGGAAGCATGGCTCACTCATATACCAGGAATCAAAGTGATTCAACCGTCAACACCATATGACGCAAAAGGCCTATTAAAGGCAGCAATTGATGATCCTAATCCAGTGATTTTTTATGAACACAAGCTATTATATAAAACTATAGGTGATGTACCCGAAACTCCATATACAATACCAATTGGAAAAGCAGATGTAAAAAAAGAGGGGACTGATTTGACAGTTGTTGCGACATCCATTATGGTTTCTCGTGCATTAGAAGCGGCCGAAGAATTAAAGAAAGAAAACATATCTTTAGAAATAATTGATCCCCGCACACTAGTGCCGTTAGATGAAAGAAGTATTTTACAGTCAGTGAAAAAAACCGGACGTTTGCTTGTTGTATATGAAGCAGTAAAACGTAGCGGATATGGAGCAGAGATAGCAAGCATTGTTGCAGAAAAAGGATTTGAATACTTAAAAGCACCAATAAAAAGGCTAGGAGGGCAGGCTGTTCCGATTCCAAGTAATAAAAAACTAGAAAAAGCAGCAGTGCCACAAGTAGAGGATATTATTGAAGTTGCGAAAGGCTTAGTTAGATAACTTTATCAATAATTGATGAAAAAGGTTAATAATAAAGGTGTAATGTAGTGCGCCCTTAAAATTAGAAAAATCTAATTTTAAGGGTATTTTGAGTAACTATTAGTTATTTTAGTGATTTGCTTTTAACAAACGTTTATAAAAACACAAAAGCACGTTGCACGTATTGAAAAAACGACTCAAATTATATGACGAAAGTCATAGTCAGATATTTACTGGTGTCTGTAAATATAGGGAAAAAGTGGAGACTTTTTAAAAACGTCGAAATAAACATAAAAAATCACGTGTTTCAAAAAAGATATTATTAAATATTTAAAAAAAGAAAACGAGGAGTTTACTAATAATCCATTTTCTGAAGCATAAAATATATTAAAAGATAAGTAAAGTTAACTTGTTCACTAAAATAACATAATAGAGTCCGTGCAAAACAGAAAAAAAAGTTGTATAATAATAACTAGAAATGCTTAATAAGAATAAGACTTGTTAAAAAAAGGCTTAGATATTAGTATTTTTAAGCTATAAAGGAGGAATAATCTATGGCTTTCGTTATTTTAGATCCATGTCAGAATGAAAAATCTGGTGAATGCGTAAGTGTGTGTCCTGTTGATTGTATTGAAGAAGGACCAGACCAGTTTTATATAGATCCAGATATTTGTATTGACTGTGGTGCATGTGTTGCGGTGTGTCCAGTAGATGCAATTGTTGAAGAGTATGATTTAACGCCAGACCAAGAAATATATTTAGAAAAAGCTGAAGAATTTTTCGGCAACTAACATAAAAAATGCCTTCTTCTTCATGAAAAATTATGAAGAGAAGGCATTTTTTATTGTATGTAAAGGAGAATAGAGATGAGCGAAATAATTAATATGAACAATGTTTCTTGGCGCAGAGAAGGAAAAGACATTTTATCAACTATTAATTGGCAAGTTAAAGATGGTGAACATTGGGCGATTATAGGCCTAAATGGTGCCGGAAAAACTTCTCTTTTGAATATGGTTAATGGATATACTTGGCCAACAACAGGAGAGGTGAGTGTTTTAGGTAAGAAATTTGGCGAAACAAATATTTATCAAATGAGAACTGAAATAGGTTGGGTAAGTTCGTCATTAGAACAAAGAATGAATGGGCGATACCTTGCTGAAGATATTGTAGTGAGTGGTGTTAAAAAAACATTTGGTTTTTTATACGAAGAACCCGAAGAGATACTATATGAAGAAGCAAAGAAACTGATGGAAAAATTAAACTGTCTTCATACATATGGCAAACGTTATGAAATGTGTTCACATGGTGAAAAACAAAAAATTCTAATTGCTAGGGGATTAATGGCAAATCCGAAGTTACTTATTTTAGATGAACCAACAACGGGATTAGATTTTATCGCAAGAGAAGACCTTTTAAACACTCTAACTCAAATGTCGCAATCTGAAAACATGCCAACACTTATCTATGTTACACATCATACAGAAGAAATTATACCTCTATTTACACATACATTACTATTACAAGAAGGAAGGGTATATGCAGCCGGGTTAAATAAAGATGTTTTAACTAACGAGAACCTAAGCGGGTTGTTTAATAGAGAAGTAACACTAGATTGGCATGCAGAAAGACCATGGATGAGACTCGTTTAAAAAGTCATTTGACTATTATATAATTATATGATTATATGAATGTAATTGAATAATACATTCAAACACTAGGGGAGCAACTATTGCTGAGAAAGAATTATCTTGACCCTTTGAACCTGATCTAGTTTGTACTAGCGTAGGGAAGTGTCGATAGATTAACAGATCAACAGCTGAATTAATCATGTTTTTTCGACTATTCTCTACGTCAAAGGGAATAGTCTTTTTTATGTTTAATCCTCTAGAAAAATATAAGGAGAGATCATATGTCAAGTAAGTTTACAGATCAAGTATTTAAACGTGTCGAGCCATTATGGGAAGCTTATCTAGATCATCCGTTTGTTAAAGGGATAGGGGACGGAACGCTTGATAAAGAAAAATTCAAGCATTATTTAAAACAGGATTATATTTATTTAATAGAATATTCTCGCATTTTTGCGATTGGTGCCTCGAAGTCGAAAGATTTAAAAAGCATGACAATGTTTGCCGATTTGTTGCATGGGACAATGAATTATGAAATGGATTTACATCGTGAATATGCTGATCAGTTTGGTATTTCTAATCAAGAATTAGAAGCTACAAAACCATCAGCAACAATGACTGCCTATACAAGTTATATGTTAAATAAAGCTCAATTAGGTGGAGTGGAAAATGCCACCGCAGCAGTCTTAGCATGTGCATGGAGTTATAATTACATTGGGAAAAAACTAGCTAAGCTACCAGGTGCGGTTGATCACGAATTTTATGGTAATTGGGTCAAGATGTATTCTTCTGAAGAGTTTACAAAGATAGCTAATGATTGTAAAGACTTATTAAATGAATTTACTGCGGAAAAGTCAGTTGATGAATTGAAAGAACTTGAAGAGATTGTGGTACAGACAAGTAACTTTGAATATATGTTTTGGGAAATGGCCGAAAATATTTCTGATTGGCCAGTTAGTCCACGCGTATAATAAAAAAACGTCCAAAAAGGACGTTTTTTTATTGAAAAGCAATAGTCTATTTTAAAAGAATAGAAGTCCAATAGCAATAGGGAAGAAGCTATAAATTAATATCACGATACAAAAGCCCATTATGTCTCTAACCTTTAAACCAGCAATAGCAAGTAAAGGCAGGGCCCAGAAAGGTTGAATCATATTAGTCCAAGCATCACCCCAAGCGACAGCAATGGCTGTTTTAGCAGTGTCTACACCAATAGCTAGTCCTGCTTCTGTCATAATAGGTCCTTGTACAGCCCACTGACCACCACCAGACGGAACAAAGAAATTTACAATGCCTGCACTTAAGAATGCAAATAAAGGAAAGGTAAATTCAGTAGATATACTTACAAACCAATGCGACATTGTTTGTGATAATCCTGAAGCTACCATCATTCCCATGATTCCAGCATAAAAAGGAAATTGAATTATAATTCCACCTATATTTTTAACTGCTTGATTAACGCTATGTAAAAAGAGTTTAGGTGTTCCATGTAACAGTATGCCAAGAAATAACATAATAAAGTTAACGATATTAATATTTAAATCAAATCCATTGTTTTTAAAATGATAAATAATAAAACTAAATCCAAGTAAACTAGTTAAGATAGAAATTACTCGACTGTTCTCTAATTTATCAGAAGGAGTAATAATGGGATCATTTGGAACTTTATCTTGCTCAATTACACTACTTTCCCACGTGATTGGATCTTTAAGGTCTACTCCACTACGAGATTTTAATAGCCACCTATTTAAAAAAGGTAAAGTAATTAGTAAAATTATAATAATGAATATATTTGAAAAACTAAAAATAGTGTCTGTTACTGGAACGACTCCGATTGTCTCTGCTAAAAAGTGATCGGGTGTAGCAATTAAAAGGGGGATTGAAGCTGAAAGTCCGCCATGCCACAGTAAAAATCCACTATACCCAGCTGCGACAAGTAGTCTGTAATCAACTGATGGGACACGTTTAGCGATTTGAATTGCAAGTAAAGCTCCGATAACTAATCCAAAACCATAATTAATAAGTGACGCGATTGATGCAACAAATGTTATTAGCATAACTGCTTGGACAGGTGTATTTGCAAAATTACTTACTTTAATTAAAATTGTTTTTACTACAGGTGTATTAGCAAGTACATAACCTGTTACAACAATAAGCGCCATTTGAGTCGTAAAAGCTAATAAATCCCAAAATCCCGAACCCCAAAATTCAACCATTTCTATCGGAGAGCTATCTGTAAAGAAAATCCCCATTATAAATACGATGAGAGTTAAAATAACAGCAAATAAAAAAGCATCAGGTAAATACCTTTGAACCATACGATCAAAAAAATTAGTTATGACACGCATATTTTACCTCCTTAATTATAGTGTAATATTTATATCGAAAATATTATCATAAAGAACAAAAAAATACATATGTAATAAAAAAATAAACGTTTAATAAAGTAAAATAGATAAAACTTGGCTATTTATAAAATATGTGTTATTATAAAAAAGCTGGACTTAAACGAGGCAATTTTGTTTTAAAAAATATTTAGTAGAGAAAACATATTACTTGCAAAGTAAAAATAAATAAACTATAATAAAGATTGTCGCTAAAAATAGCTTACAAATCATTTTAACGTAAGCAATTTCCTTCATTCCACAGTAGCTCAGTGGTAGAGCAATCGGCTGTTAACCGATCGGTCGTAGGTTCGAATCCTACCTGTGGAGCCAATTTGGAGAGCTGTCCGAGCTGGCTGAAGGAGCATGATTGGAAATCATGTAGGCCGTTTACGGTCTCAAGGGTTCAAATCCCTTGCTCTCCGTACTAGAGTTAGTATATGATGTATGAAGCCATTACTTTTAAATGGCCCGTTGGTCAAGTGGTTAAGACACCACCCTTTCACGGTGGTATCACGGGTTCGAATCCCGTACGGGTCACCATTTTATTATTAATATACCAGATTTATTTGGAGGATTAGCTCAGCTGGGAGAGCACCTGCCTTACAAGCAGGGGGTCGGCGGTTCGAGCCCGTCATCCTCCACCATTACACCGCGGGGTGGAGCAGTCTGGCAGCTCGTTGGGCTCATAACCCAAAGGTCGCAAGTTCAAATCTTGCCCCCGCAACCAATTATTTTAAAATTGATTTATTTGCCAAAAACATCTTTAAAGTAGTATAGTGATATATGTGGTCCGGTAGTTCAGTTGGTTAGAATGCCAGCCTGTCACGCTGGAGGTCGCGGGTTCGAGTCCCGTCCGGATCGCCATTTTAATAAGGCTCAATAGCTCAGTCGGTAGAGCAAAGGACTGAAAATCCTTGTGTCGGCGGTTCGATTCCGTCTTGAGCCACCATTATACAATTTAATATTTATTTGGTGGGGTAGCGAAGTGGCTAAACGCGGCGGACTGTAAATCCGCTCCCAACGGGTTCGGCAGTTCGAATCTGCCCCCCACCACTCTTATTTATAGGGGTATAGTTCAATGGTAGAATACCGGTCTCCAAAACCGTCGATGAGGGTTCGAATCCTTCTACCCCTGCCATTATTTCATACGATTTAGATTAATATTTAAATGGCGATCGTGGCGAAGCGGTTAACGCACCGGATTGTGGCTCCGGCACTCGAGGGTTCAAATCCCTCCGGTCGCCCCATTTATTATATTGGGCTATAGCCAAGCGGTAAGGCAACGGGTTTTGGTCCCGTCATTCCAAGGTTCGAATCCTTGTAGCCCAGCTTATTATGCGGAAGTAGTTCAGTGGTAGAATATCACCTTGCCAAGGTGGAGGTCGCGGGTTCGAATCCCGTCTTCCGCTTTAATTATTTAAACTGGTAGTTATCTAACTTAAATTTTTATTGGTAGCATAGCCAATTTGATTTTTATTGGTGACAAAACCAATTTAATACTTAATTGGCGGCATAGCCAAGTGGTAAGGCAGAGGTCTGCAAAACCTTTACCACCGGTTCAAATCCGGTTGCCGCCTCCATATTTTTTTCACCAAGCAGATGCTGGTGGTTTTTTTATCTTTAAAATAAACATTTGCCAGTGTGGTGGAATTGGCAGACACGCGGGACTCAAAATCCCGTTTCCTTTGGGAAGTGCCGGTTCGATCCCGGCCACTGGTATATCTAGATTTACTTTTTAAAAAAATAAATTAATTGAGTCTCACAATCCTTGTTGCCATAGGATGAGTGAGGCTTTTTTATTTAAAATAAATCATCTAATAGATTAAATAAACTGATCTTAATGAACGTGTTTTAGAAAAAATATTAAATGTTAGATTAAAAAAACGCCTCTAACGTTTAGTTAAACAATCAACGTTAGAGGCGAAAATTTAATTAGGTTATTCAATTTCCTTATTATTAGGTTTTTGATCTAGCTGTAAAGCTCTTTTTTCTTCCATTAAAGAACGGAACAATGAAGTCATCATCAGTATAATAATGATGGAAAACGGTAAGGCAGCAATAATAAGTATGTTTTCTAAAGCATCTAAACCACCGCTATAAAGTAAAATCAGAGCAACGGCTGATTGCGCAATACCCCACGAGATTTTAATTCGATTAGGTGGTGTAAGTGATCCATTTGTTGTTTGCATACCAAGAACAAAAGTAGCAGAGTCAGCAGATGTAATAAAGAACGAAAGAATTAATACTAAAGCAATGTATGATAGGACAGTTCCCCATGGAAATTGGCTAAATACAGCAAAGAGAACTTCTTCAGTTTGTAATCCACTAAGATCAATAACGCCTGCTTTTTGAACTTCAATGGCAGATGTACCAAAAACACTAAACCATAGAAATCCAATGAATGATGGAACGAGTGTTACCCCGATTAAAAACTCGCGAATTGTACGTCCTTTTGAAATCCGAGCAATGAAAATTCCCACAAAAGGTGACCAAGCAATCCACCAAGCCCAGTAAAACGTAGTCCAATTATTAATCCAAGTTTGTCCATCTGCGTTTAATGGCTCACTTCTAAAGCTCATAAGAGCAATATCTGTAATATATTTACCTAGAGAATCAGAAAACAGGTTGAGAATCAGTACTGTAGGTCCTAAAATAAATACTAAACCAAAGATTAAAACAGCTAAAACTAAATTTGTGTTACTTAAATATCTAATACCTTTACCAAGTCCGGACCAAGCTGAAATAATGAACAAGACTGTGACAATTAAAACAATAATTAATTGAACTGTAAATGAAATTTGAATATCGAATAAATATGATAAACCACCATTAATTTGTTTGGCTCCGAATCCTAAAGTTGTCGCCACACCAATTACTGTTGCAATTACAGCTAAAATATCAATCATATTACCAAGTGGACCGTCCATTTTTTTACCGAATAAAGGTCTTAAAGTAGCAGAAATAAGTCCTGGAAAGCCTTTTCTAAATTGGAAGTATGCTAATGAAAAAGCAACAACAGCATAAATCGCCCAAGCATGAATTCCCCAATGGAAAAAGGTGTAGGTGAGCGCTTCTTTGTATGCTTCTGGTGTTTCTCCATCAGTAATTGGTGGGTTAATGTAATGTGCGAGTGGTTCAGCAGCCCCCCAAAAGACAAGACCAATTCCCATTCCAGCACTAAACAACATGGCAAACCATGTAGCTAAAGAGAATTCAGGACGATCATCAGGTTTTCCTAATCTAATCGTACCGACTGAATTAAAGATGAAGAAAGCAACAAATAAAACAATAGCAGATACAACAATTAAATAATACCAACTAAAATAATCTGTAATAATATCTTGTAATTGTAAAGTAACATTTTCAAAAGTTTCGGGTACGATTGTTCCAAATAAAACTAACATCAAAATAAGTCCAGATGAAACCCAAAACACATTAGTCATTTTATTCATAATTTATCTTCCTTTCCAAATTATTGTTTATTTTATAATATACTATAATCAATTCAATTTCAGCTATATAAAAAAATAAACTAATTATATAGTTTGAAGCTATTAAAATAAAATGTCAATAGAATGATTGAATATAAAAGATTTAGATGAAAATTTCATATAATATGAATTTTTATTTTTTACCGTTATAATAAATTTAGTTTAATATGAGGTTGGTGAAATATTTGTTTTTATATAGGTTAATGTTTTTTATGTTAGGTGTACTTATATTTAGTTTTGGAATAAGTTTAGCAGTAAAAATGAGTTATTTAGGGCTTCATCCATGGGATGTTTTAAATGTGGGATTTTATGAAATTTATGGATTAAGTATCGGAACTTGGAATATAATTATAGGTGTTATCTTAATTACAATTGCACTTGTGTTAGATCATACGTATATCAAATTAGGCACCATACTAAATGTTATGCTAATTGGTGTACTTGTGGATTTTTATTTATGGACGGACCTTTTACCAGAACCAACGAATTTACCATTAGATATAACGTTTATGACTTTAGGGATTGTCATTATGGGTTTTGGCGGAGGCTTATACAATGCTGCTGGACTTGGTTCAGGACCGAGAGATGGATTTATGTTATCCATTTCTGATAAAACCGGGTATCCAATTGGACGAGTGAGAATTATTATTGAACTTATCATTTTAGTGATTGGCTTGCTGATTGGCGGTCCTGTTTTCATCTTTACATTTATATTTACCTTTGTTCAAAGTCCTATTTTTGAATATTCATATTTAAAGTTCGTTAAAATGATTGAAAAGCGTCAAAAAGAAATTAATTATTTTTAATTAATTGACTGACACGATATGGCTCGGTATCAATAGCTGTTTTTTTGTTTAATACGAGTTGACTTAATAACCTTGCAATATAAGGCCCAGTGGTAAGTCCGGAAGCGCCAAGTCCATTGGCAAGATATAAATAAGGATAATTAGGTAAAGCACCAAATACAGGCAATCGATTAAATGTATTGGGTCTAAATCCCATTTTAATCTGAGTTACTTCAGCGTCTAATAACAGAGGAAGCGAATCGTTTAACTTCTTTAAAATATTAAATATTCCATTTGCTGTTATAGAAGTATCCATTGTTGAAACAGGTTCACGCGTTGGTCCAACAACTAATTTATTATTTGGAAATCCAAGAATATATTGGCTGTTAGGCATCATAAGGATTGGAAGTTCTTCAGTGTTTAAATGACTATTTTTTAAGTGCATTATTTGTCCTTTTTGAAAATCAGTTCTTAATTGAATATCTATAGGTTCAAAAAAATCTTTCATCCAAGCCCCATTAGCTGCAATGAGATAATCGTAGCTAATGGGGTTATTATTAATTTCTAAGATAGGTTTTTCTGTTAAAGATTGGTGTAAAGAAGCATAACCGTTAATTAGTTTTACATTATTTTTAGTTGCAGCACTTAAAAGTGATTTTTTTAATTTTCTACCATCGACTTGTGCAGCACCTTCAATAAATAATGAATGAAATTTATAGTTAGTAAATGGATATAAATGAGTTGTTTCTTGTTTATTTAATAATTTCAAATCGCCAATTTCAGGATGTGTATCTCTCGTATTTAAAAGTTTTTGTTTTAAAGATTGAAGAACTTGATAATCTTCATCAAAAGAAAGTGCACCTCGTCTGGCATAACCATGATCAAGTTCATTGTCTTTTTCAAGTGACTCAATTAATTTTGGATAATATCTCGCACCATGCTTAGAAAGTTTATACCATAACTTGTTTCTTCTTTTAGTAGTCCAAGGACAGATAATGCCAGCACCTGCATTAGTAGCAGCACCTTTAATTTGTGCATCAACAATGGTTACGTGGATATTATGTTTAGATAATTCATAAGCTATTGAAGCACCTAGAATACCAGCTCCGACAATGACGACTTTTTTCATTTTTATCATCCTTTAATATTAATTCTATTATTCTACTATAATCAATGAAATAATGATCTGTAAATGAATAAAGAACAGATTATTTAAATTAACATATAATTCTAAATATGATAAACTATAAGTAATACGAATACAGAAGTTTTAAGGAGAGTATGAATGGAAAAAATAATGATTTTCGGCCATAAAAACCCTGATACAGATTCAATTTGTTCGGCATTGGTTTATGCGGACTTAAAAACAGAGTTAGGTTACCAAGTCCATCCTGTTAGATTAGGTGAAATAAATAAAGAAACTGCTTATGTTCTAGATTACTTAAATCTAGCAGCTCCTGAATTGATTCAGGAAGTACCTGAAGATGTTTCAGGCGTGATTTTAGTCGATCACAACGAATTTCAACAATCAGTAGATAATATTAGAGATGTTAAAATTTTAGAAGTTATTGATCATCATCGAATTTCAAATTTTGAAACAAACGATCCATTGTACTTTAGGGCAGAGCCTGTTGGATGTACAGCGACTATTCTTTATAAAATGTATCAAGAAAATAAAGTGGAAATTAAAAAAGAAGTTGCAACATTAATGCTTTCAGCTATTATTTCAGATTCATTGTTGTTTAAATCACCAACATGTACACCAGTAGATGTTGATGCAGCAAAAGCTTTAGCTGAAATTGCAGGAGTTAATTTAGAAGAATATGGCTTAGCTATGTTAGAAGCCGGTACAGCATTAGCAGATAAAACAGCTCACGAACTACTAACGATGGATGCTAAAGAATTTACTTTTGGTGATTCTAAAGTAATTATTGCTCAAGTTAATGCAATTGATACAGAAAATGTTTATCAAAGACGAGCAGAATTAGAAAAAGCAATAAATGAAATATTAACAGAAAAAGAATTAGATTTATTCTTACTTGTTGTAACAGATATTATTAATAGTAATTCGGACGTTTTAGCAATCGGTAAATCTGCCAAAAATGTTGAAGAAGCATTTAAAGTGAAGTTAGCAGAAAATCGAGCGCTACTTGAAGGTGTTGTTTCAAGAAAAAAACAAATTGTTACAAATTTAGGGGATACATTTAAGTAAAGTATGAATATCCGAATATCTAAATGAATTCATTTAGATATTCGGTTTTTCTCAATGGTTAATCAATATAAATGAGGATATAAACATAAGGAGGGTTAAATGTGAACAATATTTATCTAGAATGGTCAAAAAGTAGAAAGAAATTTATGGTTCCATTATTAATAATCCTATTTTTGTTTTATTTTTCTCTACCATTTTCTTTAATTTTTATTCCCGAATACATCAATATTCCTACTGTTATATGGGACTTACCATTAATATGGGTGTATGCTTTTTTACAACTGATTATGACTTTAGTGATTATGCATTTATATATTCGAAAAGCGAAAAAATTAGATAAAATAATAGAAAAAATGAGGAAAGAAAAATGAATTTGACATATTTTTTATTCTTCATTTGTATCGTAATTTGTACATTGATTATTACTTATTGGGCAGCTAAAAGAAATAAAACAACCTATGAATATTATGCGGCATCAGGGTCTTTAACAGGTTTTCAAAATGGTCTTGCTATAGCGGGAGACTACATAAGTGCAGCATCTTTTTTAGGTATTGTTGGTACGATAGCAATTAGTGGATTTGATGGATTTATATATTCAATTGGCTTTTTAGCCTCTTATTTGGTTGTACTTTTCTTTGTGGCAGAGCCAATTCATCATTTAGGTAAATATTCTTTAGGAGATGTTATAGCAACTAGATTTCCACAAAAAAAGATGAGGCTTTTAATGGCAAGTAGTACATTAATTATTTCTATATTTTATATGATACCTCAGCTAGTTGCATCAGGATTACTCATTAAATTATTGCTTGATCTAAATTATTCAACATCTGTATTTATCATAGGTACTTTAATGACTATTTATGTTGTTTTTGGTGGTATGGTAGCAACTTCTTGGGTCCAAATCATAAAAACAGTACTTTTATTATCAGGGACGTTTTTATTAGCATTAACAGTGTTTTCAAAATATAATTGGAATATTTTTGATTTGATTGAAGAAGTTAAACTGGGAACGCCATTAGGTGATCAATTCTTTATTCCAGGACAGTTATTGTCTAATCCTTTAGAAGTAATTTCACTTTATTTAGCACTCATACTAGGTACAGCAGGATTACCACATATATTAATTCGTTTTTATACAGTCAAAAATGCTATAGAAGTTAGAAAGTCAGTATTAACAGCAAGTTGGATAATAGGTATCTTTTACTTAATGACATTAATGTTAGGTTTAGGAACTACTGCTATAATAGGATATGAGACATTAATAAGTGCTGATTCAACAGGTAATTTAGCAGCACCTTTATTAGCTGAAGCTTTAGGTGGCGATTTTTTACTTGCCTTTATTTCTGCAATCGCGTTTACAACTGTTGTTGCTGTCGTTTCAGGACTAGTAATTTCATCAACAACTGCATTTTCACATGATATATATCATCATATTATTAAAAAGGGTAAATCAACTGAAAAAGAACAATTAAGAGCTGCACAATACTCTGCTTTTTTGATAGGCATTATATCTACTTTATTTGCTTTAGGTTTAAAAAATATAAATGTAACTTCTTTAGTTTCACTCACATTTATTGTTGCAGCATCTAGTAATTTGCCTGTCATTGTATTTACAATATATTGGCGACGATTTACACAATCAGGTGCAATTATTGGTATGGTAACTGGTTTACTTGCATCAATCATATTATTAATGATTGGTCCTCATATTATGGATCCAATAAATGGTTGGATTCAAAAAGAACCCCTTATTAACTTATTGAATCCTGGAATTATATCAATTCCTATCGGCTTTTTAAGCGCAATTATTGGTTCATTATTAACAAAACCAGATAAGAACTTTGATTTTGAAGCATTCTATTTAAAAGCACAAACAGGAATTAGTAAAGATGAGGTAATAAAATGAAAGAATTAACATTTATTCTTATTGAACGTGTCGGCCTCATATTAATTATAGCTTTTATACTTACGCGAATACCAGGATTTAAATCCTTAATATACAGAGAAGCTAGCAGTAAGATGACCTTAATTAATATTTTATTTTTTGGTATATTTGGCATGATTAGTTCAACGCTAGGAATAGTGATGACTGAAAATGGAATGATCACTCATAATTTGATTTTTAGTGTTGAAGACAATGAAATGATAATTAGTTTAAGTTTGGTTGCAATTGTTATTGCAGGCTTATTAGGAGGTCCTGCTGTAGGTTTAGGTGCAGGATTAATAGCAGGAATACATTTGTTTTTTCTGGGAGGTATTGGTTGGTTAGCAAATCTGTTAATTAACCCACTGGCGGGATTACTGGCAGGATTAACAGGTAGATTTTTTTCTAAAGAGCGAGTAATTTCACCAATTCAAGCATTGTTTATAGGCATATTCCCTCCTATATTACAAATGCAGTTACTCTTAATTATTAACCCTGAAAAAGATGAGATAGTAGATGTTATTAATATAATAGGTTTACCTTTAGTACTTTCAAATAGCATAGGTATTGCTATATTTACAGCGCTTATTGGTATTATCTTAAGAGAACAAGAAAATGAAGCAGCAATAGCAACAAAACAAGCATTAACTATTGCAGAAGAAGCATTACCTTTTTTAAAAAAAGAATCAACTACAGAAATGGCAGAAGGTATTGCTAATTTACTTTATGATCGTCTTGACGTTGTTGCAGTGTCGATAACTGATGACAATTATGTTTTGGCTCATGTCGGATTAGGATCTGATCACCATGAACCTGGCTATAAAATCATCACACCACTATCTAAAAAAGCACTTGAGGATAAAACAATTAAAGTAGCTTATTCAAAAAAAGAAATTGAATGTACAAATGATAATTGCCCTTTAGAAGCTGCTATTATAATACCAATAAATAGTACTCAAAATAAAATTAGTTTAATTAAGTTTTATTTTAAAAAAGTACAGCATATGCGCCCAGTAGAACATGTATTAGCAAAAGGGATTGGCCAAATTATTTCTAATGAATTAAACGTTATTTCACATGAAAAAATTCAAGCAAACATCTTAGATGCAGAGCTCAGAGCTCTTCAAGCTCAAATTAATCCGCACTTCTTATTTAATACATTGAATTTAATTGCAACTTTATTTAGAGTAGATCCACAAAGAGCGAGACATATCACAATTCAACTAGCTAATTATATGAGATTTAATTTAAATTTAGTTTCTAAGTCATTAATTATTTTAGAACGTGAATATGAGCATTTAACTTCCTATATTGAAATAATTGAAGCACGCTTTTCAAAGAGATTAAAAATAAATCTAGACATAGATTCAGGTTTATCACATGTCTTGATACCACCATCGACGATACAGCCATTAGTAGAGAATGCAATTGAACATGGTTTAAATAATATTGTAAAAAATGGTGTTGTTTCAGTAGAAATTAAAAGAGAATTTGAATCCATTCGAGTGAGTGTAAAAGATAATGGAAAGGGCTTTACTGAAGAAGAAATAAATGAATTAGCTAAACATCGAGGACGTGAGACAAATACGGGTGGAGTAGGTTTATATAATGTTAATCAACGATTAACCAGTTTACTAGGTGAAGAGTCTCAACTACGCTTTAAGAATTTAGATATAGGTGGTGGAGAAGTTTACTTTTATATACCAATCAAACAGGGAGGAAAAAATTCTAATGAAAATAAAAGTCATGATAGCCGAGGATGAAGAGTTAGCTAAAGATGAACTTATTTATATGCTAGAAAAAGAAAAAGATATTGAACTTTGCCCAAGTGCTGAAACAGGTGAAGAATTAATCGAGCTTTATTTTGCACATAAACCAGATGTGCTAATTTTAGATATAGAAATGCCAGGTATTACAGGTGTTGATGCAGCACGCCAAATTTTAAAAACAACTAAAACACCACCCTTTATTGTTTTTACAACTGCATATGATAGTTATGCTGTAGAAGCTTTTGATTTAGAAGCAATAGATTATCTTTTAAAGCCATTTGATCAAATTCGTTTTCAGCAAATGATGGAAAGATTAAGAAATAGAGTAAGTGAATTAGGTGAGACAATAAAACCAAAAGAAATTGATGTAAAAACATCAGCTACTAAGAAGCTTTTAATTGATGATGGTGAGAAGATGATTGTTATATCGCCTGAAACAATATATTATGCAGTACCATCAGATCGGATGTTAGAAATATATACTGAAGAAAAAGTTATTGAAAGTAAACTAACATTACAAGAACTAGAGAAAAAATTAACAGGATTACCTTTTTATAGAACACATCGTAGTTATTTAGTTAATTTAAATCAAATATTAGAAATTACACCTTGGTTTAATGGAGCTTACAATATTACACTTAAAGACCAAAATAAAACAACAATACCAGTAAGTCGATCTGCAAGAAAAGGTTTATTTGAAAAGTTCGGTAATTAAAACCGGCTGTTAAACTTGTATAAAGACATTTCAGTCAATTTAAAATGCAACTCAGACAATATAGTTAAAAAAACAGCTTTAGATTGTTATAATTCTTTGTACGTTAATTAAAGCGTTTACATTTTAATTTAAAACACGGGGGGAGATTAAGTCATGGTTGAGTATAATGATAAATATGAGTATATCAGAATCGAACAAACTGAGGAATTTAAAGAATTAAAAAGAAGAAAATATAGTTTTATATTCCCAGTACCATTAGTATTTATTGCCTATTATCTATTTTTTATCGTGATGTCAGCTTATGCACAAGACTTCATGGCAAAACCACTATTAGGTAATTTAACAACGGGTTATTTGTTTGGAGTATCTTATTACTTAGTAATTTGGGGTCTTGCATTTGTATACGTTATCAAAGCGCGTCAATACGATAAATTGGTTGATGAAATTATCGAAAAATATACTGATGGAGAAGGGACTGTATAATAGTGGATATTGCAAAAGTTTTTGGTCTTTTATTATTTGGAGCTATTATTGTATTAACTATGTACGTTACATATCTAGCATCTAAGAAAACAAGTGGAACAGGAGATTTCTATGCTGCAGGTCGTTCCCTTACTGGTTTTCAGAACGGTTTAGCGATTGCAGGAGATTACTTAAGTGCTGCGTCATTCTTAGGGATTGCTGGATTGGTAGCGCTTTATGGTTATGATGGATTTATGTATTCGATTGGTTGGTTAATGGGTTACGTTATCGTTTTATATGTTATTGCAGAACCATTTAGAAACTCAGGTAACTTTACGGTAGCGGATGTTATATCTTATCGATTAAATCAACGTCCAGTTAGAACTGCAGCAGCAGTTGTAACAATGGCTATAACGATGTTTTACATGATTTCGCAGCTTGTTGGTGCTGGAGCAATTATAAATTTACTTATTGGAATACCTTATGAAATTTCACTTATTATTGTTGGAATATTAATGATGATTTATGTTTCACTAGGTGGAATGCTTGCAACAAGTTGGGTACAAATTATAAAAGCTGTACTTTTAATGGGTGCAATGGCGGTCATGTTAATCTTTATTGCTGTTGTCTTTAAATTTAATTTGTCTACATTATTTGGTGATTTATCAGATATTACAGTAGGTGGTAATCAGTTCTTACATCCAGGTAACTTATATACTGATCCAATTGATTTATTATCACTTGGTTTAACATTAATTTTAGGTACAGCAGGATTATCACACTTATTAGTTAGATTCTTTACTGTACCAACTGCACAGGCAGCTCGTTCATCAGTTGTTTGGGGAATGATTATTATTGGTACATTTTACTTTGTTATTGCAGTTATTGGTTTCGCATCAGCGGCACTAGTTGGTGAAGAAGCAATTAATGCAGCAGGTGGTGGCGGTAACATGGCTGCCCCGTTACTAGCTCAAGTACTAGGTGGAGGAGCTGGAACAATTGGTGGAGAAATCTTCATGGCTGGTATTTCAGCAGTAGCATTTGCGACAATTGTTGCCGTAGTTGCTGGACTTGTTATAACAGGAGCTGGAGTATTTGCTCATGATATTTATACAAACGTTATTATGCGTGGTAAAGTTGACAGCAAAAAACAGTTTAGAGTCGCACGTATTACATCTCTTGTAATTGGTATAACTTCAATTATTCTAGGTATTTTAGCGAAAGACTTTAACGTTGCTCAATTAGTAACGTATGCATTTGCTGTAGGTGCAAGTGCAAACTTACCAGTTATAATCTTTTCGATTTATTGGAGACGATTTAACACTCCAGGTGCCGTAGGTGCTATGTTATCAGGAACATTAATTACAGTATTACTAATCCTAATTGGTCCACAAATAATGGGAGACGCAGCAATATTCCCATTAACTAACCCAGGTATTGTTTCAATCCCTGCAGGATTCGCAATTGCTGTCATTGTTTCATTACTTACAAAACCAGACAATAAAGATGATATGTTTGCAGAAATGTCAGTTAGATCTCATACTGGTATTGGTGCTGAATAAGTTAAGAACAGAAGAAAAGGATAAGAGATTATATCTCTTATCCTTTTTTATTTGAAATTTTTAAAGTGTATTTCATCGACTAAATAATGATCTAAATGTTTTTGATTAATTTTATAACCGATACCAAAATGATTCGTTTGTTTAATTTGACCGTTCACCAAGGTAACTTCAGGGGTAATAATATCGTTATACCAATAATCTCTTGAAGCTCCTGTATCACCTGGTAAATTAAAGCCAGGTAAACTTGATAATGCTATATTGTGAGCTCGTCCAACACCAGCTTCTAACATACCACCACACCACAAATCAATATTATGCATCAAACAATAATCATGTATTTTTATTGCTTCAGTTAGTCCACCTACACGACCTAATTTTAAATTAATAACTTTACAACTACCTAATTTATGAGCTAATTTAACATCTTCTAAACTATAAATGCTTTCATCTAAACAAAGAGGTGTTTGCAGCTCTTTTTGTAAAACAGCATGTTCAGAAATATCGTCATGCCCTAAGGGTTGTTCAATCATTAATAAATTATAATCGTCAAATTTCTTTAAGTGTTCAATATCTTTTAATGAATAAGCAGAGTTAGCATCTACCATTAATGATAGATGAGGAAATATTGAACGGACTTTTTTAATAACATCAATATCGTGATCTCTCTTGATTTTAATTTTAACTCTTTTTACACCCTGATTAACATGATGTTTTATTTTATTAATTAATTGAGATGTATCTGCTTCAATACCTAAACTAACACCGGCGCTTATATTCAATTGAGTACCTCCAATAAGCTTATACAACGGCATCTTTAATTGTTTTGCATATAAATCCCAAACAGCTGTCTCAAGTGCGGCTTTAGCCATGTTGTTACCTCTAATAGCATTAAATATTTCTGGTACTTCCTTAGGATGAGAGATAGAATGCGTTTGTAAAAGGGGTATTAAAAAATCACGCATGACATGTAAAGTTGTTTCGGTCGTTTCTTCCGTATACCAAGGACTAGAAAATGCAACTGACTCACCATAACCAATTAGCCCTGTATTATCATGTATTTCAATGATAAAAAAATCTTTATCTTGAACAGTGCCAAAACTTGTCTTGAATGGATTTTTTAAAGTCATATTTAATCTTTTTAAAATTATTTTTTTAATAGTTAGTGTCATAATATCACTCCTTTTAATACTATACATGAAAAACCCTTAAACATTAAAATGTTTAAGGGTTATTGTCTGTTATTTTTTTGAATACTTGGCAAGACGTTGCGCCTTTACTAGAACAGCGAGAGCATTTATTTACATCTACAAGATCTAATGCGTAATTAACTGCTTCTGTCGTATTGTTAAAGAAGTGTTTACTCCCAATATCATCATATAAACCACTTCTTTTCAACATATTTAAAGGTCCTTCAGGTAGTTCGGTAATGAGAACAGTACCGCCTAATTTTACAAAATCATTAATTAGAACTGATAAATTATCTTCGGCAGTAGCGTCAATTAATGAAACGTACTTCATTTTTAAGATTAAGACCGATGGTCGTTCGTTAATTGATCGCGTTAAGGCAGCTTCAAAACGATTTGCAACACCAAAAAATAAAGGGCCTCGAATTGTAAAACTAGCAATTTCTGGACATTCATTAGCATTTAATTTATCTTCTGTTAGATTATTATCTTGACTATCGAGTGTTAGTTTATCTACTTCTAAGACTGAACTTATTCGTTTAACGAAAGATACCATCGCTAGTAAAAGACCTACAGGTACTGCAACAGTAAGATTAACGAAAACAGTAAGTAAAAAAGTGGTAACTAAAACAAGTGAGTCTCCTGTACGTAATTTAATAATCTGAGCAAACGGTTTTATCTCACTCATATTATAAGCAACGACCATTAAGATAGGTGCCATGCTTGCTAATGGAATGTGTGATGCATACGGTGCAAATAATAGTAATGTAAGTAGAACAAATAAACTCTGAAAAACTCCTGATAAAGGACTGAATGCACCGCTTTTAATATTTGTTGCAGTACGTGCGATTGCTCCTGTAGCAGGAATACCACCAAATAAAGGGGTAATTATATTCGCTAAACCTTGTCCAAAAAGTTCTTTGTTTGATCTGTGCTGTTTACCAGTCATACCGTCTGCAACAACAGCAGATAGTAAAGATTCAATACCACCAAGCATAGCGATAACAAAAGCAGGCTGCCATAAATAAAGAAGTTTATCAAATGTAATCGTAGGAAAGCTAAAGCTAGGAAGTGACTGTGAGATACCTCCAAAAGCAGATCCAATTGTAGCAACTTTGCCTGGAAAGATAAGGACACTAATAACTGTCGGTATAATTAAAGCGACGAGTAAAACAGGCACTCTAGGAAAAATATTAGGAACAAATATAATTAAAATAAAGCCAATCAAAGCGATGATGATGCTAAATAAGTTAATTGAACTAATATTAGAAATAATTTCAAGAATGTTTTGATGAAAATATTCTTTTTTTTCTAGACCTTCAAGACCTAGAAAATTTTCAATCTGTCCTGAAAATATAATGACTGCTATTCCTGAGGTGAATCCGATTGTTACTGATCGTGGGATGTAAGTTATCAAACTGCCAAATTTAAATAAACTCATCAACATCAGCATAATACCTGCTAGGAATCCGGCAATTAAAAGGTCTTCATAACCATATTGCAAAACAATCGCAAGTAAAATAGGAATAAAGGCTCCTGTAGGACCGGCAATTTGAAATCGTGATCCACCAAATAAAGCGACAATTAATCCTGCGATAATAGTTGTATAAATACCATATTCAGGTTTAACCCCAGATGCGATTGCGAAAGCCATTGCTAAAGGTATTGCCACAACACCAACCGTCACACCTGCAACGAGATCGTTCTTTAAATTAGTTGGAGTTAATCCTTTAAATCGATTATCTGTAAACAAATGAACGGGTCCACTCCTTTTCATAAAGTAAAAAATTATAAAGAATAATAAACACAATGTATATATAGATTATAACATAAACTGTTACAATCAACAAACAAATCTGTTATATAACAAAAAATAAATTAAAAAGTAGTTGTAATAAAAAATATATAATTGTAAAATATAAAGGACAACTTAATTAAAGAAGGAGGATGTTTATGTTAAAAGATTTTAAAGAATTTGCATTTCAAGGAAATATAATTGATTTAGCAGTAGCAGTAATATTTGGAACGGCATTTGGTGCAATTGTAACTTCATTAGTTGATGATATCATTATGCCACTTGTCGGTATATTAATTGGGGGTATAGACTTCAGTGGTTTAGCGATTGAAGTAGGCAGCGCAACAGTGATGTATGGTGCATTTATTCAAACTGTAGTTAATTTTTTAATTATTGCGATGTCAATCTTTTTAGCATTACGTTTAGTATTAAGACGTAAAAAAGAAGAAGAGGAAGAAATAGAAGAGGAAATAGAAGCGCAAGAACAATTATTAATGGAAATTCGTGATTTATTAAAGTCACAAAATAAATAAAAATTAAAATTAAAAGAAAGCTTACTTTGTAAAATGAAAAATCTTAACTTAATCAAAATATAGTTAAGAAGACTTTTATGAACGTAAGCTTTTATAATGAAATGTCATTTTAATAACCATGTGATATAATCATTTAAACTATTAGAATATTTAATTAAAGGAGGATATTATTGCTTAACAGAAATAATACAGGGTTAATTGTCGTTGACGTTCAAGGAAAACTTGCTCGAATGGTAAATGATAGCGAATTTATAATAAATAATATTGTCAAACTAATTAAAGGAGCTCAACTATTGGAGCTACCAATTATATGGGTTGAACAATATCCAAAAGGTTTAGGTCCGACAGTAGAAGAAATAAAAACTGTTTTATCAGGAAAAGCACCAATTGAAAAAATAACATTTAGCGCTTATAAAAATGATGAGTTTAAAGAAGCAATTGAATTGACTGGTTGTGAGACATTTCTTTTAACAGGTATAGAATCACACGTATGTGTTTATCAAACAGGAGCTAGTTTACTAGCGAATGATTATGAGATTGAGATAGTAGAAGATGCTGTTTCATCTAGAACAAAAAAGAACAAAGAAATTGGAATAAAGAAATTGAATAGTTTAGGAGCAAAGTCAACATCAGTTGAAATGAGTTTATTTGAGTTAATGGAAACAGCAGAATACATTGATTTTAAACAAATTAGTAAACTTATCAAATAAAATAAACAACGATAATGAATACGCTTGCAAAGGAGGGATATAATGAAATTAGTACTCCAACAAAAACAACAACTTAATTTAGTTATGACTACTGAATTAAGTCAAGCTATCGCACTGTTACAATATTCAACACAAGACTTATATGAATTTTTAAAAGAACAAGAGATAGAAAATCCATTACTAGAACTTGTTGAAAAAAATGATGTATTAATAGATGACAGGAAAAACAACTATTCAATACAAAGTTCAGAAGAGTATGTCGATCCGATTGATTTTATCGCAAGTAAAGAGAAAACTTTAACAGACCAATTACTAGAGCAAGTTAACTATAAAAAAATTCCGGAAAAAGTTAAACAACAATTAAATTATTTGATTCTTAATCTAGACGAAAAAGGTTATTTAGCATTTGATAAGCAAAGTTTAGCTGAAGATTTAAAATTAACAGAGTTAGAAGTAGATGAACTAATCAATCAGCTACAATTATTAGAACCAATCGGTGTAGGAGCAATTGATCTTGCAAATTGCTTAGAAATTCAATTAAATTATTATTATCCAGATGAGTTATTAGCTAAAAAAATAATTACAACATATTTAAATGAACTGGCTAATAAAAATTGGTCTGATATTGCTAAGAAAGAAAATGTATCACTTCAAGAAATTCAGTCTGCTTTTGAAATTATACGTTCATTAAATCCCAAACCAGCAAGTAATCATTTTTCTTCATCAACTACATATGTAACGCCTGATATAATTATAGAATCTGATGAAAGTGATGATACTTTTACTGTTCACTTAAATGATCACTATCTTCCTAGTTTAAGATTTGATCAAAGTTATTTACATGGAAATAAATTAGATTATCAATTGGGTGATTTTGTACAAAATCAATATAAAAAATATCAATGGATAAAAAATAGTATTGAACAGCGTCGAAATACAATTATAAAAATAATGAATGTATTATTGAATAAACAAGCTCGTTTTTTTACAGATGGACTAAAAAGTTTAAAGCCCTTGACGTTAAAAGAAGTAGCATTAATGATTGATATGCATGAATCTACAGTCAGTCGAGCAACAGATAATAAGATTATTCAAACCCCAGCTGGGACTTTTGAATTAAAAAGTCTTTTTTCAACACGTTTATCAACTAGTTCAGGTGAAGATATATCACAATCACAGGTGAAAAGAACATTAGAAACAATTATTAAAAAAGAAGATAAATATAAACCTTTATCAGATCAAAAATTAGCAGAGCAAATGAAAAACGATCAAGGAATTAATATATCAAGAAGAACAATTGCAAAATATCGTGATGAATTAAATATTCCGTCTTCATCTAAAAGAAAAGAAATAAAAATTTGAAGTTAATATAAGTTATTTTTAAGTTACAAAGAAAATGGGTGATGAGTTGGCAAGAATTTATATCTTATTATTTATAGTAATGGCTATATGGGGATTTAATGTTTCAGCATTATCCACATTAGTTAACAGCGTTCCTCCAATCACACTAACAGCATATAGAGTTTTAGTAGCCGGTCTAGGTGTCCTTGTTATTTCTTACTTTATGGGAATATTTAGGTTGCCTTATAAACAAGAAATTAAAACGATATTTTTAATTACTATTTTTAATGTGGTATTTCATCACTCTTTATTAGCACTTGGTTTAACTAAAACATCAGGCGTCAATGCGGGAATAATTTTAGGGGCTGCCCCACTTGTTACAATGATACTTTCCATCGTATTATTGAAAGACTCAATCACACGTTTGAGACTTTTGGGTTTCTTTTTAGGTTTTATTGGGATTATTGTTACTTCAATTGTTGGTGTAAGTGGATTATCAACCATATCATTAGGTGATTTGTTTATATTTTTATCAATGTTAATGCAGGCGTTTAGTTTTATATTAATTAGTAAGTTAAACCCTTCATTTGATCCTAGGCTATTGACAGGTTATATGTTAGTTATTGGATCGTTAGTTATTTTTATATTTGTCTATTTTATTGAAGGTGATTTAACACAAATCGCTCATATATTTAACTGGAAATTAGGAAGCATCTTTTTATTTAGTGCACTTATAGCGACAGCATTTGGACATATGACTTATAATTTTGCGGTTAAAAATGTAGGACCTGCAGAAACAGCTCTTTTTATAAATTTAAATACGTTGTTTGCAATTATTGGTGCCGCAATATTTTTAGGAGAACCGATATTAAAAAATCATTACATAGGTGTTATCTTAATTTTGATGGGTGTGTTTACAGGTTCTGGATCACTTGAATACATTTTAAAGGAAAGAAAAATAAAAAAACAAGAGCAATTAAAGTAACGGTTTAATTGCTCTTGCTTATTTATTGAAAGACAATAGTAGTATTGTTTTTTACGATAATTCTATCTTGTAAGTGCCATTTAACAGCTTTTGCTAAAACTCTTCGTTCGACTTGTTGTCCGGTCTTTTTTAAAGCAGCTACAGAGTCACGATGATCGACACGTTCAATATCTTGTTCAATAATCGGACCTTCATCTAAGTCATTTGTGACATAGTGTGAGGTTGCTCCAATTAATTTAACACCACGTTCAAAAGCACGTTCATACGGCTTTGCGCCAATAAAAGCAGGTAAAAAAGAGTGATGAATATTGATTATTTTATTTGGAAAATGTGACACGAAATTAGGGGTTAATATTTGCATATAGCGCGCTAAGATTAGTAAGTCTACTTTATATTCATGCATTAATTTAATTTGCTTTGCTTCAACTTCTTCTCGAATATTTTTATTTGCAGGAATATAATAAAAAGGAATCCCCAAACCTTCAACTGTACTTCTAGCATCTTCATGATTACTAATGACAAGTGCAATCTCAGTTTCTAAATCGCCACTTTGCCATTCCCATAAAAGTTCAAGCAAACAATGTGTTTCTTTAGAAACAAAAATCGCACTTCGCTTTATTTGGTCACCATATGAAAAGTAATGTTCCATCCCAAACTCTTCTGCTAAGGGTTTGAAACTTGTTTCAATCTCTTGGCGTTTTGAATTTAGGTTTTTTAAATGAAATTCAATTCGAATAAAAAAAGTTCCACCTTCAGGATCACTCGAATATTGACTTGATTCGATAATATTTGCGTTTTTTTGATGTAAGAAATGAGAAATCGCTGCAACAATTCCAGGTTTATCTGAACATTTTACAATTAGTCTTCCAATATTACTCTTTTTGAAATTAAGTGTTGAATCTAGATCCATTGTTCAAAACTCCTACTATAATTTAATTAATTTATATTATACACATAAAAATATCTTTGTTAAGAAAAAGCTATTAATCTCAAGCCATACTAACTCCAACAGGCCTTAAAACATTTAAAATGTCAATCGTACCTACATGTTCGTGTAATACATCGTTTAGTTTTCTATAAACAAAAGGACTCTCATCAGGTCCGCCGCCTCTAAGTTCAACACCATAATCTTTAACTGCTTGATCCATTTTTTCTTGTGAAATTAATCCACCGCGACGTTTTTTTGATTTCCAATTCATCCTACCAGCGGCTTTGGTACGACTCATAATACGACCAGCACCATGGACTGTACTATAAAAAGCTTCACGACTCTTATTTGATTCGATACCCTTTAAAATAACAGAAATATCTCCCATACTTCCACCAACAAAACCTAATTGACCTGGTGCAGCAGGAGTAGCTCCTTTTCTTACAACGATATATTCTTTACCAAAGTGAGTTTCTTTCCATGCATAATTATGGTGATTATGCACTTCAAATAATGATTGTGCACCTAAGATGTCTAGTACTTTATTTAATACAAGATCACGACCAGCATAAGCGTATTTACCTGCTAAAGTCATCGCGTTGTAGTACATCGTACCTAGTTCGCTTGGTAAATCAAACAATATTGGAGCAGCTTCCATTGATTGACGAGGTAAATTATCTAAAAAGCCTCTGTTTTGTGCTAGATTCATAAATCCAGTTGCAGTTTTGTGACCAAATCCTCTACTACCAAAATGATTACCAATCCATATATCGTTTGTTTTTTCATCGACTAGAATATCAATATAATGATTTCCTGCTCCTGCAGTTCCGAGTTGTGCTCGGGCTGTAGAAATTAAATTGTCATGCTCATGTTTTCCAATATTTAAAAAAGTATTCCATAAAGGATCTTCAAAAATCTCATGATCTTTGTAAGTTTTTAATTCTTCGCCAATTCCAAAAGGTATTGCTTTTTGAATATCATCCATAATGACTGGAAGTTTATCTTTAATATCTGTTAATTTTAAATTTGTTTTAATTGCTTTGTTTCCACAAGCAATATCAAAACCAACACCAGAAGGCGATATTTGATTGTCATAGGCAACGACACCACCTACAGGTTGAGAATACCCATAGTGTCCATCGGCACATAAAACTCCACCAGCAACATTACCAAATGATAAACAGTTATTAAATTGTCTTAAAGTATTTTCATCGTGATTACCAAAAATAACTTTTTTCATTTATATCTCTCCTTATTTTAAGTATACAGTAAAAGATGATTACGTAAACTAAACGATTAATTCATTTGCAAAAAAGTAAAATTACACTTATGATGTAATTAGCTGCGATGTTCGTAAACATTTAAGTTTAACCTCTAAATTTCTATAAGGGAGTTTTAAATAGATATTGGATTGTTAGGCCTCGATTGAGTGGAAAACATGAAGGTATCTGCGAACACCCACTTTAAATAAGTGGTGGTTTAAACTTTCTAATTACTACGGCATCCGTGGCTAACTACATAAGTAATCAAACCACTACTCAAAGAGTAGTGGTTTTCTTTTTATTATTAAGTTATATTAATAATATTATACGATTATCAGATGATAGAATAGAGGTAGAAATAGACATGGTAACTGGTCAAACAGAATCAATTCAAACTAAAATAAAACGAGGACCAATTGTAACAGTGTTTCTGATTGGTGCTTTTCTAGCTGTTTTAAATCAAACCCTACTAATTACAGCAACTCCACAAATTATGGATGAGTTGGGATTAACTGAAAACACTGCTCAGTGGGTAACAACTATTTTTATGTTGATAAGTGGTATTATGATACCTATTACTGCTTTTTTAATGGAAACATTCTCAACGCGACGCTTATTTGCCGTATCAATGTTAATTTTTATTTTAGGAACTTTTATTAGTGCACTTTCTTTAAGTTTTTCGATGTTAATGTTAGGAAGAATTGTCCAGTCTATCGGTGCAGGAGTGATTATGCCTCTCATGATGACTGTTTTTATAATTATTTTTCCTATTGAAAGACGAGGTTTTGCAATGGGAATGGCAGGCTTAGTTATTTCTTTTGCTCCAGCATTAGGACCTGCACTATCAGGTTGGTTTATTGAATATCTACCATGGCGCTCGTTATTCTACGCTATTTTACCAATTGCTATAATAGACCTTGTTTTAGCTTTTTATTTTATGAAAGATGTCATTCCACGAAGTTTTCCTAAAGTTGATATATTATCGATAATACTTTCAACTTTAGGGTTTGGTGGTTTATTATATGGATTTAGTTTAGCAGGAAATTATGGTTGGGCAAACAAAATAGTCATTATATCTATTGTTATTGGGATGATTACATTAACCTGGTTTATTTTACGTCAAATGAAATTAACACAACCTATGTTAGAATTTAGAGTTTTTAAATATCGAACGTTCACTTTAGCGACAATTATTGGAACAATTACCTTTACAGTTTTAATTGCAGCTGAAACAGTGTTACCAATTTATATGCAACTTATGGCAGGATTTACTGCATTAGAATCAGGCATAATGATTTTACAGGTGCGTTATTAATGGGCTTTGCCTCACCAATTATTGGTCAAATTTTTGATCGCGTTGGTGCGCGTTGGTTACTTATTGTTGGAATGACAATTATGGCAACTACAACTTTATTATTTACAAATTTAACTGCAGAAACAAGTTTAACTTATTTGATTATCGCATTTGCTGTTAGAATGTTAGGCATTGCAATGGTGATGATGCCCTCAACAACTGCGGGACTTAATATTTTACCGGTTCATTTAATGTCTCATGGAACTGCTATGATAAATACAATGCGACAAGTAGGTGCATCAATTGGAACAGCCATGTTTATTACTATCATGACAGTGACAGCACTCAAACCAAGTTCAGCCTCAGACACGATGGCGCTAATTCATGGTGTGAATATTTCTTTTTACGTCATGACAGCTGTAACTTTTATAGGTTTACTATTAACGTTCTTTATTAATGAACAAAAAAGTTAATACTACTACTAAAGCATTAACAATAATAACCAAAAATGACAAATGTATGACAAAAAAACGACCGAAAACTGAAAAGTCAGAAAATTACACACTTTTTACTTAATTTTAATTTCCTAATACGATATAGTAAATGCAGATGAAGTTTTAATCTTGTTTTAGAAAAAGGAGGAATTAAAATGAAGCGTTTTAAATGGTTATTTACTGTACTTATTTTAATGTTAATTATTGGTGCTTGTTCTAATTCATCAGACGATAAAGCAAAAAATGATGAAACAAATGGAACAGCAGAAGAAGCCGAATCGATTTATCCGATTACACCTAATTTAGACGATTTAGATCCAGATGATCCAAAGACCGAAGCAATTTTATATGGTGAAGAGGTATTTAATGAAACAAATGTTGTCATGCCTGATCATGTGGGGAATGAATTATCATGTCAAAGTTGTCATGCTGATGGAGGCCTGTCTGTTAGTTCATCACTGGTGGGAGTGGCAGCTGATTACCCGCAATACCGTCCTCGTGAAAACGTGACGTTTACTTTAGAAGATCGTGTAAATGGTTGTATGATTCGTAGTATGAACGGTTAAATGATGGATTATGATAGTGAAGAAATGCGTGGATTAATCGCTTATATGACATATTTATCTGAAGGTTATGAAATTGGTACTGCTGAGCGTCCTTGGAAAGCACCAAGTAACAAAGATGAAATTCCAGAACCTAATATTACAGCAGGAGAAGAATTATTTGAAAAGAAAAATTGTATGACATGTCACGGTTCAGATGGAAGTGGAACAGGAGCTAATTCTGGACCAGCACTTTGGGGAGATAACTCATTTAATGATGGGGCAGGTTTAGGTAGATTAACGAAAATGACAGGTTATATTCAAAATAATATGCCAATTGGTGATGAATATGACTTAAGTGATCAAGAAGCAGTAGATTTAGCAGCCTTTATATTATCACAAGATAGACCTGTATTTTCAGGTCACGATGAAGATTTCCCAGAAATGGAAAATCCACCATCAGATATAATTACTGAAGATAGAAGAAAAGCGATTCGCGAAGGTACATTTGATTGGTCAGAAATTGAGGCAGTTAAAGTTACAGAATAAAAAAATAAGAACACATATTTATAAATATGTGTTCTTATTTTCATTTAGTGTAATATTCGTTTATCTGGATAAATTATTAACAATTTAATTAAATCAAACGTCTTTATCAATCTAATCTGATGATGACGTTGTTTTTATATTTATATAATAAGGATGATAAATATGTTGAAAAAAATAGTGTTTCAAACAGATTTTGGATTATCAGATGGTGCTGTCAGCGCGATGTATGGTGTTTCCTTAAAAGTTGATTCAGAATTAGATATATATGATTTAACCCATGAAATACCCCAATATAATATTTGGGAAGCTTCTTATCGTTTATATCAAACAATTACATATTGGCCAGAGGAAACAGTTTTTGTATCAGTTGTTGATCCAGGAGTGGGAACAGAACGACAAAGTGTAGTTGTAAAAACAAAAGAAAATCAATATATAATTACACCTAATAACGGAACATTGACTCATATCGAACAAGAAATTGGTATATTGTCTATAAGAGAAATTGATGAAGCAGTGAATCGATTACCTGAATCAGGTGCGTCGTATACATTTCATGGACGCGACATTTATGCTTATACAGGGGCAAGACTTGCATCGGGAGTTATTGAGTATGAAGAAGTTGGACCTGAATTAGACTTACAATCGGTTATAACGCTTAATAATCCAAAAGCATATTTAGAGTCTGACGTACTATATGGGAAAATTGATATATTAGATGTTAGATTCGGAAATATTTGGACAAATATAAGTAGAGAATTGTTTTTATCACTTGATGTTGATTTTGGTGATTTATTTGAAGTGACAATTATTAAAAACGATCGTCAAATATTTAAAAATACAATTACTTATGGAAGATCCTTTGCTGATAGTAGGTTAGGAGAAGCTATACTCTTCGTTAATTCAGTGGATTCAATTGGTATCGCCATTAATCAAGGGTCATTTGCACAAGCATATCATGTTGAAACAGGCATTAATTGGAAAATAGAAATCAAGAAAGTAGATAAGTAATGAAAAGAAAAGAACATTAAAATTGAAAATTAAAGACGTGGAGCAGTTTAGCTACACGTCTTTAATTATTTTTTATTTAAGATAATTTCTACAAGATCAGGTTTATTATTGAAACGAAGTGGAAATGAACTAGGTCCAAGTCCTCTACTAACAATCATTGTTGTATTAGCTTCCATATATTCTCCGGCAGTGTATTTAGGAAAGAACCCTTGATTAGGTGCAAATATTCCTCCAATAAAAGGTAAGCGAAACTGACCGCCATGGGCATGTCCAGATAAAACAAGATTAATCGCTCGCTTTGAATAAATCGGCATTAATTCAGGGCGATGAGATAGTAATAGAGTGTAAGCAGTTGGTTCAATATTTGTCAGTAAATAATCTAGTTGATAAGCCAAAATAGAATACGGATTCTCAGCAAAGTAAAAAGCGGGGTCAGTTAAACCAATGAGATGAACCGTGTCTTGATTCTTTTTCAATGATATTTGTTTATTATTTAAAATAATTGCTCCACAATTCGTTAAATCTTGGATAAATCCATCATAATTTGTCAATCTTGCTTCGTGATTCCCGCTAATAAAATAAAGGGGGGCAATGCGGCTGGCCTGCTTAATAAATGTTAAAGCATGTTCTCTATTTGGTTTATAGGCATTAATTAAATCACCTGTGACAACAATAATATCTGGCTTTAATTTTTCAATTGTCTGTAAGAGATGTTTATTATGTTTGCCAAAAGATTTATTATGTAAATCTGAAACATTTATAATCTTAAAGTGATTAAAACTTAAAGGGATTTGTGAATCTTTTATTTGATAACTTGATCTAGTGAGATGAGAATTTTCTTTATAGATAAATCTAGTTAATAAAAGGAAGAGTAAAATTATTAATGAATGTTTCTTCTTAATTAACATAAATTCACCTCTTTTTTAAGTAATTATTTTTGCCTCTTTAATATAAGCAGCTTGTAGTTGCTTTGTTAATTGCCCAGGTTTACCGGAATTAATAGTTTGATGATCTATCTTTATAATAGGCATGATTTCATTAATACTATTAGTTAAAAACATTTCATCAGCAGATGTGATATCTGTCAGTGTAAAGGCAGTTTCATTAAAAGTAATTCCCTGTTTTTCAGCAATTTTTTTTACAACAGATCGAGTGCATCCATTAAGAATGGCATGATTAGCAGGATGAGTATATATAGCGTGATTTTTAATCAGATAAACATTTGCAGAACTGCATTGAGTAACCACTTCATCTTTGTGTAAAATAGCTTCGAAAGTTTGATGTTCAATCGCATTTTGTTTAGCTAAAATATTAGGTAATAAATTTATACTTTTTATAAAACAATTTCTCCAACGTTCATCAGGATAAGTAATAACAGATACACCCTTAGCTAATTCGTTAATAGGGCGAGGTGTATCTTTTACGTATGCAAAAATATTAGGTTCAACATCTTCTGGATAAGCTAAGTTTCTTTCAGCAGACCCTCGTGTAATTTGCAGATAAACATGAGCATCACTAACGATATTATTTTTAATAATTAATTCATCCAATAAATAAATGAGCTCAGCTTTTGATTGAGAAATAGTAATATCAATCGCTTCTAAAGAATTATATAAACGGTTTATATGTTCTGTTAGTAAAAAATAATTGCCTTGATAAATTCGGATTATTTCATAGACACCATCGCCAAATTGGAGGCTGCGTTCTTCAAAAGGATATGTTAAACTATCACGATGCATAAACCTACCTTGCCCCATGATAATTGTATGAACTGACATTATAAACAACCTCCTTAATTGTGAACTTTAAGTTTACAATTAAAATATGAGAAAGTAAATGATAAGATATGTTAAGATATAATGAGTTAAAAGTGAAGGGAGGACAAGGTAATGACTATAGAGGAATTGAAAAGCGCTGTTATAAAAGAGAGTAAACGGATAGGGATAGATAAAATTGGTTTTACCTCGGCAGATACATTTGTAGAATTAAAGGAACACTTGAGAAATCAACAAAATAATAATTATGCATCAGGTTTTGAAAAAGGATCAATAGATGAAAGAACTGAACCACAAAAATTATTAAAAGAAGCAAAATCAATTATTTCTATTGCTCTTGCCTATCCTTCGCGTATTAAAAATCCACCAAAAAGTACAAAAGAAGCACGTCGAGGTATATTTTGTCGCGCATCATGGGGACAAGACTACCATGATGTTTTAAAAGAAAAGCTAGCTCAACTAATGACGTTTATTAAGCAAGAAGTACCAGAAGTTAAATATGAAATCATGGTTGATACAGGTGAACTTGTTGACGGTGCTGTAGCTGAGCGTGCAGGAGTTGGTTTTACTGGTAAAAACACTTTACTTATTACAAAAGAGTTTGGTTCTTATGTTTATTTAGGTGAAATTCTACTTAGTATTCCATTTAAACCAGATGTGCCATTAGCACTTGATTGTGGTACGTGTCGAAAATGTATTGATGTTTGTCCGACAGGTGCGATTGTTGAGGGTGGAAAATTAAATGCTCAGCAATGTTTAGCATTTCAAACACAAAAAAAACATTTTATAAAAGATGAATTTAAAGAACTAATAGGTACGCGTGTTTATGGATGTGATACTTGCCAAGCGGTTTGTCCTTATAATAAAGGAATTGATTTTCATAATCATAAAGAATTTGAACCTAATCCAGAAGTAGCGAAGCCACAGTTAAAACCGATGTTAAATATGTCTAATCGCGAATTTAGAGCGAAATTTGGACATGTAGCAGGATTTTGGCGTGGAAAAAATCCCTTACAAAGAAATGCAATGATAGGTTTAGCGCATTATAAAGACAAAACAGCAATTGATGATTTAATTAATGTCTTACAAACGGATGTTAGACCAGCAATGAGAGGTACAGCTGCATGGTCACTGGGAAAGATAGGTACTGAGAAAGCTTACAAAGCTATTGAAACAGCTTTAGAAAAAGAAACAAATGAAACAGCACGGTTAGAGATGACAAAAGGTTTATCATTTAAAAACAATCATTCGACAAGGAGAAAATAATGGGTATACACATTGTCTTATATCAACCAGAAATCCCTTTTAATACAGGAAATATCGCACGAACTTGTTTGGCAACAAATGCAACACTACATCTTATACACCCTTTAGGTTTTTCAACTGATGATAAAATGTTAAAAAGAGCAGGGCTTGATTATTGGAAACATGTAGATGTTCGTGAATATGAATCACTTGAGTTGTTTTATGAACAGAACTCGACAGGTGAACATTATTACATTGAAAACTTTGGTACAAAAACTTATACGGATTTTGATTTTAGTGCAACTGATGTTGATCAATATTTTATGTTTGGAAAAGAAACAACAGGTATACCAAGAGAACTTATTAAAGGAAAAGAAGATAAGTGTTTGAAAATACCAACAACAGATAAAGTGCGATCACTAAATTTATCTAATTGTGCGACAATAATTATTTTTGAAGTACTTAGACAACAAAATTTCGCGACAGTAAAATAAAAAACGTCACCCGTTTAAAAAGGTTAGCCTTTTAAACGGGTGACGTTTTTAGTTTATTGATTATTTTTTGGAACGCCAGCTTTTGATTCATATGCAGATGTGAAACAAGAAATCGTAAAGACAACACTTACAGCCAAAATTAATGCAAGTTTCATAAAAAGCCTCCTCCTCTTAGCTTAAAAATAATGCTTAAATATATGATACAACAAAAGAAATTAATCCTCCACTATTAAAGTTGGTTAATAATCGATAAATAAATTAATTTTCAAAGCATTTTTAAGCTGATAATACTTATTAGTTGCTGAACTTGATAGACAGTCTTATAATGGTTGTTGAGTATAAAATAATAAATGTATAAAGTCAATATCTAAATGGGGGTATTAAGACGTGGCACATTCAATGGACAAAGATGAGAAGTTTTGGAGTCGTTTTTATGGTCCGAATATGGGTTATATAGAAGAACAATATGAATTATATAAAGAGAATCCTGATGAGGTAGATGCTTCATTAAAAAAACAATTTGATAAACATGGTGCACCACAACTATTAAGTCAAGTTGAAGGTGAATCAGCAATGAAAGATGGCGGTCTTTCATTGGAACAGGCAAATAAGTTATCCTCAGCGATTAAATATGCTGAGGCTATTAGACGTTATGGTCATCTTGAAGCTGATATTTATGCTGTTGGAGGATGGGATGAATCAACAAATCTTTTAAATCCAAACACATATAATGTAACAGATGAAGATTTAAAGAAAATCCCTGCAAAATGGTTGTGGGACAAAGCTCCTGCACATGCAGAAACTGGTTATGATGTTATTGAAATATTAAGAAAACGTTATACAGGTAAGATATCATTTGAATATGATCATGTAAATAGCGATGAAGAACGTAGCTGGATATCAAATCGAATTGAGTCTGGTGAATATAAAGTTAATTTGTCAGATGATGAGAAAAAAGAATTATTAAATAGATTAGTTGAAGTTGAAGGGTTTGAACAGTTTTTACAAAAAACATTTGTCGGTCAAAAGAGATTTTCAATTGAAGGTTTAGAAGCAATGGTTCCTATTTTAGATAAAGTAGTCGAATTAGCTACTGAAGCAAAAGTTGAGAATGTTATGATGGGAATGGCTCACCGCGGTCGTTTAAGTGTGTTAGCGCATGTTTTAGGTAAGCCGTTGGATAAAATATTTTCAGAATTCCATTATGGCAATGATAAAGAATTAATACCTTCACATGGTTCTCAAGGTATTTATTATGGGTGGACTGGTGATGTTAAATATCACTTTGGGGCAGTTAAAGAATACAAGCATGAACAACTGTCAACGCAGGTGTCGTTAGCTCATAACCCTTCGCATCTTGAGTTTGTTAATCCAGTTGTAAATGGAAGAGCGCGAGCTGTACAAGATGACCGTAGTAAAAATGGTTATCCAGTGTCTGACACGAAAAAAGCAATGGGTGTTTTAGTACATGGAGATGCAGCATTTATCGGAGAAGGTATTGTGGCTGAATCACTTAACTTAAGTGGTTTAGAAGGCTACCGTACTGGTGGATCAATGCATATTATAGCTAATAACTTAGTCGGATTTACAACAGATCGTAAAGAAGGTCGTTCAACTCGATATGCAAGCGACCTGGCCAAAGGTTTTGAAATTCCAATTATTCGAGTTAATGCTGATGACCCTGTTGCATGTGTGTCTGCAGCTAAACTGGCTTTCGAATATATGGATAAATTTGAAAAAGATTGTTTAATTGACCTTGTTGGTTACAGACGTTATGGGCATAATGAAATGGATGAACCAAGATCGACACAACCAGAATTATATCAAGAGATAGATAAGCATCCAACGATAACAAAGCTTTATGCTGATAAATTGACTGAAGAACAAGTCATTAATGAAAAAGATTATCAAGCATTTAAAGATAACAGGCAAAAAGAATTGCAAGGTATTTACAACAGTATGACGGAAAACAGTTTAACAGGTATGGCAGAAGCAAAAATGCCCCAAGAACTTGTTAAGAGTATTGATGAATATGAAACAGCTGTTCCGTTAGAAAAATTAAGAGAATTAAATGATGATATGTTAGCATTACCAGAAAACTTCAATAGGTTTAAACGATTGGATCGAGTTTTCAATCGTAGAAAGAAAATGTTAGATGATGATAATAAAGCTGATTGGGGAGCGGGTGAAGCATTAGCTTACGCATCGATTATTAGCGAAGGTATTCCAATTCGTCTAACAGGACAAGATTCAGAAAGAGGTACGTTTGCTCATAGGAATTTAGTTTTATACGATGTAGAAACAAATGAAAAATATTGTTTAATGCATGGTGTAAAAGATGCTAAAGCTTCATTTGACATTCATAACAGTCCTCTTTCAGAAACAGCTGTTTTAGGATTTGAATATGGTTATAGTGTCCAATCACCTGAGACGCTTGTGATTTGGGAAGCGCAATTTGGTGATTTCGTAAACGTAGGTCAAGTCATGTTAGATCAATTTATTTCTTCAGCACGTGCTAAATGGGGCGAGAAATCAAATATGGTTATGCTTTTACCTCATGGTTATGAAGGACAAGGACCAGAACACTCAAGTGCTAGACTTGAAAGATTTTTACAAATGGCAGGAGAGAATAACTTAATTATTGCTAATGTAACATCAGCAGCACAATTCTTCCATTTGATGCGTAGACAAGCTAAAATGCAAGATAAACCAGAAGCACGCCCACTTATAGTTATGTCGCCAAAAAGCTTATTACGTGATCAGCGTGTGGCATCTGAGCCAAAAGAATTTTCAGAAGGTAAATTCTTAGCGTTACGCAATCAACCTAACTTAAAAGTTAGTAAGAAAAATGCAAAACGTCTATTACTTGGAACAGGTAAAGTAATGGTTGATATTGAATCATCAATTGTTGATTCAGAAGAGAAATTTGATTGGTTGAGAGCATTAAGAGTAGAACAATTATATCCATTCCCTAAAGAAGAGCTTATTGATGAGTTAAAACAACTACCTAACTTAGAAGAAGTAGTTTGGGTTCAAGAAGAGCCACAAAATATGGGTGGATGGTTATTCGTACTCGAAGAATTACGTGATATAGTAGGAAAAGATATTTCAATTCGTTATGTAGGTCAACCGAACCGTGCTTCAACATCAGTAGGAGATCCAAATATTCATAAGTTAATTCAAGATAAAATAGTTCAAGATGCAATTAATCCAAAACAAGGAGGAAATAACAGTGAAGGAAATTAAAATTCCAGAACTAGCAGAATCAATTACAGAAGGTACAATAGCAGAATGGCTTGTAAAGCCAGGTGAAACAGTTCAACAAGGAGATCCAGTAGTTGAATTAGAAACAGATAAAGTTAACGTTGAGGTCAACTCTGACTTTACTGGGGTGCTTGTAGAAGTACTTCACGAAGAAGGAGATGACGTTGAAGTAGGCGACGTTATTGGTAAAATTGATGAAAATGCTGAAGCAGGTTCAACAGCAACTTCAGAAACAAAAGAAGAAACTGCTAAAGATGAAGCGAAAGAAGAGCCTAAAGACGAAGCAAAAGAAGAAACGAAAGAAGAATCTAAAGAAGAAGTTGAAACGAGTTCAGAAGACAGTGAAGGTATCGTTGCTTCACCTGCTGCTAGAAAACGTGCACGTGAGCTAGGTATTGACTTAAGCAAAGTTAAAGCCAATGATCCTTTAGGTCGTATTCGTCCTGAAGATGTTGAAGCAGCAGCAAGTGCTCCTGCAAAAGAGGCAAAAGCACCTGAATCAGCACCAGAAAAAGAAGAATTTGCGAAACCTACAAAGCGTGAAAAAATGACACGTCGTCGTCAAACAATTGCTAAGCGTTTAGTCGAAGCACAACAGACAGCAGCAATGTTAACAACATTTAACGAAGTTGATATGTCAGCAATTATGAACTTGCGTAAAGAACGTCAAGAACAATTTGTAGCTAAAAATGATATCAAACTAGGATTTATGTCATTCTTTACCAAAGCTAGTGTTGCAGCATTAAAAGAATTCCCATTATTAAATGCTGAAATTGATGGTACTGACTTACTAATTAAAGAGTATTATGACATTGGAATTGCAGTAGGTGCACCAGGTGGTTTAGTTGTTCCTGTAATTCGTGATGCAGATAAATTAGATTTTGGTCAAATTGAAAAAGAAATTAAAGACCTTGGAACAAAAGCTCAAGAAAACTCATTAAGTATTGATGAACTACAAGGTGGATCATTTACTATTACAAATGGTGGAATCTTTGGTTCAATGCTATCAACACCAATTTTAAACGCACCACAAGTTGGTATATTAGGTATGCACAATATAGTTAAGCGTGCAGTTGTTATGCCTGATGATACAATTGAAGTACGTCCAATGATGTACTTAGCATTATCATATGACCATAGAATTGTTGATGGAGCTGAAGCAGTGCGTTTCTTAGTAAGAATTAAAGAAATGATTGAAGATCCGTATGAATTATTATTACAAGGTTGATTAGATAATAAAAAGCTTCGATAAACAATCGTTTATCGAAGCTTTTTTATTATAAATCAAAAAACTAGAGTATAAGCTACTATCTGTTTGGAAACAGGAGATAAAACCACTATTATGGTTAAAAGTGAAGGTATATGCTCTAAAATCATAAAATATAAGTTTTGTATAAATGTCAAAAATTAGTTACTGTTATATAAGAAGCTTAAGTTCGATTAGTGTGAGTTTTTTTAAAAATGAGGAGGACTAAATAAAATGAGAAAGTATATGTTAATGCTTATTGCAATATTAGTTTTAAGTATTGTAACTGCATGTGGTGGAGATGGTGATTCAGAAAAAGCAAAAGAAATCGATACGATTGTCTTTGCAGATGCTGGATGGGATAGTATAAGATTTCATAATAGTGTCGCACAAACGATAATTGAAAATGGATTTGACTATAAAACAGATGTCACTTCAGGTTCTACAGCTACAACTATGCAAGGCTTAAGAGAAGGTGATATTCAGGTTTATACAGAAATTTGGACTGATAACATTATTGAAATATATGAAGAAGCAATCGATTCAGGTGATATTGAGCGCGTGTCTACTAATTTTGACGATAATGACCAAGGTCTCTATGTACCTACTTATGTCATAGAGGGTGATCCGGAAAGAGATATTGAACCACTTGCTCCAGATTTAAAAACAGTTGAAGATTTAAAGAAATATCCAGAAGTATTTGAAGACCCTGAAAAACCTGGAACAGGAAGAATTATCAATGCCCCAAGTGGTTGGGAACTAGAAAAAAATATTACTGAGAAATTTGATACTTATGACTTACATGACACATTTACTAATTTCTTACCTGGTTCAGATGCAGCTATTGTTGCTTCATTAGTAGATGCATACAATAAAGGTGAAGGATGGGTTGGATACTACTGGTCTCCAACAGCAATCACAGCGAAATACGATTTAACATTATTAGAAGAAGATCCTTATGATAAAGAAACTTGGGAGGAAAATAGTGGTACTGCATTTCCACCAAATGATGTTGTAGTAGGAGTTCATAAAGATTTACCAGAACAAGCTCCAGAAGTTGTCGAATTTCTTAAAAATTATGAAACGAGTAGTGAATTAACAGAAGATGCACTTGAGTATATGGAAGATGAAGATGCATCAAGTGATGAAGCTGCTATTTGGTGGATGAATGAACACGAAGATGTTTGGACGAAGTGGGTTTCTGAAGAAGTTGCTGAAAAAGTAAAAGAAGCTCTATAAGAAATAAGACAGATATTTGATGATTCAATCAAACGTCTGTCTTAATTAATTTGTATACTATGTAAAACTCAAAAATTTATATGTTGTATTATATTTTAGTGATATTATTGTTAAAAATTCAATAAAATAAGGATGTGAAAGCTGCATAAGCAGTTAAATTATGGAAAATTTCCCAGAAATAACAACAACTATTGGTAGTTATGTAGAAGATTTTGTTAATTTTTTAGCAGCATCATGGTCTGGATTTTTTGATTTTATCTTTTTTGTTGCCTCTAGATCAATAAATGGTATCGATGCCTTTTTAGTGTGGCTACCATGGTGGCTGTTTATTTTAATTATTTTCGGTCTTGGCTGGTATTTTCAGTCACTTATCTCAGGTGTAGTTTTCGGTTTATTTATCTTTTTAATTGGAACATTTGGTTTATGGACAGATATGATGACAACGATAGCAATTATATTAACTGCGGTAGGTTTATCATTACTTATAGGTTTACCTATTGGAATATTAATGTCCTTTAATAAACTTACATCAAATATAATGCGGCCTATATTAGATGCGATGCAAACGATGCCTAGTTTTGTATACCTAATTCCAGCTATATTTTTCTTTGGATTAGGTAATGTATCGGCTATTTTTGCCACGTTAATTTATGCTATACCTCCTGTTATTCGATTAACAGAATTAGCAATTAGAGGAGTAGGTGACGAAGTCATTGAATCTGCACTGTCATTTGGATCATCTAGATGGCAGATGTTACGTAAAGTTCAATTACCTCAAGCGTTACCAACAATTATGGCTGGTGTAAACCAAACAACAATGATGGCTTTGGCAATGGTAGTAATTGCTTCAATGGTAGGGGCTTCAGGATTAGGAGAACAAGTACTTATCTCAATAAACAGAAATGATATTGCACTAGGGTTTGAAGCAGGAATTAGTATTGTCTTTTTAGCAATAATAATTGATAGAATAACTAATGGTGTTGCGGACAGATTCCAAAAGCATCGGAGGATTAATAAATGAAAACAAAAATTAAATTAGAACATGTTTCAAAGATATTTGGACCTAATCCAAAGTCGGTTATTCCAATGATTGAAGCAGGTAAATCTAAAAAAGAAATATTAGATAAGACAAATCATACAGTAGGTGTATATGACGCATCACTTGAAATTAAAGAAGGAGAAGTTTTTGTTGTTATGGGGTTATCAGGTAGTGGAAAATCTACTTTGATACGTTGTTTTAATTTATTAAACCAACCGACTACTGGCGCTGTCTATATTGATGGAGAAGATATAGCTAAAGGAAGCAAAAATAAATTAAAACAAATTAGACAAGAAAAAATTGCTATGGTCTTCCAACATTTTGGGTTATTTGATCACCGTACTATTTTAGCAAATGTTGAGTATGGTTTAGAAATTCGTAAAATGTCCAAACAAGAGCGAAAAAAAATTGCTCTTAAAAATATTGAATTGGTTGGATTAAAAGGATATGAAGATCAGTATCCGAGCAAACTATCAGGTGGTATGCAACAACGGGTAGGTCTAGCACGTGCGCTTGCAAATGATCCTGATATATTATTAATGGATGAACCTTTTAGTGCGCTTGACCCGCTAATTCGTCGTGAAATGCAATCGGAACTTGTAAACTTACAAAAGAAATTAAAGAAAACAATTGTATTTATTACCCATGATGTAAACGAAGCATTCAAATTAGGCGACCGTATCGCAGTAATGAAAGATGGTCATGTTGTTCAAGTAGGAACACCTGAAGAAATAATTGAAGAACCAGAAAATGATTATATTGAAGATTTTATTCAAGATATTGATCGATCAAAAGTGTTCCAAGCTAAACATATTATGATTGAACCTCGTGTTAAGCTTTCTATCACAGACAATTTGAATGAAGCTGTTAATAAAATGCGCAAACATAGTTTGTCTAGTTTGTTTGTTGTTGATAAAGAAGATAAATTAATAGGTGTTATTACAATTGATGATGCGATTAAAGCAATTAAGAAAAATGAATCAGTTGAGCATATTTTAAAGAAAAATATTCAAATTGTTCATGAAGATGAATATGTAAGTGAATTAATTAGTAAGTCACTTCAAACGAATTATCCTTTAGCTGTTGTAGATGATAAAAATCAATTACAAGGTATTATTTTAAGAGTACATGTTTTATCAGGACTTATATCTGATATTGATGAAGAATAAATATATAGATTTTAGAGAAATAAAACACCTTTATGTAGGCTTATCTTTAAGCGTTAAAGGTGTTTTATTTTCTTCAAATCATCTTATTAGTATCAATTAAAAAATAATTTAGTTATAATAGTGATTAATATTTTTTTAGAGGAGAACGAAGGAATGGAAGAACAACGTATATTATTTACTGGTGGAGGAACTGCAGGACACGTTATTGTTAATACAGCACTAATTCCCTATTTTCATAAAGAAAATTGGCAAATAGATTACATAGGTTCAATATCTGGCATTGAAAAAGAACTGATAAATAGTTTTGATTATGTTACATACCATCCAGTATCAACTGGAAAACTAAGACGTTATATGTCAATTGAAAACTTTAAAGATCCATTTAAAATATTAAAAGGTATTTATCAATCTTGGAAAATTATTGGAAAAGTTCGTCCTCAAGTGATTTTTTCAAAAGGTGGATTTGTATCTGTACCAGTTATTATTGCAGCATGGTTAAGGAGAACTCCCACAATTATCCATGAATCAGATTTTACTCCAGGTCTTGCAAATAAGTTAGCAACACCATTTGCAAAACGTATACTAACTACGTTTCCTGAAACTGTTAATTATTTACCTGCCAAAAAAACAACACATGTAGGTGCGGTAATAAGGAAAGAACTGATCACAGGAACACAAGAAGCAGGTTATCGATATACAGGACTTAATAAAAATAAACCTGTCATTTTAATTATGGGTGGTAGTGGTGGTTCACGTAAAATTAACGACATGATTAGAAAAAATTTATCAATATTATTAATAAACTATCAAGTGATTCATATTTGTGGGGATGATGGTATTGATGAAACAATTCAAAAAGAGGGTTATGTACAATACAAATATGTCAAAGATGAATTAAATGATTTATTTGCAATAACCGATTATATTATTTCGCGAGCTGGTTCAAATGCAATTTTTGAATTTTTAGCATTAAATATCCCAATGCTATTAATACCTCTATCTCTTGGCGCGAGTCGTGGGGATCAAATAGTTAATGCAAAATCGTTTGAAAAACAGGGATATGCAGTGGTTTTAGATGAAGAGAAACTAACAAGTGAAACATTAATGAGATCCTTAGAAGATTTAGTTTTAAGTAGTGCTGTGATGATAAATAAAATGAAACAAAATGAAATGCTTGATTCATTTAATAAAGTAATTGAAATAATTGAAAGTACAGCAAAAAACCATTAACTTTTAGTTAATGGTTTTTTTGTTAAAATTCTGAATCAGTACTTTTTGGGTCTCGAATAACAACGTCAACTTGACCTGTGTGCGGATCAATAACAAGACCATGAACTTTTACATAGTCTGGAAGTAACGGGTGATTGCGAATGATTTCGACACTTTGATTAATAGATTCTTCAACTGTTTCAAAACCATGAAACTCTTGATGAACGTCAATACCAGCATAATCAATCGCATTAAGTGTTTCTTTACTGATACCTTTAGCTTCCATATTGGCAACTAATTCATGAGTATCAACATTCGACATACCGCAATCATGATGGCCAATGACGATAATTTGTTCTGCTTTCAAGTTGTAAACAGCGACAAGTAAACTTTTAATGATACTGTCAAAAGGCTTACGAATAATTGCACCAGCGTTTTTAACCATTTTGACATCACCATTATGGATGTTCAGCGCTTTTGGTAAAAGCTCAACAAGTCTTGACTCCATACAAGTGAAAATCACCATTTTTTTATTTGGAATAGAATTGGATTTATATTGCTCGTACTCTTTACCTTCAACAAATTTTTTATTAAACGATAGCATTTCTTCTAAAAACAAATTAATCACTCCAAGTTTTTTTAATAATTAATTAATTATAGCACATTAAATTTCTAAATAACCTTTTTATGTTTGAAATGTTGTCATAGGAGTGTTAATGAAAAAGTGGTATGATAATAATAAGATAAATAGAGATAATATCTGGAGGTTGTACTGATATTAAAGATAAAGACGTGATAGATACTGATTTGATTGAAGACATTGATGATGAAGAAATGGAAGAGTTGGTAGCAAAAGCTAGAGAGGATGCGATTATTCGTGCACGTAAGGAAAAAGCGACTGGTAATTCCCCAAAAAGACGGTTTCCTAAATGGGCATTTTGGCTAATTTCATTAGCTCTAGCATTTAATGTTGTTGCGCTATTACCACAAACTTTATCGATTCCTGCTATTGAGTTTCTACTTATATCAACAGAACTCTCAAAACAAAAAGATATTAAAACATATAAAAAATCAGTAACAGTTATTGAAACAAGTGAAAGTAAAGGCACAGGATTTTTATTTTCTGAAGATGGGCTAATTATAACGAATAGTCATGTTATTAATGGTAATGAAACTGTTAATGTGGGTGTACCTGAGCATGGCTTATTTAAAGGTAATGTGATAAAAGACTTTCCAGAAATTGATTTAGCAGTGATAAAAATTGATATTGGTGAAGCGACGCCTCATTTAAAACTCGCTAAAAATCCAACATACCAAAAAGATGAATTTATTTATTTTATAGGTAATCCTTTAAAATTTAATGGTATAGCAAACAAAGGTCATATTATTGAAAAACTGGATTTAAGCAATTGGGATCGATCAGTTATAGCAATTGATGCACCTATTTACCGAGGGAATAGTGGTAGCCCTGTAATTAATCAAGTTGGAGAAGTTATTGGCGTTATTTTTGCTACGATTGATGATGATCGTTTAGGGAAAGTTGGATTATACGTACCAATAGATTACTTTCACGATGTTTATTAATAAAGGAGAGAAATATAATGGATAATAAAGTATTAAATTACTTAAAAGAAAATAGAACCAATCATTTAAAATCACTTTATGATTTTTTAAAAATACCGAGTGTTAGTACAGATTCGGCATTTAAAGAAGATGTAAAAAAAGCGGGTCAATATGTTTATAACTATTTAAAAGAAATAGGCTTTTCTCATTTAAAAACAGTTGAAACAAAAGGTCATCCGATTATTTACGGTGAATATAAAGGAGCAGGTGAGGATGCGCCGACAGTTTTACTATATGGGCATTATGATGTTCAACCCGCAGATCCATATGATGAATGGGAAAGTGATCCATTTACTCCAGAAGAAAGAAATGGTCGTATTTATGCTCGGGGAGCGAGTGATGATAAAGGTCAAGTTTTTATGCATTTGGCTGTCTTTGAAGCTTTTATGAAAACAGAAGGAAAAATACCAGTTAATCTAAAAGTAGTCATTGAAGGGGAAGAAGAAATTGGTAGTGAAAATTTATATGATTATTTAAACAATCATAAAGAAAAATTAGCAGCAGATTTCACAGTCATATCTGATTCGGGGATGGTTGCTGAAGGTCAACCAACAATTTTATATGGATTAAAAGGCTTTACAGGGATTGAAATTGAAGTAACTGGACCTGATCATGACCTTCATTCAGGTATGTATGGTGGAGCGGTTAAAAATCCGGCTATGGCACTTGCTCAAATATTAGCAACAATGAAAAATATAGATGAATATATTACAGTTGATGGTTTTTATGATGATGTAGAAAATTTAACAGAAGAAGAAAGAGAGTTAATCAAGAATGTTGAAGGGGAGAACTACCTAAAAACAACAGGTACAATTCAGACAGTTTCAGAAAAAGGTTATACAGCAAAAGAACATACAATGGCTCGACCAACATTTGAAATAAATGGTATGTATAGTGGTTATCAAGGTGAAGGGACTAAAACAATTATTCCATCTACTGCAACTGCTAAAATCACATGTCGAATTGTCCCAAATCAAGATCCTGAACGCATTCAAGATTTATTAGAAAAACATATCATGGAACATAAACCTGAGGGTGTTAAAGTGAAAGTAAAGAAAGAGAAACTATCTGCTAAAGCATATAAAGTAGAGCCAACACATCCACTCATTATGCGTGCAGCAGAAAGCTACGAACGTGCCTTTAACAAAGAAGCAGTATTTGTTCGAATGGGAGGGTCGATTCCAGTTGTTGAATGGCTAGATGATTTATACGGAAATCCAATTGTCTTATTAGGATTTGGTACACCGGATGATCGACTGCATTCACCAAATGAAAGTTTCCCCCTAAATAGTTTTGACTTAGGAATGGAGACATTAGTTCATTATTGGTCCACATTTAAAAAGGAGTGATTTATAATGAGGTATGCTTTAGTAACAGGAGTTTCAAGAGGTTTAGGAGAGTCAGTTGCTCATTATTTATTAGAGTCAGACGTTCATGTAATAGGTGTATCACGTCATGATAATATTAAATTAGCAAAAAAAGCAAAAGAATTTAAAATGAATTATGTGCATTTACCAACCGATTTAACTCTTGCAAATGAAGTAGAAAAAATGATAAAAGAAGTTGTTCAGATTTTAAATGAAAATGAGATAGAAACTTTATATATCGTAAATAATGCAGGAATGTTAGAACCAATGAACCAAGCAAAAGAAATTGATTCAACTGAATTAATTAAACATTATCAAATCAACGCTCTATCTCCAATGATGATAATCAATTCATTTTTAAAGTTAAATGAAAAAATAGATTGTCAACTTGTTATAGCAAATGTGACAAGTGGAGCAGCCGAAAAGTCGATTTATGGTTGGAGTGCTTATGGAAGCTCAAAGGCTAGTTTGAATGCATATACGAAAACAGTTGGAAAAGAGCAAGATTATTTAAAGACGGGTAATAAAATATTTGCATTTAGTCCAGGTGTTATGGATACCGATATGCAAGAACATATCCGTAAACAAGATAAAGAGGCTTTCATTGAAGTAGAAAACTTTAAAAATTATAAAAAAAGTAATTTATTAAAAGATACAGAGATAGTAAGTGGTGTTTTAGTAGATATATTAATAAATGCAACAGAAATTAGAAATGGTGAGATATACAATATAACAGATTATATTTAGACATATCTTTTAAAAGATATGTCTTTTTTTTACTAAATTTGATAGACTAGCATTAATAAGGAGTGAATGATCATTCATAAATATATTGGGAGGGTTATCAATGAAAGATAAAGTAGTAATTGTCACAGGTGGTTCAAGTGGAATGGGAAAAGCTATGGTTCATAGATTTGCAAATGAAGGCGCTTCCGTTGTAATGACAGGAAGAAATGAAGAAAGATTACAAGCAGCAAAACAAGAAATAGAAAAAACAGCTACAGGTATCGTTTATCCATTTCAAATGGATGTCAGAAATCTTGAAGATGTTGATAGAATGGTTAGCGAGACAGTTGAAAAATTTGGGAAAATTGATTATTTAGTAAATAATGCAGCGGGTAATTTCATTGCTTTAGCAGAAGACTTATCACCAAATGGTTGGAATTCAGTTATTGATATTGTTTTAAACGGTACCTTTTATTGTAGCCAAGCAGTAGGTAAGCATTGGATAAAAACAAAACATAAAGGTTCTATCATAAATATGGTAGCAACTTATGCTTGGGATGCTGGTGCAGGAGTAGTTCATAGTGCTGCTGCTAAAGCAGGTGTACTGAGCTTAACACGAACATTAGCAGTTGAATGGGGAACACGTTATGGAATTCGAACAAATGCGATTGCGCCTGGACCGATTGAGCGTACAGGTGGAGCAGAAAAATTAATGCTGTCTGAAGATATGGCAGAACAAACGCGTCAATCAGTACCATTACAACGTTTTGGTACACCAGAAGAAATTGCTGGCTTAGCATTATTCCTGGTTTCTGATGATGCCGCTTACATTAATGGTGAAGTTGTTACAATGGATGGGGGACAATGGTTAAATCAAATGCCATTTTAAATTAATTTAAAATAAATTATAAAAGCTAACTAACATTTGTAAAATAGTGTTGGTTAGCTTTTTTTTATAAAAAAGCGTAAAATAAATAATAGTATAAAATTTTTTTGATAGATAGAAAGGGAGATATAAGTTGATTACACGTAAAAGTAAACGTGAAATAGAGCAAATGCAATTAGCTGCTGATTTATTAGTAAAAACACATAAAGAAATTGCAAAAATGATTAAACCAGGTATTACAACGATGGAAATAGATACATTTGTTGAAGATTTTTTAAAAAAGCATGGTGCTACACCAGAACAAAAGGGTTTTCAAGGGTATAAATATGCAACATGTGCATCAATTAACGATGAAATTTGTCACGGTTTTCCACGAAATGAAAAATTAGTTGATGGTGATTTGGTAACAATTGATATGGTTGTTAATTTAAATGGTGGACTTGCTGATTCAGCTTGGACATATGCAGTAGGAGAATTAGATCCGGCAGGGAAACGACTAATGGAAGTAACGAAAAAATCTCTATACTTAGGAATCGAACAAGCTCAAGTAGGTAATAGAATAGGTGATATTGGTCATGCAATTCAAACATATGCTGAAAAAGAAGGATTTTCAGTTGTAAGAGATTTTACAGGCCATGGGATTGGACCAACGCTACATGAACCACCACATATTCCACATTTTGGTCTACCTAATAAAGGTCCGCGTTTAAAAGAAGGTATGGTAATTACAATTGAACCAATGATTAATGAAGGAACGTGGCACAGCCAAATGGATGATAATGGTTGGACAGCTCGCACACAAGATAAAGGACGTTCTGCACAATATGAACATACAATTGCAATAACTAAAGATGGTCCAATCGTTTTAACTGAGCAAAATTAAGTAAAAGGGTGGTCTAAGTGAATGAGATAACTGAAGATCTAAAAAAAGATTCAACTACGAATTATGAAATGATTAAATTGGGTGTTCAAGTGTCTATTCCGATTGCTTTAGGATATATACCTGTTGCTTTAACCTTTGGCATACTAGCTAAACAAGCTGGTATGTCTATTTTAGAATTGACAATGATGAGTGCATTTGTTTATGCTGGTGCAAGTCAGTTTATGGGTGCGAATATGATTATTCATAGTGCATCAGCAATTGAAATAATTGTTGCAACATTTGTACTTAATTTTAGACATTTTATTATGAGTTTATCATTTATGAATCAAGTTCAAACGAATATAGGAACAAAAGGTAGGGTTTCTTTAGGTTTAGGTCTAACAGATGAATCATTTGCCGTTTCGGCTCTTCATATCGATAAAGCTGATAATAAAAAAGGCTATATATTTTTTATTACAGTGATTTTAACAGCCTATTTAACATGGGTACTAGGTAGTTTTTTAGGCGGAGTTGTAGGAGATATTATACCCAAACATTTAAGCAATAGTATGGGGATTGCATTATATGCATTATTTATAGGATTACTTGTACCATCAATTAAAAAAGATTTAAAAATTATTATTATTGTGATATTAGCAATGACAGTAAATTATTTGGCGTCTCAATACGTGAGCGAAGGTTGGGCGATTGTGTTAGGAACATTAATTGGTGGTTTAAGTGGCGTTGTGTTGTTTAAGGAGGCGAAGTAAGTGATATTTATAATTATTATAGGTATGTCACTGGTTACGATGTTACCTAGAATTATTCCAGCTTTTTTAGTAGAAAGAATAATTTTTAAAGACTGGATTAATAAATGGTTATCGGCGATTCCTTATGCAGCATTGGGTGCTATGATTTTTCCAGGTATTTTGTATGTGAAAGAAAACGATCCGAGTGTAGGCATTATTGGTGGAATCGTAGCAATTATTCTTTCCTTATTAGGTTTAAATGTGATGTTTGTAGTTGTAGGTGCTATTTTAACAGTGCTTTTAATTACTATGTAAAGTCTTAAAGCTTTTGATAAATTAATTAATTTATCAAAAGCTTTTTACTTTAAATAATATAAATCCTTAAAATAATCTTGCTATTATTCAGAAAATTCTGCATAATAGAAATAAGAATTTAAGGAGGCGTAATCTATGGAGAGATATAAAAACTGTCAACCGAACTATAAACATAGCCAAGTGAAAAGCAGTGAAACGCCGTATCATATGCAGTTAACTGCAAGATTAGCATTAGATGAAGTGTGTTATGAATGGAATGAGACTTATTTATTAAAGCAAATTAATCATGCATTAGATACTTCAAATAAAGAACTATTTAATGAATATAGTTTAAAATATAAGAAATTTAAAAATAAGTAATTTTAAAGCTAATTAAATTAAAAGCAATTATTTGCTTATGTTTAATTAGCTTTTTTGTTTAAATTTTGTAATCGTTCAATTACATTATTTAAATTATTTATATCGTCATTTTCCCAAAAGTTAATCAAATCATTTAAGAATTCAACAGCTTCTATTTTAGCTTGATTATAAACTTCTATGAAAGAACGTGAATCATTGTTAAATTTATCCCATATGACATGCTTTTCATTTAATAAATCTACTTCATTAATTAAATGTGACTTATTTCCAAAAAGAGGCATGTATGAAGGGAAAACTTTCGTCTTCCAACCATATGGATCAAATAGCCATCTTAAGCTTATTAAGGTGTGTAAATAAGCTTTTTGTAAGTTGTTTGCTAAATGAGGATTTACAATTTCAATCGTTTTATTTATTTTAGGATCTAGAAGTAAATTAAATTTAAATTCTTTTAAAATGGGTGTGTTCATAGTATTTAGATTATGATATTTTTTCATAATAATAGTATCTAAATTGGTTTTAATGATTCTTTCATTAGTCTCTGTTAACTCAGTAAAATATTTAATATAATTTTTTAAATGAGTTTCTAAGAAGCAATATGTAATGTAACCGATAAGGTATGAATTCACATTTCTATTAAGATAAGTGGTTGATTTAATTAATTCACTTAAATTAATGTCATTAATATTAGAAACGAAATCTGTAGGTGCTTGCTTATGAGCAAGCTTTTTTGTAGACCAAAATGGAATAAATTCAAGTAAATTATCTCCTTGTGAACCAAGAATTAAATAATTTTCATTTAAATTATAATGTACGATTCTGTCAGTATAATCAATAACTTCTTCAGAAAATAACATGTGATTCCAAATCATCGGCATTGTTTATACTCCTTTAAATAATTAAGACATTATCTCTATTATAAGTCTTTTCGAGTCAAATAATTTAACTAACAGTTACAATTATGTGTCAAACTTTCAACGAAATGATTAAATACAAACTTTTTAAATGAAAAAACAGACAAAATACGTTTAATATTTCATAAAAACATGATGATTTGTTACAATAAGAGAGAAGTTGAATCAATTACCTATCAAGGAGGAATTGAATTGGATTATCGTATAGAAAAAGACACTATCGGTGAAATAAAAGTACCTGCAGATAAAAAATGGGGTGCTCAAACACAAAGAAGTAAGCAAAATTTCCCAATCGGAAATGAAAAAATGCCAAAAGAAATCATTAGAGCATTTGCAATACTTAAAAAAAGTGCAGCACAAGCAAACTATGAACTAGGATTTTCAGAAGAAGAAAAGGCAAAAGCAATTTCTTTTGCAGCTGATCAGGTAGTTGCTGGTGAATTAGATGAACATTTTCCGTTAGTTGTTTGGCAAACAGGAAGTGGAACTCAATCAAACATGAACGTAAATGAAGTCTTATCGTTTGTTGGTAACGAATGGTTAAAAGAACAAGGAAGTGACCTGGTATTACATCCAAATGATGATGTTAATAAATCACAAAGTTCAAATGATACTTATCCAACAGCGCTTCATGTTGCAGCAGTGTTAAAATTAGAAGATGAAGTGCTTCCAGCAGTTAAAGTATTAAAAGATTCAATTGCTGTTAAAGTAGAAGCATTTAAAGATATTGTTAAAATTGGTCGTACACATTTACAAGACGCAACACCAATCACTTTAGGCCAAGAAATGAGTGGTTGGCATCGTATGTTAGAAAAAGCAGAGATAATGATTCAAGAAAGTGCTGAACATTTAAAAGACTTAGCTATTGGTGGAACAGCAGTAGGTACGGGCTTAAACGCTCATCCTGAATTTGCAGATCGTGTATGTGCTCAAATAAGTGAATCAACTAACCGCACATTCCGTTCAGAGATTAATAAGTTCCATTCATTAACAAGTTATGATGAAGCGGTCTATGCACATGGTGCGTTAAAGGCTTTAGCAGCTGATTTAATGAAAATTGCAAATGATGTTCGTTGGTTAGCAAGTGGACCACGTTCTGGTCTAGGTGAGATTACTATTCCAGCAAACGAACCAGGTAGTTCAATTATGCCAGGTAAAGTTAACCCAACACAAAGTGAAGCATTAACAATGCTTGTAACACAAGTTATGGGTAATGATGCTGCGATAGGATTTGCAGCAAGTCAGGGTAATTTTGAATTAAATGTGTTTAAACCAGTGATAGCATATAACTTCTTACAATCAGCTCAATTATTAGCTGACGGAATGTTATCATTTGAAGAGCGAGCTGTTCGTGGTATTGAAGCAAACCTTGAAAAAATTGAAGAGTTTTTAAATGGTTCATTAATGTTAGTAACAGCTCTTAATCCACATATTGGTTACGAAAATGCAGCAAAGATTGCTAAGAAAGCATTTGATGAAAATACAACACTGAAAGAAGCAGCAGTTGCTTCAGGTTTATTAACCGAAAAAGAATTTGATGAATATGTTGTACCTGAAGATATGACACATACATTATAAAAAGATAAAATTATTTAAATAAAATCGGTATACAGAAATTGTTTGTTCTGTTATAGTGGTTTTCATACGTTAATTTTTGGAGGTGTCTTATGTCTAAGTTAGATGAAAAAGCTTTAGAAGTACAACATGAATTACGCGAATCTGATGCATTTAAAGAATTTGAAGCAGCATTTAAAACAATGCTAGAAGATGACGAAGCGCGTGGTCTATATGAAGGTTTCCGCGACTTTCAAATAAGTTTAAATGAAAAACAATCACAAGGAATTCAAGTGACTGAAGCTGAAGTTGAAGAATCACGTCAACACTTTGAAGCACTAAAAGCTAATGAAATTGTAAATAATTTCATGGCTAGTGAACATCAGTTAAATCAAGTGATTCAAGAAGTTAGTACAGTTATTATGAAACCTTTAGAAGAAGCATATGAAGAATCTATGAAATAAGCAATAATAAAACCCCCTAAACAATCATGTTTAAGGGGGTTTATTATCTTTGAAATGAGACTAGTTTAGCATTACTAGTGACGCATCGATGTGGTAAGTCTGAAAAACCTTCTTCTTCTAATTTTCTAATTGTCCATGCTTTAGCTTCTTCATCGTTTTGCGCAGTAAAAGCTTCATCAATTACCTTTGTCCCTGTTCGTTCAAAAGCTGTTAAGTAATAGTGTTTCATTGAATACCTCCTATTATAAATATCTCTTAAAACTATTATGTCATGAAAAAGAAATAATTGAAAGTCAAAAGATAAAGCGTTTACAAATTGGTAAGTTCAGTACTATATGGCTCCTAAGTAGACAAAGAGTGATTAAAATGTTTTTTTTAAAAGAAAGGAGTAAATTTATGGGTCTTAATTTAAACAAAATATCGAAGAGTTTCGGGGAATTTACAGCCGTTCACCCTTTAACTTTAACAATACCAGAATGTGAAATGTTTGGTTTTCTGGGAGGAAATGGTGCAGGAAAAACAACAACACTCCGGATGATTTTAGGATTAATTGATGCAACATCTGGTTCAATTACTTGGAATGGAAAAACATTAAATCATCAAACAAGTCATTTAGTTGGATATCTACCTGAAGAAAGAGGATTGTATCCAAATGTAAAAGTGAAAGAACAGTTGATCTATCTTGGTAGATTAAGAGGAATGTCTAAGAATGTCGCAGAAAATGAAATCATTAAATGGTTAGACAGATTTGAAATACCTCAATACTTGAATCAAAAAGTAGAAGAGTTATCCAGAGGAAATCAGCAAAAGATTCAATTTATATCAAGTGTTTTACATAAACCAGAATTATTAATTTTAGATGAACCATTTTCAGGGCTTGATCCATTAAATGTTGAAATGATAAAAAAAGCAATTTATGAATTGAAAGAATTAGGCACAACTATTATTTTTTCATCACATCAAATGTCACACGTGGAAGAAATGTGTGAAAATTTATGTATTTTACAAAAAGGAAATGCTGTTGTTCAAGGTAATCTCAATGAAATAAAAAAAGAGTATGGTAAGAAAAATCTAGTAATCCATGCTAATTCAAATCTAGAATATCTTAAAGATTTACCAGGAGTAGTGACATATAAACCATTAAGAAATGGTTGCGAATTACAGATAGAAAATGAAGAAGTATCTCAGTTAATTTTCTCCAAATTAGAAAGTACACAATTTATAAAGAAATTTGACCTAGAAGAACCTACATTAAATGATATATTTATAGAAAAAGTAGGTGCTCATTATGAATAAGTTTTTCCTAGTATTAGGGCACACTTATTGGACACGTTTAAAATCAAAAGCATTTATAATTACAACATCGGTACTTTTGTTACTTGTCTTAGGAATAGCAAATCTAGAATCAATTATAAAAATATTTGATTCAGAAAAAGAAGCTAAAGAAGTAATTGTAATAAATGAATCACCATTAATTTATTCTAATCTAGCTAGTAATTTAGAAGGAAACGATAGAGTAAGATTAATTGAATATGAAAAAGATATCACTGATGGTGAGAAGGAGATAAAGAAAGAAAAATACGATGCTTTACTTGTCATTAAAGAAGATGAAAACGCTTTACCTAATCTGACATATTATGCACAAAGTATTGCAGCTGATGAAACATTAAGTATTTTAGAGTCAAATTTACAAATGATTAAAGATTCAATTTTAATTGAAAAATCAGGAATTGATGAAGGTACTTTAGCAGAAATGAATCAGCCTGTTAAAATAGAAAAGCATGCACTTGATGAATCAGCTAAAACTGATGAAGAGCTTGATTTAGCTCGAGTAATTGTTTATATTATGATCTTTATTTTATATATGGCTATTTTAATATATGGACAAATGATTGCAACAGACATTGCAACAGAAAAATCTTCGCGTGTTATGGAGATTTTAATATCGAGCGCTTCACCGGTAACACATATGTTTGCAAAAATAATCGGTATTGCTCTATTAGGGATTACTCAAGCTGGTATTGTTATTGTCGGTGGTTTATTATTCCTACTACCTAAATTAGACGGGATCAACTTAGATATTATGCAAGATCTTGGGCTAGGAAGCGTTAGTCCGACACTATTTTTATATGGAATATTGTTTTTCTTACTTGGCTACCTTTTATATGCAACTATTGCAGCAATGTTCGGATCACTAGTTAGTCGAGTGGAAGATTTACAACAATTATTAATGCCAATGATAATATTAATTGTTGTAGCATTTTTTATCGCAATGTTTGGCTTAAATGCGCCTGAGTCAAAATTAATTACAGTCAGCTCATTTATACCATTCTTTTCACCAATGATTATGTTTTTGCGAATTGGTATGTTAAATGTACCGCTATGGGAAGTTGCCCTTTCAATTAGTGTATTAATCGGAACAATAATTATATTAGGCTTAATTGGCGCAAGAATTTATCGTGGTGGGGTTTTAATGTATGGACCGTCCCGTTCATTAAAAGATATAAAAAATGCATTTAGTTTATCTAAAAAAGAATAAATAAATAAGTAAACATCTTTAAACACAAAGTTTAAGGGTGTTTATTTAATTGAGAGGCAAACGTTTGCTCGCATTAATGTTACATGATAGGATAAATAAAAGTATAGTGTAAAAGGCGGGTCCGTAGATGTCTGAAGAAATAAAATTTATTCATGCAGCAGATCTTCATTTAGATAGTCCATTTCTTGGCTTAAGTGACCTTGATGAAAAGATTTTTGAAAAAATTAAAGAAAGCACATTTAATGCATTAAATAAATTAGTAAATGAAGCGATTAAACATCAAGTTGATTTTGTTCTATTAATAGGTGATTTATTTGATAATAGTGAACAAAGTTTAAAAGCACAAGTTAAGTTAAAAAATGCATTCGATCAATTAAATGAACATAAGATTAATGTTTACATGAGTTATGGTAACCATGATTTTATTCAAGGAAATCTTTATCCGATTGAATACCCCGAAAATGTCTTTGTATTTCCTGATGAAAAAGTATCTCACTTTACGTATTATCAAAATGAAAAACCAATGGTTAATATATACGGATTTAGTTATGAAACAAGAGCAGTCACTCAAAATAAAATAGCAGAATATAATCAGGTTAAAGCAGAAGTACCTTATCATATTGCCACCTTGCATGGTTCAGCAGATCACGCTCATGGACATGCTAATTATGCACCATTTAAATTATCTGAATTAAAAGATAAACCTTTTGATTATTGGGCTTTAGGTCATATACATAAGCGAGAAATACTATCAGAATCACCTCCGATTGTATATCCAGGAAACATTCAAGGCCGACATCGTAATGAAACTGGTGATAAAGGATGTTATTTAATCGAGATGAGTAAACAAAATGTAAACATGACATTCTTATCGCTTGCATCCATTCAATTTAGATCAATCATAGTTAATGTACTCCAAGAAGATACATTACATGACTTAAAAGAAAAAATAACTAAAGAATTAAACAAAGATAATTTAGAACTTGTTCATCTCACGATTAATAGTCAAACAGATGAAATAACGGAATGGGAAAAAACAGAGAGATTATTAGAAGTAATTCAATTGATTAATGATTTACAACGAAGTCATATTTATAAATATAAAGTGAAGTTAAATACAGGTACGTTCTTTGAAAATAATTATTTTTTTGAGCAGTTATTATCTCATTTAGAAAAATCTAAGATAGAAACTTCTTTAAATGACCTCTCCACTCATTCACAAGCCAGAAAGCATCCTGAAATTTATGATTTTAATGAAACAGAATTAAAAAATAGAACAAAAGAGATATTAACATTAGAATTTTATAACCGAGGTGAACAAAAATGAAATTTACTCGGGCAAATATTTATGGATTTGGGAAATGGGTAGATAAACAAATAGAGTTTAATACAGATCAATTAAATGTCATTTATGGAGATAATGAATCAGGAAAAACAACATTACAACAATTTATCATGTTTATCTTATTCGGTTTATCACCAAAAGACCAAACTTTATATCAACCAATTGAAAGTAGTAAATTTGGAGGTATTCTAACATTTTTAGATGAATCATCTATGGAAGTGACAATTGAACGAACAGATGATTCATTATCAATATATGCAGGTAATAAAATTTATCATGATGAAAAAGTCTTATCACAATATTTAAATGGTTTGACGAAACAAACCTTTACATCAATTTATTCTTTTTCAGCAATTGATTTACTGCACATTAGAAATATCACTGAACAGGAATTTGGTAACATTTTATTTAATGTAGGTTTGGCCGGGGCGACAAATATAGAAATAGCAGAACGTAACATTGAGCGAGAGACAGGAAAGCTATTTAAAAAAGCAGGAAGAATACCAACGCTTAATAAACAGTTACAAAAACTAGAAGAACTGACTTTAAAGGAAAGTAAATTAAAAAAGCAAGAAAGTCATTATGCGTTGATGAAAACAAATCATAAAGAATATACGACGAAATTAAAGCAGACAAACAAGCAAATCGAAACAATACGGGAGAAATTAGACCAATTAAATAAACAACTCCATTTACTACCGACTATTAATGAATTTAAAAAAACAACAGCATCTCTCAAAAAACTCCCTAAACAAATTGATTTTCCAAATGGAGGCATCAAACGATTAGAAAATCAGAAAGAAAAACTAATTCCTTTATTAAGTCAGCTAACAAATATTGAAACCAATATTGCCACGTATTCAGAAGAGTTAACAGAGTTAAAAACATCAATTTTTCCAGAAAATGTAGAAAAACTATCTCTAGAATTGTTAAACGACAGAAATGAATACGAACGTAACTTAGCTGAATCAGAAACCTATGCCACAACAATTGAAAGCATTGAAAATGAAATAGAAGGAAGTTTACTTGATTTATCAATACCTTTGAATAGAGAAGCGTTAAAAGATTTAAATTTACCTTATTACCTTAATAAAACTTGGAAAAACTTAGAAATAGAAGCGCAACAGATTAATCAATTAGAAAAAGAGATTGAATCTGAGCAGGCAATTTTAAAAAATGAACTTAAAATGATTGAATCAGAGACAGATCAAATAAAACAAAAGCTAATACCAATTACTGAATTAGACGCATTGAAAGAACAATTGATTAATCACACTCATACGACCAAACAAACAGAACAATTAAACAATCATAAGATTAATAATCAAACAAAACAAAAAGTTTTCTATAGCGGAATTGGTTTTGTTGTAATCCTCGTGATATTATCATTTATTAGCCAAAAACCACTATTTATTTATAGTAGTATTATATCAATACTTGGTTTAGCTGGATTATATTATATCATTCAGTTTTTTGAGAAGAAAAATGAGCGCTTGATCAATTCATTACTAGGAAACAATAATAATCAACTAACTAAAAGTGAATTTAATAAAATACAAAATCAAGTTGATAAACAAGATAATAATTTAATTCAATTAAAATATTTAGAAAATGAAAAACAGAAAATTACACGTGGCGAATTACAAATTAATGAACGTTATCAAATGTTTAAACAACGAAAAGATACTTTTTATCAAAGGGTACAAGATGAAGAAAAGGAGTATGAATTTTTAAAAGAAATAAATCCCGTTCATTGGCCAGAATTATTAGTTGTTTTAAAATCGCTAAAAGAAAAAGAACAGAATTTAATAGAAGTTAAAGAAAAAAATAATGGATTAAACGACGCCTTAAATATTTATGAAGAAAAGCTAACAAAAGTCTTAAGTATACTGTAACTTAAAAGTTATGATCAATTAGTTTCACGATTAGAAGCTCATAAAGAAGCAGATCAATTAATTGCGAATTATAATAAAATAATTAATAATTTAAATAAAGAAAAAACATTACTTGATGAAGAAATTAAACATTATCAAAATGAAATTGCAACATTATTTAAGTTAGCAAATGTAGATAAAGAAGAAGCATTTTATCAGAAATATTATGAATCAGAAGAATTAAATCGTTTAAATGAACAAGCGACATCGTATCATAACCAATTAAAGCTAAGCTTCGATGAAGAAATGATTCGTTATTTAATGACACAAAACCTTGATGAGTATGATTTGAATAAACAAATTGAAATTTACAAAACAGAAATAAGTAAAAAATCTGAAGAAACAGAAAAGCTTCGTAAAGAAATTGCGACTTTAGAAGCAGAATTAAAGCAAATGGAAGAGACAGAAGAATATTCTAATCTTTTACATCGCGTGACATACGAAAAGGAAAAAGCTGGCCAACTAGCATTTGAATGGGCAGCTATGAAATTAGCTACCGATACACTAGAAGAAACTAAACGAACTTTCCATCAAAAATATATGAAAGATGTTATTAAAAAAGCATCATATTATTTTAAGTTAATTACTAAGGGAAAGTATGTAACAATTTATCCACCAGAAAAAAATCAGTCATTTTCAGTAGCGACAGACTTTAAAACAAGATTTACGATTAATCAACTATCGCAAGGAACAATCGATCAATTATATGTTTCTTTAAGAATAGCGATTAGTTCAGTTATGAGTGAAAAATATTCTGTGCCATTTTTAATTGATGATGCTTTTGTCCATTTTGACCATAAGCGTGAAAAAGCTGTATTTCTTTTATTAGAAGAGATAAGTAAAGAACAGCAAGTAATATTATTTACATGTAAAAAACATTTACTTGAACTTACAGATGTGAAAATACAGTATTTATCTAAACAATAAGTATGATAAAATAAAGAATAAGGAGGTTCTAAAATGACACAAGGTATAAAGGATTACAAGATTAATGATGAGTTTGAAGGTTTTATGCTAATTAAAGAAGTTAGAAAAGGAATAGCAAGTAACGGTAAGACATTTTTAACATTAATTTTTAGGGATAAAACAGGCGAAATAGATGCTAAACTATGGGGAGCAACACCTGAAGATGAAGAGATGTACCAACCTGAAAAGGTAGTTAAATTGACTGGCAATATTAATGAATTTAGAGGTCGTGCCCAGTTTAGAATAAAGACAATTCGTATTGCTACGACAGCCGATAATGTCAGAATTTCTGATTTTTTAGAAACGGCTCCTATTGAAGTTGAAGAATTAAAAGTATTAATGACTGAATTTATTTTTGAAATGAAAAATCCTAATATTCAACGTATCGTACGGGCATTTATTAAAAAATATGAAGAAGAATTATATATTTATCCAGCAGCTTCAAAAAATCATCATGCCTACGTATCGGGTCTTGCCCATCATATAATTAGTATGTTGAAGCTTGCAAAGCAATTATGTGTTTTATACCCATCGCTTAATAAAGATTTGTTATATGCAGGAATCATCCTTCATGATATAGGTAAAATACATGAACTTTCAGGTGCTGTTTCAACAAGTTATACTGTATCAGGAACATTACTTGGACATATCTCAATTATGGTTTCAGAAATTGAAGAAGTAGCAGAAGAACTTAAAATTGAAGGTGAAGAAGTAGTTATCTTGCAACATATTGTATTAAGCCATCATGGTAAAGCGGAGTGGGGAAGTCCTAAACCACCTATGATAAAAGAAGCTGAAATGCTTCACTTTATTGATATTATTGATGCTAAAATGAATATGTTAGATCGTGCGTTAAGCCAGGTTGAACCAGGTGAATTTACTGAAAGAGTTTTTGCATTAGATAACCGTTCGTTTTATAAACCAACATTTGAAGAGAAATAAAAAACAGCTTGTTCATTTGAACAAGCTGTTTTTTATTTAATTACTCTGTTTGGGCTTCTGGTTGTTCAGGAGCATCAAATAAACCTTCAAAGTCTTTATCTTTAACTTTAATCTCAGTATCTTCCATAAGTTTGCTTAATTTTTCCATAGCAGCATTTTGGTCAACTTTATTTGTTGCAATTTCACGACGAATTTGATCTTTTTGATCTTCTAATTTACCTTTATCTTCATCAGTTTCATTGATTTTATTTAATTTAATAATATGGAAGCCAAAATCACTTTTAACAGGATCGCTAATGTCGCCTTCTTTCATTTCAAAAGCAGCATTTTCAAATTCTGGAGCCATTTCACCAACTCCAAATGGAGGTAATTCGCCACCTGTTTTAGCATTTTGCTCATCTGTTGAGTATTTATCAGCTAATTTAGCGAAATCTTTTCCATCTTTCGCTTCTTTCGCAACTTTTTTAGCTAATTTTTCATCAGCTACTAGAATATGTTGCGCTTCGATTTGTTTGTTTTGGCGATTGAAATGCTTTTCGATTTCTTCATCAGTTACTTCAATGTCTTCTGTTATAGCGGCTTCTTGTAATAGTCCACTCTTTATATCTGTGCGTAAATCATCTTCAGTAATATTTTGAGCAGCTAATGTTTCTTCGAAGTTATCACCGACTTGTTCTTTAATATTATCAAGTTCTGCATCGATTTGTTCGTCACTAACTTCATATTTATCAGCTAAAACTGTCATTGTTACTAATTCAGTTAAAACTTCTTGACCGTATTTACCTTTTAACTCTTCATAAAACTCATCTTTCGTAACATTGCCTGCACTTGTTTCCACAACGACTTCAGAATCTCCATTACTACCACATGCTGTTAATCCTAATAAACTAAACGTTAATGCTGTACCAATTACTATTTTTTTCAACTTAAAAACACTCCTATTTATATACTCTATTTAAGACATCCTTCAAAAAGAATAACACATCTACGATAATAGATAAATCAATATGAGATAAAATTATGAGTAAAAATGATGTAAAGTAATAAAAAAACCTATCTGAAAGTATGTCAGATAGGCTTAGCTTTATTGCTTATTATCTTGCTCTGTTAATTTTGTTTCAAGATCTTTTATGCTTGTTTCAATTTGTTCTAAGTAATTATGAATATTTTCTTGGTTAGGCTCTACTGCTATTTTCCACTCTTCAATAGATGTTTTCATTTCTTGAGTAAGGTCATTGATTAAAGCAGCGCCTTCTTTAGAAGTTTTAGCAATTTGTTCTTTTAAATTTAAACCATCTTGAATCATTTCATCAATTGCATCTTTCCATTCAAAACTTTGATCTTTTATCCGTACTCGTACATCTTTACCTGAAGAAGGTGTTGTTAATAATGTGGCTACAGCACTTGCAGTAGTACCAACAAGAATACCGAGTAAGATTGATTTACCTTTTGACATGCATTGCACGCTCCTTTAATAAAATAAATAGTAATTATTCAATTTCTTTACTAATTTTCTTAGCTAAATCCTCGCGTTCTTCTTGTGAATACTCATCACGATTCATCACCCATTTATAATCAAAACCGTCATTTTCATCATAACGAGGGATTAAATGGAAGTGAAGATGGTAAACAGTTTGACCAGCTAGAATATCATTATTGTTTAAAATATTTAATCCGACTGGGTTAAACGCTTTTTTAATTGCGTTCGCTACTTTTGGTATACTTCCAAAGAAGTTTTTAGCTGTTTCTTCATCAGTTTCATAAATGTTTATCGTATGTTTTTTAGGTATAACAAGTGTGTGTCCTTCTGTTACTTGACTAATATCCATAAAAGCATAAACGTGATCGTCTTCATAGACTTTAGCAGAAGGGAGTTCTCCATCAATGATTTTACAAAACAAACAATCTTCATGTCTCATAATCAACATCTCCTTAATAACAATTTATTCTTACTCTAAGTTTATCATAAATTGATGTACAAGTATATTGTATTTTAATTTACGACGTATCAGGTTAACTATTCTATTACAATTTAAAAAAATAAATGGTAAAATAAAGAGACTTAGGAGGAATAAACGGTGAATAAATTATTAGAAGTTAATGATCTCTCAGGAGGCTATACACATAGAGATGTTATTCATGATTTAACATTTGAAGTAAGAAGAAATGAAATAGTGGGTTTAATAGGCTTAAATGGAGCTGGTAAAAGTACGACAATTAAACATGTTATTGGTTTAATGCAAGCTAGAAAAGGTGAAATTAAAATCAATGGTAAAACATTTTTAGATGACCCGTCTATTTATCGCAACCAAATGTCATATATCCCAGAACAACCTATTTTATATGATGAATTAACGTTATATGAACATTTAAAATTAACAGCAATGGCTTATGGATTATCAGAAAAATTATTTGAAGAGCGTTTGCCAAGCCTTTTAAAAGAATTTAGGCTACAACGTCAATTACATTGGTTTCCGGTCAATTTTTCAAAAGGTATGCGTCAAAAAGTAATGATTATGTGTGCTTTTTTAATCGAACCAGAGTTATATATTGTAGATGAACCGTTTGTCGGACTAGACCCTTTAGGTATTCAATCGTATTTAGATTTAATGGAAGAAATGAAAAGTCAAGGGGCTGGAATTTTAATGAGTACCCATATTTTAGCTACTGCGGAGAAGTATTGTGATCGATTTGTAATTATACACGAAGGAAAGATTCGAGCAACTGGCACAATGGACGAATTAAGAGAACAATTTAAAATGAGTGGCGCAAGTTTGGATGACCTTTATATCCAACTCACAAAGGAAGAAGAAGATGTTTGATGCTAATGATTTATTTAAACAAAGACTAAATGAACATATCCAAACATTAAGCCGCTATCTCCGTTATATTTTAAATGAACATACAACTATAGCAATACTCTTTTTAATATCAGTTTTAGCCGTCTATTATCAACAATGGTTAAGCACGTTAACTTCAGACTTTCCGACAGCTTATGTAATCGGAATTGCGTTTGGAGCAGTTATTACTATCACACCAATCCAAACATTTTTAAAAAATCCTGATTTAGTTTTTATAACTGTTGCTGAAAATAAAATGGAACCTTATTTTAAACGGGCTAAAATATATAGTTTTGTGATTCAACTATATGTCATCTTTATCGTAGCAGCAGCTTTTGGTCCCATGTATACAAATGCATATCCAGAACGTAGTGGATTAGGATTTTTATTAATATTAGTAATGATGTTAATTGCTAAATATATAAATATGTCAATTAGCTGGTGGATGTTAAAGTTAAGACAGATTAATATTCGACGAATAGATCTATTAATTAGGTTCTGTTTAAATAGTGGATTATTCATCAGTATTATTTCAAAGTCTTACATTATTTTAACAGTTATAATTTTGTTATTTGCTATTGTAGCGTTTTATGATTTTTATATCTCTCGTCAACAATCAGGACTCGCATGGGATGTGCTTGTAGAAAAAGATGCAAATCGAATGCACTTATTTTATCGAATGGCTAGTATGTTTGTGGAAGTACCACATCTAAAAGCTAAAGTTAAGCATCGAAAAGCATTAACAAAATTGATAGAAAAAACAATGACATTTAAACAAACAAAAAGTTATGCTTATTTAGATAGATTAATTTTTATCAGAAGTAATAATTATATTAATATGTATATACGTTTAATTATCCTAGGAAGTATTGTTATTTATTATGTTCCTAGTGATTTATTAAAAATTATTCTAGGCGTATTATTTCTTTATATGAGTAATTTTCAAATGATTGCTTTATATCACCATAATCGAATGAATATGTGGTTAGATTTATATCCATTAAGTGAAACTAACCGCCGCAAAGAATTTATCACATATATGATAAAATTAACAAGTATTCAAACAATCATTTATAGCTTAATATTTATTGCACTCTTAAATTACCAAGGTTTTCTACTTATGTTAATTTTAGGATTAGGTTTTACTTTTATATTTAATCATTTTTATGTAAAGAGTAAATTACTAGAAAGATGAAAGAGATAACTTAAATTAAGTTATCTCTTAACTTTATTTATTTTGTGCTTCAAAATATGCACCGATAAGCACTTTAGCTGCAATCGGTAAAGCTTTTTCATCAATGTCAAATTTAGGATGATGGTGCGGATAAGAGTCTTTAGTTTTCTTAGCACCTGTAAAGAAAAATGCACCTGGCTTATGTGCTAAGTAATATGAAAAATCTTCAGCTGCCATTTGTGGATTCACTTCAATTGCTTCATTTACTTCAGGTACTTTCTGTGCAGCACGTAAGACCATTTCAGTTTCTTGTGGATGATTAATAACGGGTGGATATCCTTTTTCATAATTCAAAATAATTTCGACATCGTGAGTTTTAGCTACGCCATCGACAAGGCGTTCTAATTCATTAATAATTTGTTTTTGAATATCTAAATCCAAATAACGAACTGTCCCAGTAAGCTTAGCCTGATCAGCAATAATATTAAAAGATGAACCAGATTTGAATTCGCCAATTGTTAGAACGGCCGTTTGCAGCGGATCTAAACGACGACTAATAATTGTTTGCAACTGAGTAACTAACATAGATCCAATAACGATAGAATCTTTTGTTTGATGTGGGTAAGCGCCGTGTCCACCAGCTCCATTAATTTGAATAGTTAACTTATCTACACCAGCCATGAAGCTACCTTGTTTAGTATGTATTTTACCAACTTCTGTCGTTGCCCAAAAATGATTGCCAAATATAGCGTCAATATCATCTAACGCACCTGTTTTTACAATTGAATTTGCTCCACCAGGTGGTATTTCTTCAGCATGTTGGTGAACGAAAACGAGTGTGCCAGGAAGTTCTTTTTGAAAACCTTTTAATATTTTAGCTAAAACTAACAAACTTGCAGTATGTGCATCATGTCCACAAGCGTGCATAACACCATCAACTTTAGATTTATAAGACACATCTTTTTCATCTTTAATAGGTAAAGCGTCAAAGTCAGCTCGAAATGCGATTTTTTTACCAGGTTTACCACCTTTTAAAGTAGCAATAATACCATTACCACCAACGTCTTTAATAAAAGGTATATCTAAATCAGTATAAAAATCGGCAATATAAGCAGCTGTTTTATATTCATGAAAAGATAATTCAGGATGTTGATGTAGATATCGACGAATGCTTACCATTTCATCATAATTTTTATCAATTATTTTTTGGATTTCTTTTAACATTTAGTACCTCCTCATAAGATATATTCAATTATATCATATTCTTACTTACCGGATACTCAAATATTTATTTAGGAGAAGCATATGAAAAAAAAATACAGTACAATTCTTATAATTAGTATCATTTTACTTTTGGGTGTTGTTTTAATTGCTCCTAATAATTTAATAGATCAACAAATAATGAAACAAGCTTTAAACAAAGAAGGAATTTTTTATTCGGTTTTTTATTATCTAACATTTTTAGGTTCACGGACCATTTTAATTCCATTTGTTATAATAGGTTCACTATACCTGTATTATAAAACAAAAAAAATCTCGTATAGTCTTATTTTCATGAGCGGAACACTATTAAGTTATGTATTAAATGAATTTATAAAAAGTATTATAAAACGAGAGCGCCCATCAATTGTGGAACAAGTTCATGCAGTTGGTTATAGCTTTCCATCAGGGCATGCTATGATATCAACGGTTTGCTATGGAATATTCACATACTTTTTATTAAAAACAATCACAAAAAAGAAATATAAGAATTTAATTATTTTGCTAACAGGATTATTAATTGTCCTTATTGGTTACTCACGCCTTGCATTAAACGTTCATTACTTAACAGATGTAATTGGTGGATATTTAATAGGCGCTTTATTTATAATCGTTTATTTAGAAATTGCAAAACGCATGATTAATAACTAATGATACTAATTGCAATAAAAAATTAAATCTGTTATATTTAAAGTTAACTAAATAGTATTCTAAATTCACTTTAGGTGAGTACGGAGGCGCAAAGACTATCAGTAAATGATAAGAGGAATGTGATTTCTGATGACAATTATTAAAAGGAGTATTTGCCGAAGTTTTAAATGATCACGCATTTAAAGCTGGTTATATATTTAAAAGATATATGACTGTCATATAGGAAACTATATGGAGGGCTATCTTACGCAAAGAAACATTATCTTTATGATAATTTCTATGCAACAACGAGCTCTCGTTGTTGCATTTTTTCGTATAAGTTCGAAATAGTCTTGATGCTATAAATATCATTAAAGGGTGTGGAGAGAATGGAATTAGGACAAGTAATTACAGCAATGGTAACCCCATTTGATCAAGAAGAGAATATAGATTATGAAAAAACAAGTCAACTATTAGATTATTTAATTGATAACGGTACGGATGCAGTCGTAGTTGCAGGAACAACTGGTGAAAGTCCGACCTTATCTGAAGATGAAAAACTAGCTTTATTTGAACATGTTGTAAATCATGTTAATGGTCGTATACCTGTAATTGCAGGAACTGGTTGCAATCATACAAAGTCATCAATTAATTTAACAAAGAAAGCAGAAGCTTTGGGTGTTGATGGAATTATGTTGGTGATTCCTTATTACAACAAGCCGTCTCAAGCCGGACTATATGAACATTTTAAGACAGTCGCACAAGCAACCACATTACCTGTTATGCTTTATAATATTCCTGGAAGAAGTGGTTGTAATTTAGAAGCGGAAACAACAATTCGTTTAGCTGAAATTGATAATATAAAATATATTAAAGAAGCAAGCGCTGATTTAGAGCAAATGGCACACATTATTCGCGAAACACCAGATGACTTTGTTTTGTATAGTGGTGATGATTCACTTACATTACCAATTATGTCAATTGGCGGCGCAGGTATTGTAACTGTCGCTGGACATATAGTAGGAAAAGAAATGCAAGAAATGATTAATGCATTTAAAGCAGGCGAAATTGCTAAAGCAAGCAAATTACATCAAGAATTATTACCTTTCTTTAAAGCGATGTTTATTGCACCTAATCCAACAGCGTTAAAAGCTGGCTTAAATATGATTGGTGTTAATGTTGGCGGACTTCGTCTTCCATTAATTGAAGTAAATGAAACTGAAAAAGAAATAGTAGCTCAAGCACTAAAAAATCGACCAGTTATGCAATAGTTATATTAAGCACATTTAAGGAAGTACCTTAGATTAAATCATTAAGGTGTTTTATCTAAAATGTGCTTTTTTATGTAAAATTTAAGTAAAATATAATTATTGGATAGGAAAATAAAATAAAAATGTTATAATCAACCAAGGTGATGAAATGCGACTATCCAAAAAACAAGAGACAATCTTATTATTAATGTGGACTCAAAGTTTACTAGCAACATTAGGAAGTTTATTTTATTCAGAAATAATGGGCTATATACCATGTGAACTATGTTGGATACAAAGAATACTTATGTATCCTCAAGTTATTATTATTGGTCTAGCATTGATTAAACAAAATAAAAGCATTGCTATACCTGCTGTTTGGTTAAGTGGGATAGGTATTTTAGTTTCAATTTATCATTATGGTCTACAAAAAGTTCCGTTTTTACAAAATGCAGGTGGAATGTGTGGAGAAGTTCCTTGTAATTTGCAATATGTGAATTACTTTAATTTTATAACTATTCCATTTTTAGCAGGGATTGCCTTTGCAATTATATTAATATTAAGCATTTTGTTATATAAGCGATGAATTAAATGATATGTTTACTCAATTAAATAAAAATCATGATAATTTTAATTAGGAGGATTTTAGTAAATGAGAAATAAAATGATTATAATTATTGGTGTCATTGTAGTTTTGTTTGTAGGGTTAATCGTTATAAATAATGTGAAAAATGATAAAAAGGTAGCAACTGATGATAATCCATATGGAGATATGAAACTTCATCAAGAAACAATTGATCAATTAGATGATCCCTTATATCAAAATATTATTTTACCAGATCAATTAGATCGTAAACTAGCTAAAAAAGAAGATCTAACAGTATATTACTTTAGTCCAACATGTATTCATTGTATCAATGCAACTCCTGTAGTTGTTCCATTAGTAGATGAATTAGATATCGATATGAAAAAAATGAATTTATTAGAATTTGATAAAATGGAAGATTATGAAATAAGAGGAACACAGACAATTATTCATTATGAAAAAGGTGTAGAAGTTGCAAGATTTGAAGGAGCGGCAGAAGAAGAGAAATATCGTAAGTTTTTTGAAGAGAATGTAAAGTAATGAAAAAACACAAGTATGACAAGAGTTAGGGTGCCTAAAACTTGTAACTTGTGTTTTGTTTATTTGTCTTCATCTTCAATAATTGTATAAGTTTGAGTAAACGGGCGATTTGCAAAGTAAGCGGGTAAACGTGTTTCTGTTTTTTTTAAGAAAGCTTTATATTCATCAGACTCTTTCCAGTATTTATAATATCTTTTACTTTCCCAGAGGTATAATATAGTGTACATGTTACCTTTAAGCGGTTTTAGTAAACGATAAGCTATGAATCCTGGCATTGAAAAAGCAGGTAAATTGTTATCTTTAAACTGCATTTCAAAATTCTTAATGCTGTCTTCAGTTACTGGAATATTATCCAATGTTACATAACCTTTATCAATTAAATTACCTGTTTGAAATAGAATATCATATGTTCGACCTGTTGAAAAAAGTGATTTTTTATTTTGAGACTCGTAATAAGCAGTAGTATTAAGTCCTTGTTGCATAAATAAATATGTTAGATCAGCTTCTTTACTAATAAGCGTTTGGAGAAAGCTTAAAGTCCCAGTAGTCATATGTGCATACATTATTAATCACTCCTTTATATATTTATCTCTAGTATAAACTAAAAGCTGATGAGACAAAAGAGTTAATCAAATAAAGCAATGATAATTATGCTATGCATGATCAGAGGTGAGAAAAATAAATAAAAATAATAATAATGAAGATTCTAATACAAACGAAAACTCTAATAATAATGAAGAGAGAAGATGGCGTTCTGATCGACACGTCAAATCTAATCAATTTAAAATAAAGTCTTTGGCAATAGCAATAGGACTTACATTTTTATTAGCTCTTACTACCTATACTGCTATTTTGTATGGAGGAAAATTAATTGTTGATGAAGAAGATTTAATTTTATCTAACCCAACAACAATTGAAACAATAGATGGTGAAGTTGTTTGGGAATTATACGAAGAATATCGAAAGCCAATCAGTTTAGAAGAAATGCCTGAAGATTTAAAAAATGCATTTATTGCAATTGAAGATAAACGATTCTATGAACACACAGGAGTAGATTTTCGAGCAATATTAAGAGCGGTTTATAAAGATATTCTTGCACGAAGTAAAGTAGAAGGTGCAAGTACAATTACTCAGCAATTAGCTAAGAATATGTTTTTAACCAATGATAAAACATGGTTAAGAAAAACTAAAGAAGTGATGGTTGCCTTATATTTAGAGCGAGAATTTACCAAAGATGAAATATTAGAAAAGTATATTAATGTGATTTATTTTGGTAGAGGAAAATATGGTATTGAAGCTATTTCAGAAGAGTTTTTTCAAAAGCCTGCTTCAGAATTAAAACTATCTGAAAGTGCTTTACTTGCAGGAATAGTTAATGCGCCAAATGGTTTTTCACCAATTGATCATCCTGAAAAAGCTAAAAAAAGAAGGAATTTAGTATTGTCAGTTATGCATGATAGTGGAAGTATAACTGAAAATGAAATGAAAGCAGCACAAGAAACAAATATCAATTTAAATCTAGCAGAAAAGAAAACAAATCAAGCAGAGCAATCATATGTAGATTTAACATTAAAAGAAGTGCAAAATAAACATGGTCTCTCGATGGATGAATTAAAAAAAGGTGGTTATAAGATAATCACACCACTGAAAACACGCTTTCAAGAAACGGCTTATAATAATTTCAAAGAAGATGAATATTTCCCAGGAAATACAGAAGGAGTCGAAGGCGCTTTTGTTATGATGGATCAAAAAACAGGTGGTATTGTTGCTGCTTTAGGTGGTCGTCAATTTGAAATTAGTGATTTAAATAGAGTGAATGAAAAAAGACAACCTGGTTCTGCGATGAAGCCCCTCGCGGTGTATGGACCTGCTCTAATGGATGAAAAATATAACCCTTATACAATGTTACCAGATGAGAATATAACAATAGGAAAAGATTATTCGCCCAAAAATCATGATAATCAATATGAGGGTAGTGTCTCTTTATATGAAGCAATTGTAAAATCTAAGAATGTAGCTCCAGTTTGGTTATTAAATGAAATTGGCTTAAAAACGTCAAAATCATATTTAAAGAAAATGAATATGGATATTAAAGAAGAAGATCTTAATTTAGCCTTAGCTTTAGGTGGATTAACAAAAGGCTTCACTCCGATTAATTTAGCAGAAGGTTATCGTACTTTTGCAGCAAAAGGAGAATATGTTGAATCGTATACAGTAGAAAAATTATATAATCGTAAAAATGATTTAATATTTGAAATCAATCAAAAACCTGTTGAAGTTTTTTCTGAGCAAGTTGCATGGGCTATAACAGAAATGTTACAAACAGCAGTTAAACGTGGAACAGCTTCAAGTGGTTATTATCCAAAAGCATTGGCAGGAAAGACAGGTTCAACACAAAACCCTCAAGCTGATGGTCATTATAAAGATGCTTGGTTTGTTGGTTACACACCTGAATATATAACTTCAATGTGGATGGGATATGATATTTCAGATGAAAAAAATTATCTTGTTTCTGGTAGTAGCTCACCTACTCGTTTAACAAAAAAAATCTTAACTGATATTGATCAATATTCTAATTTAGAAGCTCAATTTAAAAAGTCTGAAAATGTAACATCATTAGAAACACCCATTGAATTGCCAAATAAAACAACTTTAACAGGTAAACGTGTATTTGGAGGTCTTAAAATAATCAAAGGCAAACTGTCATGGCCAAAAACAAACGATAAACGCATCGTCTATCGATTATATGAAGTGGTAGGTGGAGAAAATAAATTAATAGCAGAGTTAGCCGATGATAACGAATATATTATTGATGATTTATCACTCTTTTCTAAGCGGAATTTCTTTGTTATTCCTTATGATCCTGTGACTGGAAGAGAAGGGGAGAAATCAAATACAATATCTTTATCGATGTAATTATGTAATAAATGTAGAAAAAGATAAACATGTTTGTGACAATCGATCTATCTCCTAATCTTAAGTGTTATATTAGTTTTAAGAAGAATAGTTTTGATTAATTAACTAAAAAGGATGATATTAGTGACAGAAAAATTTAATGACACAATCTTACGTGCTTATAAAGGCGAAGCAACATCACACACACCTGCTTGGTTTATGCGTCAAGCGGGGCGTTCTCAGAAAGAGTATTTAGAAATTAAGAAGAAGTATTCATTATTTGAAATAACGCATCAACCGGAACTATGTGCTTACGTGACACGTCTCCCTGTAGAACAATACGGAATCGATGCGGCAATTCTTTATAAAGACATTATGACACCGTTACCAGCAATGGGTGTAGATGTAGAAATAGTTTCAGGTGTCGGTCCAGTTATCGATAACCCATTAAAGAACAAAGCAGATATTGATAATTTAGGTAAATTAGAACCAGAAAAAGATATAGATTATGTTTTAAAGACGATCAAATTGCTAACAGAAGAGCAATTAAATGTACCGTTAATAGGATTTAGTGGGGCACCTTTTACTTTAGCTAGTTATATGATTGAAGGAGGCCCCTCAAAGAATTACGCCAAAACTAAAGCATTTATGTATAAAGAATCAGAGTTATGGTTTGTATTAATGGATAAATTAGCTGATATGATTATAACTTATGTAACAGCTCAAGTAAAAGCTGGAGTTAAAGCGATTCAAATTTTTGATTCATGGGTAGGTTCATTAAATGAATCAGATTATCGTATCTTTATTAAGCCAACGATGAATTATATATTCACAGAATTAAAAAAGCTAGATGTGCCATTAATTTTATTTGGTATTGGTGCAAAACACTTACTCGTCGATTTTAATGATTTACCAGTCGATGTGATTGGATTAGACTGGCGTACAACAATTCCAGAGGCACGTGCAATGGGAGTAACTAAAGTTTTACAAGGCAACTTGGACCCAGCAACATTATTAGCTGATTGGGATACAATTGAAACACGCACAAAAGCAATTTTAGATGATGGTATGGCAGATGGACGCCATGTCTTCAATCTAGGACATGGTGTTACACCTGATATTACACAAGATACATTAAAGAAATTAGCAAAATTAATTAGAACATATTCAAAAAGATAACAAAAAAGTATAGAGGTGATAAAAATGGAAAAACAAAAAATAGGTTTATTAGTAATGGCATATGGAACTCCTTATAAAGAGTCTGATATAGAGCCATATTATACACATATACGTCGAGGAAGAAAACCATCTGAAGAAGCATTAGTTGATTTACAAGAGCGATACGCTGCGATTGGTGGAATTTCACCATTAGCTCATATTACTGAAGCACAAGCGACACATTTAAAAAATAAATTAAATGCTTCACAAGACGCGTATGAATTTGTATTATATATTGGATTAAAGCACATTCATCCATTTATTGAAGATGCTGTTAAACAAATGAATGATGATGGTATTAAAGAAGCGGTATCAATTGTTTTAGCGCCGCATTATTCGACATTTAGTGTAAAGTCATATAATGGTAGAGCAAAAGAAGAAGCTGAAAAATACGATATTAATTTAAGATCTGTCACAAGTTGGTATGCAGAAGAAGGTTTTATTGAATATTGGACTAGAGAAATTAATAAAACATATAGTAAAATGTCAGAAGGCGAAAGAGATCATGCTATGCTAATTATTTCTGCCCATAGTTTACCTGAGAAAATTTTAGTTGATGGTGATCCTTATGTTGATCAATTAAAAGAAACAGCTAAGTTAATCTCACAAGCAACTGGTGTTAAAAATTATAAAATAGGCTGGCAAAGTGAAGGGAACACACCAGATCCATGGTTGGGACCAGATGTACAAGATTTAACAGCAGATTTACATGAGGAATCAGGTTATAAAGCATTTGTTTATGCACCAGTTGGTTTTGTTTCAGACCACTTAGAGGTACTTTATGATAATGATTATGAATGCAAAGTAGTTTGTGATCGAGTTGGAGCTGCATATTACCGTCCTGAGATGCCAAACACTGATCCATTATTTATTGAAACATTAAGTAATGTCGTTTTAAAACAATTAAATTAAAGTGTAACAGGAGTGATCATAATTACTAAAAACATCTTAATTATTGGTGGCGGAATTACCGGTTTATCAGCAGCATATTATTTAAAAAAAGAAATACTAGAAAAAAACTTACCTTATAATATAAAGCTTGTCGAAGCAAGTGAACGATTAGGTGGTAAAATTAAGACACTAAAAAAAGATGGTTTTATTATTGAACGGGGACCAGATTCATTTCTATCTCGTAAGCCTGCTACAATTAACTTAATTAAATCATTAGGTATGGAAGATCAACTTATTAATAATAATACAGGGCAATCTTATGTTTTAGTTAATGGAAAACTGCATAAAATCCCAGTAGGTTCTTTTATGGGTATACCCATTCAAATGAGACCATTCTTAGCATCAAATCTAATTTCACCTGTAGGTAAATTACGTACAAACTTTGAGAAAGTAAAGAAGAAATCAACTCCTAAAAAAGATCAATCATTAGGTATGTTTTTTAGAAATCGATTTGGAAATGAGCTCGTTGAAAATTTAATGGAACCTTTGCTAGGTGGTATTTATTCAGGGGATCTCGATAAGATGAGTTTAATGTCGACCTTTCCTAATTTTTATCAACTTGAACAAGAATATGGCAGTTTAATAAAAGGTTTGCAAGCAACGATGCCTAAACCACCTACAAAAAAAGAAAGAAAAAAGCGACCAGGTGTATTTTATGCTTTAACGAATGGTTTTGAATCTTTAGTTGATGAACTGAGTAAGCAATTCAAAGAAGAAGAAGTAAGTTTAAATTGTGCAGTAGATCATATTCAGAAAAAAGATGAACACTATCATGTATTACTCCACAATGGAACGGTTTATCAAGCTGATTCAATTGTTGTCACAACACCACATGATACATTACCAAAAATATTTAGTCAGTATAAATATTTTGATCATTTTAAAAAAATGCCTCAATCATCTGTAGCAAATGTCGCTTTAGCATTTAATAAAAAAGCAATTCATAAAGAATTAGATGGAACAGGTTATGTTGTCTCAAGAAATAGTGATTTTAGAATCACTGCTTGTACATGGACACATAAAAAATGGTTACATACGACACCAAAAGATAAAATTTTATTAAGAAGTTATGTAGGCAGACCTGATGATCAAAAAGTAGTTGATTTAAAAGATGATGAAATCATTGATATTGTTTTAAAAGACTTAAATAAAACAATGAAAATCACAGAAAAACCATTATTTACTGTGGTAACACGTTATAAAAATAAAATGCCTCAATATACTGTAGGACATAGAGAAAGACTGAGAGAAACGAATGCTGAAATGAATGCTTCTTTACCAGGGGTTTATTTAGCAGGAAGTTCATATACAGGAGTTGCTGTACCAGACTGTATTAAGCAAGCAGAAGAAGCAGTGGAATCAGTTATTGATTATTTAAATTAAAGCAACAGACTATAACAAGTACTTACTTGTTATAGTCTGTTTTTATATAAAAAAAAGCAATCACTAAACAAATAGTAATTGCATCCAGATTAGGAATGGGAAGGCTTATTATAAAGTAGACGACAAATGTTAAAACATTTTGAATAATAATAATTAAAGCGTATGATGATTATAAGTGATTACATTCATCACAAACATTAACATAGCAATCTGCTTGTTCAGTCATTTCAAAACCACATTTTTGACAAGCTTTCTTAGGCAAGTTTCTAAAAAATTCTAATACGTTGATCATGAATAGGTCCCCCTTGAAATTGTTTGTATTTTAATTAAATTATCTTAATATTCAGCTTCTTTTTTATCTTAAATTTATTGTACTATAACACTGGAGTAATTGTCAAGTCTTTGTATTATAACAAAATAAAAAGGATGTGAAGGAATGAAGCTTACAGTAATAGGGTTTAGAGGTGGTTATCCAGGTATTGATGAAGCTACATCGACCTATTTGATTGAAAAAAATAATAAAAAAATTGTTTTAGACTTGGGAAGTGGCGGATTATTAAAACTTCAAAAGTATATTAATATAACAGAAATTGACGCTGTTGTACTATCACATTACCATGCAGATCATATTGCAGATATTGGTGTACTACAACATGCTTTACTCGTAGATGCACAGTTAGGGAGAGTAACTAAAAAACTACCTATTTACGCTCATAGTGAAAATGACACTGAGTTTAATAAATTAACAGATGATTATACAGAAGGAGTTTCTTATAATCCTGCTAATAAATTAACAATAGGTCCTTTTGAAATAACGTTTTTAAAAACAGTACATTCGGTCACTTGTTATGGTATGCGAATAACTGATGGTGAAAAAACAATTGTCTACACGGCAGATACAGCCTATCAAAAAGAATGGATATTATTTTCAAAAAATGCTGATGTTTTAATTACAGATACTAATCTTTATGACTATCAAAAAGAATTAAAAATTGGTCATATGACAAGTACTCAAGGTGCATGGATAGCCAAACAAGCAAATGTTGAAACGTTAATTTTAAGTCATTTACCACAATATGGAGATAATCAAAAATTAGTTAAAGAAGCACAAACAATATTTGATAAAAAAGTTCTTTTAGCTAAAGAAGGTTTAGTCTGGAAATAACGTGTCTTGCTTTACTGAAATAATTTAATCATTTAAAATATTAAGCAGGCTATAAAAATAAAGGAGTGTTATAGATGAAGTTTATTGACAACAAAGGCATAACAGATCCATATATAAATTTAGCTATTGAAGAATATATTCTTAATAACTTTGGAGAAAATGATACATATTTATTGTTTTATGTGAACGAACCGTCAATTATCGTTGGTAGAAATCAAAACTCTATCGAAGAGATTAATACACATTATGTAGAAGAAAAAGGAATAAAAGTCGTGAGGCGTTTATCTGGTGGCGGAGCCGTATATCATGATGAAGGAAATTTAAACTTTAGCTTTATTACAAAAGATGATGGGAATAGTTTTCATAACTTCGCCAAATTTACTGAACCAGTTGTAAAAGCATTAAATAATATTAATGTCCCTGCAGAACTAGTGGGAAGAAATGATTTATTAATCAAAGGTAGAAAATTTTCAGGTAATGCTCAATTTTCTACAAAAGGAAGAATGTTTAGTCATGGGACATTAATGTTGGATTCTAATATTGAACATGTCGTTTCTGCATTGAATGTTAGCCAACAAAAAATTGAGTCTAAAGGCATCAAATCGATTAAAAGTAGAGTAGCAAATATTGCGGAGTTCTTAGACGAACCAATCAGTATGGATGAATTTAAAGAACTTATTTTAAAATCAATTTTTGAAGTTGACGATATTAAAGACGTACCTGAATTTGTTTTAAGTGAAGAGGACTGGAATAATATTCATGAAATATCAAAAAAACGTTATCAAAATTGGGAATGGAATTATGGTAAATCACCAGCATATAATATTAAATCATCTCATAAATTTCCATCTGGGTTATTAGATGTTCGATTAGATGTCAAAAAAGGTGTTATTGAAAACTGTATTATTTATGGTGACTTTTTCGGCTTGGGTGACGTGAGTGAGATTGAAAGTAAGCTAATTGGTGTAAAGCATGAAAGATCTGCTGTTTCAGAAGCGATAAAAGATATAGACATACCATATTATTTAGGGAAAATAACTAAAGATGAATTTATTGATTTAATATATTAATTATAAAAAATCTCCTACCAAGGAGTTTTTTTATGTTCAAAATGGAATTTCTGCACTAATAATGGATAATATTGTATTTTTATAACTTGTTTGTTATGATACTTTTAATCTCTAACTTCTTATTTAACATATTGAAAGGATGTAAAAAAATTATGTTAAATAAAAAAGAACTATTCACTTATGAAATTTCTCCTCTAACAATGGCAATACTTGCAATCGAAAATGAAGACGGTGTAGTTAATACAAAAATATTTGAAGCAGAATCAGATTACCTCATTCATAAATCACCTGTAAAAATGATTGATCGTGCATGTCGATATTTTGGAAGTAGTCTAAGAGGACGATTAGACGGTACTCGCGATATTTGTGGTATCACGCATAAAGCACCAATATCAATTGACCCTGCAAGTGGCATGTACTTCTTTCCAACAACTTCCCCTCGAAATAAGAATTGCTCATGGATCGCTCATTCTCACATAGACTTCATTCAATCTACCCACAATCAGATGACAAAACTTTTTTTCAAAAATGGCAAAACAATTGTCTTAGACATTTCATATGGATCAATGATGAATCAAATTCAGCGTACAGCTCAATTTAGATATTTATTAAATGATAGAATTAAACATTTAGATACTTATCTTAGTATGAATGATAATCAAAAATAAAAAATAATGGAAAAATATGTGAAGTAAGGAGTTAGAGATTAATTTTTTAGACATAAATAGGTAGATGCTTTGCCTATTTCATATATGAATGATTAAATTATTTTTATCTATGATAAATTAATAATTATAAATTTAAGATGATTCAATTTTGTAGCCCAATCCGTGAACTGTTTTAATATAAACGGGCTTTTTTGTGTTTTCCTCAATTTTCTCCCTTAATCGGCTAATATGTACGTCGACAATACGTGTGTCTCCAGCAAAGTCGTAATCCCAAACTGCATTTAAAAGTTGATCCCTAGATAGTACGATATTTTTATGTTCAGCAAGATAAACTAAAAGTTCAAATTCTTTACGTGTGAAACTAATTGTTTTTTGATTAATTTCTGCTTCATATCGATCTGGAAAAATAATTAAATCACCAAATTTAATTGGTTGATCAAGCTGATTTGTGACTTTATTTATTCTTCTTAATATAACTTTAATACGTGTCAGTACTTCTCTTGGGCTAAATGGCTTTGTTATGTAGTCATCGGCACCTAATTCTAATCCTAGTATTTTATCAAACTCATCACTTAATGCTGTTAACATAATAATCGGAGTTTCAATTTTGTTATTCCTTAAAAATTTACACACTTCGAGTCCATCCATTTTAGGTAACATCACATCTAAAAGAATAAGGTCAAAATAATCTTGTTTTGCTTTTTGAATTGCTTCTTTTCCATCAAAAGCTGTACTTGTTAAATATCCTGCTTTTTCAAGATTGTAAGTTAATAATGTAACAATTGACACTTCATCATCAACAACCAAGATTTTGTTTTTCATTCTATTAGTCTCCTCTTTATTTTTGTAAGGTTAATAAATTCTATTTTACACGATAAATAACGAACAATAATGAAAATCAGTTAAATTTACAAAAAGTTTACATTTGATTAATATACGCTCAACAATCAAAGAATAAACTAGGTATTGTAGGAAAGAAAAAGATAATTAATTATAAGGGGAGATAATGAATGAGATTTAACAAAAAACTATTTCTTTTATTGATTGCAACACTAATGTTGATTGTAACGGCGTGTGGGTCAGCAGATTCAAAAGAAAATAAGACAACTTCAGATAATAAAGATTCAGCCGAATTAGATGGGAGTGTAGTTATTGATGGTTCTGGAACGGTTTATCCTTTGATGTCAAGATTAGCTGAAGAATACATGGAAACAGAACAAGAAAATGTATCTGTTGAGGTAAGTCGTGCAGGAACAGGTGCAGGATTTGAGAAGTTTTTGACTGAAGATGGTACGGACTTTAATGATGCTTCACGCGAAATAAAAGAAGAAGAAGCTAATTTAGCTGAGAATTTAGATATGGACTTAAAAGAAATGAAAGTAGCTTTAGACGGCTTAACATTTGTCATACACCCTGATAATGACTGGGCAACAGAACTTACTGAAAAAGATATCATCAGTATTTTCCATAGTAAAGGCGGGGTAACGAAGTGGTCGGATATTAACCCAGATTTCCCTGATGAGGAAATTCAGCCGTATGGACCCAATGAAAATCATGGGACATATGAATTTTTTTGGGAAAATATTCTAGAAGAAGCTGACTTAGTAGATTCAATAAATCTGCAGCAAGAATATTCAACACTTGTAAACTTAATATCAGAAGATGTTAATGGAATAGCATTTTTTGGCTTCGGTTACTATGCTAATAACCAAGAAAAATTAAAAGCAGTGAACGTAGATTTTGGAGAAGGACCAGTTGCACCATCACTTGATACAATAGCAGAAGATGGAGACTACGCACCGTTTACACGTCCTGTCTATACGTATTTAAATGTCAATCAGGCAAAAGAAAAGCCACAAGTCTTAGACTATGCTTTATTTGTTGCAAATAATGTAAATAAATTTGCAGGAGAAACTGGCTTTGCACCCTTACCACATACAGAGATTGAAGACTATATTAATTATTTAGAAAGTCTTAAAAAATAAAAAGTAATTCTTTGCCAATCTTTTATAAACTGTTGAACCTGAGAAAGTGGAGGTAATTAATAAGTGAAAGCAAACGTTCACCTAACAAATAAAGAATTATTAAATGTAAGAGAATTAATTAAAAAAAGAAAAAAATCAAAAAAAATATCACAAAAAATAGAAAAGCTTATTCCATTTTTGTTACTATGTATTGCTGCAGTATCAGTATTTACAACAATAGGAATTATTTTAACTTTATTAACAGAGACAGTGAATTTTTTTCGAGTAATTCCTATTTGGGACTTTCTAACAGGTACTGTACTTAAGCCGTTAAATAAAGTACCAGTATATGGTGTATTACCATTAATTGCTGGAACAGTTATATCAACAGTTATAGCAATGATTGTTGCTGCTCCAATTGGGTTAATGACAGCAATTTACTTAAGTGAATATGCATCTAAAAAAGTGAGTCAGATTGTTAAACCAATTTTAGAAGTACTTGCAGGAATTCCATCGATTGTTTATGGGTTCTTTGCATTCACTTTTGTGACACCACTACTTCGAGAGTTTATTCCCGGACTTGAGGCAGCAAATATATTAAGTCCTGGGATTGTGATGGGAGTTATGATTATTCCGATGATTGCATCGTTATCTGAAGATGCGATGAATTCAGTACCTAATGCAATGCGAGAAGGAGCCTTAGCACTAGGTTCAACAAAGCTCGAAGTGACAAAAAATGTTGTCATTCCTGCTGCACTCTCAGGCATTATTGCTTCTTTTGTTCTCGGCATTTCTCGAGCGCTTGGTGAAACAATGATCGTAACTATTGCAAGTGGAAGTACAAAAAACTTCTCATTTGATATTACGCAGTCAATGCAAACAATGACGGCTTATATAGTTGAAGTAACAAGTGGAGACGCAGCATCTGGTTCAACGATATATTATAGTTTATATGCAGTTGCTATGATTCTTTTTATATTTACCTTAGTTATGAATATGCTTGCTAGGTATGTCTCTCGTAAATTTAGGGAGGAATATTAAAAAATGAATAAAAAAACAGATGAAAAAGTAAAAAAAAACAGACAGTATCGTCTAATATTGAACGAATTTGCAAAATACATCTTTATGTTATCTACTTTATTTGGCATTATCGTACTGGGTATATTAATTTATCGTGTTGTTTCAGAAGGTATCGGTTGGATCAACTTTGATTTTCTCACTGGAAAATTATCAACACAAGCTGAAAAAGCTGGAATATTGGGAGCTATATTAGGTACATTCTGGTTAATGGTTGTCGTTATTCCACTGACAATGATCTTAGGTATAGGAACAGCACTTTTTTTAGAAATATATATGAAAAAAGGTCGCATTCAATCCCTATTACAAACAAATATTGCTAATTTAGCAGGTGTTCCTTCAATTGTCTATGGTATTTTAGGAATGACAATTTTTGTTAGAGCTTTAGATTTTGGGAATATTGTTCTTGCTGGTGGTTTAACGATGTCTTTATTAATATTGCCAATTATTATTGTATCAAGCCAAGAAGCGATTCGTTCAGTTCCTATGCATTTAAGTGAAGCTTCTTATGGAATTGGAGCAACTAAATGGCAAACGATTCGACATATAATAATACCAGTAGCTTTACCAGGAATTTTGACAGGAGCTATTTTATCATTTTCAAGAGCAATCGGTGAAACAGCACCATTAGTTGTTATTGGAATACCAGCATTACTTATGCCATTGCCAGGTGGTATATTAGATAAATTTACAGTCCTGCCTATGCAAATTTACTACTGGACATTAGATGCTTCTTTAGTTGAAGAATATGCAAATTTAGCTGCAGCAACAATTATTGTCTTACTATTTATCCTCTTCTTATTAAACTCAGTCGCTATAATTATAAGGAATAAATTTAAACAAATATACTAAAACATGGAGTGATAAAATGAGTACATTAACAGCACACAAACCAAATGTTGCAATTAAATTAGTTGATAACTTACCGAAAAGTTCATATAAAACAAGTAATAAAATTTATGAGACCACAAATTTAAATTTGTGGTACGGAGAAACGCATGCAATTAAAGGGATTGATTTACCTATTTATGAAAATGAAGTTGTCGCGATTATAGGACCTTCAGGCTGTGGTAAATCTACTTATTTAAAAACATTAAATCGTATGGTAGAACTTGTCCCAGAAGTTAAGGTTACAGGGAAAGTTACTTATAATGGAAAGAGTATTTTTGATAATTCTTACGACGTTGAAGAGTTACGATCTAATGTTGGGATGGTATTTCAAAAGCCAAACCCTTTTCCTAAATCCATTTATGAAAATATAGCTTATGGTCCAAAAATTCATGGTATTCGTAATAAAGCTCAATTAGATGAAATTGTCGAACAAAGTCTTAAAAAAGCTTATATTTGGGATGAAGTAAAAGACAGACTAGATACTAATGCTTACGAATTATCTGGCGGTCAGCAACAGCGCCTATGTATTGCACGATGTTTAGCGATAGAGCCAGAAGTTATTTTAATGGATGAACCTACTTCTGCACTCGATCCTAAATCTACACTCAAAATAGAAGAGTTGATAAGAGAGTTAAAAGAAACATATTCAATAATTATAGTGACACATAATATGCAACAAGCAGCAAGAATATCAGATAAAACGGCGTTTTTTTTAGATGGTAAATTAATTGAATATAATCAAACAAATCAAATTTTTAAAAATCCCCTTGATGCTCGTACAGAAGGTTATATATCTGGTCAATTTGGCTAAAACTAATTAAATATAAATATTAAAAGAAGGAATTCTATAAGAATATCCTTTTTTTCTTTTTCCAAAATAAATTAGCCACGATAACTAGCACTTTTATTTGTTAATCGATATACTTTAACTATCTAAATGTTTCACTTTATAAATATGTTAAAATTAAGAAGTTAGAGATTACTTTACATAAAATGGCTGTAAATAGAGGAGTATTTATTTTGAGGTTAGAAAATATAGAAAATGATATCTTAGATGAAGCTTTATTAGATACAGTTTTTGAAATACTCGATAAATATGAACAATTAGGTCCACTACCTGGAATATTTTTACCTTTCATAGAAGCTTTTTTCCCATTTTTACCGCTATTTATATTTGTTGTTGCAAATAGCTTAGCTTATGGTTTATTTAAAGGTTTTATTTATTCGTGGCTAGGTAGTGCACTCGGCTCTATAACAGTCTTTATGATCATTAGAAAATTAGGGAATAAGAAGATATTTAAAAAAATTAAAACACATAAAGCAGTTATAAGAGTAACAAACTGGGTTGAACATCATGGATTCGGTCCTTTATTTATCTTATTATGTTTTCCATTTTCACCATCATCAGTTATTAATGTCGTTGCCGGGATATCAAAAGTGCATAAACTTCAATATTTTTTGGCAGTAATCTTCGGGAAATCTATTATGATATTTTCAATTGCTTATATTGGAACAAGTATTTCTGAATTTGCAAAATATCCAGTAAGAACAACCATTATCTTAGTGAGTATTATTATTTTTTGGGGATTTGGTAAATTTTTAGAAAAAAAGATCAATAAAAATCATAGATAAAAATTTTAAAATGGAGGGATTAAATTGACATTACGTTTTATTTTAGGAAAAGTGAGCACTAAAAAAAGTCAGTTTATCATCGATGAAATCAAGAAAGAACTTACTAACAAACCAATCGGTCCTTCAATATTTTATATTACACCAGAACAAATGACATTTGAACAAGAGAAATCATTATTTAAAGATGATGAATTAAAAGGAAGTATTCGATCACAAGTATATAGTTTTTCACGCCTTGCTTGGCATGTTATCCAAGAAACAAGTGGTGCAGCTAAACAACACATAAGCTCAACAGGTATGCAAATGATGTTAAGAAAAATCATTGAGCACCGTGATGAACCTTTTTTAGTTTTTCAAAAAGCAATTGAAAAACAAGGTTTTATTGAAGAGTTAGAAGGGGTTATGACAGAATTTAAACGTCATTGTATTACACCACAAACTTTAAAAGAACAAATTGACCATATCGAACATATTCAAAACAAAAACCAATTATCAAACAAATTAACAGATTTGTATGATGTGTTTCATGAGTTTTCCTTAGAACTTGAGGATAAATATATTGATGGTGAAGATCAATTACAAATGCTAGCAGATCAACTTAAAGATGCACCTTCAATGCAAAATGCACATATTTATATTGATGGATTTTATCGATTTACTCCAAAAGAATTATCAATTATTGAAGCTTTATTAGACGTTGCAAGCCAAGTAACAATTGCTTTATCGTTAGATTATGATAATTTAGACCAACTTGACGAACTTGATTTATTCCATCAAACAACAGAGACATATCAAGCATTAAAAGCGATGGCTAAAGAAAAAAACATTCAAGAAAAAAATAATATTTTTCTAACAGAAGAATCTAGTTATTTAAAAGAAAATAAAGCTTTACTACATTTGGAAAAACATTTTGATACGCGACCTACTCCACAATTTACATCACAAACTAATCTACCAATAGACGTGGCAGAGGCAGTACATTCGAGAGCTGAAGTAGAAGGTGTCGCTCAAAAAATAAAAACATTAGTTAGAGAAAAAAATTACCGTTACAATGATTTTGTTATTTTTATGCGTGAGGCAAACACATATAATTCTTTAATTGAAACTATTTTTTCAGATTATGACATACCTTTGTTTATTGATGAAAAAAAGCCTATGTTAAATCATCCATTAATAGAAATGATTTATTCGTTATTTGAATTAGTTGAAAGTAATTGGCGTTATGAAGATATGTTTAGGCTTCTTAAAACTGGTTTTATTCCAGCGACTGATGAGAAACACCCTTTAACAGATGATGCAATCGATCGCTTGGAAAATTATTGTTTAGAATACGGTATTCGTTATAAAAATCAATGGTTACAAAAAGAAGATTGGTTAGTACAACGATTTAAAGGATTCTCAAAAGGTAGCCAAACGACTCAAGAGTTGAAAGAACAAGAAAAAATTAATAGTTATCGAAATCAAGTCGTTCAGGCATTAAAAAAATTTGATAAAACAATTAGAGAAGCTAAAACAGTTAAAGAAAAATGTGATATTTTATTTACCTACTTAGAAACAATTGATGTTGTATCTAACTTAGAATATATGCGCTTTTTATATGATGAAGCAGGAGAGTTAGAAAAAGCGCGTGAACAAGAACAAGTTTGGTCGAGCTTAATTCAACTGATTGATGAATACGTTGAAATATCCGGTGATGAAAAAATATCTCAATCAATGTTTAAATCAGTCTTAGAAGCAGGACTTGAATCATTAGAGTTTTCCCATGTACCACCTAATTTAGACCACATTATAGTAGCATCAATTGATCATTCGAGAATTACTAATAAAAAATGTGCTTTTTTACTTGGTGTAAATGAAGGTGTTTGGCCTAAAATACCTCCAACAGACGGAATGATTAATGAACAAGAACGCGAGACGCTTAAAATATATGGTTTAGAATTAGCATCTAGTAGTAAAAGACAATTACTTGATGATTGGTTTTATATGCATAACGCATTTTCTTCAGTCACGGATTATTTATGGATTAGTTATCCGATAAGTGACAGCGAAGGTCGCGCGAAGCTTGCATCACAAATAATTACTCGTTTATACGATTTATTTCCTAACTTAGCTAAACCTATCTTACTCCAAGAACCTGAAGAAGTTAAAGATGCGAGACGTTTTATTACAACACAAAGAAAAACACGAGCACCTTTAACAGCTCAATTAGCAAGAAAGTTAAGAGGTTATCCAGTAGATGAGATTTGGTTAGCTGTCTTAAATTGGTATATTAAACATGAAAATCAAAGCCAATCAACAAAACTTGTTTTAGAAAGTTTATTTTATGAAAATAAACCAACTAACCTATCGCAACCAACAACCAAAGCTTTTTATCCACAAAAAATTGAAACGAGTGTATCTCGTTTAGAAACATATTATCGTTGTTCTTATCAACATTATTTACAATATAATTTAAAGTTAGAAGAACGTAGAACATACACATTAGATGCTCCTGATATGGGACAATTATTTCATGAAGCATTAAAAGTAATTGCTGAATGGGTTAATCAAGAAAATAAACATTTTGCTGATGTAAGTAAAGATGATGCTAAAAAATATGCTAGGAAATCAATAAATCACTTAAGTCCGGTTTTACAACATCGAATCTTATCGAGTTCTAATCGATATAAATATATTCAACAGAAATTAGAAGATATTATTGCAAAAGCAACTTATATTTTAAGTGAACAGGCTCGTCTTAGTGGATTTACAATTCTAGGTATTGAATTAGGATTTGGATTTGATAATGAAGGTTTAGATCCTTTAATTGTCGAGCTTCCAAATGGTTATGAATTGGCACTTAGAGGTCGAATAGATCGGGTCGATCAAGCAATTCATAACGAATCATTATATTTACGAATTATTGATTATAAATCAAGTTCTAGAGGCTTAAATCTAGTAGATGTGTATTATGGACTCGCATTACAAATGCTAACATATTTAGATGTCGTATTAACACAATCTCCTACATGGCTAAACAAACAAGCAAAAGAAGCAGGTATACTTTACTTTCATGTTCATAATGCCATGCTTGCTGAACCAAAGAGTTTTAATCAATTAGACATCGAAGAAGATATTTTTAAAGCTTATAAAATGCAAGGATTAGTGGTGGCAGATCCAACAATTGCAAGTTTAATGGATACATCATTAGAGTCAGGGCACAGTGACGTTGTGCCTGTCGGATTAAAAAAAGATGGAGACTTTTATAGCAATTCTAAAATTGCAAGTGAAGACTCGTTTAAAGCATTAAGAACTTATGTGCATAAACTAATGAAACGCTCAGGTATTGAAATGACAAGTGGTGATATCAAATTAAATCCTTATGAAAATAAAATTGGAAATGCATGTAAGTTTTGTTCATTTAAATCTGTTTGTCAATTTGACCCTTCTTTAAAAAGTAATAATTATAAACATTTAAAAGAATATAATGATGACACAATAATTGAAAAAATAATTGAAGCAAATAAGAAAGGAGAAGATTAATGGTTAAATGGACAGAAGAACAGGCTGAAGCAATATATTATCAAGGTTCAGATATCTTAGTATCAGCTGCTGCGGGTTCAGGAAAAACAGCTGTATTAGTTGAACGGATTATTCAAAAAGTGATTAATAAAGAAAATCCATTAAATATTGATGAAATTTTAGTTGCTACTTTTACAAATGCAGCTGCAGCTGAAATGCGTAAAAGAATTGGCGATACACTAGAAAAGGCGTTAGCAGATGATCCCACATCACAACATTTAAAAAAACAAGTCTCTCTTTTACAACATGCTTCAATTTCAACATTACATTCTTTTTGTATGAAAGTAGTACGAGAAAATGCTTATTTAATTGATTTAGATCCAGAGTTTAGTTTGACAGATGATATAGAAGCAACGCTAATTAAAGAAGATGTTCTTGATGAGATGTTTGAAGATTGGTATGGGAAAGAAACAGCTGAACGCGAAGCTTTTTTTTCAGTGGTAGATCGTTTTTCAAATGATAGAAATGATTTAGAACTTGGTGAATTAATTATTAATTTATATACATTTGCCGTTCAAAATCCTTGGCCTGAAAAATGGCTCAATGAAGTAGCAAATAATTATCATATTCCAAAAGATTGGCAAGAAGAAGACTTAACTTGGCTTAGGTTATTAAAAAATGACTTAAAAGAAGAACTATCTTCAATGTTAGCTGGTACAAAAGCAGCTATGGATATAATTAATACAAGTGATGGGCCATATCATTATGCTGAGGCAATTCAAGCTGATCAATTACTTATTCAAGAAGCACTTGATAAGTTACAAGTCTGGGATGATTTACAATCATTTATGAAAACAAGTAAATTTAAACGTTTATCTGGTAAACGCGTTGAGAGTGATGAAGAGAAAAAAGAAGCCGTTAAACAAATTAGAAAAGTTTATCAAGATAGTTGGAAAAAGATGAAAGATGAATGGTTTGCGAGAAGTTTGACGTCACACATATCAGATATGCAAAAAATGTATCCAATTATTCAAATGGTCGTTCAATTAGTTCTTGAATTTAAAGAGCGTTTTACCCGAGCCAAACAAGCTAAAACAGTTATTGATTTTTCAGATTTAGAGCACTATAGTTTATCAATTTTAAAACATGAAAATTCAACACCAGAAGATATTAAACCATCAAGAATAGCCCTTGAATATCAAGCTAAATATGAAGAAGTATTGATTGATGAATACCAAGATATTAACCATGTTCAAGAAACAATATTATCTCTTTTAAGCAAGAGTAGTAAACAAGGAAATCGGTTTATGGTAGGTGATGTTAAACAAAGTATTTATAGATTTAGACATGCTGACCCTACATTATTTATCGATAAATATAAAACCTATTCAAATCATCCAGAGCTTGGAAAGAAAATAGATTTAGCAAAAAACTTTAGAAGTCGTTCGGACGTATTAACGGCGACTAATTATATTTTCAGACAAATATTAGACGAAGCAGTCGGAGAAATAACATATGATCAAACTGCTGAATTAATTTATGCAAATGATTCATATGATGATGTACCACTGTTAGATGCTCAGACAGAACTTATTTTAATTGACCGAGATGAACAAGGCTACCAAGAAAATGAAGAACAAGCTAATTTAGAAAAAGCTCAAACAGAAGGACGCGCTTATGCAAAGAAAATAAAAGAATGGTTAGGTACAGAAGATAAAGAACCTTTACAAGTGATTGATCCCGATACAAATCAACAGCGCGATGTGCAATATAGGGATATCGTTATCTTACAGCGTTCAAAAACAGATGTACCAGTTATTGTAGAAGAATTAAAGAAACAAGGTATACCGGTGTATGGAGAATTAAAAACTGGTTATTTTGCGGCGATTGAAATTCAAGTTATGATTAACATGCTAAGAATTATCGATAATCCATATCAAGATATACCGTTAGCATCAGTACTTCATTCACCGATTGTTGGATTAAATGAAGAACAATTAGCTAACATAAGATTAGTAAACCCAAAAAGTTCTTATTATGAGGCATTGATAGAATATAAAAAAATCAATCAAGACGATATTACTGATAAAATTGAACGCTTTTTAGATCAAATAACTTTATTTAAAAACATCGCCAAAGAAGGTGAGTTATCTGAATTAATTTGGCGAATCTATGGAGAAACAGCCTATTATGACTTTGTGGGTGGTATTCCTGGAGGTAAACAAAGACAAGCAAATTTACGCGCTTTATATGATCGTGCTAAAGGATATGAACAATCATCTTACCGTGGTTTGTTTAGGTTTTTAAGGTTTATTGAAAGAATGAAAGAGTTAGATAAAGATTTAGGAACTGCACCTGCATTAAGTGAACAAGAAGACGTAGTAAGAATAATTTCCATTCATCAAAGTAAAGGTCTTGAGTTCCCTGTTGTTATTTTAGGTAACATTAATAAAAACTTTAATTTTACGGATTTATGGAAAAAATATTTACTTGATAAAGATCTAGGATTTGCTAGTAAGTATATTGATCCAGAAAAGAGAATCACTTATGCGACACTTTATTATAGAGCGCTTCAAACAGAAGTGAAACGCAAGTTATTAGCTGAAGAGATGCGTGTCCTTTATGTAGCTATGACTAGGGCTAAAGAAAAACTAGTTATGATTGGTAATGTTAATTCATTAGAGAAAACAGTTGAGAATTGGCATAATGTCATTGAACATGAAGAATGGATATTACCAACTGATGAACGTAAATCAGCAAAGAGTTACTTAGATTGGATTGGAAAATCAATCGTTCGTCACGCAGATACAGAAATTTTAAGAATGACTAGTGAGGCAGAACCTCTAAATGCAGATATTATAAAAGACGAATCAAGTTGGAAAATTGAAGTCATTCATGCCAGTGAACTTCAACAGGAAATCAAAGAGCACACAGAGACAAAGAGTGAAATAACAAAAGCGATTCAAAGCTGGAAGCCAGTAGAAATAGAGAATGAATATTTAACAGAAGAAGTAGATAAAAGATTAAATTATGTATATCCTTATCAAGAAGCTATTAATACACGAGCCAAACAAAGCGTAACTGAAATTAAACGTCAACAAGAAGTTGAAGATATTTATGGCTCAAGAGAAGTTTTAAAACCATATAGATCACCAATAACACAACGTCCTTTATTTATGCAAGAAGAAAAAGAACTTACTTCAGCAGAAAAAGGAACAGCGATGCATGCTGTTATGCAATATCTACCTTTTAATAAGCCATTAACACAAAAAGAAATAAAAATGTATATTGAAGAAATGATAAATAAAAAGTTGATTTTAGCAGAAGCGGCAAAAACAATTAATATAGCAGCGATTGAGCGATTTTTTACAACTGAATTAGCTTATAAAATGATGCAAAGTACAATCTTAAAAAAAGAAATACCGTTTATGTTTAGTGAAAATGCTAGTAAAATTTATCAAGATTGGCAAAATAAAACAGATGAAAAAGTGGTTATTCAAGGAATTATTGATTGTCTGTTTTATTACGAAGATAATTGGTACATTGTTGATTATAAAACGGATCGAATTGTCGATGAAGTTGTGACAGAAAAAACAGTTGATCAATTGAAACATCGCTATGAAACTCAAATTGGTTTGTATCAACGGGCGATTGAATCTATCTTAAAAACAAAAGTAATTAAAACATATCTCTATTTTTTTGATAAAGAATTAATTATTTAAATTAATAGGAGGAGAATATAATGAAGACAATTATTGTAACTGGAGCAAGTTCTGGGATAGGAGAAGCGATTGCTAGAAAATTAGCAAATAATGATTATCAAGTTGTCCTTGTAGCTAGAAATAAAGAAAAACTTGCGAAAATAACAGATGAAATAAACAAAGAGTCGCCTCAGATGGCGGCTTATTTTCAAGTAGATGTAAGTGATAAAACCCAAGTAGAATCAGTGATTAATCAAGTAAAAAAAGATTATGGAACAATTTATGGATATATTAATAATGCAGGTGTTATGTTGAGCGCTGAAGTTACAAAAGGAGATATTGAGAGTTGGGATCAAATGATTGATGTGAACATTAAAGGAACACTTTATGGAACGTCACTCGTTATTCCAGATATGCTTGAAAATAAATCAGGACACATCATTAATATATCTTCTGTTTCAGGTCATGAAGTAACGAAAATAAGTACAGTTTATAGTGCAACTAAATTTGCAGTTAGAGCAATTTCTCAGGGTCTAAAAAAAGAACTTGCTAAAACAGGTGTAAGAATTACAAATATATCACCAGGAATGGTTGATACAAATCTATCACCAGATCGTCACAAAATGAATCGTAAACCGCTTGAAGCAGAAGATATTGCTAATGGTGTTTTATATGCATTAAATCAACCAAGCTATGTAAATGTAAACGAGCTTACGATTCGCCCAAACTAATTTTTTACTTAAAAAATCTATTTATATAGTTAGCAAAATATATCTATATTTGTTATTATTAAGAAGATGGATGAATGTTTTATGATAGATAGAAATAAAAAAATATTATGTTTTTTCGGAAATTAGTTTTACCTGAAAATTATATATAAATCCTAGAAAGGTGGATGTATCAATGAATAGTAATAAACCAAAAATAGTCGTATTAGGAGCAGGTTATGCTGGACTTATGACTGTTAAGCGATTAACAAAAATGTTACAACCAGAAGAAGCGGATTTAGTACTTGTAAATAAACATAATTATCATTATGAAACAACATGGTTACATGAAGTTGCAGCAGGAACAATTAATCCTAACCAAGCGCGTTTCATGATTAGTGATGTGATTAGTCCTAATCGTGTTCGTTTAATTTATGATTCAGTAGTTAAAGTAGAAAAAGAAGATAAGCGTGTCGTTTTAGAAAATGGAGAAATTACTTATGATTATTTAGTAATTGCTCTTGGATTTAAATCAAATACGTTTGGAATTAAAGGTATGGAAGAAAATGCATTATCAATTGTTGATATTGATTCTAGTCGTGAAATTCGCGATCATATTGAATATCAATTTGCATCATATAAAAATTCAGAAGAACCAAATACAGATGATTTAACAATACTTGTAGGTGGAGCTGGTTTTACAGGAATTGAATTACTAGGTGAACTAGCAGAAAGAGTACCTGAATTATGTAAAAAGTATGATATTAATCGTAGTAAAGTAAGAATTGTTAACGTAGAGGCAATGCCGTCTATTTTACCAATGTTTGATAAAGATTTAGTAGCTTATGCAACGAAATCATTAGAAGACCGTGGAGTAGAATTCAGATTAGGAACAGCAATTAATGAGTGTACGCCTAATAGCTTTATTGTAGGTGAAAATAATGAAGAAATTAAAGCTGGAACAATTATTTGGACTGGTGGAGTAACAGGAAATCCTGTCTTATCAGAATCAGGTTTTGAATTAACACGTGGAAAAGTAACTGTAGATGGCGATTTACGTGCACCAGGTGAAGAAAATATCTTTATCTTAGGAGATTGTGCTTGGGTGATGGATAAAGAAGCAGACCGTCCATTCCCACCGACAGCACAAGCAGCTTTACAGCATGCAGAAGTTTGTGCATCAAACATCAAGAGTTTATTACATGATGAACCATTAGAAGAATTTATTTTTGAAGATCGTGGTACAGTTGCTTCACTAGGAGTAAGTGACGCAATTGGTAACGTACTATCGGGTACGAAATTAAAAGGAAAACAAGCAGCTGCCATGAAAAAAGTAGTTGATAATCGTGCGTTATTCTTACTTGGCGGACCAAAAATTTTACTGAAAAAAGGTAAATATCGTCCATTCTAAGATAAAAATATTATTTAATCATGGAAAGGTGGCATACAAATGAAAAAAAACATCTTTAATATTTTACTCCTTTCAATTGCAGCAATTGTAGGATACGCTGTTGTAAGTAGATATGCAGAAGAGACGAGAGACTTTAGATAATAAAAAATATAGACCTTAAACGCATTACTGTGTTTAAGGTCTATTTTTTATGTTTATATGTCCAATATTTTCTAGATAAAATCGTCAATTCCTCTACATCACCTGTTAATTTTAATTCATTTAATTTAACCTTTGTTTGATCGCGTGTCCAGTCATAAATAAATGCAATATCTTCTAAACTGAGCAAGCTTTGTTCCATTAAAAAGGATTTCAAATGCGGTTTCTTTTTAGGTGTTATTTTTTTATTTAATAATTTATATAAAAGATAAATGTAATCATTATAATTAGCTAAACCAGTTATTTTTAAATTATGCATTTCATTATGCTTACTGAAAAAAACAAGAGAAGGTAATTCTTTGATGTTCATTTCTTTTTTTAGCTTTAGATCTGCTTGATAAGCTTTTTTTGCAGAATGAGAATAGAGATCATTTGAAAATTCATTTAAATCAAGATCGAGCAATGAAGCATAAGTCATCATAACATTTTCATCTAAAAGGTCATCATCATAAAAGAAATAAGCCTCTTGAATTTTTTGGAGAAATTGCCTGCCCACTTTATTTCCTTGTAAACCAGCTGCTTTTATAGCAAGTCCTAGATTTTGTTTTAAAAAACTAACACTTGTTTTAATTTTTTTTTCATTAGATGAAGCTCCAAATGAAATGACTGGTCGAACAGTGAAGTAATCGCCATATTCTAATACCATTTTTTTAATGAGTGGTTCCAATGACCAACATGTATGACTTAAAGGATTAATAAAAGCATAGATGATAATTGGTTTATTAATTGCATCAACTTTAATCTCAGACAAATTATCTATTTGGTTTTTTCCAATCATCTCTAAACCTCACTTTCACTTGAAATATAATTAATCTAATGTGTTTACCATATGCTCAGCTGTCATAGTCAATCGTTGGAAAATTGCAGAACGATAAGGTTCTTCTATATGACTTTCTTCTAGAGATTTATTCATACATTTTAGCCATAACTCTTTACGCTCATGTGTGACTTCAAATTCTAAGTGTCGTCTTTTTAACATTGGATGACCGCGTTCTTCTAAATATAACTGTGGTCCTCCGAAGAGTTGTGTGAGAAACAAACTTTGTTTACGAGCAGATTCATTTAAGTCTTCTGGAAATATTTCCATTAGTTTTGGCTCTTGAGCAACATGTTTATATAAATTATTAGCAATTTTTTCAATAGATTCTTGACCACCAATTGCTTCATAAATTGTTCCTGGAATTGACATTAAAATCCTCCTTAGGCTTACTAAATAAACATCATTATTCCTTATTGTATCAACAGTTGTATAGTCAAGCAAAAATTATGTTCTATAACACCCTATAAGGAATTAAAAAATCGCTCTATTTTTGTAATAGGAGGTACTTCTTCTATATTAAATTTTGCAATCAGTTCATTAAATTTAGCTAATCCAATATTTTTAGAAGGAGCTTCAATTTCTAATTCATAATCAATCTGTTGATTATAAAAGCTCTTGTCTAATACATAAATTAAATCATTATCCGTATATTCATATCTTTCAGTCTTTAAAGAGCCCATGTAACTAATCTCATCAATTTTAATATTCATTTTATCTAATTGTTTAAAACAGTTGGGCGCAACTAAATGATTATGATTAATTGCATCATTAAATTCTGATTCGGAAATACGGTCATGTGTTTCTAGAATACCTTGTGGATGAGGTTCTTTTAATGTTACTATATAGTTTGAATTTTTCTTTCTAATGCGCAATGCTGAATGATATTTTTTTAATTTTAAATCCGATGTTTCAAAATAATAATTAATTTGTGTAAAAGGTTTAGCTGGAAAGTTAAGCGAATTTAGAATTTGATTAAATTTTTCTTTTGATAATAACACCTTAAACTCAATTTCAATTTCTTGTTCCATGTATTGAACGCCCCCATGTATATTACTACTAAAATAATTATGGCTAAATAAAGTTAAAGATGCAAAGATTATTCATTTGTAGATAGTGTGGTAAAATAGAATTAGAATAATTTTAACTGTTTATATGAAAGCTAAACAAGTTGAGGAGGACGTTAATTATGAAATTTGCAATTGTATCTCGCGGTGATGATCGATCTAATAATATTAAACAAACAATGAAACAATATTTAACAGAGTTTGATTTAACTTATGATAAAGAAGAGCCTGAACTAGTTATTTCAATTGGTGGAGATGGTACTTTTTTAGAAGCATTTAGAAGATATGTACATCGTATAGAAACAACAGCATTTATTGGGGTACATACAGGTCATTTAGGTTTCTATGCAGATTGGACGCCAGATGAAGTAGAAAGACTTGTTATTGAAATAGCGAAAACACCATTTCAAATTGTAGAATATCCTTTACTTGAAGTAACAATTAGATTAAATTCAGGTGAAAAAGCGACACGTATCTTAGCTTTAAATGAAGCGACAATCAAAACAGCAGAAGGCTCAGTTGTATTTGACGTACAAATAAGAGGTGAACATTTTGAAACGTTCCGTGGGGATGGTTTATGTATTTCAACACCATCGGGAAGTACAGCATATAACAAAGCTTTAGGTGGTGGGATTATTCATCCTTCTTTAGAAGCTATTCAAATGACTGAAATTGCTTCAATTAACAACCGAGTATTTAGAACGATAGGGTCACCATTAATCTTGCCAAAACATCACACATGTTTACTTAGTCCTTTACATGATGAAGATAAAAGCTTTTTAATTGCTATTGATCATACAACAGAAACATATTCAAATGTGAAGTCTATTCAATGCCGAGTAGCTAAAGAGAGAGTTCGTTTTGTAAGATATCGTCCATTCCCGTTTTGGAATCGTGTACGTGATTCATTCGTTTCAGAAATTAAGTTAGATGACTAAAGTAATGACATTAAAAAATCACTTAAAAAATTTAAAGATCAACGGGCAAACAATGTCATGGACAGTGAGTCATTTATCAGATAATAAAACACTAAATGAATATTTAAGTGAAGAATTACATTTTTCTAAACGGTTAATTAAATTAGCAAAATCACCAAATGCACTATTAAGTGTGAATGGAAAGCATCGAACAGTTAGATATCGAGTGTCTAAGTATGATGAAATATCAATTAAATTTCCTAAAGAAATAAATAATTCATCTTTAGTTGCTACGAAACTACCACTAGATATTATTTATGAAGACGATCATTTAATCGTTTTGAATAAAAAACCAGGACAAGTTACTGTGCCTTCAGTTGACCAAAGAACAACGTCTCTTTCAAATGGTCTTCTTTATTACTATCAACTAAAAGGTTTACCTTATACTATTCATATTGTAACGAGATTAGACAGAGATACATCCGGATTAGTTCTGGTTGCTAAGCATCAATATGCACATTCATTATTATCAAAACTACAAATTCAAAATAAAATTAATCGAATTTATGCTAGCTTTATTGTTGGTAAATTAAAACAGAAACAGTCTATTATCAACGCTCCTATTGGCAGGAGTCTTGATTCAATTATAAAAAGAGAAGTGACAACCAGAGGCGATTCAGCTATTACTCATTATAAAGTGATTAAAGAATATCTTGATTATTCTTATTTAGAAATAACACTAGAAACAGGTAGAACTCACCAAATTAGAGTACATTTTTCACATCTTGGACATCCATTAGTAGGAGATGACTTATATGGAAGTGAGTCTAAGCAAATCAAAAGGCAAGCACTACACTGTAAAAAAATTGAATTTACTCATCCAATTACAGGCAAGTACATTCAATTAACTGCTCCATTGCCTGAAGATATGCTTAAATTATTTGACAAACAACCTTGATTTGTTAGGATTAATAATGTTCAATTAGGTTATTGAAATGATTTATACAGGAAGGTGATACAAGTGACGCAAGCAGGCGAATTGCATCGAAAAAAATTAATGAAATTATTAAACGAAGAAAATATTAAAGCATTTAGAGAAGACTTTCTGGACTTATTACCTTATGACCAAGCAGTCTTTTTTAAAGAACAAACTGAACAAATTCGTTTAAGAATTTATAGTTACTTATCACCACGTGAAGTTTCAGAAATTATGAAAAATATTGATTTAGAAGACACCGAACTATTTATTACTGAAATGGATCCAGCATTCGCTACAATGGTATTTTCAGAAATGCCTTATGATGATGCTGTTGATATACTACAAGAATTAGAGCGTGATGAAGTAGCTAGCTTTTTAGCAATCATGGATGAAGAAACTGTAAAAGAAATTAAGACATTGCTACGTTATGAAGAAAAAACAGCAGGAAGTATTATGACAACAGAATATGTTTCTGTTTTTAAAAGTCAAACAGTAGCAGAAACATTTAAACAAATGAAAAAAGAAGCACCTGATGCTGAAACAATTTATTACACTTATGTGTTAGATGATAATAAACGTTTAGTGGGTGTGTTATCTTTAAGAAGTTTAATTATTGCTGAACCAGATGAATATATTAAAGATATCATGAGTGAAAATGTCGTTTCTGTTTCTGCGGGTCGAGATCAAGAAGAAGTAGCTCAAATGATTAGAGATTACGACTTTTTAGCATTACCCGTAGTTGATTTTCAAAATCACTTATTAGGTATTATTACCGTAGATGATATTATTGATGTTATGGATGAAGAAGCGCATGAGGATTATTCAAAACTAGCAGCTATTTCTGAAATTGATAGTCCGGATTCAATGCCGATAACATCTGCTAAGAAACGTTTGCCTTGGTTAATTATATTAATGTTTTTAGGAATTATTACAGCAAGTTTAATCGGTAGTTTTGAAGATACCTTAGAGAAAGTACCAATTGTAGCTATTTTCATTCCGCTTATAGCAGGTATGGCAGGTAATGCAGGAACACAATCGCTTGCTGTAGCAGTTCGCGGTATTGCGACTGGTGAATATGGTAAAGGTAGTAAATTAATCTTAATTATAAAAGAAGCAACCACAGGCTTGCTTATCGGACTGACAATAGCAGTTTTAATTACATTACTAATAACGGTCTGGAAAGGTAATTTTTATCTAGGGGCGCTTGTTGGCGTTGCGATATTTTTCACTTTAATTGTAGCTACACTTTCGGGCGCACTTATTCCGCTTCTAATGGAGAGGTTCAATATTGATCCAGCAGTTGCCTCTGGTCCATTTATAACAACATTAAATGATATTACATCAGTTTTAATTTATTTTGGATTAGCAACAACATTTATGAGTTTATTACTATAAAAAAAACTGACTTTAGGCATATGCTTAAAGTCAGTTTTTTTAGATGTTTTTTATCATTCTCACATGAGGAATCCCAGCGTCCATAAATACTTCAGAATCTGTTACATAGCCTAGCTTTTTATAAAAGTCCAACGCGTAAGTTTGTGCATTAAGAACTGCTTTTTTATACTGATTGTCTGCAATAACTTTTTCCATCGCTTTAACCATATCAGCTCCAAAGTTATTTCCACGAAAATCTTTTAAAACAGCAATGCGTTCTAATTTAGCATAATGATCTACAAATCTAACTCGACTTGCTGCGATAGGCTTGTTCTTATGTCGGCCTAGTAAATGAATAACAGATTGACTGTTATCATGTTCATCTATTTCCATTTCTGAAGGAACATTTTGTTCTTGAACAAAGACATTCTGTCTTATTTCAAAAACGGCTTTTTTATCTAACTCATTCTCAACTTTTTTAACAATCATGTTTAACCCCCAAAATCGAATCGTTTATATGTTTTCCATGTGCCATCATCTAATTGATAATTAATTTCTAAATGATCAAGTGTATCAGTATAATTATAATCTTTCATACTTAAACTTGTATAAATATCTGAAAATTCATCTTCATTGATATTTTGAGCAAGTGTAATATGAGGAACAAAGGTCGAAAACTTTTCTTTAGGAAGCATTCCTTCATATAATCGTTGATGCAATCTATCAAGATTTTCATTAGGCTCTATTTTAAAATATATCTTATTAGAAACAGGGTAGAAAGAGCTTACTTTTTTTATCTGTATTTTAAAAGGTTTCATATCTTTTGTGATCTCATTTAATTCATCAGTTAATTGTGTAAGTAGATTATCATCAATATCAAATCTTGTTTTTAAAGTGATATGGGGTGGAATCAGCGCATATTCAGGGTCATATCGTTTTCGATAATTATTAATCTCTTCTTGAAGTTCTTTTGACGGATAAATAATAATCCCGCATTTCATTTTATAAATCCTCCTTTAAACAAGTACAATAATTAAAGTATAACAAATAATGAACTGATTAAATAGTCTGGATAAGAAAAACAAACATTGAATATGTTATATTCAATGTTTGCTCAGTTAATTAAATATTGTTGTTAGGGCACGGGGTAAGTCTTTTTGCCAATATTTCCATGTGTGAATACCTTCTGGAAATTCATAATAATGATAAGTTAATTTTTTATTAGTTAAAACTTCATTTAACTGTTTATTAGGTGTCACAAAATCAATTTTACCATCGACAGTTGTACCAACTTCAGTTTCTTTTAAACCGATAGTATGATAAATTTCTAAATCACTTTGATCTAATTTTTCTGCAGCTTTGATAACATCTTCATTTACAAGAGGTGATTGCATAATAACATTATTAAATAAATCTTGATTTTCAACAGCGATTAAAAATGCGAGTGTACCTGCAAGTGAATCTCCCATAAGTGTCCATTTTTCACCTAACGGATTGATTGGCAATTGCTCTTTAATTAATGGTATAGCTTCATGAATAACAAATTTTTTATAATTATCATGGTTTTTACCATCAGGATGATATTTTTCACGACGATCAAATCGATCAATGTAATGAATACCAATAAAAATAGTGTTAGTGATTGCAAAATCATCATGTAAAGAGTCACTTAATGTAGCAATTCGACCGACATTATAATAATCATTACCATCTTGCATAATGCATATATTTGTCTTATAAATTGAATCAAAATTTTCAGGTTGATAAAACTTTAAAGAAAGAGTTTCATTTAAATATTCACTTTTAATTTCTTTTTCGTACATAATTCCATTACGTGCGATAGTAAACGCCCCCCCTTAATATATTTATCGTATCATATAACTTATTTAATTTTGACTAATTCGCTCTAATTAGATAAATCAGGGTTTGCATAAAGATTATAGTAATCACCTTTTAAGGATATTAGTTCATCGTGATTACCAATTTCGCGTATTTGACCTTCTGATAAATAAATGATTTTGTCAGCATTTTTAATCGTATTTAATCGATGTGCAATAACAAAACTAGTTCGATTTTTCATCAACGTGTTTAAAGCTTCACTTATTTTTATTTCAGTAATTGTATCAATATTACTTGTCGCTTCATCTAATAATAAAATAGAAGGTTCAGCAATGAATGCACGTGCAATAGTTAATAATTGTTTTTGTCCTTGACTGATACCTCTTCCAGAATCATCTAGCACAGTATCGTAACCTCGCTCTAAATGACTAATAAATTCATGTGCATTAGCCTGTTTTGCAGCATTTATAACATCTTTATCAGTTGCATTTAACCGACCGTAACGGATATTTTCTCTGATTGTTCCACTGAATAAAAATGAATCTTGTAAGACAAAAGCCATATGTTTTCTTAAATTTTCTCTTTGAATGTTTTTAATATCGATCCCATCTAAAGTGATTGAACCTGATTGATAATTATAAAAGCGTAAAATCAAATTAAAAATAGTTGATTTTCCGGCTCCAGTTGGACCAACAAAAGCAATGGTTTCACCTGGTATGGCAGTAAAGTTAAGGTTAGTTAGTGTTTTTGTGTCTTCGTATGAAAATGAAACATTTTTAAAAGCGACATGTCCTTTAACTTTACTTAGACTTTGTACTTGTTTCTCATCGTGTGTTTCAATTTGAGTATCTAAGACATCAAATACTCGTTCTGCACCTGCAATGGCTGATAATAGAATGTTAAATTGATTTGAAAGCTCATTTAAAGGACGCGTAAACTGTCTTGCGTACTCAGTGAATATAACAATGACCCCAACCGTAATATACCCGTTAATCGCTAAAATACCTCCAAATAAAGCAATGAGTCCAAAACTAAGAAAGTTTAGTAAATTCATTACTTTTGGAATAAAACCAGAAAACAACATCGCCCAAAAGCTTACTTTATTAAGTGAGTCATTTCTTTCTGAAAACTCTCTAATCACACGTTCTTCTTGAGAGAAAGTTTTTATAATATGTTGTCCTGAAATAGATTCTTCTACATAACCGTTAACAACACCTAATTTTTGCTGCTGTAACTTATAAAGTGGGCCCGTTCGAGAAGTGATCCAACGCATAGCAAAAATCATCAATGGTACAATTGACATCGTAATTAAAGTAAGTAAAGGACTAAGATAAAGCATAACAGCTACTGTTCCAATCAGTGTAAGAACACTGGTAAAAATTTCAATGACTGATTGATTAAGTGTGTTGTTAATATTATCAATATCATTTGTTACCCGACTCATCAATTCACCATGCAAGTTTTCATCAAAATATGAAATTGGTAGCTCATGAAAATGTTCAAATAAACTTTCACGTAATTCAAAAACAGTGTTTTGTGCAATTCCGACCATCCAGAAATTTTGTAAAAAAACACTAATTGAATGTCCTAAATAAACGAGACCGAGAAAAAGAAGTAAGGTAAATAAACCAGTATTTTCTTTAGTAGAAATAAAATCATCAATTGTTACACCGATTAAAAAAGGACCTAATAAACTAAGTGCTGAACTAAAAATGACCATTAAAATAACGAGTGATAATTTTAACTTTTCTTGAATTAAATAAGACCAAATACGTTTTATTGTTGCAAAAGGTTTTGTTGCTTTTTTATTTTTATCTATTTTTATATCATTAATGTTAACTTTTTCTCGTATAAATGGATCTGTGAGGTTAACTTTAGGCACTGTAGCCACCTCCTTCTTGCGATTTAACAATTTGTTGATATAGGTGAGAAGAAGCAAGTAATTCTTCATGCGTTCCATTAGCAATAATTTCTCCATAATCTAATAAAATAATCCGATCAAACTCTTTAGCTGTTGATACTTTTTGGGTGATTAATAATGTTGTACAGTCTTCTTTATCAATTGCTTTAAATAATTTTCTTTCCGTTGATAAATCAAGTGCACTTGTGCTGTCGTCAAGCATTAAAATAGTCGGTTTTCTAACGAGTGCTCGAGCAATTGAAAGACGTTGTTTTTGTCCACCTGATAAATTAACACCTTGTTGGCTAACGTGTGTATCATATTGTTTTGGTAAATTCATAATTAAATTATGAATTTGTGCATCTTTACATGCTTGAATAATTTCATCATCTGTTGCATCTTCTTTCCCCCAAATTAAATTATCCTTAATGGATCCACTAAACAGAAGCGGATTTTGTGGGACATAACCTATACTTAATCTCAGTTCATTTAATGAATAGTCATTTATTGAGCGGTTATCAATTTTAATAGTTCCTAAAGAAGGCTCATAAAGAAGTGGAATTAACTGAAAAAGTGATGTTTTACCAGAACCAGTCGCTCCCATAAAAGCCACACGCTCATTTGGTTTTACTTTAAAAGAGATATTTTTTAAAACATGTGAATTTGATTTAGGATAAGTAAAAGAAACATTGTTAAAATCTATTTTCCCATCAGTAATTTTATTACGATTAGTTTGATCTTGATATTTCAAAAAATCACTATCGATTAATAAAACATCATTTAATCTTTCTGCAGAAGCTTTTAACCTTGAAAAAGATAGAATGATAAAAGTTAACATAGAAATTGCCATCGTTATTCTTAATGCGTAATTAATAATAGCAACAACATCACCAATATTAGAATCACCAGCGATTGTTTGAACACTACCAAACCAAATAATAAATATTAAGCTTAGATTCATTACAAATAACAAAGCGGGCATGGAAGCATCGATAAATCGAAAAGCACGTCGCATTAAACTAGACAGATCGTCGTTTACTTTAGAAAATCTCAAACGTTCAAATTTATGACGAGTAAATGCTTTAATTAAACGCATATTCATCAGGTTTTCTTGCATTACTAAATTAACTGAATCAGTTTTTCTTTGGACATTATTAAACATAACAGAGCCTTTTTTAAAGACCCAAAAAACAAATAAAATTGCAATCGGGACAACGAATAGAAATATTGAGGCGAGTTTAAAATTAATAATCAAAGCCATAATAACACTACCAATAATCATTAAAGGTGCACGAACCATAATTCTAAGTCCCATAAAAACAGTGTTTTGAACTTGTCGAATATCATTTGTAAAGCGAGTAACTAATGCTGAAGTTGGAAATTGATTTAAAATAGAAAACGAAAATGACTGAATTTTAGTAAAAAGTTTATTTCTTATATCTAAACCTAAATTATTACTGGCGTGAGAAGCATAAAAAGAATTTAAAATTCCTGAAACAAAGGCTATAAGGGATAGCCCAATCATAATTGATCCCCACATAATAATATTATTTAAATCTTGATTGACAACACCATTGTTAATCATTTTACCTAGAAAAAAAGGTAATAATAACTCGATGATTAATTCTATAAAAGTTAATGCATAGGCAATTATTACTAAAAGCTTATATGGTTTTAAATAAGATAAAATATGTTTCAAAAAAACCCTCCTAACTCATTATTAGAAATCTTATTATAAATTATAAAGATAAAACATTTTTTTTACTATCTAACTATGAAAATATTTAGATTAATTGATATGTTTGACAAATCAAACTGAATTATGTATATTACATATGTTGAGTTTTAATATCGGTTTCGTAGCTCAGTTGGGAGAGCGCCACCTCGACAAGGTGGAAGTCGGGGGTTCGAGCCCCTCCGAGACCATTATGAAAACCTCTAACCTATTTGGGTTAGAGGTTTTTTTATTTTAAGTCATAATCAAAAAAATATTGTGTTAAACTAATGATAATTTAAAAAAACATTTATCATATGCAAATAAAAGGTGGTATAAAAATGAATGAATTAATAACGATGGATCAATTAGCTAAAAAGATGAAAAATGAAGATTTAATTATTATCGATTGTCGCTATGAGCTAAATAATTCCGAAGCGGGGAGAGAAATGTATCAAGTAGACCATATTCCAAACTCCATATTCTTTGATTTAGGAAAAGATTTGACAGGACCAAAATTGGAACATGGTGGACGACATCCTTTACCTGATATGAATAATTTCATAAAAAAACTTGGTGAGGTAGGCATTGATAAAACTAAACATGTCGTAGCTTATGATGATCAAAAAGGAGCTTTTGCAGCAAGATTGTGGTGGATGTTAAAATACTTAGGTCATGATAATGTTTCTGTTTTAAATGTTAATTACTCAACTTGGAAGGAAAAGGGTTATCCAATTACAAATGAAACTCCAGTAGCTAAACAGACTCATTTTATTCCTAAAATAAGATCTCACATGGTTGTAGATGTTAATCAAGTAAAACAAGCAGTTGAAGATGATAAAATTAAAATAATTGATTCGCGAGCTCCAGAACGATATAGAGGTGAAATAGAACCACTTGATAAGAAAGCAGGCCATATTCCATCAGCAGAAAATTGGTTTTGGGAAGACAATGTTGAAAGTAATGGTAACTGGAAGTCAAAACAAGAATTAAAAGAACGTTTTTCATCTTTAGAAAATGAAGATTTAATCATTTACTGTGGTTCAGGTGTTACAGCAAATGTAAATATCCTTGCTTTGGCCAACTTGGGGAAAGAAGCTTCACTTTATCTAGGAGGCTGGAGTGATTGGTCATCGTATGAAGATAATCAAGTTGTCACAAAAAATAATTAAACAAGCAATTGTTAAAGAACAGTTGCTTGTTTGTTTAATGACATCATTATTTTTAAATAAATAAAAACGCATTAAAAGTAAGCGTTATCAAAAGAATACATTAGTTGTTCATTGTAAATTATAGTTGTAGTGAATATTACTATGAATATCGCTTTATATAACTGAATATGATGAAATATGATCAAAATAAGCGTTTGAGTAATGGAATTTATAGTTATATGATTAATACAGTTATGTTATAAAAAAGGGGGAACAGTTAAATGAAGCGATTTATAATATCATTATTTGTACTTATATCAGTTTTATTCCTAGCGGCGTGTGGTAGTTCAGAAGAAAATGATGGAGCAAAAGAAGGATCAAGTGAAGGAAAATTAGCTGAATTACAAGAAAAAGGTAAAATCAAAATTGGTTTTGCTAATGAAAAGCCTTATGGTTATGAAAACGATGAGGGTGAATTAACAGGAGCATCAGTAGATACTGCTAAGGCAGTTTTTGCAGAACTTGGAATTGATGAGGTAGAAGGTCACTTAGCAGATTATGATCAATTAGTACCTGGATTAGGTGCTGGAAAATATGATGCAATTACTTCAGGAATGGCAATTACTCCTGAACGTTGTGAGAATGCTGCCTTCGGTGAGCCGGATATGAAATATGGTGAAGGTTTAATAGTTCAAAAAGGAAATCCTCTTAATCTTAAAAGTTATAAAGACATTGCTGATAACGAGGATGCAACAATCTCAATTATGTCAGGAGCAACAGAAAATGACTTTGTCGTATCAGAAGGTGTAGATGAATCACAAATTCAAGGTGCACCAGATATTCCTGCAACGATTGCAGCTGTAGAATCAGGTCGTGCAGATGCAACTACAGGAACAGAAATGACACTGATTATGGCGCTTGAATCAGCTGATTCAGACAATTTAGAGTTTGTTGAAGACTTCGAACAGCCAGATATTGATGGTGTACCAAGTTACGGTGCAGTTGCATTTCATCCTGATCAAACAGAACTATTAGAAGCATATAATGAAAAATTAGCTGAAATAAAAGAAAGTGGAAAAATTGCTGAAATATTAGAAGACAATGGTTTTGATGGAGAACGTAACTATCCAGAAGATGATGTAACAACAGAAATGGTTTGTAAAGGTGAAGAATAAAATATTCTGACCGAAAGGCTAAGCTCCAGAGGTTAACTCATAACCTAACTGGAGCTTATTCCATTCTAAATGATTGAGAGGAGTGAGGACAATTTCAGCGATCTCTGAGATATTTCCAGTACTTGCCCAAGGTTTGAAAATAACTATTTTAATTTTACTTGCATCAGCAGTTTTTGGTTATTTTATGGCTTTTGTCGCAGGATTTGGTAGATTATCACGTTTTTTTATAATTAGGAAATTATCAGGATTATATATTGAAATTTTTAGAGGAACATCATTAATCGTTCAACTTTTTTGGTTATACTACGCTTTACCAATTCTATTTGATATTCATTTAGGAAATGATTTTTGGATTGGGGCTCTTGCAATTGGGTTAAACTATGGTGCATATATGTCTGAAGTTGTTAGGACGTCAATAAATTCAGTTGCACAAGGGCAAAGAGAAGCTTCAATTGCACTTAATATGAGTAGCTTTCAACAAATGAGATTTATTATTTTTCCCCAAGCTCTGCGCATGATGTTGCCAGAATTCGGTAACTAATCTAATCCAAATGTTAAAGGCTACATCACTCGTATCTTTAATCGCACTAAAAGATATTTTATATTATGGTGAAATTATGAGAAGTTCAAACATATCAATGGCACCTACGATTTATTTACTTATCTTAATGTTTTATTTCATTATAGCCTTACCACTCATATTCTTAACACGTAAATTAGAAAAAATGTCTAAGAAAGGAGTGGCTTCGCAATGAGTAATTGGAAATGGGATGTATTTTATGATGCGTTTTCATATATAATAAAAGGCTTATGGATTACAGCAGGTTTAACGATCGCAAGCTTTGTTTTTGCACTTATATTTGGGTTTGTCTGGACGTTTTTAAGACGTGTTCCATTTAAACCGTTTCAGTGGATTGTTGTCTGGTTGATGGAATTTATTAGATCAACACCTCCATTAGTCCAATTATTTTTTATTTATTATGCCTTTCCTCAAATACCAGTGATTGGTATGACATTAAGTCCTTTTATAAGTGGCATGATAGGTTTAGGTGTTCATTTCAGCACATATATTAGTGAAGTGTATCGTTCTGGAATTGAAGGTGTAGACCACGGTCAAACAGAGGCTTCAATTGCACTTAACTTATCGACATATAAAAAATGGACAAAAATTATTCTCCCACAAGCTATACCACCAACTATTCCAATGCTTGGAAACTATTTAATTATTATGTTTAAAGAAGTTCCACTAGCATCAACAATAGGTGTTATAGGTATTTTACAATTAGCGAATAATTATGGGGCAAAAACATGGGATTATGTTGAACCATTAACTATCGTAGCAATGTTATTTTTATTATTAAGTTATCCATCAGCTATATTAATTAAAAAATTAGAAAATAAAATGAATCGAAACTTTGATAAGAATAAGATGTTAAAAGAAACGAATTAAAGGAGTGAGTATAATCGTTAAGCCGATTGTGACGTATAAAGGGATTCATAAGAATTTTGACGATGTTGAAGTGTTAAAAGGAATTGATTTAAATATCGCACCTGGTGAAAAAGTAGCTATTATTGGACCGAGTGGTTCAGGTAAAACAACAATTATTAGATTGCTAATGACACTGGAAGAACCTTCTAAAGGAGATATTTATGTAGAAGGTAATAATTTATGGAAAATGAAACGTGGCGACAAAATGATTCGCGCTAATGAAAAACACTTACGAAAAATTCGCAGTGATATAGGTATGGTATTTCAACATTTTAATTTATTTCCTCATATGACAGTACTAGAAAATTGTGTTATATCTCCTGTTGAAGTTCAAGGAGATGATAAACAAACAGCTAAGAAACTAGCAATGGAAATGCTTGAAAAAGTAGGTTTAAAAGATAAGTTAGATAAATATCCTGATCAATTATCAGGTGGACAAAAGCAAAGAGTTGCAATGGCTCGTGCTTTAGTTATGAAGCCTAAAGTTATGTTATTAGATGAAGTTACCTCGGCACTTGATCCTGAGTTGGTAGGTGAAGTATTAGAAGTTATTCGAGACTTAGCAGAAGAAGGGGAAATGGCAATGATTTTAGTAACACATGAAATGGATTTTGCACTTGATGTGGCTGATCGTGTGTTATTTCTTGATAAAGGAGTTATTGCAGAAAGTGGTACAGCAAAAGAGGTTATAGAAGAATCTAAAAACGAACGTCTTCAAGAATTCTTAAAAAGATTTAGAAGTTAACAAAAAATGCGTTTTAGTTCTGTTAGGAACTAAAACGCATTTTAAAATTAATTTAAATTATATTTTGAATAATAGAAGTCTCTATTTTCATTCCAATCAGCTAAAGACGTTTGAAAGACAACTTGTTGGTTATTATTTTTATCATAAACTGTAACTTGTTCTTCATTTGAATCAATATAATATCTACTACTTTCTGCGCTGTCAACTTGATTAATTTCTATGGCAGAACTCTCATTTGCTACACTATTATCTAACTGAGCTCTTCGATCAATTGTCTGATCTGATGCACTTAAATTAGCAAATTCAAATTTTTCTGTATCAGAAAGTGTATCTTCGTGTTTGAAAAACGACATAAATGTTAACGCAAAAACTAAAAATAAAATGGGTAATGATTTTACTAAAAACTTTTTCATTAATTAAACAACCTCCAAGGTTATAATGTAATCTTATTCATCTGAAACTTGCCAAGTACCTGGACGTCTAGGGTCAGCTGCACCAAATAACTCTTTTGCTTTTTTATCATATACAAGGGCCTGTATACCACCATAGAATTCAGGATCAGTAATGTTATATATTTCATAACCTTTTAATCTTAATTTACCTTGAACATCTTTATTTAACTCTGTTTCAGTAAAGATATCAGTTCCTTCTACGTAAAAGCGATCTTCAGCAATGGTTTCATCCCAATCTCCACCTAGTAAGAGATATTTAGTTAAAATACTACTAACGACAGATGGAATTCGTTTTCCACCCGGTGATCCAATCCCAATTGTTTTTTCATCATTCATTAAAATACTTGGGCTTGTAAAACTTCTTGATACTTTTCCTGGTTCTAAGAAGTTCGGTGAATCATTAGTTAAACTATAATTATCAATTTGGTTATTTAAGAAAAACCCTGCAACATAATCACCCGAACCAAAGAAGTTCCCAAGTGTGTGTGTTGCTGAAACCATCATATTATCTTTATCAACAACGACAAAGTGAGTCGTGTTATCGTGATCTTCTTCATCAGAGATAGAATCATTGATTTTATAATTCTTAGAAACTTCCTTTGGATTAAAGTTTTCTATTAATCTTTTTGAATAGTCGGCTGTTGTGACCCGGTTTGCATCAATTTCAGGTGATAGTTTAGGATCACCAATATTGTCTAAACGATCAGCATACGCACGTTTACTAATTTCACCAAATAAGTGAATGTAGTCAACAGGATTCTCAAGATCGTCAATATCAGCTAATTCAGCCATTTGTAACATTTGAATTAAAGTAACTCCTGCAAGTGGTGGTGGAGCTGAATAAACGTCATATCCAGCGAATTTACCGTGTGCAGGTTCTTTAATTTCTACTTCAAAGTTAGTCAAATCACTAGGTTCAATTTCTGGAACAAAATCTAACAGAGCCTCGGCAACTTCACCTTCATAGAATCCTTTTGATCCTTCGTTTTTAATCTTAGTAAGTGTTTCAGCTAATTCTGGTTGAACTAATTCCTCATTTGCCTCAAGAAGACGGTTCTCAGGGAAATAATCTGGCATTTCTGGAACGTTCATCCGGCTTGCGCCTCTTTCAAATCGGCTAGCTAAATTATTGTTGATGGGGAAGCCTTCTACAGCCATTTTAATAGAGGGTTCAATTAATTCAGCCATACTCATCGTTCCTAGGTCACTATTAATTTTTTCCATTCCTTTTACAAACCCAGGAATAGCAAACGTTTCAGGAAGTCCACCAGATTTAGGTGCTTCTTCTCTATATTGATAAACAGTTGGTGCTTTACCATCATCTTTATTGATGAGAGCAACGCCCCCGCCACCGATACCTGATCCGAATGGCTCAACAACTCCTAACATATATGAAACAGCGACAGCAGCATCAGCAGCATTACCACCATTTTCAAGAACTTGCATTCCAGCTTCAACAGCTAGCGGATGTGAGGCACTAACGCCATATCCTTGTTCAGTTTGAATGGCTTCTGATTCTTCTACACCATAATCCGGACCATCTGAAGAGGTAAAGACACCATCTTTAGCGTAGATGAAAATTACACCAACAAACACAAATATTGAAAGATACATTATTAACCGTTTATTACTCATTCAAGTAACTCCTTATTCATATTTAATCAAGATCTATAAATAAACGACCAGATTCTTTTTTGAACTTATTTTTATCTAAATTACCTGTTAACTGCTGGAAAATTTTATTTCTCGCATAAGGATTTTTTGTCACAAAAGGTTGAGCTTCTTTTATTCTAACAGGGATAATTTCGATACTTTTCTTACCATCTTTATCTATATGATATTGTGCAATCGCACTATCTTTTGTCCGCGTCCAGCCTTGGTCAAAAATAAAGTTACCTAGGCTATAGAAAACAACAGATCCGTTTTTAAGCACATCAATCTCAGATAAGACGTGGGGGTGGTGACCTACAATAATATCCGCACCAACATCAGCCATGATTTTTGCCATTTCTTTTTGTCTCTTACTTGGTTTTTTATTATATTCGATACCCCAGTGAACATTAACGATAACTAAATCAGCGTTCTTTTTAGCTTCTTGAATAGCAGGGACAATATTTTCAGGGGTTGCTCTTGCGACACCTGCTGTATATCGTTGAGCTGAAAAACCTTTTACAAGCACATCAGTAAAACCAAGTGTTGCAACTCTAAGTCCATCATATTCCGCATACTCAACTTCAGTAGCTTCCTCGACATTATTACCTGCACCAACATGTGGCACGCCTAAATCATTAAAAGTATCTAATGTTTCACCTAAAGCGTTTGGACCATAGTCCATCATATGGTTATTTGCTAAGTTGATGACAGAAAATCCTGCATTCTTAATTGCATGAGCACCTTCTAAACGAGAAAATAAATGAATGTTTTTATCTAACTTTTGCTCTTCATAATTCTCTTCTTTTTTTAATAGAACAGGGTTTTCAAAATTACCTGAAACATAATCAGATTGATTAAAAACAGGTTGAACTTTTTCAAAGAGATAATCTGAGCCATTTTTTTTGATAACATCATTAACGTGTCTACCCATCATTATATCACCAACGAAGGAAGCTGTAAAAGCAGATTCATCGTCTTTTACTTTAGCAACGCTAGAATTAGCAAAAAAGACGTACGTTAAAATGAGAAATGCTGTAACAACAACACCTAAAAGAGCTTGTCGACCAGTTTTTTTCTTTTGACTTTTAATAAACAATTGAATTTTTTCTTGTAAGTTTAACTTTTTATTCATTAAAATTCTCCTTATACTAAGTAATATATACTTAAGATGATAAAAGTTAATCCACTTAGTAATAAAGTACTTCCGATTGTAATAACTGTACCTTGTTTTTCCATTGTATTTGCTATTAATCCAGGAACAATAACACCAATACCTCTAAATTCTAGTATTTCAAACGGCATGACGGGATAGAAGTAATCTAAAATCATTTTTAAGGTGATTCCTACAATTAACATTGCGGCAAATTTTCTTCTACCATATAAAATAGTGACGCGACTAATTCCAAACGTAACAATTAAGTAAGTTAAGAAACTTACAAATAAAATAACAACAATAAAAATAGGTTGATCAAAAATTAATGCCATATAACCTGGAACAACAAGTCCAGCAGGTATAATTCCTGTTCTTTCTGTAAATAATAAACTTAAAACAACACCAAGCACAAGTGCTATATATAAATCAGTACCAAACATTATTAACTCTCCTCATCAACTAGTAAGTTTATTAAAGGCTCTGCTGCCCCGTGAATATTTCCCACACCAAAAATAACATTATTATTAAGTTTCTCTTGTAAAATCTGATAAATTTCTTTAGTTGTGTTATGTTCTAAATTAAGTAATTCATTTACTTTAATCGACTGATTATCTACAGCTTGAATTACAGGTTCTACTGTTGTACCAATCAAGATTAAAGTTGAAATATCTAGATGTGGTAAAACATCTTCAACAAATTGAATTGTTCTATCTACTCGGTCATTTCTACAATTCATTATAACAATCGAATCTTTACTTGTGTATCCTTGTTCTAAAATTCGATTCCAAATGTTAATCGTAGAAGCCGGATCATTAGCAGCAAAGGCGTTAATAAAGTATCCTGTACCATGATCAGAAGTAAGTGAATGAATTCTCATAGCTCCAGGGTCAGGCGTTGCTTTTAACATACCTCTTGCAGCAACAACTGGATCTATCTCTAATGCTTCAGCGACTGCAAATGCAAGAGCAGCATTTTCAGGAAATACCATATAATTAAATTGACTTAAGAACTGTTCTGAAACAGCATCGTTATTAGCGACAATCACATTCGTATTACGTTTTTTTGCTTCAGCTTTAAAGAAGTCAACATATGGACTTTCAGATACAATCAGCGTGCCATTGTGAGGGATAGTTGCAAGAAATGCATCAGCAATTTGATCTAATGTAGGCCCCATAACATCTAGATGGTCTTCTAAAACATTTACGATAACGCCAATATTAGCTTGTAACATTTTTTCTTGAAAAATAATTTGATAATCAGGGTTTACAGCCATACACTCACTAACAAGAGCATCAGCTCCAAGATCTGAAGCTATTTTTACGACATCTTTTTGTTCGCGAATATTTGGTCCTTCTGGACGTCTCAAAATAGGCTCTTCATCTTTATCCCAGTAAATCATCCGGGCTGAAGTCCCTGTTGTTTTACCTATTGTTTTATAACCCGCTTCTTTTAAGATACCATTTGTTAATCTAGTAACAGTAGATTTACCACGAATCCCATTAATGTTAACTCTAACAGGAATAGATTTGATACGTTTTTTGTGTATGGACCATTCATACATACCAAAAACTAGGAGTAATCCTAGTGAAATGGGGATTATTATCATATGCTTCATCCTTTAATTGTATATTTATAAAAAATCATTTAGTCTCCTTAGATATACTACCATTTTTTAAAAAAATAATCTTCTTTTTTATATTATATTTTGATGACAATTTGAAATTATAAATATGATTAATAAAAGTTTGATATATCTAACTAAAAGTAGTAAGGTGTATACATTTATAAATGTTAAAAATAGTAGAAATTCAAATTGAATTTTCAGAAAAATCACTATTTTTTAAAATGAAAGAAGAGGGATTTTAATTGGATAAAAAAATGTCAAAATCTAATTATATTGTTTTAGGATTTACACTGTTTGCTTTATTTTTTGGTGCAGGGAATTTAATATTTCCAGCAGAATTAGGTCAATATTCAGGTAGTAATTTATTAATAGCTGCTATTGGTTTTGCCATTACTGGAGTTGGCTTGCCCTTACTGGGTATTATGGCAATAGGATTTTCTAATAGTAATAATTTACAAGCATTAGCAGGACGAGTACATCCTGTTTATGGAATGTTATTTACTGTGATGCTTTATTTAACAATCGGACCGTTTTTTGCAGCGCCACGTACTGGTGCTGTTGCATATGAAATAGGATTCGCTCCATTTATTAGTGAGTCTAACCTCAATTTGGGTTTATTTATTTTTACTGTTATATTTTTTGGAGTAACATTGTGGTTATCTTTAAATCCAGCTAAATTAGTCGATCGAATCGGGAAAGTTTTAGCACCTGCATTAGTGATATTACTAGGTCTGTTATTGATTACTGCTTTTATAAACCCAATGAGTGATATAGGTGAAGCTCAAAATGCTTATGTCTCTGCTCCATTTACAACAGGATTTGTTGAAGGATATAATACTATGGATGCACTTGCTTCATTAGTTTTCGGAATAATTATTATTAACGCTGTCACTGCTATGGGTGTTAAGTCAAGTAAAGGTATATTGCTTGCAACAGGTAAATCTGGATTTGTTGCGATTGTCTTATTAGGTGTTATTTATTTAGGTATCGCATATTTAGGAGCAACAAGTGTCGGAGAATTAGGTTATTTTGATACTGGAGGACCTGTATTAAGTGGTGCAGCGTCACATTATTTTGGAACAATTGGAATGGTTCTTTTAGCTGTTTTAATTACATTAGCTTGTTTAACAACGAGTATAGGTTTAATGATGGCATGTGGTGAATACTTTAATACGTTAATTCCAGGAGTTAGTTATAAAGTTTTTGTAGTTTTATTTACGACATTAACATTTGTTATCGCTAATTTTGGTTTGGAACAAATTATTAATTATTCATTACCCGTTTTAATGTTGTTATATCCGCTCGCAATAGCTATTATTATCTTGGCATTTACGTCACCATTATTTAAACATAGACGCTTTGTTTATATTGCAACAATTATTGTGACATTTGCAGTCAGTTTAATTGATGGTATAAAAACATTATGTGAAACGCTCGAGATGGATTATTATAATTGGTTAATTCCGATTATGGACTTTTATGAAAAATATTTGCCATTGTATGCTGAAGGGTTAGGTTGGTTTGTTCCCTTTATTATTGTTTTAATTGTTTTAACAGCATATGTTCAACTCTTTAAGTTGGATTCAAAGAAAATAAGTTAAAATAAAAGCTTTATATCGAATTTAATAACGTAATTAAAAAATACTTTTATAATGGACAAGATAATGATAAAAAGGGTATAATAATAGCATTAGAAATTAGTTTTTTTGAAAAAAACATTTTATAAAATATAAGTAATCTAATCAAATTGGAGGTGGGTACATGGGGATAGGAAGTATCGGTGTACCAAGCTTAATACTCATACTTATAGTAGCATTACTTATTTTTGGTCATAATAAATTACCTGAATTAGGTAAAGCAGTAGGAGAATCATTAAAAGGCTTTAAAGACGCTACAAACTCACTCATGTCTGATCATGATGAAGAGAGTAAAAAGAATAAAGATGACACAGAAGAATAAATAACCTTACGAGAATATTCTCGTGAGGTTTTTTAATGGGGGAAGTAAAACTATGTGGTTAATATTTTCAGTTATAACTGCTCTGGCCTGGGGTGCAGCAAATTTATTTTATAAAAAAGGAAGTCATGTTGAAGATAAAACAAGCCATTTGAAGATAGTTATTATGGTAGGCTTGGCAATGGGAATTCATGCAACGATTTATGGTTTAGTTAAAGATGTAGATTTTGTTTTATACGATATGATTTTATATTTACCGGTTTCGGCAATGTATATTATTTCAATGACGATTGGTTATGTTGGTTTAAGATATATCGAACTATCAATCGCAGCACCTGTTCAAAACTCATCGGGGGCAATGAGTGCAATTCTTTTATTCATCTTTTTTCCAAGAGAATTAAGTCTCCTGACAATTTTTGCTGTAATAATTGTTTCGTATGGTGTTATTCGATTAGCTATTTTAGAAAAGCAAGCTGAGATGATTCTTTTAAAATCAACAGATGGTAAAATAGAAAAAAAATATCAAATTGGAGTCTTAGCAATCACATTTCCGATATTATATGCAGTTATTGATGGTATTGGAACCTTCTTAGATGGTATTTATTTAGATGAATTAAAAATTATTCCTGAAGATACAGCTTTACTTGCATATGAGTATACGTTTTTTATTATCGCAATTTTAGCTTACATATATATTAAATTTATTAAAAAAGAAACCTTTTATATTTTTAAAGAACGTGATAAAGGTGCAGCAGCAATTTTAGAAACAACGGGTCAATTCTTCTATGTATTTGCGATGGCTGGAAATGCGATGATTGCTGCGCCAATTATTGCCGCACATGGTATTTTTTCAGTCCTACTGTCACGTATCTTTTTAAGAGAAATCTTAACTAAAAAACAATACATCATGATAGCGTTGGTTATGTTAGGAATTATTTTATTAGGAATTTCAGATGAGATGTAATAAAAAAAGGTGATGCTATTAATAGCATCACCTTTTTTTTGCCTTATTCAGCTGAAAACTGTCTTTTACCAAGTTCTTGTTCATAAGTGAATAAAGCATTTTCATCATCTTTAATTCGTGTAATATACTCAATATGTGTATCAAACATAGCCTCTTCTTCAACTTGCTCATCAATAAACCAATTTAGAAAAGAAATAGTTGCATGATCTTTTACTTCATAGGCAATATTGGCAAGGTCGTGAATACTTTTTGTGACCATTTTTTCATGTTCTAGCGCTTTTTTGAATACATCAAGGACAGAATTAAAATCGCTTGTAGGTGTTGGCAAATTAGAGTATACAGCTCTAACACCTCTGTCATTTAAATAATTGTAAATTCTCATAGCATGATCAAATTCTTCTTTAGCTTGCTCCATAAAAAAGTTTGCAAAACCTTCATAACTTTTATGTTCTAAATAAGCGGCCATCGACAAATAAGTATGTCCTGCCCCTAGTTCTTGATTGAGTTGTTCATTTAAACTTTTAACTAGTTTTTCATTTAGCATATATAAAACTCCTCTCTTATAGTTCACATTTAATTCTACAAGATATTAAAGCAATAAGCAATATACTAAACTACAAGGTATTAGTAGGTAATAGATTACAAAAATCAGATAAACATCTTTCTTTAAAATAATAAATATAGTAAAATTATATTTATTAATAACGTAAATTAAAAGGAGGAACGAAAAATGAGTATTTTAAAACGATTTAAAGATATTATGTCGAGTAATATGAATGCGCTTTTAGATAAAGCAGAAGATCCTGAAAAAATGATTGATCAATACTTACGCAATTTAAATAAAGATTTAGGTGCAGTAAAAGCAGAAACAGCTTCAATTATGGCAGAGGAAAAACGTTCACAGCGTGAAGTAATTGATTGTGAAAAAAATATAGAAAAAATGCAAAATTATGCTGTAAAAGCATTAGAAGCGGATGATGAAAAAGACGCACGCACTTTTTTAACTCGAAAAAAAGATTTAGAGAAAAAACTAATTGAGTTACAAAAATCTCACGCTTTAGCTGAAGCTAATACAGTTCAAATGCGTCAAATGCATGATAAATTAGTTTCAGATATTGAAGAGTTAAACCAAAAACAAGCAATGTTAAAAGGAAAAGCATCTGTAGCTAAAACACAAGCAAGAATGAATGAATTAGGTTCCTCTCTTGGAGGAGCAAATAGCTCTATTTCAGCTTTTGATGCAATGGAAGAAAAAATTAACAAATCATTAGATGAAGCGGAAGCAATGGCAGAACTAAATAAACAGAATTCTAATGATATTGATGATTTAACCGCGAAATATGATAATCAGCCTAAGAGTGAAGTTGAAGATGAACTAGCCGCTTTAAAAGCTCAATTAGGTAAAGAATAAAACGATTCATACTAACTATAGACTGCAGCAAAAGTTGCAGTCTATTTGTCTATAAAGAGGTGAATTAATGGTTATTCAATACAAGTGTCCAAATTGCGGAGCAGATATGAATTTTAACAGTGAGTCTGGTCATTTGTCATGTGATAGTTGTGGTCATCAAGATAACATTGAAGATTTTAAAGAAGAATTTATTATTAAAACATATGATAGTGAAGAAGCAGTAGAATATCAATGTGAAAATTGTGGTGCTGAAGTGATAACTGAACCTGATACAACCGCCACACAATGCAGTTTTTGTGATGCAGCAGTTGTTTTAGCAGATAGAGTAAGTGGTGTTTTAGCACCTAAGATGGTAATTCCATTTACAATAAGTAAAGAAGAAGCAATGAAGGCGTTTAAAGTTTGGTGTAAAAATGGCCGTTTCTCATCTAAAGAATTTATGAATGCAAATAGAGTAAAAAACATTACAGGGATGTATGTTCCCTTTTGGATGTATGATGTTAATAGTGATATTGCGCTGAAAGCGACGGGTAAAAAGATAAGAACGTACCGCCGAGGTGATTATGTTTATACAGAGACTAGCATATTTGAAGTAGAACGTCACTTTGATCTCTATTATCAAAATGTACCAGTAGATGCTTCTGAAAAACTATCAGATTCAATTATGGACAAGATAGAGCCTTATAATTATGAGGAATTGAAAGAATTTAAAACACCTTATTTAGCAGGTTTTTTTGCAGAAAAATATAATTATGATCATGAAGAATTATATCCTCGAGTTGAAAAAAAGATTCAAGGTTATATCGACGATTACGTTGAATCGACTTTAACCGGATATACATCAATTACAAATCGGCATGATAATCGAAAAGTAAAAAATAAAGATAGTCAATATGTATTATTTCCGATTTGGATGGTTTATTATGATTATGATCAACAAGAGCATACCTTTGCAATGAATGGTCAAACTGGAAAAGTAGTAGGTAAAGCTCCGATTAGTAAGCTTAAAGTAGCAAAGTGGGTAGGCGGATTAACTTTATCTGTTTTTGGTATCCTTAAAGTCGCTGCTGGTTTAGTTGGGGGTATCTGGTTATGAAAGTTTTAATAAAACGAACCTTTATTTTATCTTGTTTCATAATCTTATGTGTACCTTTTATACACCAGATAACTTATGCTGAAACGGATAAACAAAGAATTTATGATGAAGCAGGCATATTAACGAATGAAGAAATTTTAAATTTAGAAGCCATATCTAAATCATATAGTGAAAAGCGTCAAACAGATTTTGTCATCTTAACCACTCAAAATTCTCAAAGCGCTCAACAGTATATGGCTAACTTTTATGATAAACATCAATTAGGTTATGAACAAAAAAATGGTAATGCAGTTATTCTCACTGTAAATATGAGAAATCGCGAAGTTTACTTGGCTGGATTTTATCAAGCAGAAACCTATCTAACAAATGAACGTTTAGATAAAATAAGAAATCGAATTACAAAAGATTTGTCAGACAGCAATTATGCAAACGCATTTGAGATGTTTATTAAAGAAGCCGATTATTATTTTGATTATGAACCAAATATAAATCCAGATAATCTTTTTTATAAGACATGGTTTCAATTTATCTTAGCTATTATTATCGCACTAGTTATTGTTGGTGCAATGTTATTTCAATCTAAAAGTAAATTAACAACTACATCAAGCACTTATAAAGATATGAGCCGTTCAAAAGTATTACGTCAAAAAGATAAATTTGTTCGCCGGGTTGTTACAAAAAGGTATAGTCCTCTGCCAAAGGCAAAAGGGCCTAGAGGTGGGGGAGGCGGAATGACTGGTGGCGGTCATTCCCACAGCGGAAGTAGTGGTAGATTCTAAATGGAAGGATTGATAAAATGGTGTTTTTTAAAAGTCAATTTTCAGATGTCATCGAATGGGAAGAATTTAGAGAAGATATGATTTTTTGGAAATGGAGTAACAATGAAATAAAAAAAGGAAGTAAGTTGGTCATACGACCAGGTCAAGATGCCATCTTTTACAACCATGGAAAAATTGAAGGAATATTTGAAGATGAAGGTGAGTATAATATTGAATCACAAATTATTCCTTTTTTATCTACTTTAAAAGGATTTAAATTTGGTTTTAATTCAGGGATGAGAGTGGAAGTGCTATTTGTTAACACAAAAGAATTTACAGTTAAATGGGGTACACAAAATGCGATTAATATTCCTACACCTGAGTTACCAGGCGGTATGCCGATTAGGGCAAATGGGACATTTAATTTTAAAGTAAATGATTATGTCGCTTTAATTGATAAAATTGCCGGTGTGAAAAATTCTTATTTAGTAGAGGATGTCAAGCTTAGAATCACAACAATATTAGACCAATTATTAATGAAATGGATTAGTAAAGAAGGTAAAGATATGTTTAATCTTCAAGCAAATGCAAGTGAAATAGCAGAAGGGATTAAAACAGACCTTGATATGAAAGTTTTTGAAGATGGCTTAACAATCACCCGTTTTAATGTGATGAGCTTTAATTATCCGAAAGAAATACAAGATAGAATTACAAAAACAGCATCACATGGTATGATTGGTGATCTTAATAAATATCAACAAGTAGAAATAATTGATGGAATGGCAAGTGGTAAAAATCAAGGAAGTGGTGCTGCAAGTGATATGGCTGGCATGATGCTGGGAATGAATGTCGCAAAAGAAATGATGTCGAATAAGGACAAGACAGAAACAACAAAGAATGAAGCGGAAAGTAATGATAATAAAAGTCCCAATTTTTGTCCAAACTGTGGTGAAAAAACGACAGGCGCTAATTTCTGTAGTAATTGTGGCCAAAAATTACAATGAAGAGAAGAATTACACATGATATTTTAAAGCTTATACCTACTTTAAAAGAAAATAGTCAGTTATAATGTTTATAGATTGAATATATTATTTAGTTTATCAATACATTTACTACTAATCATTAGAAATTTAATAGTCAGTTAAAAGGGGAGTTAGTGAAAGAAATATGTTGAAATCTATTCCAATAATAGTTATCGCAATTGGCGTTGTTTTTGTCGGGATTACTGTTCAAAATTTAATAAAATTCTCTGTAACTGAAGTTTCAAAAGAAAAAGAAGAATGGAAAAAAACGAGTATTGTCTTTTTATCACTATCAATAGTTTCAATTATAATAGGGATTATTTTAATTAAAATAATTTAAAAGAGGTGTTTTATTGAAGATTTTTATTCGTTTACTCATAATAAGTATCGGATTATTTTTCACAGTCGCTTGTTCATCTAATGGTGTGGCGTTAAAAAATGAAGAAGAAAATACCCCATCTAAAGCTAAAGTTGAAGAAGTTGTTGAAGAAGAAAAGCCAACACATAAAGAAATAACGATATCTGCGATTGGCGACTTATTATATCATACAAGTGTATATGAAGATGCTGAGACAAGTGAAGGTCATGACTTTACTCCAATGCTTGCTGATGTGGAGGCGTATTTGTCAGAATCAACCATAACATTTGCCAATCAAGAAACGATGATTGGGGGCGTTGAGCATGGATTATCTAGCTATCCGTCATTCAACAGTCCTAAAGAAGCAGGTGATGCCTTGAAAGAAGTTGGGGTAGATGTTGTCTCAATTGCAAATAATCATACATTGGACCGCGGTGAACCAGTTATCCAAAGCTCAATTAAACATTGGGAAGATCTAGATATGACATATGTAGGAGCATATAAAAATCAAGAAGATAAAGAAAAACTTCGAATTATTGAAACAGATGAAGGAATAACAGTTGCATTTTTAGCATATACGTATGGTACAAACGGAATTCCTATTCCAGAAGGAAAAGAATATTTAGTTAATTTAATTGATAGAGAAAATATAAAAGAAGAAATTGAACGTGCTAACAAAGAAGCAGATGTAACTTTATTAAGTCTTCATTTTGGTGAGGAGTATCAACCTTATCCAAGTGATGAACAAAAAGACTTAGTTCAGTTTGCAGCAGATCACGGTGTACATGCTGTTATTGGTCATCATCCTCATGTATTACAGCCAATTGAATGGGTGGAAGGTGATGATGGTCATGAAACTCTTGTTATTTACTCATTAGGAAATTTTTTATCAGGTCAAAATGAAATACCACGACAAATTGGTGGCATGTTTAACTTCACAATTAAACAAACAATAGCTGATGATACGATTGAAGTTATCTCACCGAAATTTTTGCCAACCTTTGTCTCATATGATGTAGTTGATGGTAAGAGAGTAAATTATAATGTGACTCCAATGCATAAAATAACAGATGAAGATTTGCCTAATTCAAAAAAGAAGTATGAAGAAACTGTTAAACATATGAATCAATGGTTACCAGAACTAGAAATTATTAAAAGTGAGGATGAATTAATTAATGAAGAATTCTGATATAATAAAAAGTTCTATTGCTACTCTGATTGCTGGAATATCAATTTATGGGTTAAAAAAACGTGAAGAAAGATTATTTAAAAAAGAATATAATCAGCTACAAGAAAAATATAAAGCTGAACTTAAAGAATTAAGTCAACCAATTGATGAAGCATAAAAAACACGCCCGTTATCATAACGGGCGTGTTTTTATCTTTAGATTTAGATTACTTCAGCTAAAATATCTTGAGCAGGTCCAAACAATTCATAACGGATATTTTCATCACTTAAACCAATTTCGTTTAATAAATGAGCAACGTGTTTCATAAATGGAATTGGACCTACAATATAACAAACTGTATTTTCAGTTACTGTCTTTTCAAGAACCTCTTTTGTTAAATAACCTTTAAAATCACCATGTTCCTTCGATTCTAGATCGCTATAACCATATGTGTAAGAAGCATTTGGAAGTGCTGTAACAAGCTCTGTGACATGATCATGGAAGGCGTGTATATCACTATTACGAGCAGCGTGTACAAAATTTATAGATTGAGTTGATTGGTTAGAAGCTAATGTTTCTAACATACTTACCATAGGTGTAATACCAACACCGCCACTAATTAAAGTGATTGGTTGATCATTTTCCTCTAACGTAAATGTACCAGCAGGTGCACTTGCTTCAACTGTATCTCCAATCTCAACTGAATCATGTAAATAAGTTGAAACTACTCCATTAGGTGTAGAATCTATTTCTTTTTTTACAGAGATACGATAACTATCAGCACCTGGTGCAGCTGAAATTGTATAATGGCGAATTTGCATATATTTTTCATTTGGCATTGTCACTCGAATAGTTAGATACTGACCTGCATTATAATCTGCAATTTGTGAATTATCTTTAGGTTTTAGATAAAATGATGTAATAATATCACTTTCTTTAACTTTATCAGTTATGACAAAGTCTTTGAAGCCGTCCCAACCACCTTGTTGTGCTTTAGCTTCTTCATACATTTGTTTTTCAAGATCAATAAATACTTGTGCAATAACACCATATGTTTCTTCCCAAGCATTCATTATTTCATCAGTAGCTGCATCACCTAGTACTTCTTTGATTGCTAAAAGTAAATATTTCCCAACAATTGGGTAATGTTCAGGTTTAACACCTAAACCACGGTGTTTATGTGCTACTAATTTAACTTCTTCTAAAACATTTTCAAGTTGATCAATGTTTTTTGCTGCAGCATAAACCATATTAGCTAATGCTTGTTGTTGTTTACCTTGTTTTTGGTTCGCTTCATTGAAAATATTTAGTAATTCTGGATGATTAATAAACATATTTTTATAAAATACTGTTGTTATAGTGGCACCATGAACTTCAAGAACAGGTGCAGTTGATTTTATTATTTTTATTGTTTCATTAGAAAGTGTCATAATTTATAGCTCCTTTTAAAGGTGTATTTTAAATGTATCTTTACTATAACGTGAATAAATTATAAATTCAATCAAAAAAGTGAACGTCACAAAAAGTTCACATAATATATTTAAGAGATCAAACTACGATTATCTCTATTTCATTTATTCATGTTACAATTGAGGAGGTGATAAAAATGAGACTAACAAACTATACGGATTATTCTTTAAGAGTTTTGATTTATTTAGCAGCTAAACGTAATCAAGATAAAACAACAATTACTGAAATTACAGAAGCATACCAAATTTCGAGAAATCACCTAACTAAAGTGATACATCAATTAGGTCAAATCGGATTAATTGAAACGACTAGAGGTCGTGGAGGTGGAATTGTTCTAGCTAAGGAACCAAATGATATAATAATTGGTGAAGTTGTGAGAGAGACAGAAGAAGATTTTAGGTTAGTTGAATGTTTTAGTCCAGATGGAAAATGTGTCATTTCGCCAGTTTGTAGTTTGCGACATGTTTTACATGAAGCTTTAGCAGCATATCTTGCTGTGTTAGATAAATATACTTTAGCTGATATTGTTAAAGAACCAGAATTATATCGAGCTTTACTTGATATAAAATAAGATTATCTAAGAAATATAAAAATTGTTACATTTAAAATTGTGTCGACAAAATATATTTGTTAGTATTGAAACATAATTTAGTGTAGAAGAGGTGTTTTTTTGGGAAAACGTATATTTTATTTTTTATTAACAAATATTTTAGTATTACTAACAATTGTCATTGTTGTTCAAATAACAGGTATTGGACATTATATAGGACCTAACGGTATTAATTTTACAGCCTTATTAGTATTTAGTGCTGTCATCGGTTTTACGGGTTCATTTATTTCTTTAGCATTATCTCGTTTCATGGCGAAAAAAATGATGGGTGTTCAAGTTATCAATCCAGAGAATCCACAAAATGCTCACGAAGCACGTGTTGTAGAAAAAGTGTACCGTTTATCACGGGCTGCTGGTTTAACACATATGCCAGAAGTAGGAATATATTATTCAAATGAAGTAAATGCTTTTGCAACAGGTCCAACAAAAAAACGTTCCTTAGTAGCTGTATCAGCAGGGTTGCTTAATGAAATGGATGACGATGCAGTTGAGGGAGTTATTGCTCATGAAATTGCTCACGTTGCAAATGGCGATATGGTAACCATGACATTATTACAAGGTGTTGTTAACACATTTGTAGTATTTTTAGCACGAATTGTTGCATTTTTCGCCTCTCAATTCGTTCGTTCAGAAATGGCTCCGATTGTACACTTTATTGCAATTATTGTTTTTCAATTATTGTTTTCTGTTTTAGGAAGTTTAGTTGTGTTCGCATATTCACGTCACAGAGAATTCCACGCAGATCGCGGCGGAGCGGACTTAGCAGGCAAAGACAAAATGAAACATGCATTAGAGAGTTTAAAGCAATATGCTAATCGAGCTACAACAGATAACAAAGATACTGCAATTGCTACAATGAAAATAAGTAGTAAACCTAAATTATCAAAAATCTTTTCAACACACCCTGATTTAGATGAAAGAATTAATAGATTGTCATAAAGAAAAGCTAATTCGAATTCGGATTAGCTTTTTTTATAAAATGAAATAAATCAAGACACCCTTTTCTAATTAAAGGTTAGAAAATATGTCATTTAAAATAATTAATGAAAGAAGCATTCGATTACTATGAAAAATATCGAGGTCGAAGGAATTAAAGTTCAAATAGAAAAAAAACGAATAAAAAATTTCAATTTAACAGTAAAAGCACCTTTAGGAGAAGTGAAATTAACATATCCTTCTCATTTAAAACAAGAAGATGCTTATCAATTCATAAAAAAGAAATTAGCATGGATACATAAGCAACAAGCGAAATTTAACACTATGACTGTACCTAAGCCTTTAGAATATATAGATGGAGAAAAAATATTCTTTTTAGGTGAAGGAAATAAATTAAATCTTCAAATAGCGTCTAAACGATCTGTGACAAAAAGCGCGAATCAAATATATTTAAATATTTTAGAAAAAGATACCAAAAAAGAAAAAGAACAATTACTTAATGCATTTTATCGGAATGAATTATATAAAGTTATTAAGCCAATCGTTGAAAAATGGGAACCAATCATGCAAGTAGAGGTCTATGAAACAAGAATTAAGAACATGAAAACATTGTGGGGGTCATGTAATATAAAAGCTCAGCGCATATGGTTAAATTTACAACTAGCGAAATATGACAAACAATGTATTGAATATGTGATTGTTCATGAAATGGTTCATTTACATGAACGATTACATAATAAGAGATTTTATACTTTAATGGATAAATATTTACCAGATTGGAAAGAGCGAGAACGTATGTTAAATAAAATGTAGAAATCACTAATCGATTGATTAGTGATTTCTTTGTTTACCTTGAATTATCAGAAGTTGTTATTGTTTCTATTATGACTAATTAAATTTAGCTCTTTGAATTAGCTGAAGCAAGTCTAAAATCAATAACAGATAATTAATATTAAAAACAAGAATATATTTTCATGTTATAATAAATAAACAACATAAATGCAGAGGTGAAAGTTCATGAGTATGTTTCAAGTAATTATATTGACAGTTGCTATACTGGGGGTTTTCTTTTTAGCAGCTACATTAATAGGTATATGGCGCTTTAGAAAAAAAGTGAATAAAGCCGATCCAATTCAATTAGCTCATTTAATGAGAGAAAAGCTAGATAAAGGCGAAGCAGCATTAAGTTGTCGGATTAACAGGAAACTTTGGTTAGATATTAATGAAAATGTTGAATTTCCAATTGCAAGTGTGCCACAATTATTCATTGCACTTGAATATGCTAAACAAGCAGCTAATGAAAAAGTTAATCCTAAAGAATTAATTCAAGTTGATGAATTAACTGTATTTTACATAGCCAAAACTGATGGTAATGCCCATTTAAACTGGTTAGCATCATTAAATAACCCAACAGAAGTTACCTTAAAACAAATTGTTGAAGGGGTGGTTGTTTATGGATCAAATGCTAACACAGATTATTTGATTAAAAAACTTGGTATAGATTCAATTAATGAAACTTTAAATGAATCAGAACTAAACATACATGACAATGTTCTCCCGATTACATCTCAATTATATTTACCTGTTAAGCTAATAAATGATGGCATGAGTAAAAGTGAAGCGTTTGATTATATTGAAGAATTATCTAGAAAAGATTTCGAAAAGGAAGTTCTCTTAGCATTTGATGACTGGTGTGCTTCACCTCCATCTGAGTCAGTTAAGAATGAAGTATATAGTTTAATGTCAATGTCCTTCCAAAAGCTATGGACAAACAAATTATCAAAATCAACAACGAGAGATTATGCTAAGTTGATGGGAAGATTGAATCGAGAAACTTTTTATTCAGAGGATATATATGCACACTTTACACCATTGCTCCATACTAAAGAAAAAATCGATCCTGAAATTAAATATTATGCACAAAAAGCGGGATCAACAGCCTATGCAATCTCTTTAGTATCATATGCTGAATCAATATCTAATCACATTGAACTTGTTTATATGTTTAATAATTTAAATACAATGGAGCAAACAACTATTAGAGGGATTGTTGAGAGATTTCAAAAAGAGTTTATGGTTGATCCTGATTTTAGAAGAAAAGTTAAAAAGGTATTAACTGAGCCTTTAGAAGAAAAAAGGAAAAAGAAAAAAAAGAAATAAAAATGTCCTCTTGATTAATTCAATCAAGAGGACATCATTATTTAAATGACGTTTATTTTTTTATATTTAAATACACTCATATAAAGAAGAGGAATTAAACTTACAATTAAGACAAAAACAAACCAATTTATATTTTCATATAAAGGTCCTAAAAGAGAACTACCACTAGCGACACCGATATAATAAGCAATGAAGTATAAGCTAGAAGCGGTACCTTTATGATGTTTGGCAGTTTCACTTACTGAGGTTGCAGTTAAAGAGTGAGCTGTAAAAAAACCAAAGCAAGCAAGACAAAGTCCAACGATAATTAAACTTAAAAAAGTAGACATTGTTAATAAAAGTCCTAATGTTAAAATGATAACACTCACAAAACGGACATTGTTCAAACCAAATCGATTTGCTAAAGAACTTGAAAGTGGTGCACCAATAACGCCAAAACTATAAGCGAAAAATAAATAGCCAATTGCTTGAAGCGATAAGTTATAAGGTGCTTTTTCTAAATGAAAGGGAAGATAAGTCCATAATCCAGTAAATGAAAATTGCAAAAGAATACCTAAGCCAAAAAGAATAACTAATAAAGGGTTTCCTAAATGATGCTTAAAAGCGCTTAAATCCGTTTTAATATTTTCTGTACTTGAAATAAAAAAGCGTGATTTAGGTAAAATAAAAAAGACGGATATAGAAATAAAGAGGCCCAAAAAGCTAAGGGCATACAAAGTCGTTTGCCAAGAATATACTTCTGTTAAATAGCCACTAAAGACTCGACCAAGCATACCTCCAATTGCATTTGTAGAAATATAAAAACCAACAGCAATTTTAGCGTTTCTAAAATCAATTTCTTCACTAATATACGCTACTGCAGAAGCTGTTAATCCCGCTATGGCAAACCCTTGAATAAATCTAAGTAATAAAATAAAGTAAAATGAGTTAGTAAATAGCATTAGAAACATAGAAATAACTGATCCAAATAATGAAAAGTAAATAATTGGAACACGACCATAACGATCAGAAAGAAAACCTAAAATAAACAAACCAACAATTAACCCTAGCATTGCAAAAGATATTAAAAAGCTTGCTTGAGTTGAATTAATAGAAAAAAAGACTTTGAAAAAAGGGAGCAATGATTGGAATGCATATAAATAAGCAAATATAATAAATGAAGAAAAGCCTAATCCAATCGTTATTCTCCAAAAATTAGCATCACGAATTGTATATTTATATTGAGACATATTTAACACCTTTCGCTTAAAATAATTAAGAAGATTAATAATAAAGTAGTAAACAAAGTAATAATCTATTATACTAAAGATTGCTTAACAAAAATAAATAAAGTTATAAATATTACAAAATAAGTTATTATTTAAATAATAACATATAATTATTGTGGGAGGATTTAAGTTGTACATGATTAAAAGAATAAGTTTACTTGCGTTAATTTTAAGTTTTAGCTTACTCGTTGCTTGTAGTGATAATCAAACTGAAAATGCAAATGAGATTGAAGAAACAGAAACAAAGGAATCAACAGAACAAGTGTTTAAAGGCGAAAATGAAGAAGCGCCAATTGTAACAATGATAATGGAAAACGATAAAGAAGTGATTATAGAACTTTATCCGCAAGTGGCTCCAAATACAGTAAATAACTTCATAGCTCTTATTCAAGATGATTTTTATAATGGTTTAATTTTTCATCGTGTCATCCCTGGCTTTATGATTCAAGGTGGAGATCCTGATGGTGTAGGGACAGGAGGTCCAGGCTATAGCATTAAGGGTGAATTTGAATCAAATGATTTTAGTAATGAATTAAGTCATCACCGAGGTGTTTTGTCAATGGCACGAAGTCAAAGCCCAGATTCGGCAGGGTCTCAATTTTTTATAATGCATGAAGATTCAGCACAGCTAGATGGTGATTATGCTGCATTTGGTCAAGTTATTGAAGGTATGGAAGTTATTGATGAGATAGCTTCAGTTCCTACAGATGCTCAAGATAAACCAGAAGAAGATCAAAAAATAAAATCAATGACTGTTGATTTAGAAGGTTATCAATTTAATGAACCTGAGATTATCGAATAATAAATATAGGCTTTGATTTATTAAAATCAAAGCCTATATTTTATTTGTTTAACATATGATTCACGTAATCAATAATCGCTTCACGACTTTGACCAACTTTTGCTTCACGTTCATCATCAGCTTGCATTTTTTCTTTTGCTTTAATTAAGACATTTTGTGCTTTTTCTTTTGGAATAACAACAACTCCATCGACAACTCCAACAATAATATCACCTGGATTAACTGGAGTACCTCCAACAGAAATAGGGATATTTGTATCGCCAGGACCATTTTTTGTGCCTGAAGAAACAGTTGTTCCTTTTGAAAAGACAGGAAAATCTAATGCTTTAATATCAATTAAATCACGTATCACCCCATCAACAACAAGTCCACCTAGTTTGAGAGATTTCATCATCCCAACAACAAAATCGCCTGCAATCGCACGGTATGTATCACCTTTAACATCAACTACCAAAATATCACCTGGTTGTGCTTCTTTTAGTGATCGAAGAAGCATAAGGTTATCTCCAACAGGAAGCTGAACTGTATAAGCTTGACCAGCTATTTTATATTTTTCTTTTAAAGGTTTAATTTGCGGATTCATATTTTGCATCCCTTTTAAAACATCAGAAATAGCTGTAGTTGGAACGTTTTGTAATTCTTTAATTGTATTATCCATAAAAAAACACTCCTTTGTATTGTTATATAACAGTGTATCAAAAACTAAACTGTTTTAATAGTATTTTTATAAAAAACACCCTAAAACAATTTAGTTTTAGGGTGTTAGTTTATTTTTTTAACATATTAAAAACTTGATCAACGTCTTTATCGCCTCGACCTGATAGATTAATAATAATACTCTCTTCAGATGATAATTCTTTAGCTAGTTCAATGGCATGAAAAATAGCATGTGAGCTTTCTAATGCTGGAATAATCCCTTCGATTTTAGAAAGAATTTGAAATGCTTCTAATGCCTCATCTCCAGAGACCTTTACATATTCTGCTCGGCCGGTAACGCTAAGTTGACTATGTTCTGGTCCTACACCAGGATAATCTAAACCGGCTGCGATTGAATTTGTCTCCGCTGGATTATTTGATTGATCCAATAATGTTAAGCATTTAAAACCATGTAATACAGCAGGAACGCCATCATTAATAGCAGCTGATTCACTTGGTTCAACACCAATTAAACGAACCTCTTTATCGTCAATAAAGTTTGCAAAAGCTCCAATTGCATTACTTCCACCACCAACACACGCGACAACTGCAGCAGGTAATTTTCCTTCTTTTTCTAAAATTTGACGTCTTGCTTCTTCACTAATAATTGATTGGAAGTGATGCACCATTGAGGGATAGGGATGTGGTCCAACAGCTGAACCAAGTAAATAAAAAGTTGTGCCATGATTTTTTACAAGTTCATCTAGAGCGGCATCAACAGCTTCTTTTAATCTCCCTTGACCAGCATCAATAGGAACCACTTTAGCACCTAGTAATTCCATTCTAAAAACATTTAAAGCTTGGCGCCTCATATCTTCTGTCCCCATATAAATTGTACAAGGTATTTTAAACATTGCACATGCTGTCGCTGTTGCAACACCATGTTGTCCAGCTCCAGTTTCAGCAATAATTCGTTTTGCACCCATACGTTTAGCAAGTAGTATTTGTCCAATTGTATTATTAATTTTGTGAGCACCTGTATGGTTTAGGTCTTCACGCTTTAAATAGATTTTTGCTCCACCAACATATTCTGTTAAATTTTCAGCAAAAGTAAGTGGATTTTCCCGTCCAACATATTCCTGTAAATAATAAGTTAAATCAGCATTAAATTCAGGATCGTCTTTGTACTTATAAAATGCATCTGATAAATCATTTAAAACAACTTGCAAATCTTCTGGTACGTAACTTCCTCCAAATTCTCCAAAATTACCTTTATTCATTTACTCAACTCCTAAGATTTGATATTTACTTTAGTTTAGCACGTTAAATAAGTAAAACCATTTATTCATTTGACAAATTAAGTAAATCTAATAATTTGAAAAACAAACTTAAAACCATTGCGACAACAGTAGCAAGACCCATACCTGAAAGAACAACTTCCTTAATCACAACTTCAAGTCCACTAATTCCAACTACCAAAACAGTACATGTTAAAATTAAGTTTTGTGAATTACTGTAATCAACTTTTGCTTCGACTAACATACGAATTCCGCTTGCGGCAATAATTCCAAATAATAATAATGAAATTCCACCCATAACAGGTACAGGAATTGAAGAAATCAGTGTTGTTAATTTACCATTAAAAGATAGGATAATAGCAAGAATTGCTGCTCCTCCAATAACCCAAGTTGAATATACTCGTGTAATAGCAAGCACACCGATGTTTTCACCATAAGTTGTATTTGGTGTTGAGCCAAAGAAACTTGAAATAATAGTTGATATTCCATTACCTGCTAAAGAACGATCTAATCCTGGTTCTTTAGCTAAATCTTTACCAACAATATTACTTGTTACAAATAAATGTCCAATATGTTCTGGAATCAAAACAAGCGCAGCTGGTAAAATAATGATAATCGAAGGCCAATGAATTTTCATTGAATAAAATTCAGGTGCAGTAATCCAACTTGAACTAGAAACGCTATCAAACGAAACGAGTCCAAAGAAATACGCAATAACATAACCTGTAATAATACCAAGTAAGATAGGAATAATTTTTAAAAAGCCACGCAAGGTTACCCAATAAATAATCGTCAAACCTAATGTAAGTGAAGAAACAATAATAATATCGAGATTAACTGGTGACCCATCAGCTGAAATCCATCCTGCCATATCAGCTGCTACAGGAACAAGTTCAAGACCAATGACAGCAACGATAGCTCCCATTGCTGCTGGAGGAAATAAAATATCAATCCAATTTGTACCAATGATTCGCACAATAATTGCGACTAGTGTTAAAACAATACCTACTGCTAAAAATCCACCTAGAACATAACTGTATCCTTCAGGTCCATTTCTTTCTAAAACATAGGTAACAGGTGCAATAAAAGCAAAACTGGAACCAAGATAGGCAGGAATTTGTCCTTTAGTTATAAATATGTATAATAAAGTACCTACCCCATTCATTAATAAAACTGTAGATGGATTAATTCCAAATAAAATGGGTACTAAACTGTTGAACCAAACATAGCAAATAAATGTTGTAAACTAAGTGGTAAGGTTTTAAGGAATGAGGGTCTTTCATCAACTGCAATAAAGTCTTTTTTATCCATTAAATCGCCCCTTTGTTAAAATTAGATATAAAAAAAAGCCCTTTAAAGGCCATAGAAAAGACATAGAAAGTTGATTTCTAGCGGACCTTGTCAGTCTCACAGGACTGGTTTAAAGGTAGTTATATTTAATTGTATTTGTTTAATTGTGCCATAAAACAAAAAAAAGTCAATCATAGATTAGTTTATGATAAACTAAATTTAGAAAGGATGAAAAATGTGAAAAAAGTGTTATTTTATACAAAAAATAATTGTTTACTTTGTGATGAAGCTTATGATTTACTTAAAGTTATTCAAGAAATTGAACCTTTTGAATTAGATGTTATAAATATTTATAAAGATGATGCATTACTAGAAGAATATCAAATTATTATCCCAGTGGTTAAAATTGATGATGAAGAGCTTTATGGTGATTCATTAGAAATGACTTCCATATTAGAGAAATTAACGCGTTAACAGTTGTTAATAAATTCATTTTATTATATTATAACCTTATAAGAAAAAGCAAAATTATATTTTTTTGCAATGAGGGGGACAAAATGGACGTGGCAGGACAAATTAACCCCACTAAAAAGAAAGGAGACTATCTATAATTATGAAAAAGCTAATAGAATATCAAAAGATGATATTTCCTGATTTACTTTCATTAATGGAAGCAAGATTTAACATCCTTTATGCAATATCTATTTTTGAACCAATTGGTAGACGAGGAATTGTTGATCAAACCCGTTTTACTGAAAGATTCATTAGAAATGAAATAGAATTATTGCACACACAAGGTTTAATTAAAGTGACAACTCAAGGCATGTTTATAACAGAAGATGGTAAAGCGGTTATCGGTCAGTTAAGTGAATTTATTCGTGAATTTTCAGGTGTGACGACTTTAGAACAAAAACTAAAAGAACTTTTTAATATCTCGCATATTAAAGTTGTAACAGGCGATAGTGATAAAGATTATTTTGTAAAAGATGAATTGGGTCGGACGGCTGTAATATTTTTAAAAGAAATTGTCAATAAAGCTGAAGTAATTGCAGTGACAGGTGGTACGACAATGGCATCTGTTGCTAATGCAATGATTCCATTGAATAAACAAAAAAGTTTATTTGTACCTGCGCGTGGAGGTGTTGGAAGTTTAGTCGAACATCAGGCAAATACCATCGCAGCTAAAATGGCAGAAAAAGAAAAAGGAGAATATGCTTTATTACACGTGCCAGATCCAATGAGTGAAACTTTATATGAAACAATCGTCAAAGAACCCTCGATTGCCGAGACACTTACTAAAATAAAACAAGCAAAGATTGTTTTGCATGGGGTAGGAAATGCACTTGCAATGGCTAAACGACGTCAAACAAACAAACAAACTTATGATGAATTAAAAGAAAATAAAGCAATTGCTGAAGCTTTTGGTTATTATTTTAATCAACAAGGTGAAATTGTTCACAAAGTTAGAACAGTAGGTTTACAATTGGAAGATTTAAACGAGACAGATTATGTGATTACGGTTGCTGGAGGCAAATCAAAAGCCGCAGCTATTAAAGCATTTATGCAACAAAATAAAACAGACGTTTTAATTATTGATGAAGCAGCAGCCAAAAAAATATTAGAAACAAACAATAACTAGGAGGAATTTTCATGACAATAAAAGTAGGTATTAATGGATTTGGTAGAATTGGTCGTAATATATTTAGATTAGCTTTAAATAATAAAAATGTAGACATTGTCGCTATTAATGATTTAACAGATGCGGATATGTTAGCTCATTTATTAAAATATGATTCTGTTCATGGTAAATTAGAAGCAGACGTTGAAGTGACAAAGGAAGGTATTGTTGTAAATGATAAATTAATTAGGGTATCATCAGAAACAGAACCTGAAAATATACCTTGGAAATCTGTTGGAGTGGATATTGTTATCGAATCAACCGGCCGTTTTATTGATCGAAAAGACAGTCAAAAGCATCTTGATGCTGGAGCAAAAAAGGTAATTATTTCAGCACCAGGAAAAAATCCAGATGCAACACTTGTCTTAGGAGTAAATGAAAAAGATTATATAGCTAAAGAGCATCATATTATTTCAAATGCCTCATGTACGACAAACTGTCTAGCACCAGTTGCAAAGGTATTGCAAGAAAATTTCGGTATTAAGCGAGGGTTAATGTCTACAGTTCACGCTTATACAAACGACCAACAAATATTAGATTTACCACACAAAGATTATCGTCGGGCACGTGCAGCGGCTGAAAATATTATCCCAACAACAACAGGGGCAGCTAAAATGGTTGGTCAAGTGATTCCTGAATTAGCAGGCAAATTAAATGGCATGGCAATTCGTGTTCCTGTATCAGATGGATCTTTAGTTGATTTAGTAGTTGAATTAGACACAAAAGTTACAAAAGAAAAGGTAAATCAAGTGCTAAAAGAAGCAGCCGAGGGTTCTTTAAAAAATATATTAAATTATAGTGAGGCTCCACTTGTATCTACTGATATTATCGGTAATACCCATTCAGGAATTATTGATGGTTTATCAACAATTGTTATAGAAGATGCAATGATTAAAGTAGTTGTCTGGTATGATAATGAAATGGGTTATTCAGCACGGTGTCTTGATTTGATTGAATTTATAGATAAACAAGGATTATAAGAATATAAGAAGGTATTAAACACAATCTCTAAGAGCCAGTCACTAGGTTAAAGAGACAAGTGTCTATATCTTCTTTTTTATTTATTATAAAAACTATAAAAAATCACTATATTACAGTATAATGAAATAAGGTATGTACAAATACATAAATTATATTAGAGATGGGAAGTTGTAACTATGGAAAAGCAGACAATTAAAGATATTGATTTAATGGGTAAAAAAGTACTCTGTCGTGTAGATTTTAACGTCCCTTTACAAGATGGTCAAATTACAGATGAAACAAGAATAAACGCAGCTTTACCAACAATTAAATATTTAAGAGAAGCGGGCGCTAAAGTTATTTTGATTTCACATCTTGGACGCCCTAAAGGTGAAGTCGTTGAAGAGTTACGTTTGACTCCTGTAGCTAAGCGTTTATCACATATTTTAAATGAACCAATTAAAAAGACTGATACAGTTTATGGTCAAGAAGTAACATCAGAAATAGATACATTAAAAAATGGCGATATTTTACTATTAGAAAACGTTAGATTTGAACCAGGCGAAGAAAAAAATGAACCTTATTTAATTGACGCATTAGCAGCAATGGCTGATGTATATGTAAATGATGCATTTGGAACAGCACACCGTGCTCATGCATCTACTGCAGGTGTAGCTAGCAAGTTGCCAGCAGTAGCAGGCTTTTTAATGGAAAAGGAAATAAAAGTATTAGGTCGAGCGTTAGAGCATCCAGAACGTCCATTTACTGCTATTATTGGTGGTTCAAAGGTAAAAGATAAAATTAATGTAATTGATAATTTGCTTGAAAAAGTAGATAATATTTTAATTGGTGGCGGACTTGCCTATACGTTTTTAAAGGCATCAGGATACGAGATTGGTAATTCATTAGTTGAAGAAGATAAAATTGAATTAGCTAAAGGGTTTATTGAAAAAGCTAAAGAGAAAAATGTTAACTTTATCTTACAATCAGATGTTGTTGTTGCAGATGAATTCTCAAAAGATGCAAACTATAAAACAGTCGCTGTTGATCATATGGAAACAGGTTGGATGGGCTTAGACATTGGTCCAGAGTCATGCGAGACATTTAAAAAAGTTATTTTAGATTCTAAGCTCATTATTTGGAATGGACCTATGGGTGTTTTTGAAATGAAACAATTTGAATGTGGTACAAAATCAGTCGCAGAAGCATTAGCTAAAACAGCAGGATACACTGTTATTGGTGGTGGTGATTCAGCTGCAGCAGTTGAGCAATTTGGATTATCAGAACAAATGGATCATGTTTCAACAGGAGGCGGCGCATCACTTGAATTTATGGAGGGTAAAGAACTTCCAGGTATTAAGGGATTAAACGATAAGTAGGAGGAAGTAAATTAATGAGAAAAAAAATCATAGCAGGAAATTGGAAAATGAATAAGACTTTACCAGAAATTAAGACCTTTATGGAAGAGTTAATTCAAAATTATCCAGAAAAATCACAAATAGAAGCGATTGTTTGTGCTCCATTTGTCTATTTAGCAGAATTAGTTAAACTAGCCGAAGGAACACCAATAAAAATAGCAGCTCAAACGATGAATGATCAAAATTCAGGTGCTTTTACAGGTGAGATTAGTCCAGTAATGCTGAATGATATAGGCGTCACCCATGTTATTATAGGACACTCAGAACGCCGAGAATATTATAATGAAACAGATGAAACGGTTAATAAAAAAGTACAAGCAGCTTTTGTTCATAATTTAACACCGATTGTTTGTGTAGGTGAATCACTTGAACAACGTGAGGCAAATGAGACACTTACTCATATTGAATCACAAATTAAATTAGGGTTAGCTCACTTAACTGAGGAACAAATTAAAGAAACAATTATTGCTTATGAGCCTATTTGGGCAATAGGTACAGGTAAAACAGCTACACATGAACAAGCAAATGAAGTCTGTGGTCATATTAGGTCAGTAGTTGGGGAGTTAACAAATGATTCAGTTAAAGAATCAATTACAATTCAGTATGGCGGTAGTGTTAATCCGTCAAATATTGATGAACTTCTTCAAACAGAGCACATCGATGGTGCACTTGTCGGAGGTGCAAGTTTAGAAGCAGATTCATTTAATCAATTAATTAAAGCAGGTGTTAAAATATGAAAAAACTTGCAGCCTTAATCATTATTGATGGCTTCGCAATAAGAAATGAAATCAAAGGTAATGCTGTCGCTCAAGCAAACAAACCTAATTTTGATCGTTATTGGAATAAATATCCACATAGTCAACTGGTAGCTAGTGGTGAAGCAGTGGGTCTGCCAGAGGGTCAAATGGGTAATTCAGAAGTAGGTCATATGAATATAGGGGCTGGGCGGATTGTTTATCAAAATTTAACGCGAATTAACTTATCTATTAAATCAGGTAAGATTTTTGATAATGAAGCTTTAAAAGCTGGCATGATTCAGGCGAAAAAGAATAATAAAGCAATTCATTTATATGGTTTGTTATCAGATGGCGGTGTACACAGTCATATCAATCATTTAATTGCATTATTACAGTTAGCAAAAAATGAAGGTCTAACAGAAGTATATATTCATCCATTTTTAGATGGACGTGATGTAGGTCCACAAACGGCAATTTCGTATATTACAACTTTACAAAAAGCAATTGATGAAATAGGTGTAGGAACTATTGCATCAGTAAGTGGACGCTATTATGCGATGGACCGCGATAAACGCTGGGAAAGAGTTAGTAAAACTTATCAAGCAATGGTGTTTGGTGAAGGGGAAAAATATACTCAAGCCATAGAAGTTGTTCAAGCATCCTATGCTAATGGCATTGATGATGAGTTTGTTGTCCCTGCAGTCATTTCAAATGATAAAGGTGAACCTGTTGGTAAAGTTAAAACAGGTGATAGTCTCATTAGCTTTAATTTCAGACCAGATAGAGCAATTCAGCTAACACAGTGCTTTGCAAATGATGATTTTAATGAATTTGATTTAGGTGAAGGTCATCCAACAGATTTAACTGTTGTAAAAATGACAGATTATAGTGATACTGTAAAAGGCTCTGTCGCTTATGAAACAGTAGATTTAAAAAATACTGTAGGTGAAATTATCTCAAAAGAGAATTTAAAGCAAATTCGAATTGCTGAAACTGAGAAATTTCCACACGTTACTTATTTCATGAGTGGTGGACAAGAAGAAGAATTTGTCGGTGAGAAGCGAATTTTAATTTCATCACCAAAGGTTGCAACTTATGATTTAAAACCAGAAATGAGTGCCTATGAAGTTACAGATGCACTACTTGCGGAATTAGATAAACAAGAACATGAAGCCATTATTCTAAACTTTGCTAATCCAGATATGGTAGGTCACTCTGGTATGCTTGAACCAACAGTCAAAGCAATTGAGGCTGTTGATGAATGTTTAGGGAAAATTGTAGATAAAATACATTCTTTAGGTGGTCATGCTATAATAACAGCAGACCATGGAAATTCTGATGAAGTAACGACAGAAGATGGTAAACCAATGACTGCTCACACGACTAATCCTGTTCCGTTGATTGTGACAAAACAAGATGTGGAATTAAGAGATGGTGGTATTTTAGCAGATCTTGCACCAACGTTACTTGATTTATTGAATGTAGAACAGCCACAAGAAATGACGGGAAAATCTTTAATTAAGAAATAAGCAAACATTCATTTAAATAGGTTTGTTTATATAGAAAAAAAGAGGAGAGATTATATGCCATTTATATCAGAAATTTATGCACGTGAAGTATTAGACTCACGTGGTAACCCAACAATTGAAGTAGAAGTAACAACAGAGTCAGGAGCTTTTGGTTCAGCACTAGTTCCAAGTGGTGCATCAACAGGTGCATACGAAGCGGTAGAATTACGTGATGGAGATCCTGATCGTTATTTAGGCAAAGGCGTTTTAAAAGCAGTTGATAATGTTAATGAAAAAATAGCTCCAGAATTAATTGGTTTAGATGTTACACGACAAAATATTATTGATGCAATTATGATTGAACTAGACGATACTGATAATAAATCTAATTTAGGAGCTAATGCTATTTTAGGTGTATCTATGGCAGTTGCTCATGCGGCAGCGACACATTTACATATTCCGTTATATAACTATTTAGGCGGATTTAATGCAAATGTATTACCTGTTCCGATGATGAATATTTTAAATGGTGGCGATCATGCAGACAATAACGTTGATATTCAAGAGTTTATGATTATGCCTGTTGAAGCAGAATCATTTAGTGAAGCACTTCAAATGGGAACAGAAATTTTCCATGCTTTAAAAGCTGTTTTACAAGAAAAAGGTTTAAACACAGCTGTTGGTGATGAGGGCGGCTTTGCACCGGATTTAAAGTCAAATGAAGAAGCGCTTGAAACAATCGTCGAAGCAATTGAAAAAGCTGGCTATAAAGCAGGTGAAGATATCTTACTTGCAATGGACGTTGCTTCATCAGAATTTTATGAAGATGGAAAATATAATCTTGCAGGTGAAGGTGTAGTACGCACATCAGAAGAAATGGTTAATTGGTATGAAGAAATGGTTGAAAAATATCCAATTATTTCAATTGAAGATGGCTTAGATGAAAACGATTGGGAAGGTCATAAATTACTGACAGATCGCTTAGGAGATCGTGTTCAATTAGTAGGCGATGATTTATTTGTGACAAACACAGATAAATTAGCGCGTGGTATTGAAGAGGGGATTAGTAACTCAATCTTAATTAAAGTAAATCAAATTGGTACTTTAACAGAAACATTTGAAGCAATTGAGATGGCTAAGTTAGCCGGTTATACAGCAGTTATTTCTCATCGTTCAGGTGAAACAGAAGATGCTACGATTGCTGATATCGCTGTTGCGATAAATGCAGGGCAAATTAAAACAGGTGCACCATCGCGTACAGATCGTGTAGCAAAATATAATCAATTACTTCGTATTGAAGACGAATTAATGGGCATGGGTGCATACGCTAGTTGGGATGCATTTTATAATTTAAGTGAATAATGATTTAGTATTGAAACAGCCTTTAAAGATTTTCTTTAAATGCTGTTTTTTTATTTTAAGTTAGTTATTTTTACGTTTTAAATGACTAAATTCAAATTCAATTAAGGGTTTAAATATTGTCACTGTATATTTATGAGATAAGATATAAACTAAAACAATTGCTAACACAAAAATACCAATCAGATGTACTTGATGAGTAACAGGTAATAAGTCAGTTTGTCTAATGTATTGAATGAAAAATCCATGTAATAAATAAATATAAAGTGTACGTTCGCCAATATACGTAAATGAAAACTTCCGAGAAGGAACCCAACTCAAGAAACCGATTACCATTAAACTTGAGGTGAAATAAACTAAGAATCTTGCAAAAGCACCTGTCGTGGGCAATCCTAGATGGCTATATGATTGAGAAGCAAGCAGCCAACCAGAGTTAAAGTCAGGCATAAAGTAAATTAGTACTGCGATAATAGCCATTATTAAAAGTGAAATCGTTCGAATTGTAGGTTTTTTTAATTGCATTAATTGTTCTTTTGTTAAAAAATAGCCAACTAAAAAGAAAGGGAAAAATGCAAAAGTACGCGATAAACTATAAGCTTTACCAACATCATCGAAATATCCGACTAATAATCCAATTGCAAAAGCTATAGATATACTAATAAAAGCAGGCATTTTTTTAAATAAAATAAGTAAAAGATGCCAACTAAATAAACTCAAGAGAAACCATAAGGACCACTGTGGGTCAAATAAATCCTTTTGATAATTAGGTTTATCAATTAAAAAATAATATCCTGTATAGATTAATTGAAAAATAATATAAGGAAGTAATAGTTTCTTAATTAAATTAAAAACATATTTAGGTTGCTTACTACCTCTAGCAAAAAAGCCTGAAATTAAAATAAAAGCAGGCATATGAAAAGTATATATCCATGTATATAATGCTTGAGAACCAGTTGATAGACTCGTGTAAGGTTGGAGTAAATGACCAAATACGACAAGGAATATTAAACCAACTCTCGCATTATCATAAAAAGAATCTCTTTGCATAAGCATTCACCTCTAATATAAGCATACACTATTTAAAAAAATAGTATAAATTAAAATTAGATTTTCCAAGAATTTAAATGGATTGTTAGGTGAATGTAATTAATCAGCAATATTTTTAATGAATAATCAGAATAAACTATCAAATGTTAATTAGTTGCAACTTATAATTATACGTTGTAATGTATAATTAATACATGATTACGGGGGTAACTAACGTGCAAAAAAAATATCCGATTTCAACCCATTTAAAATTTGTTATACCTTCATTAATAGGTGTTCTTTTATTTATTACGCCAATCAAAGTAGAAGATGGATTTACAATACCAATAGGAATATTAGCTGGTATGATAGAAGATTTATTAGCTAATTATTTATCATTAATTATGATGTTAATTATTGTTATGACAGCAATATTAACAGTAATAATTAAATTAGGGGGAAACAAGTATAAACGTTTTCCTTTTATAAATAATTTATTTCAAGTTAATATCTTTTGGACAATTACTCGGATTATTGCAGCTGTTTTTGCTGTGATGGTTTATTATCAGTTAGGAACAGAAGCAATTTATAGTGAAGATACGGGTGATTTACTCTTAGGTGGATTACTTCACACTTTATTTGCTGTGTTTTTATTTGCTGGATTATTTCTTCCATTATTAATGGATTTTGGATTATTAGATTTATTTGGTACGTTAATGACAAAAATAATGCGTCCGTTATTTAGATTACCAGGTCGTGCTTCGGTAGATAGTTTAGCTTCATGGGTTGGTGATGGTACAATCGGTGTTTTATTGACGAGTAAACAATATGAAGAAGGGCACTATACAAAAAGAGAATCAGTTATTATTGGAACGACATTCTCAGTTGTATCGATTACGTTTACACTTGTGATTATTGAGACTGTGGGTCTTGAACATATGTTTATTCCATTTTATTTAACGGTTATTATTGCTGGGCTTGTAGCTGCATTGATTATGCCAAGAATTCCACCATTGTCATTAGTTCCTAATACATATATGGATGATGCAGAGGCACAGGAAGATGAAGAAGTTCCTGAATGTTATAATTTACTTTCTTATGGCTATAAAAAAGCTTTAGATCGTGCAGAAAATTCGCCAAGCTTTTTTAACTTCTTTAAAAAAGGCTTACAAAATGTTTTAGATATGTGGATGGGTGTTGCACCTATTGTGATGGCATTTGGATTGATTGCACTTATTTTTGCAGAATTTACACCATTATTTGAATGGTTGGGAATGCCATTTATCCCATTATTAGAATTGATGCAAGTTCCGTATGCTAAAGAAGCTTCTGAAACTATATTAATTGGTTTTGCAGATATGTTTTTACCAGCTGTTATTGGTGCAGCAATTGAATCTGATATGACGCGTTTTATTATTGCTGTATTATCTGTAACCCAGCTTATTTATATGTCTGAAGTTGGTGGTGTCTTACTTGGGTCAAAGGTACCAGTTAAGTTTATTGATTTAGTATTTGTTTTCTTACTAAGAACTTTAATTACTTTACCAATTATTGTAGGGATTGCTCACTTACTCTTTTAACTAAGACTATATCTTGCTAATTAAAAGCAATATATGATAAACTATTGTTAGTTAGTGTTTCTTTATTTAGGAGGCGTAGGTCGTGAGTGTTTTAATTAATACATTATTAATTATTAGTGCAATTGTTATGATTATATTAATAGTTTTACAACCTGGTAAGAGTGAAGGTTTATCAGGTGCAATTTCAGGTGGAGCTGAACAATTATTTGGAAAGAAAAAAGCAAGAGGACTTGATTTAGTTCTCCATCGTGGAACAATTATCACAGCGACAATATTTTTTGTGTTGGCATTTATAAGTGCTTATGTATTATAATGATAAATTACCTCCCTTATCACTCACTTGTGATAAGGGTTTTTATTTTAATGATTGTAAGGAGATTATAAGGAATGAAAATAAAATTACCTGAACCATTTACGTTTGAAGCAGGAAAACGAGCGGTATTATTATTACATGGTTTTACAGGACATTCAGCAGACGTGAGAATGATAGGGCGATATCTTGAAAAGCAAGGTTATACAACTCATGCACCAATCTATAAAGGTCATGGTGTAGAACCAGAAGAACTTATTAAATCTTCACCACAAGATTGGTGGGAAGATGTCTTAGCAGCCTATCATCATTTAAAAGAATTAGGCTACGATGAGATTGCTGTTGCAGGACTATCTATCGGTGGGGCGCTTGGATTAAAACTGGCAACAAAATACGATGTAAAAGCTGTTATTCCAATGTGTGCACCAGCATACTTTGATAATGAGAAGCAATTGATGGGTGCTTATTTAAATTTCACAAGACAATTTAAACAATTTGAAAAAAAAGATGAAACAACTATTAAAAAAGAAGTAAATTTAATTCAAGATAATTCTTCAAAGTTGTTTAAAGAAATAGAGATGTTTGTTAATGAGGTAAATGGTATAATAAAAGATGTTAAGACTCCTACATTTGTCGTTCAAGCACGACATGATGAAATTATTAATCCAGAGAGTGCTAACTTTATTTACGATCATGTTTCAACAGATGAAAAACAAATAAAATGGTATGAGAATTCAACACATCTCATTACTTTCGGTAAAGAAAAAAATGTTTTACATGAAGATATTTATAACTTTTTAGAATCATTAAATTGGAAAAGTTAATTTGAAAGAGGGTGCAAAATGAAAGAATTAAAAGAACAAGTCATCTCATATTTTAAAGAAACAGGAACGAGACCATTATCAGTTCAAGAATTAGAAGATGCGTTAGGCTTAACAGAAACTGCAGACTTTAAACAATTAGTCAAAGTATTAAATGAATTAGAAACATCAGGTGGTCTCGTGAAAACGCGTAAAAATCGTTTTGGTTTACCTGAGAAAATGAATTTAATACGTGGAAAAGTAGAAATGAATAAAAAAGGATTTGCCTTTATTATACCAGATGATCCTGAACAACAAGACATTTATGTGCATGCAAATGAACTTAATTCAGCAATGAATAATGATATAGTTCTTGTTAGATTAGATAAAGCAGGTGTCTTAAAACACCGTCCTGAAGGAACGGTTATTCGTGTAGTTGAACGGGCAAATTATGTCGTTGTCGGGACGTATGAAGATAATAAAACATTTGGCTTTGTTGTACCTGATGATAAACGCATGCCTAATGATTTATTTGTTACGAAAGCTAATTCAAAAGGAGCCATCCATGGTCATAAAGTGATTGCTCATATTACAAAATATCCAGAAGGTAGAAAAAATTCAGAAGGTGAAATAATTCAAATATTAGGACATAAAAATGATACGGGAATTGATATTATTTCAATTATTCATAAACATGGTATTAAAATTGATTTTCCTCAAGAAGTCTTGAAAGAAGCAGAACAGACACCTGATGAAATTAAACCATCTGATTTAACCGGACGTAAAGATTTACGTGATAAGACAATTGTTACGATCGATGGTGCTGATGCAAAAGATTTAGATGATGCGATTAGAGTAGAAAAATTAGCAAATGGTAATTATTTGCTCGGTGTTTATATTGCCGATGTTAGCTATTATATAAAAGAAGATTCAGAGATGGATAAAGAAGCAAATGAACGTGGAACAAGTGTTTATTTAGTTGATCGCGTTATTCCAATGATTCCACATCGTCTTTCAAATGGCATATGTTCACTTAATCGTGGAGAAGATCGTCTTACCTTAGGATGTGAAATGGAAATCGATCCAACAGGTGAAGTTGTTAATCATGAGATATTTGAAAGTGTTATTCGAACAACAGAACGTATGACATATGACGATGTTAATGAGATATTAGTAAATAAAAATGAAGAAATACGTCAAAAATTTAATGAACTAGTACCAATGTTTGAGGCGATGGAAGAGTTAGCAACTAATTTACGAAAAAAACGTAACCAACGTGGTGCAATTGATTTTGATTTTAAAGAATCTCAAGTGATTGTCGATGAAAAAGGACATCCAACTGATGTTGTGATTCGCGATCGTCAAGTCGGAGAGAAATTAATTGAAGAATTTATGTTAGCAGCAAATGAAACAGTAGCTGAACATTTTCATTGGTTAGAAGTACCATTTATTCATCGTATTCACGAAAATCCAGACGAAGGAAAGTTAGAACATTTCTTTGAATTTTTAGCAGGCCTTGGTTATCAAATAAAAGGTACGAAAGATTCAACTCACCCCTTAGAGTTACAAAAAGCATTAACAAAGGTTAAAGGTGAACGTGAAGAAATGGTTATTTCAAAATTATTACTTAGATCAATGAAACAAGCTAAGTATGATCCAGTTAGTGTTGGACATTTTGGACTTGCAACAGATTATTATACACATTTTACATCACCAATTAGACGTTATCCAGATTTGATTGTCCATCGCTTAATTCGTACGTATTTATTAAATAATGATATGAATAGTAAAACAATCAAGAAGTGGAAAAAAGCACTGCCTGATATTGCTCAACATACATCGGCAATGGAACGCGCAGCAATTGATACTGAACGCGAAGTTGACGATTTAAAGAAAGCAGAATATATGAAAGACAAAATTGGAGAAACATATCCTGGAATTATTAGTTCAGTAACAAACTTTTGTTTATTTATTGAACTTGAAAACACAATTGAAGGCTTAATTCATGTAAGTTATATGACAGACGATTACTATAACTTTGATGAACGTCACCAAACATTAATTGGTGAGCGAACAGGCAATATTTACCGTATAGGTGATGAAGTTGAAGTGCGTGTGATTAAAGTGAATTTAGATGAACACGCGATTGATTTTGAGTTTGTAAAGTAACAGATAAAGGAGGTAACTAATGTCAAAAAAACAATTTGAGCGTCCTTTAGCGCAAAATAGAAAAGCGTCACATGATTATTTTATTGAAGAAACATACGAAGCAGGAATTGTTTTACAAGGTACAGAAATTAAATCAATCCGAGGTAGAAAAGTAAGTTTAAACGATGCTCACGTGAGAATAATCAATGGAGAAGCCCAATTAATTAATATGCATATAGCACCTTATGAACAAGGTAATCGTTATAATCATGACCCAACTCGTACACGTAAATTACTTTTACATCGTAGTCAAATTGATAATTTAGTTGGTTTAACACAACGACAAGGCTATACGATTGTTCCATTAAAATTATATATAAAAAATGGTTATGCAAAGCTTTTAATAGGTTTAGGTCGTGGTAAGAAGCAATACGATAAACGGCATGATTTAAAGCAAAAACAAATGAAGCGTGATATCGATCGAGCAATGAAAGATAATTACCGCTAAAATAAAAAACCATCAAAATATCTTTTTAAAAGATATTTTGATGGTTTTATTTTTGCATTCTTAACATATAACGTAATGGAATAATTGATAATAAAATAATTAATAAAGCGTGAGGTGCTGCTAAGTGATATAGTGCCTCACTTGCTTCTACCCAAATTCGAATCGCCATAGTATCATAGCCTGGCGGTCGCAATAAAAGAGTTGCTGGCAGCTCTTTTATTGAACTCACAAACACAAGCGCACCACCTGCTAGAATACCAGGTAAAATAGATGGTAGAATAACTGTAAACATGACCTTCCAGGGAGGCTGTCCTAAACTTTGAGCAGCCTCATCAATCCTAGGAGATAACAAACTAATTGAAGCTTCTTGGGCTTGCATAGCTTGAGGTAAAAACAAGATAATAAATGCAATAATAATCAAAAAGAACGTATTATAGAGTGGTGTATTATTAAACACAAAAACAAGTCCTAATGCCACAATCACACCAGGTAAGGCGTAACCAGAATAAGCTAATTTATCAATTAATTTAGAAACTCCAGTAGGATAACGAGATTTTAAATAAACAATCGGTAATGCAAAAATCATACTAATTAATGCAGCAATTCCTGAAACTTTTAAACTATTAAAGGCATAAATCCAAAATTTACTATCCATTGCACCTGCTTGAAAGCCAATCACAGACCAATAGACTAAAACGATAATAGGTAAAACAACTGCAATAAAGAAAATAAATATTAAAAATAAAAGTGTTACGATCTTCCATTTACCAAGTGGAATTACTTCGGGTTTACTAGAACCACCAGATGCTGATTGACTATAATCATTTTTACGTTGTAATCGAGCTTCACCCCATAAAATAATGAGAGTAATTGCAATTAAAACAACACTTAAAACAGTTGCTGATATATTATCGTAACTTCCCATTTGATAATAAATAGCAGAAGTAAATGTCATATATCTAAGCATAGCAATTGCTCCGAAATCAGAAATAACATAAAGAGCTATTAAAATAGCTCCTGCTCCTATAGCTGGTCGTAAAAGTGGTAGATTTACTTTCCAGAAAACCTGCCACATATTCATCCCTTGAGATCTAGCAACTTCTTCAAAGTTTTTATTTAATCGTTTCATTGCCGCACTAACAATTAAATAGACGTAAGGATAAGTAAACAAAGTTAGAATGAGATAAATACCCCAAAAGGTATACATGTCAAGTGGAAATTCACCTGGTAAAAATGAATATTTATTCCAAACATCACGCAACCAACCTGTTGGGCCTAATACAATTAAATAAGCGACAGCTCCAACATAAGGTGGGATTACCAGAGGTAAAGCAAGTATCCAAGACCAAATATGACGTCCAGGAAGATCAGTTCGTTGAACAATCCAAGCAAGAATAACTCCAAGTAAAACAGAAGTGATAGTAACTGCTGCCGTCAAACTAAGTGTATTCCAAAGCAATTCTGGAATTCGTCCATCAAGTAATTTTATCCAACTATCTTTTCCAGCAAAAAATGAACGGATAATAACATAAATAAGAGGAACAGACATAAACAAAGCAATCAATAATCCGACAAGTGCTAAAATACCGCCATGTTGCTTGGGGCGATTTAAATTTTTAAAAGGCGAAAAAGCTGAAGAAGTATTTTCCTCAACTTTTTCACCATCGTTATTATATTTAAAGGGTTTATTATTTCTCATTTTACAACCACCAAAAATTATATTTATACATTTACAAAGGATAATTGTCTCTAATCCTTATTATGAACGAAAAATGTATTAATTTCTAGTGTAAGCAATCTTTAGCTACCAATTTCTAAATCGAGACCTGATTTTTCGATTAATTCACGTGTATTTTCCCAAACATTTCCTAAGTCACGTAAAGGCATATCAGAAATTTTATAATCAGAAATTTTTGCCGCTTCTTCAATAGGTTCAATATCAGGGTTAATTGGTACTTCCATTGATGCATATGAGAATTCACGTTGATTTTCTGGCTTCATTAACCAATCAAGAAATGTTTTAGCATTATCTTCATTTGGTGCATTATTAATAAATCCTACACCAGCAGCATTTACAAAGGCACCCATGTCGTCTTCGCCCTGGTCTGGATAAATCGCTCCAACATTATTATCTGTTGGTTCATCAAGTTGTTGGTGATAGTAATAGTTGTTTACTAGGGCCATCTTTACTTCTCCAGCACCAACCGCTCTTCGAAGATCTCCGTGACCATCTGTAATCACAGCAGCATTATCTTTTACGTTTTTTAACCATTCTAATGTTTTGTCATCGCCCCATTCATTTCTTAGTGCAGAAACGTGAGCAATCATACTTCCGTTACCACCTCGAGTAATCGCAAATTCATCTTTCCATTTATCATCTGCTAATTCAGCAATTGTTTTAGGCATTTCTTCTTCAGTAATTAAATCTTTGTTGTACATTAAAATTCTTGTTCTTGCAGAAAGTCCATACCAAGAGTTATCTTCAGCGCGGTATTTTTCATCAATTGATTCGATACCTTCAGCATCATAGCCTTGCAGAAAATCATTTTGACGAAGGTGTTCAAGTGCTCCAACGTCATTTGAAATTAAAATATCTGCATGTGCATTTTTACCTTCTTCTTTAACTTTATTAATAATTTCATCTTTACCACTAAGTAAATTTACAGTGATACCAGATTCTTTTTCAAACTTTTCTAATAGAGGTTCCATAAATTTTTCATTTCGTGAAGAATAAACGACTAACTCACCAGACTTTTCTGTTACCTCTTCATCATTATTTGCTTTGGAATTCTCACCTGTATCACCACTACAAGCTGCTATAGTAAAGAGTGTTAAAATACCGATAATAGCGATAAAAAACTTGATTGATTTATTCATATATATCCTCCCAGTAAATCGTCTTATTATACTTATATACTAGTGATAATGAATCTCAATGTCAATTCTTATATAAGTGAAAATTATGAATTTTAAAACAAAAAACCTCGTAAATTAAAAACTTAATTTACAAGGTTAAAATCAATATTTTATTGGTCTACTAAAGCAACGAGTTCAGGAGTTATATCAAAAGAAATATTTGAACCTACAACAATATTTTTTTCTACTGGTGCATTAATTAACATCAGTGCATCAGTCGGTTTACTACCTTCTAGTTGAACGAATAGTTCTTGATATTCACCACTATAAACTACTCGAATAACTTTCCCTTTATAACGTCCTTGATCATCTTCTCCTAATTTGCAACCTTCAGGTCGGATAGAAATAGTAACGTGGTCTAAGTTATTTGCTTGATCAGTTTTTTCAGCTAAACACACACGACCAATATTTGTATCGATATGTTTTAGGTCTTCTGCAACAACGCCTTGAAGTAGATTTGTTTTACCAACAAATTCAGCAACAAAACAGTTTGTTGGACAACGATAAATGTCTCTTGGATGTGCAACTTGTTGAATAATACCTTCATTCATAACAACAACTTTGTCTGAGACGGCAAAAGCATCTTTTTGATCGTGAGTAACTATAATCGCTGTTGTATTTGCTTTTTTTAGAATGTCAGCGATATCGTGACGCATTTTTTCTCTTAAACCAGCATCTAAATTACTAAAAGGTTCATCCATTAAAACAACATTAGGTTTTGGAGCTAGTGCTCGTGCTAAAGAGACACGTTGTTGTTGTCCACCTGAAAGCTCGTTTGGATATCTTTTAGCATAATCAGTTAATCCAACAAGTTCCAGTACTTCAGCAACCCGTGCTTTTTTTTCACTACGACGCCATTTATTTAAACCAAAGGCTATGTTTTTTTCAATAGTTAAATGAGGAAATAGCGCATAGTCTTGAAACACCATGCCCACACCGCGTTTTTCAGGCGGTACAAATCTATTTTTACTATAAACAATATCATCATCTATTTGAATACTACCTGCAGTCGGACGTTCAAATCCAGCAATCATTCGTAAAATTGTTGTTTTTCCACAGCCACTAGGACCTAAAAGTGTAATAATTTCACCTTGCTTGATTGATAGATTTAAATGATTAACAGCAGGTTTATCTGTACGATTAAATAATTTTCTTATATTCTTTAACTGGATAAAACTCATTTCAGAACCTCCTTGGATGTTTTAACACATCAATCATCGAAATGAGAACGATTTTCATTCAAATAAAGTATAGCAAATTTAAAGCAAGAGGTCAATTGAATGAATTAGTCTTATTGTTTATCTGACAGCGTTTAAGAGCGTTTTATAATACAATACGGAAGTAATTTATAGAATGTGTAAAAAGAAGTGGAAAAGGAGATTAAAAGCTGATAGATTGCACTTATCAATAGATATGGTATACTTTATATTAGACTCCTCAACATGAGTAAGTTTAATTGGTTTATTTTCCGGGGGCGTTCCGGATTCGACAGGGGTAGGTTGAGTTTAAGTCGCATGTCGAGGTTACGGCTCGTAAAACGTTACACGCCTATAATTGGCAAACAAGATAATTACGCTTTAGCAGCTGCATAAGCTGATCTAAAGGACTCCGTTTGTTATCGCCCGTGTAATAAATTGGAGTCTCACTAACAGCGGGATAAACATTCATCCTCCGTCTGCGGATAGAGTGTTGAAACCAACCAGACTAGCGTCTATAAAGCCTGTCAATGGGCTGAGTATTCTGCGAAATATAATTTATTGACTACACATGTAGAAGCTTAAATGGCAATACCTTTGGACGTGGGTTCAAATCCCACCGCCTCCATAATGAACTTAACGGAATTGAAGAAAGCATCCCAACCTCTTAATAGAGGTTGGGATGCTTTTTTGTTATGTAAGATATGGCAGATATTTCAGATGAACGGGGTCAAACAGATAATAAAAAAATTAAAATTCAAATTTCTTAAAAAAATATCTGATAACTTATGATATAATTTTTGCAAGATGTAAAAGAATTAATTTAATCTATCTAAACTCATGTGAATAATATGCCGTTATGCCGTTATATAGTATCTTAAGCGTAGGGGATGATATAATAAGGGATATATTCATTGACAATGCAAAGGTTAAGCTAATACATATGCAAAATATAGTTACTTCCAGGCAACAGGTTATTTACGAAAGTGTCATAACAGGATTTAGAAACAATCTAAATGTATAAAGGTTTAATGAGTTTGATAATGGTTAATTTCTCACCTTGGACCGGTTACACTAAGTTAGACAGATTCACTAAGGTCATATAAACTTGATTCAACAAACAGAGGAGAATCGGTTATGACTAAAAGAAAAAGAAGGACGTTTTCAAAAGAATTTAAAAAAC
>Ga0079226_10000002_pt1 | contig 162717 bp, 156 predicted proteins | sample Poulit2014_FD_76345 | JGI IMG/M metagenome (GOLD analysis project Ga0079226, IMG submission 76345) | Agricultural soil microbial communities from Georgia to study Nitrogen management - Poultry litter 2014 | ecosystem: Environmental > Terrestrial > Soil > Agricultural land | place: USA...
GGCGGCGGAATCATAATAGTGAAGGCTTCGCCTTTGCCGCTGGGCTTAAAATAGCCGGCAGCTTCCCAACGCTGATACCAGGGTTGTTCGATACTGTGGGGTTGATAGGTTTTATCCATGGTTTGCAATATGCCCGAATTGGTTTGGTGAACAGAAAAAGCGGATTATACCGATAATTAACAGAGAGTTCAGAAGAACTCGTGCATTACACTTTATGGCTAGTTAGTGGGTAGCCTTGGTCTTTATAAAAACGCCAACGGGTGCGCCCAGTGGCGCGAATGTCGTCATCGCCAGTAATCATTTCGGCCACCCGTAGAAAGCGGCTAAAAAAGCTTGGCACTTCAGGTGCTAAATTAATGAGTACATCGTGGCAGGGGCCTGGGTCGTTGCTATGGCCAATTACCACAGGGTGCTTTGCTTCGGGGTCATCGGTTAATAACGCATGAGGAAGAAAGCCTGTGCTGGGGTGTTGCCAAAATACATCATCTAACCGTGCCGCTTCGTCGGCAGAAGCGGCATGGATATAGATGTGGCGCTGTTGCATTAACGCAGCCCTGGCAATACGCCACGTGAGGTAATCACGGGCATGGGTTTGCTCGGTAATGTAAAACAGCACCTCTGTCATTACTTGCCCGCACCATCAAGAATGAAGCGGGTGAGCAGGGGCACAGGGCGCCCTGTGGCAGCTTTTTTCATGCCGCCGCTAACCCAAGCGGTACCTGCCACATCAAGGTGTGCCCAGCGCGCTTCTTTGGTGAAGCGTGATAAAAAGCACGCCGCTGTAATGGTGCCCGCCTCGCGGCCACCAATGTTAGCGATGTCGGCGATGGGGCTGTCTAGCTGTGGTTGGTATTCGTCCCATAAGGGGAGCGGCCAGCCGCGATCGCCAGTGTCGTCTCCTGCTTCTAGCAAGGCATGGGCCAGTTCACCATCGTTTGCCATTACGCCATGGGCATGGGCGCCAAGGGCGATCACACAGGCGCCAGTGAGGGTGGCGATATCTACCACAACTTCAGGGTTGTATTCTTGCTGTACGTAAGTGAGGCCATCGCACAGCACTAGGCGGCCTTCGGCGTCGGTGTTAAGAATTTCGACGGTTTGGCCAGACAGGGTTTGCACAATGTCGCCGGGGCGGGTGGCGCGGCCGTCGGGCATGTTTTCAGCAGCCACAACCAAGCCCACTACATTCACATCGGCGTTCAGTTCGCACAGGGCTTTCACGGTGCCAAACACACTTGCAGCACCACCCATGTCGTATTTCATTTCGTCCATGCCAGCGCCGGGCTTCAGGGAGATGCCGCCAGTATCAAAGGTAATGCCTTTGCCCACAATGGCAGTGGGGCTGTTCTGCACATCACCGTATTCAAACACGATAATGCGGCCTTCGTTCTCGCTACCACGAGCCACGGCACAGAAAGCGCCCATGCCCATCTCTTCGGCTTCTTCCTCGGTAATGATCTTCACGTTCAGTGCCGGGTATTGTTCGGCAAGCTCTAGGGCTAGGCTAGCTAATACTTCGGGGTAGCAATCGTTCGGTGGGCAGTTGGCAAGATCTTTGGTGAGCGCCATGCCGGCTGCAATGGCCACGCCTTCTTGGTGTGCCGCCGCGGCACGGGCTTTATCTGCATGGCTAATAATTTGCCAGCTAGTTACCTTAGGGGCGGCGCTTTCACTTTTATATTCGGTATAGCGGTACTGGGCATCAGCCAGGGTGCGGCTTGCTTCGCGCACATGCCAAGTTTTATCTTTGTTGGCCACGGCCAAGTTATCGATAAACCAAGCGGCGCTGCTGGCGCCAGTGTTGGCCACAGCCTTTTGCACTTGCTCGGCTAACTTGGTAAACGCAACAACGGATAAAGGTGTGTTTTCATCTACGCCTGTACCGATTAAGATAAGGCGCTTAACTTGTAGGCCTTTGGGCTCAAACAGGGTTAATGCTTGTTGCTTTTTACCGGTAAAATCGCCGGCATCAACAAGAGATTGAACAACAGCTTGTGTTTCAGCGGGTACCGCGCCAGCTAGGTTGTTGGCACCTTTATGCAAGCACACGACCAAACAATCAACGGAAAGATCTTGTGTTGCTGTATTGTTAACTGCGTACTCCATTAGCACTCCTCGGTTATATAGCCGAACACTTTTGCCGGCGGGATAGAATTTGATACTTCATCGTTATATTAACAGACAATTGCTAGTTACCACGCTAGTGGTGACATTCGTGCTTGTGATGGTGCTTGTGACAGGGCGTTTTATCAAGTACCTAGCCGATGCGGCGGTGGGTGATATCGCCGCTGATGCTGTGTTTTTAATATTGGCTTACCGTTTGCCTGAATTTTTGCAGCTTATCTTACCCTTAAGCTTGTACATTGGCTTGCTGTTGGTGCTTGGTGGCATGTGGGTAACCAATGAAATGACAGTAATGCAAGCTTGCGGGGTGGGGCAAAGCCGAGTGGTGCGCGCCATCATGTTGCCGGTGGCAATTACGGTACTAATTATTGCTGCTTTTGCTTTATATATAACCCCGCTAGGCGATGATGAAAGTGCCAAGCTGCGCGAAGCACAAAAAGAACGCTCGGTATTAGAGCTGCTTACCCCAGGGCGTTTTCATGTGCGCTCTAGCGGTGGCAGTTCGCGTGCTACCTACGCGGGCAGTGTGGATAAAGAGCGTGGTGTGTTAGAAAACGTATTTTTATCTGATTTCCGCATTAACCCTGAAACTAAACGCAGCGAGTTGGTTACTGTGTGGGCGGCTGAGGGCACTATGGTATCGCATCTGGAGATGAATTATTTAGAACTGAAGGATGGCCACCAATACCAAGGGGAGCCTGGGGCTGCGGATTATAAAAAGATAACTTTTGAACGGGCCTTGGTGCGTGTGGGCGAAGAAAAGAAAGATCGCACCCCAAAAGTGCGTAGCTGGCCCACGCACAAGTTATGGGGCAGTGATAATTCGGAGGCTAATGCCGAATTGCAGTGGCGCATTGCAGTGATCCTCATTGTGCCTATTATGGCGTTTGCAGCTATTCCCTTGTCGCGCGTTAACCCGCGGCAAGGGCGTTTTGGTAAAATTATACCGGCCGTGCTTGGGTATATGTTGTACATCGGTTTGTTGTTAGTGTTGCGCAGCTGGATGGCGGATATGCCGATTAATAAACGCCCTTGGTATTACCACACTGCTTGGGTGCATTTGCTTGCTGTGGTGGTGGTTGTTGCCCTGTACCGTTGGCCTCACTGGCGCCGGCGTAGTGCAGCAAACAAGGCGAGGGCGGCAGCATGAGAATTTTAAATCGTTATATTTGGTCGTCGGTGTTGCTGCCTTCTATTGGTGTGGTGTTCACCATTGTAGCGCTTGAAAGTTTGTTTAGTTTTTTGGCTGAGCTTGAGCATTTACGCCGCGATTACCAAGCTTTCGAGGCCATGCAATTCATTCTTACCACTATGCCGCGGCGTATTTATGACTTCTTGCCCTTAGCCATTTTACTTGGCGCTTTAACGGGGCTGGGCATGTTAGCTAACAGTGGTGAGTTAACGGTAATTCGTGCGGCGGGTGTGTCGGTGGCGCGTATTAGCCGCATGGCTTTGCGGCCTGCCATTTTGTTGCTAGTGGTGGGCCTGCTGTTAGGCGAGTACGTGGTGCCTTATACCGAGCAAGTGGCGGAACAAAATAAAAGTGAACAGCTCGGGCGCAGCGATACCATTAACTTGCGCGAAGGCTATTGGCACCGTGAAGGTGATGAGTTCATTCACATTAAGGGAGTGGATAGCGACGGCACTTTATTTGGTGTTACACGCTATACCTTTAACGAACAACGGGAGCTTACCAAGGCGGTGTTTATTGAGGAAGCACGCCACCAAGGCGACCATTGGGCAGTGAAAGGCGTGCATGGTTCTGTGCTAGAAGAGCGAAGCGTGGCAACTTTTCGCGAAGCAGAAGGCCGCTGGGATAGTGGTTTAAGCCCCGATTTGCTGAAAGTGGTGAGCATGAAACCTGAGCACTTGGCGCTTTCTAAGTTATGGGAATATATTAGCTACTTGCAGAAACAACAGCTAGAAGTGGGTGAGTATCGCCTTACCTTTTGGCAGAAAGTGCTGCAGCCCTTCGCTATTATTGGCATGGTGTTAATTGCCATTTCGTTTGTGTTTGGGCCCTTGCGTGAAACCCCCATGAGCCTACGGCTAACCACAGGAGCCATAGCGGGCCTGTTGTTCCATTATGGCCAACAATTTATTGGCCACGTTAGCTTGGTATTTAACTTGTCGCCCTTTGTGGCCGCAGCAGCGCCACCCGTGCTGTGCTGTGTGCTCGGGGTGTGGTTGCTTAGCCGGATTCGTTAATCCTTTGGAATTTGCACCGTGCGGGTTTGCGAGAGCACATCTTGCAGGCTTTGCCGGTGTTGGTTAATGAATACAAATAAATAGCCTGTGCCTAGGGTAGCTAACCCTGCGGCGCAACGTACCAATGTTTGCCAAAAGCGTAGGGGGCGGCCATCAAAGCGCTCGCAGCGGATTCGCCAAGCGCGCATGCCAAGGGTTTGCCCACCGCGGCGCCAGAAAAAATTATAAAAGCCTAAAATAATCAGCATCATGGTGGGGAAAATAACCCATTGCGAAAACCACGCGGGCGGGTGCTGCACGCCATTGAGCTCTGCCATGGGCATGCCACTGGCGCCATACAGCCAAATTAGAAAGCCAGCCGTTACAAAAATTACCCCGCCGAGCAATAGGCTGTCGTAACCTAGTGCCGCTAGGCGGCGCCACAGTGGGGCGGCAGAAGAAGAGGGCATGCTATTCACCTTAATATTGAGGCAAAAAAAACGGCCCCAAAGGGCCGTTTTAGATCATCAGCCGCAGCTGGAAATGTGCATTATCTGGTACCAAAGGCCGGACTCGAACCGGCATGCCCGTGAAGGCGGGGGATTTTGAATCCCCTGTGTCTACCAATTTCACCACTTTGGCAATGGCGATGAAGTATAAGGAAGTATCAGCCAGTTGAAAAGAGGAAATTACAAAAAAGGTAGCACTAGCGCATCCGGCGTGGCTCTTGTACTCTTGCCAGCGTCATTTTCTGAATCCAGTTAAGTTTTTATTCATGCGCGTTGATAGTTTTGATTTCCATTTGCCCGAAGAGCACATCGCACGTTATCCCACGGTTGAGCGTACGGCTTCGCGCATGTTGTATTTGCCTTCTACGGGTGAGCTTAAGCACCAGCACTTTACTGATCTTTTGGCGTGGTTGAGGCCAAAGGATTTGCTCGTGTTCAATAACACTGAAGTTATTCCTGCACGGTTGTTTGGGCAAAAAAGCTCGGGGGGTAAAGTAGAGGTTATGGTAGAGCGCGTGCTTGCTGAGCACGAGGTGCTCGCTTATGTGCGTGCTTCAAAGGCACCTAAGGTGGGGGCTGTAATGCACCTGCAAAATGAAGTGGAGTTAACCGTGCTTGGCCGCCAAGAGGGGTTGTTCCATTTGTGTGCTAATACGCCAGTGCTGCCTATGCTTAATGAACAAGGGCAATTGCCTTTGCCGCCTTATATGGAGCGTTTGGCGGAAGATAGTGATACCAGCCGTTACCAAACAGTATATGCGCAGCATCCTGGGGCGGTGGCCGCACCCACAGCTGGGTTGCACTTTGACGATGCCTTTATTGCTGCCATTAAAGAACGTGGTGTGCAAACGGCATTTGTTACGCTGCACGTGGGCGCAGGCACTTTCCAGCCTGTGCGCGTGGATGCCGTAGAAGAGCATCATATGCACTCGGAAGTGTTTCATATGCCACCAGAGCTGCCTGCCATCATCGAGGCCACCCAAAAGCAGGGTGGCCGTGTGGTGGCCGTAGGCACCACAAGCTTGCGTGCCCTTGAGGCCGCAAAGCAGCAGGGCGCATGGCAAACCGGCCAACAAGAGACGGATATCTTTATCTACCCAGGGTATGAATTTCAGGTGGTGGATGCTTTGGTTACCAATTTTCATTTACCTAAATCAACCTTGCTGATGCTGGTATGTGCGTTCGCAGGGCAGATGCCGGTGCTAAATGCTTACCGTGCTGCCGTGGCCGAAGGCTATCGTTTTTTTAGTTATGGCGATGCGATGTTATTAGAGCGCGGGCCGTTACCACAGAGAGGTAATAGTGATGACTAGCCGCATGCAGTTTTCTTTGCTGCACCAAGATGGTGCAGCGCGCCGTGGGCAAATGGTTTTTCCCCGTGGCACCATACAAACCCCTGCCTTTATGCCGGTGGGCACATTAGGCACAGTAAAAGGTATGTTGCCGCGGGATTTAGCAGCCACTGGCGCTGAGGTTTGCTTGGGCAACACTTACCACCTCATGTTGCGCCCTGGCACACAAGTGATTCAAGAGCACGGCACGTTGCATAACTTCATGCATTGGGATAAGCCCATTCTTACTGATTCCGGCGGCTTCCAAGTGTTTAGCCTAGGCAAAATGCGCAAAATCACTGAAGAGGGCGTAACATTTCGTTCGCCCTATAACGGTGACAAGGTGTTTTTGTCGCCTGAAATATCCATGCAGGTACAAGCCGAATTGGGTAGTGATATTTGCATGATTTTTGATGAGTGCACGCCGTACCCGGCTACGGAAAAAGAAGCAGCAGATTCCATGCGTTTATCATTGCGTTGGGCGGAGCGTAGCCGCACCGCACACAAAGGCAATGATGCGGCCTGTTTTGGTATTGTGCAGGGTGGCATGTACCCCCATCTGCGTGAGGAATCTTTAGCTGGCTTAGTGGCAATTGGCTTTGATGGCTATGCTATTGGTGGTTTGTCTGTGGGTGAGCCCCAGGCGGAAATGCTGTCGGTTTTGCAGAGCATTACGCCGCATATGCCCGGGCACAAGCCCCGTTATTTAATGGGTGTGGGCACACCAGAGGATATTGTGGAAGCCGTGCGCCGCGGGATAGATATGATGGATTGCGTATTGCCCACCCGCAATGCACGCAATGGCCACTTGTTCACTAGCAATGGTGTGGTGCGCATTCGCAATGCCGCTAACCGCCATGATATGCGTCCGGTGGACGAAAACTGTGCCTGCTATACTTGCCAACATTTTACTCGCAGCTATTTACATCACTTAAACCGCACGGGTGAAATGTTAGCTTCGCAGCTTGGGACAATTCACAACTTGCATTATTACCAAACCCTGATGGCCGGTTTGCGGCAGGCCATTGAAGAAGGTACATTGTCCCGCTTCTTAGAAGGCTTCTATCATGCACGCGAAAAAGATGTTCCGGCGTGTCCTATACCGTTAACAAAGGAGAGAAATTCATGACAAAAGCAAGCGATTTTTCTGCCATAGGCACGCTGGTGCGCCGTGGTGTTTTTGGCCTAATGGCCGCATTGCTTTCTGCCCCTGTTTGGGCTGAAGGCACCCAATCTGGACCTGGAGGTTTTCCCATGGATTTAATTTTCTTAGCCGCGATGGTTGCGGTGTTTTATTTCTTGCTTATTCGCCCGCAAGCCAAGCGTGCAAAAGAACACCGCGAGTTGGTAGCAGCTTTGGCTGTTGGCGACGAAGTGGTAACCAGTGGCGGTATCCTTGGTAAAGTGAAAAAGGTTGACGAGCACTACGCGGTTGTTGAATTGGATAATAACGTGGAAATCAAAGTGCAGAAAACGGCTGTGCAGGCCACGTTACCAAAAGGCACCATCAAGTCTATCTAATGGCGCGGAGTAGCCCATGAAAGTCTATCCTCGTTGGAGGTTTTTCCTCTTTCTCGGCATTTTATTGGTTTCTGGCCTGTATGCGTTGCCGAATTTATATCCAGACGATCCTGCAATTCAGGTAACCCGTTCTGAAGCAGGTGAACAAGTTCGCGCCGCTGATTTAGAGCGCTTAAAAGATGCATTAACCGAGGCTGGTGTTGGCGTTGGCAATACCGATGAGGTAGGCGATTCAAGGCTCATCCGTGTGGATAGCAGTGAAAACCAGCTGCGCGCACGTGAGTTGGCCGAGCAGGTGCTAGGCCGCGACTATGTGGTGGCACTGAACTTAGCGCAAAACACGCCTAATTGGTTAAAAGCCGTTGGCGCAAGCCCAATGAACCTGGGGCTCGATTTGCGTGGTGGTGTGCATTTCATGTTGAAGGTGGACATGGACACAGTGTTGCGCCAAAGGCTCGATTCGTGGACATCGGAATTGCGTTTAGTGCTGCGTGACGAAGGCATTCGTTACCGTGGCGTGGAGCACGAAGGTGATGCCATAGTGGCGCGTTTTGATAACGCAGAAGACTATACCAAGGCCGAGAAAAAACTAGCTGCAGATTTTCAAGAATTCAATATTCGCCGCGTAGCGGCACGTAATGAGCTGCACTTTACCCTTACAGAGGAAACTCTTAAGAGCATCCAGGATTATGCGGTGGATCAAAACCGCACAGCCTTGAATAACCGTATTAACGAGTTAGGTGTTGCTGAACCTGTGGTGCAACAGCAAGGTGCAGACCGCATTGTTGTGCAGCTGCCAGGGGTGCAAGATGCAAGCCAGGCGCGGCGTATTTTAGGCCGTACCGCAACGCTGGAATTCCGCTTGGTGGCACATGAGGTTGATCCCCGCACGGTGAAGCTTGGGCAAAACCCACCAGGGGCTGAAGTATTCCCTTTTAAAGGTGATGAACGTGATCTGCAGGTATTGCGCCGCCAGAAAATAGTGAGTGGTGATCAGGTTACCGATGCCAAGATGGGCTTTGACGAAAATGGCCGCCCAGAGGTGAATATCACCCTCGATTCTGCTGGTGCACGTAATATGAAGCGCATCACAGCGCGCAATATTAAGAAGCCTATGGCGGTGCTGTTCATTGAAACCCACACCGATTTCGAGGAAGTGGAAAACGACCAGGGCGAAATAGAAGAAATTGCTAAAAGCCGCGAAGAAGCTTATGTGATTAACGTGGCCACCATTCAGGATGCGCTGGGTAGCCGGTTCCGCATTACTGGCTTAGACAGTGCCGCAGGTGCTGCAGAGCTAGCCCTGCTGCTGCGTGCGGGTGGCTTGGCGGCACCTATGTACATTGCTGAAGAAAGAACTATTGGGCCAAGCCTTGGTGCGCAAAACATTGAGGCCGGGCTGAAATCCATGGTGCTCGGTGTGGGCTTGGTGCTTGCCTATATGATTTTCCGCTATCGCCTATTTGGTGTGGTGGCTAACGTTGCCCTGCTCGGCAACTTGCTCATGCTCGTGGGCATTATGTCGCTAATTCCGGGTGCCACGCTTACTCTGCCTGGCATCGCCGGTATTGTGCTATCCATGGGGATGGCGGTAGACGCTAACGTGCTTATTTATGAGCGAATACGTTTGGAGCTGCGAGAAGGGCGCACGCCTTTGCAGGCCATTGATGCGGGTTATGAGCGTGCTTTTGAAACCATTTTTGATGCCAACCTGACCACAATGATTGTGGCTGTGGTGTTGTTTGCCATGGGTACAGGTACAGTGCAAGGCTTTGCGGTAACACTGTTTATTGGTATCAGTGCTTCCATGTTCACGGCAGTGGTGGGCACGCGCTCCATTATTAGCCTAATTTACGATCCACGCCGCCGTGCGCCGGCTAAATTGAGTATCTGAGGTGAGCATGAGTACGAAAACAGTAAGCACAAACTTTGATTTTATGCGCTGGGCTGGGCTCATGGGTGTGATCTCGCTTGCGTTAGTGGCATTGTCGATTGGTTTGATAGCCACAAAAGGCTTGAATTTAGGCCTTGAGTTTACCGGCGGAACGGTGCTTGAGGTGGAAGGCAAGCAAGAGATTAGCCTTGATACCGTGCGTAACGTGCTCGAAGAGGGCGGTTATGAGGATGCAGTAACACAGCATTTTGGGAGCGCACGCGACGTTATGGTGCGCATTCCACCGCAAAGATCAGCAGCGGATGCCGCTGCAGGCGACGAAGTGGGGCATGAGGCTTTTGCGCTATTAGCTGAGCATATTCCCGAACTGAGCCTAACGCGGGTAGAGTTTGTTGGCCCGCAAGTGGGTGACGAGCTGCGCGACCAATCGGGCTTAGCGGTGTTAATTGCTATGGGCTTGATGATGCTATACCTATGGTTTCGCTTTACCAATAAATTTGGTTTTGCGGCTGTGGTAGCGTTGGCCCACGACGTTATTTTAGTGTTGGGTTTGTTTGCCTTTTTTGGTTGGACTTTCGACCTCACGATTCTCGCGGCGGTGCTCGCTGTGGTGGGCTACTCGGTGAACGATACCATCGTTATCGCCGACCATATCCGCGAGGATTTCCGCGGGTCACGATTGTCTGAAGCAAAAGAGCTAATTAACCGTGCGGTAAACAGAACCTTAAGCCGTACCATGATTACCGGGCTTACCACCTTGCTTGTACTTGTTGCACTGTATGTGTTTGGTGGTGAAATGATTCGTGGTTTCTCGATTGCCCTAATCGCAGGGGTGATTATTGGAACCTATTCATCCATTTATGTGGCCAACGGTATTTTGTTGCTGCTCGGCATCACCAAAGAAGATTTCATGCTCCCAGAAGCTGAGGAGTTGGATGATGTGCCGTAAGGTATAAACTTTGGGAACACGCCATTAACCCAGCAAGCTAGCACAAGCTTGCTGGGTTTTTTTATGCCTAGCCTGCGCTCATGGGCCGTTTTAAAAAGCACACATTTGTTGCCGGAAAGCTCACAGCCCACGCCCATTGTTTGGCTAGCCAGCGAAACGTTTGTGGTTGGTAAAAGCCTATGTGAGTGGGATCTTTAGGGTAATGCCAGGTGGCAAATTTTGCGGCAGGCACACGCCAGCTTGTCATAATGGCTAGGTAACCACCTGGTTTTACCAAACGCTTAAATTGTTGCCAAGTGTGGTAGGGGGTGCGTAGGTGTTCCACTACCTCTGTGCTAGTAACAAAATCGTACTGTCCCACGAGCAGCTCGGTGTTAGGAAAATAAAACGGATCATAATAGGCGGTGGTAAAACCTTGCTCTGTGAGCATGTGCGCTAGTGCAGGCCCTGGGCCGCAACCCATGTCTAAACCTGTTGCGGTGGGCGGCAGCAAGGCCATTAAGGGTGCTGCTAAGCGGTTAAGAAAGGAGCGGTAATGTATGTCGTGCACTTGGTTGTTGTGCAGGTCGTACTGGGCTTTTTCGTCTTCAAACGATAACCAGTGTGCCCGGTGCAAAAAAGTGTAGTGGCAACGAGGGCAGAAAGCGTAAGCCTTGAGGGCAAGCTTGGCAAAGGGGGTGGTGTGCTGTGATAGGCACAGAGGGCAAGCCTCTGTGCCAAAAGTGTTAGCGCTTAAGGGCATCGGTGAGGTGTGGCTGGAAGCTTTGCAGCATGGCCTTAAACAACTTAGGGTTAGCCGCCACTATGTTGCCGCTGTCTAAATAGTTGCTGCCGCCGGCGAGGTCGCTCACTAAGCCGCCGGCTTCGCGTATCAGCAAAGTTCCAGCCGCAATATCCCAGGACGATAAGCCAAATTCCCAAAAACCATCCAAACGGCCCGCTGCCACCCAAGCTAAATCGAGCGCAGCCGAGCCTGCACGGCGAATGCCGGAGGTGGTTTGCACCATGTCTTGTAGGATATTCATATAGGCATCTAGGTGTTGCATTTGGTCTGGGCGAAAAGGCAAGCCCGTGCCAAGCAGCGCACCCTGCAGCGTGCTTTGGGGGGTTACGCGAATGCGCCGGCCGTTGCAGGTGGCGCCGCGGCCGCGGCTAGCGGTGAATTCTTCTTCACGCATGGGGTCGTAGACCACAGCATGTTCAATGCGGCCCTTGTGTGCTAGTGCTATGGAAATAGCAAACTGTGGAATGCCATGGATGAAGTTGGTGGTGCCATCGAGAGGATCGATAATCCACTGCCAGTGGGCGTCATCGCCCTGGCCGGCAATATGGCCACTTTCTTCACCTAAAAAGCTATGGTGTGGATAAGAACGCTGTAAAGCTTCAATAAGCTGAGCTTCACAAGCACGGTCAACTTGGGTCACAAAATCGTTGTGGCCTTTTTTTTCAACGGATAAGTGGCGTGCATCATCGGCGGCACGGCGTAAAAAAGTACCGGCTCGTCGGGCAGCGCGCAAAGCGATGTTTACTTGCGGGGCGTACATAGGCGTTTAGTATCTTAAAGAACAAAAGGGCGCGCAGCATATCAGAAAAACTGGCCGCTGTGCAGGAATGAATCAGCGAAAGAGTAAGTATACTGCCTTCTGCTTTCGCTGCAAAGCTAGCAATAGTAGGGGTAGGTTTTGTAGACTGCCGCTTTTTGGAGAATATAACATGGCGCGCTTCCCTTTATCCCAATGCCGCATCGTGATGGTGGAAACAACGCACCCTGGCAATATCGGTGCGGCTGCTCGTGCCATGAAAACAATGGGCTTGGAGCAACTGCATTTAGTGCGGCCGAAGGAATATCCCAGTGTTGCCGCCACTGCGCGAGCGAGTGGTGCCACAGATATCTTAGAAAACATAGTGGTGCATAACACATTGGCAGAGGCCTTAGCTGATGTAACTTGGGTGTTTGGTGCTAGCGCACGGCAGCGCTCTATGCCATGGCCTTGTGTAGCACCGCGGCAAATGGGCGAAATGGTGGCGCGCCATCCAGAAACGGGCACAGTAGCTATCCTGTTTGGCCGTGAAGCCCGTGGCCTTACCAATGATGAGCTTAAATTGTGCAACTACCATGTGGCCATTCCCACTAACCCAGAATATGGTGTGCTGAATGTTAGCGCGGCTATTCAAGTGATTACTTATGAACTCCGTATGGCCTTGGCGGGTGAGCATGTACAGGTGCCAGAAGGGGCGCCCACGCTAGCTTTGCCACCCGTGCAATGGGATAAACCGCCAGTAACGCAGCAAGATATGTGCTATTTCATGGAGCATTTGCAGCAGGTGTTAGAGCAAAGTGGCTTTCTCGACCCATCACAGCCCGACAAAGTGATGCCACGCTTGCAGCGCTTATTTATGCGCACGCAAATGGATGAGGCTGAGTTAGGCATGTTGCGCGGTGCCTTGAAAGCCCTGCAAAAGAGCATGGCTGAAGGCGAGGTAATAGTTGACTGAAATGGTCGGGATTAGTAGTATGAGGGCATCGTTTTACAACTGGAACATGCCATGCGCTTAACCACCAAGGGCCGTTATGCTGTTACGGCCATGTTGGACCTTGCTTTGCACACAGAAGACACGCCTGTGCCGCTAGCTGATATCTCAGAGCGGCAAAGCATTTCTGTGTCTTACCTTGAACAGCTGTTTGCTAAACTGCGCCGTAATGGCCTAGTGAACAGTGTGCGTGGCCCAGGCGGAGGGTATCGCCTTAACCAAGCCAAAGAAGAAATCTCTGTCGCCGATATCATTGGCGCTGTGGATGAATCGGTGGATGCCACACGTTGTGGTGGGCAAGGCGATTGCCAAGATGGAGCTATGTGCCTAACCCACCATTTATGGTGTGACGTATCAGATATGCTATATGGTTTTTTAAATGGCATTACCTTAGCTAGCTTGGTGTCTTGTGATAATGTGCAAAGCATTTCCACGCGCCAGCATGCCGCTGTGCGTAGTGCGCAAAACAGCATTCCCACCACCACGGTTTAATAACAGTTAAAACCTCTATGACTCCCATTTATTTAGATTACGCTGCCACCACCCCTGTGGCACCAGAAGTGATTAATGTCATGCAGCAATGCCTTGGCCTTGAAGGGGTGTTTGGTAACCCAGCATCGCGCAGCCATTTGTTTGGCTGGCTAGCAGAAGAAAAGGTGGAAGAGGCGCGTGCTCAGGTAGCAGAATTAATCCAAGCCGACCCACGTGAGGTTATTTGGACGAGCGGTGCCACAGAGGCGATTAACCTAGCCTTAAAAGGTGCTGCTTTTGCCGCCAAACATCAAGGTGCAGGCAACCATATTGTTACCTCCACCATCGAACACAAAGCTGTATTAGATACCGTCAACTGGCTAGCGCAACAGGGTTTTAAGGTAAGCAAGGTGGCGCCCAACGAAGCTGGTGAAATTACTGCAGAAGCCGTGGCTGAATTAATCACCGACGACACTGTTTTGGTATCTGTGATGCACGCCAACAATGAAACAGGTGTGCTCAACGATATTGCTACCATTGGCGCCTTGGTGCGTGAGCATGATGCTATTTTCCATGTGGATGCGGCCCAAACCCTGGGTAAACTTCCTTTAAACATGAATGCTTTGCCGGTGGATTTGCTGTCGATGTCGGGGCACAAAATTTATGGACCAAAGGGCGTTGGTGCCTTGTATGTTCGCCGCCGGCCCGGCTTGCGTGTAGAGGCGCAAATCCATGGTGGTGGCCACGAGCGCGGCATGCGCTCTGGCACACTCGCCACGCATCAAATTGCAGGCTTTGGCGCTGCTTGCGCCTTGGCACAGCAATGCATGGGCCATGATGCCAAGCACTTACTTAACCTGCGTGAGCAACTGTGGCAGCAACTGCAACGCTTGCCAAATGTAAGTATTAATGGTGCTGCTGCACAACGTTTGCCAGGCCACTTGAATGTAAGCTTCAGCGGGGTTAATGGCGATCTGCTGCTTGCTAGCCTCAGTGGTGTGGCTGCATCTTCTGGCTCTGCCTGTACGTCTGCTTCGGTGGCGCCTTCTTACGTGCTAAAGGCCATGGGCCTTAATGCTGCGGATGCTCACAGCTCACTGCGTTTTAGCTTGGGGCGCTACACAACGGCCGAAGAAGTAGCACAAGCTGCCGCTATAATCATTGAAACAGTAGATAGACTGCTAACGAGCCGTTAGAGTATTAGCCATATTTTGTTTTTTCTAAGGGCGCAGCAGCTCTGCTGAGCGCCCTCCTGCCTGTTAGTAAGGAAGTAGCGCATGAAAAAAAGATGGCTGGCTTTGGCTCCTTTGTTGTTAGTTTTTGCCGCCCAGATAATGGCCGCTCCGCTCGGGCGCGCCGATATCGAATATATGGCTAAGAAAAGTGGCGTGCCCATAGAGGCGTTTGCAGTAGCCATGGTGCCCATGGATACCAACGAAGCACCATTTTGGCACCAACCGGATAAAGCAATGAACCCCGCTTCGGCGATGAAGCTTGTGACCACCTATGCAGCATTAGAATTGCTTGGGCCACATCATCAGTGGGGCACCAATGTGTACGCTGATGGCAGTGTGGGCAAAGACACCTTAAATGGTGATATGTACCTTCGTTTCACAGGCGACCCACAGCTCACTGAGGACCGCCTTTGGCAGGTGTTGCGTGATGTGCGCAATGCTGGCGTAAAACACATCACAGGCAATTTTGTGCTTGATGCCAGCCGCATTAAAATGCCGCGTAATCCAGTAAAATTCAACGACACAGGCGGCAAACCCTTTGCGCCGTTCTTGGTAGAACCATCGCCGTTTTTGGTGAACTACAACTTGCACCATTTGCAGGGGCGCGTGGTGGGTAACACTGCAGTGGCCACCTTAACGCCGTCCATCCCTTCAGTGGAATTGGTTAACCAACTGCGCGTGGGCGGCAGCCAGTGCCCAGCTGCCGACAACGTGTTGAAAGTGCGCCACACCCCTCAGCCGAACTCCAGAACACAGGTGGTGCTATCCGGGGAAATTAGCCCTACGTGTAAACTTAATCGCTACCTTTCTTTGCTGCCGCACCAGGTTTATACCACCGAGCTAGTGGGCCATATTTGGCGCCAACTTGGCGGCACTATGAATGGTTCTGTGGGCTTTGGGGTGGTGCCAAGTGGCGCTAGTGCACTTGCGCAAACTTACTCCCGTGATGTGGCAACTATGATGCGCGATATTAATAAGTGGAGTAATAATGTGATGGCGCAGCAAATGTTCCTTAATATTGGTGCTACACATCGCAAAGGCGGTGATCAAGATGATGCAAGTTCTGCACGCCGCCAAATTGATGCATGGTTGCGTGGCAAGGGTATTGCCACCGAAGGGCTGGTGTTAGAAAACGGTTCTGGTTTGTCACGCAATGAGCGCCTTACTGTGCGCCAAACTGCACGTATGCTTGAAAGCGCTTGGCATAGCCGCTATGCGGCAGAATTTATTGCCTCGTTACCATTGGTGGCGTTGGATGGCACCCTAAGGCGGCGTATGCGTGGCAGTAGCTTAGTGGGTGAGGGGCACTTGAAAACAGGCTCACTTAATAATGCCCGTGCGCTTGCTGGTTACATGCGTGATAAAGACGGTAACGGCTGGGTGTTAGTGGCATATGTTAACCACCCTAACGCAGGTGCTGCCTTGCCAGTGCTGGATGAGGCATTGGTTAAATGGCACCGCAGTAGCGGCTCTGAAAAGGTAGCACAACAGTAGGCGGCACGGTGAAAATAATAGATCAGGTAAAAAGCGCCGTTGCGGTTATGCGGGCAACGGTGCAAATTTGGCTGCAAAGCCAGTCGTTTATTTATGCGGGGGCGCTAGCTTTTTTCACCATGTTCTCGATTGCCCCGGTGGTTATTCTAGCAGTGCACATTATTGGCTTAGTGCTGAGCACCGACGCTGCCATGGCACAAATTATGCTGCAGCTTGAAGAAGCATTAGGGGCCGATGCGGCTGAGGCCGTGGCCGTGGCCGTGGAAGGTTCGAGAATGTCGGAAGGCGGGCTTGCTGCCACCCTAATCGGTGTGGGGGCGCTTGCCTTTGGTGCAACCACTGTGTTTGCACAAATGCAGCGTGCTTTAAACACTATTTGGCAGGTAACGGCTAAGCCTTCTAAAAATTCGATTTTGTTAATGGTGCGCAGCCGTTTAATGTCGCTCACGGTGGTGTTGGCTATCGGTTTTGTGTTGCTGGTATCTATGCTAATGAGTGTGGCTATCCGTGCGGTGATGGTGTTTGCTCAGGATTGGGTGCCTATGCCGCCAACAGCTGTGTATCTCATTGAGTTTGCTGTGTCGGTGTTGGTGGTGTCGTTGTTATTTGCCACCATTTTCAAGGTATTACCAGACGTTTATCTGCGTTGGCGTGATGCTTGGCCTGGGGCAGTGCTTACCGCTTTGTTATTTATCTTTGGGCGTTCCCTAATTGCTTTTTATTTGGCCAATACAGCAACAGCATCTGCTTATGGTGCGGCGGGTTCGCTAGTTATGTTGTTGTTATGGGTAAATTATTCCTCGCTTATTTTATTGTTTGGTGCGTCGTTTACCCGTGCCTTGGCCGAGCATAGAGGGGTGCAAGTGGTGCCCAAAGCCACGGCTTTGCGGCAGCAGGTAATTACTCTGGATGAGGAAAGTAAGCCACTGGTTTAGCATTTCTCATGGCAATAAAAACCAACCATAAAAGACCCCAAAAAGTTGCCTATGCTTTTTGGGGTTTTTTATGGTTTTGCTATAAGCGTTTTTGTGCTTCGTGCTTAATGCGTTCCACCATGGCTTGAATGCCATTGCCGCGGGTAGGGCTTAAGTGTTTGAGAAGATCGATTTTGTCGAAATATGCCGCCATATCGTATGCCACTATTTCGGCTGGCGTTTTGCGGTTTAAAGCTGCTGAAACGATAGCAGCTAAACCACGTACTATTAAGGCGTCGCTATCAAGCAGAAGGGTAAGTTTGCCTGTGTGTTCATCTACCTGAATGTGCAGCCACACTTGGCTTTGGCAGCCACGCACGAGGTGCTCCTCTGTGTGCAATGCTTCAGGGTAGGGCGCAAGCTCTTTACCAAGTTCGATAATGTAGCCATAGCGTTCTTCCCAATCGTCAAAAAAACTGAGGGTATCAACGATATCTTCGTCTGTGGTGGTTACACCAAGGGTGGTGGCAGTCATGAGGATCCTTTTAGAATAAGCCGAGTTCTAGCAGTGCTTCGTCGCTCATCATGTCGCGGCTCCAAGGTGGGTCGAACACTAGTTCAACCTCCACGCTGTCTACATTGGGTACTAAGCTGACACGCGTTTCCACGTCGCCAACTAGTACTGGGCCCATGCCACAGGTGGGTGCGGTGAGGGTCATGTTAATTTGCACGATGTTCTTACCATCGCGTTGCACCACATTGCGGCTGTATACCAAGCCAAGCGAGAGCACGCTCACTGGAATTTCGGGATCGTACACAGAATCTAGCGCACGCTCAATGTCTGCTTCACGCACACTGCCATCGGCTGCTGCTGGGCCAAAGTGGAGATCAAGAGGTTCTTGGCCGATAGCATCGGCATCGGTGCCATCGATGCGATACATGTTGCCTTGATAGGTTACCGTGTAGGTGCCGCCAAGGGCTTGTGAAAGGTTTACGAAGCTATTGGCGGGCAGGGTAACTAAGTTGCCATTGGGCACTTGGCGGGTAACCACATCGCGTTCGAGTACCACTGTGCGCTGCTCTTTGCCGCCCATAGGGCGCACTTGGGAGGGATCAAAGCTCATAATTATTGGCCTATACGGAGAAGCTTTCGCCGCAGCCACACTCACCTTGCGAGTTAGGGTTGCGGAAGGTGAAAAACTGGTTAACCCCTTCGGTGGTAAAATCGATTTCTGTGCCCTTTACCAAATCTAAGCTGGTTTCTTCCACATAAACATCCACGCCATCGGCAATGGGAAAGTGTAGATCGTTCTCTTTTGGTTCGCTCACATAATCGAGCTCGTATTTGTAACCCGAGCAACCAGAAGGCTTCACAGCAAGGCGGATGCCGCGGTAGCTGCTGTCGGCCAGCATCTTGCGTGCGTGTTGCTGCGCTGTGGCTGTCATGGTAACGCTATTGTTAGCAGTCGGGTCGAATGTGCTTAGTAACGACATAGAAGACCTCACAAAAAGTTCATGATTTTTTCTAGCCCTACGAATAGCTTATCAATATCTTCTTGGCTGTTATAGGGCGCAAAAGAGGCGCGCACAGTGCCAGGAATATTAAGCTGGTTCATGAGGGGCATGGTGCAGTGGTGGCCTGTTCTTACGGCAATGCCTTGTTGATCGAGCAGGGTGCCCACGTCGCTTGGATGGCTATCGTTAATTAAAAACGATAGTACACCCACTTTGTTAGCGGTGTCGCCAATTATGCGCAGGCCAGGGAAGGCACGAGCTTTTTCGCTAGCATAATTGAGTAATGTTTTTTCGTGCTGCCATAGGGCTTCACGGTTTTGAGCCATGAGCCATGTAAGGGCGGCGCCTAACCCTATTGCGCCCGCAATGTGTGGGGTGCCTGCTTCGAATTTATACGGTAGGCGGTTCCAAGTGCTGGTTTCGAAAGTTACCGTTTCAATCATTTCGCCGCCAGTTTGATAGGGTGGCATGGCCTCAAGCAATGCTTTTTTGCCATAGAGCACGCCGATACCCGTAGGGCCAAAAATTTTGTGGCCCGAGAAGGCGTAAAAGTCGCAGTCAAGGGTTTTTACATCCACGGGAAAGTGGGCAATAGCCTGTGCACCATCAATCACCACATAGGCGCCCACTTCCCGTGCGCGGGCAATAAGCTGCTGTAGTGGGTTGATGGTGCCTAACGCATTGGAGGCGTGATTGATGGATAAAATTTTGGTGCGCTCAGTGAGAAGTTCGCCCAGGTGGCTAAGGTCTAGCGATCCATCTTCTGCCAGGGGAATTACTTTTAATTGCGCCCCTGTGCGGGCACACACCTGCTGCCAGGGTACTATGTTGGCATGGTGTTCGAGGGTGCTAATGAGCACCTCATCGCCAGCTTTGAGTTGGCTGCCAGCAAAACTGTGAGCCACTAAATTAAGGGATTCTGTGGTGCCTTTTGTCCAAAGTACTTCTTCGCGAGAGGCATTAATAAAGCTTGCCACCGTATCGCGTGCTTCTTCAAGCGCTGCTGTGGCCACATCACCAAGATAGTGGGCGCCGCGGTGCACGTTGCTGTTTTGCTCGCTGTAGTAGCGGCTAATGGCATCGATCACCGTTTGCGGCTTCTGCGTGGTAGCGCCGTTGTCGAGGTATACCAATGGTTTACCGTGGGCGCTTGTGGCTAATATGGGAAACTGCGCGCGTATCGCTTGCACATCTACGCTCATTCGGCATCCTCTTGTTTGGCTAATACGGCGTTTAACCAAGGGCGTGCCCAGTCGGCCACATTTTCATCAGGCATCTCTAGCAACACTTCGTTAATGAAAGCGAGGCTGAGAATTTTTTCCGCCTGGGCCTCATTTAATCCACGGGTGCGCAAAAAGAAGATAGCTTCGTGGTCTAGCTCGCCGCAAGTGGTGCCGTGGCTACATTCCACATCGTCGTTGTAAATGATCAGCTCGGGCTTAGTGTTTACGGTGGCCCCGCGGTTTAACAACAGGTTGTTGTTGGTGAGGTCGGCCACGGTTTGGTAAGCACCTGGATGAATATGAATGCTGCCGTTAAACACCAATGTGGAGGTGTCAGCGGCCATGCCTTTGTAGATCATGTTGCTGCGGCTGTTTGGCACGCGGTGTTCCATGGTGAGTTGGTTATCCGTGTGCGTGTTACCTGTACCGATAAATACCCCTTTCATGTTCACCAGTGCATTACTGTGGTTGATGATAGTGCGCACATCGTTGCGGCGTAACGCGCTGCCGTGCATTAGCTGATAACTTTTGAAATCGCTTTCGGCACCTGGTAGCACCAATACGCTGCCAATGTGAGCGCTTTCAGCGTTCTCGGTTTGTAGGCGGTAATGCACTAAGGCACTGTTATCAGCGCCAACAATGTTGGTGACAGCATTGGTGAGTACTGGGCCCGCACCTTCGTAGCGCTCTAGTAAAGTTAGCTTGCTATTGTTGGCTAAGCTCACGTGCAGGCGCGTATTGCAGTGCGCTGGTGCACTGGCAGTACTAATAAACAGCGCTTCAATAGGGGCCGGCTGTGCGCCTGGTGCCACACTAATATGCACGCCATCTTGTAAGGTGGCGCTGTTGAGCAAGGCAAAGGGGGCAGGCAGTTCTTCTTCAAGTTCTTGATGTGGTAACTCGCTTTGGCCCTCTAAGCGGGTAAGCGTGATGCCTTCAGGCAAAGTGCTTGAAGCTGCTGCATTAAACACGCCGTTAATAAATACCAAACGGTGGGGGAAAATGGCGGTAGGAACATCCACCGCAGCATTGCCGTCGGCTGTTTGCAGCAAATGGCCTTTTTGCAGTTCCACTACGTTGGTGTATTTCCACGCTTCCACGCGGCGATGGGGGAAGCTTGTGTTTTCTAGTTTTTGCAAAGCATTGGCGCGCACAGTGCTGAAGGCATCTTGCACTTGGATGCCACGGGCGAGGGCGAGCGCTTGCTCTTTAACCTCTAAATGTGGGAGTTTCATCGTTATGCCTCTTCGCCAGTGATCCAACCGTAGCCTTTCTCTTCGAGTTCAAGTGCGAGCTCTTTGCCGCCAGATTTCACAATTTGGCCATCAGCGAGCACGTGCACGTAGTCGGGCACGATGAAATCGAGCAGGCGCTGGTAGTGGGTTACTAACACAATGGCACGATCGGGGCTGCGTAAGGAGTTCACGCCTTTAGCAACCACTTGTAGGGCGTCGATATCAAGGCCGGAATCGGTTTCGTCAAGTAATGCTAGCTTGGGTTCAAGCAACAGCATTTGCATGATCTCGTTACGCTTTTTTTCGCCGCCTGAAAAACCTTCGTTCACACCACGCCTTAAGAAAGCTTGGTCGAGGTCTACTTGTTGGCAGGCTTCGCGGGTTTTGCGCAGCAAAGTTACGGCATCGTAAGGCTCTTTGCCTTGGGCTGCGCGAATTTCCTCTAGGGAGGCGCGTAAAAACTCAATATTGCTTACCCCAGGGATTTCTACGGGGTATTGGAAAGCTAAGAAAATTCCCGCGCGGGCTCTATCTTCGGGTGCTAACTCGGTGAGGTCTTTGCCTTCATAGGTAATGCTGCCGCTAGTGGCGGTGTAGCCGTTGCGGCCTGCTAAAACGTTTGTTAGCGTGCTTTTTCCTGAACCGTTGGGGCCCATAATAGCATGCACTTCGCCGGGTTTAACGTTAAGGGTGAGGCCCTTAAGAATTTCTTTGTCTTCAACACTGGCGTGTAGGTTTTCAACTTGTAGCATAACTTTTTCCTAGTTTATGTATGGATAAGCAGGGTGCTGGGGTTAGCCCACAGCACCTTCTAGGCTAATTTCGAGAAGTGCGCGTGCCTCAACGGCGAATTCCATAGGTAGTTCTTGGAACACCTCTTTACAGAACCCATTCACAATCATAGAGACGGCTTTTTCTTCGTCTAGGCCACGGCTTTGGCACAGGAAGAGTTGGTCTTCACTCACTTTTGATGTGGTGGCCTCGTGTTCGATAACTGCGCTCGGGTTACGTGTTTCAATATAAGGGAAGGTATGTGCTGCACATTGATCGCCAATTAGCATGGAGTCGCACTGGGTAAAGTTACGTGCGTTGTCGGCATTGGGCCCAATGCGCACCAGGCCGCGATAAACATTGCTGCTGCGCGAGGCTGAAATGCCTTTCGATACAATGGTGCTAGTGGTGTTTTTACCTAAGTGAATCATCTTGGTACCGGTATCGGCTTGTTGCTTGTGGCGAGTTAGTGCCACCGAGTAGAATTCACCCACGGAGTTGTCACCGCGCAATACCACGGAAGGATACTTCCACGTAATAGCAGAGCCGGTTTCCACTTGGGTCCAAGAAATTTTAGCGTTGTCGTGGGCTACGCCGCGCTTAGTAACAAAGTTATAAATGCCGCCTACGCCGTTCTCATCGCCGGGGTACCAGTTTTGCACAGTGGAATATTTGATTTCAGCACCGGGTAAAGCAACCAGTTCAACCACTGCAGCGTGCAGTTGGTTTTCGTCGCGCATGGGGGCGGTGCAGCCTTCAAGGTAGCTCACATGGCTGCCTTCATCGGCAACAATGAGGGTGCGCTCAAATTGGCCTGTGTTTTGTTCGTTAATGCGGAAATAGGTGGATAGCTCCATGGGGCAGCGCACGCCTTTGGGGATATATACGAAAGAGCCATCGGAAAACACTGCCGAGTTAAGGGCTGCGTAAAAGTTGTCGCCTTGGGGCACAACAGAGCCAAGATACTTTTTAATCAGCTCTGGGTGCGAATGCACAGCTTCGGAAATAGAGCAAAAGACAACGCCTGCTTCAGCAAGGTTTTCGCGGAAAGTGGTGCCCACAGAAACAGAGTCGAACACAGCGTCAACGGCCACTGGGTTTTGCACGCCGGCAAGCATTTCTTGCTCATGCAGAGGAATGCCAAGCTTTTCATAGGTGCGCAGTAGTTCTGGGTCCACCTCATCTAGGCTTTTGGGCCTGTCTTCCATGCTTTTAGGCTGAGAAAAGTAGGAGACTTTGTTAAAGTCCACCGGTGGATGCTCTAGATGCGCCCATTCAGGGTGCTCCATCTTTAACCAGCGTTGATAAGCGGCAAGGCGCCATTCAAGCAGCCATTCGGGCTCGCCCTTGCGGGTGGAGATGGTACGAATCACCTCTTCGTCAAGGCCTGGCGGCAAGGTGTCGGATTCGATGTTGGTAACAAAACCCGCCTCGTAGTTGCTGTCTAAAAGCTTGTTGATCTCAGCGTTTTGGCTCATAAATAAACCTGCTATGTAATACCAGAGTGATTTACTCAAGTATTATAGAGCAGTTCGTAGCAAAGCGCTAGGGTGGGGCGAGGAGGCTTGGCCGTGTTATGGAAGGGGTTTTGTTGGGCAGCAAGTTAGCTACGGTATCATATCTTGGCCTAGGGGCGTATAATCCCGAGCTTGGCTGTGCTGTTGCTGTAGCGGCACAGCTTATCTTTTCTTAAACAATGAACCTATATGTGGAGCATAAAGTCTCATGGCTGTAGAGCGTACCCTATCTATTATTAAACCTGATGCCGTTGCGAAGAACGTAATTGGCCAAATTGTTACCCGTTTTGAAGCAGCAAACTTGCGTGTTGTGGCCATGAAGATGGTGCAGTTATCTCAAGAGCAGGCCGAAGGTTTTTATGCTGAACACAAAGAGCGCCCCTTCTTTGGTGATCTCGTAAGCTTCATGACTAGCGGCCCTGTTGTTGTTCAGGTGCTTGAAGGCGACAACGCTATTGCTAAGAACCGCGACCTAATGGGTGCTACCAACCCACAAGAAGCAGAAGCTGGCACCATTCGTGCGGACTTTGCTGAATCTATTGATGAAAACGCAGTGCATGGTTCTGATTCACCTGAATCTGCAAAGCGTGAAATCGACTACTTCTTTAATGCTGAAGAAGTATGCGAGCGCATTCGCTAATTTAACGCAATAAACTTTACTGAGGTGCTGTTATGAGCGCAGAAAAAATCAACCTAATGGGCTTAACTCGCGCACAGATGGAGGAGTTTTGCTTGTCCATCGGCGAGAAGAAGTTTCGTGCCCAGCAGCTGATGAAGTGGATCCACCATCAGCAGGAGGATGATTTCAGCCAAATGACAGACCTCAGTAAAGCCCTGCGTGAAAAGCTTGAGGGCGTTGCTGAGGTGCGCCCCCCCAAGGTGTTAAAAGAAGTTATTTCCCGTGATGGCACACGTAAGTGGGCGCTAGAAGTAGATGGTGGTGGCGCCGTGGAAATGGTGTTTATACCAGATGGTCGCCGCGGCACTTTGTGTGTGTCTTCGCAAGTGGGCTGTGCAGTTGATTGCAGCTTCTGTTCCACTGGTAAACAAGGCTTTCAGCGCGATCTTAATGCTGCTGAAATTGTTGGCCAGGTGTGGTTGGCGGGCAAATCTTTCGGTCCGCGGCAAAATCTTGGGCAACATCCCGTTACTAACGTGGTAATGATGGGCATGGGCGAGCCCTTGCTGAACTACGACAACGTAGTTAGCGCCATGAAAGTGATGAAAGAAGATCTCGGTTACGGCATTTCTAAGCGCCGTATCACTTTGAGCACTTCTGGCGTGGTGCCTAAAATCGATCAGTTGAAAGAAGATATAGATGTGTCGCTGGCTATTTCTTTGCATGCACCAAACGATGAGTTGCGCAATGAGCTAGTGCCACTGAATAAAAAATACCCTTTAGCTGTGCTGCTAGACGCGTGCCGGCGTTACAGTGAAAGCCGGACACACAAACATAACACCATCACCATGGAGTATGTTTTGTTGAAAGGGGTGAACGACCAACGAGAGCATGCCGATCAGTTAGTGAAACTGTTGCGCGGTATGCCAGTAAAAGTGAATTTGATCCCTTTTAATCCATTCCCCCATTCGGGTTACGAACGCAGCACGCGCAGTGATGTGTTAGCGTTCCATCAGTATTTAAACGATCGCAATATCATTACCACTGTACGCACCACCCGCGGCGATGACATTGATGCCGCTTGTGGCCAGTTGGTGGGTGATGTACAAGATAGAACACGACGCAATGAACGTTGGCAAAAAGCCGTTTTTTTACGAGTAGAAAATCAAGGTTCAGCCTAATGGGTAATGCTTTTTTTCGTATAGCTATGGTGGTGGCGTTTAGCGCACTGTTAGCAGCTTGTGCTACGCCTGCACATAAAGAGCGGCAGGTGCGTGATCGCGAGGCGGTGCAAAATCGTGTGGCTGCGGGTATGCAGTATTTGCATCTCAGCCAGTTAAACGAAGCCCGCCAACATTTTTCTCGTGCGTTAGAGCGCGATCCCAACAGTGCCATTGCGCATAACGCAATGGCACTGTTGTATAAGTACGAAGGCGATCCTGAAAACGAAGAAAAGCATTATCGCCGAGCATTAAGAATTGATAAAAACTACACGGCGGCTCGTAATAACTACGGTATTTTGTTATATCAGCGAGGGGATTATGAGGGTGCGGTAAGAGAGTTTCACCGCGCAGCAAATGATCCCAGTTACGGTAGCCGCGGTGGTGCCTTTGAGAATTTAGCGCGCAGCTATGCACAGCTTGGCCAGCGCGAAGAAGCGGTGGCAGCTTATCAGCGCGCCTTGCGTTTGGGGCAGTCCGTTGAAAGTATCCAGCCAGAGTTGATCCAGCTTTATTTGCAGCAAGGGAAAATTCAACAGGCGGGCACTGCGCTAGAGCGCTATGCAGGCGAATATCCCCAGCAAATGGAAACAGCGACATTGCTGTGGTTGGGTATTCAAGTGGCTGCCGCACAAAAAAATATCACGCAGCAAACACGCTACGAAGCGGAGCTGCGCCAACGCCACGCTGGCACACCCGAATATGCGCTGTGGCAGCGTTGGCGCACCAACTAGTAACAAAGGATTAGATGATGGCAGAAACACAGTTAGCTGGTCAGCAGTTAGCCAGTGCACGAAAGGAGAAAGGGCTCAGCCAAGAAGAAGTGGCTGCTGAGTTAAGGCTGTCGGTTACGTATGTAAAAGCCATAGAGGCTGATGATTACGAGCGCCTACCAGAGGCCACCTTTGTGCGCGGTTATGTACGTAACTACGCGCGCTTGTTAGAGCTACCCGAAAATGAAGCCAGAGAAATAGTGGCGCTTTTTGACCAGCAAAATAAACATAAAGAAGCCGATTTCAAAGGGGCACGCCCGTTGTCCACTTTCCCTACCAAGCGTCGTTCTTGGTGGCCTTTGATTTTTTTGCTGGTGTTGATTTTGATCGCCATTCAAGGCGTGTTGATGTGGAAAAAACCCTATAGCGCCCAAGACGACACTTTACCTAAAGCTGAAACTCGTTCTTCCTCTTTGCTTGAAGCTGAACAAGAAGAGCGCATTGTGGAGGTGGAGGAAAAGTTAGTTGCTGCTAAGCCCGACGCAGAGGTTGGCGAACAGGGCGCAGAGCTTGATGACGCTAACGCCATTGCTGATGTTGATGATGCGCTTGTGGTAGAAGATGAGGCTGCTGACTTATCGGCGGCTGTGGTGGATGAAGAGCTAGAAGCAGACGCAGAAGAAGAGGTTGAGGCAACCGAAGAGGCCACGAGCGAAGCCCTGCGAATTAACTTTACTGCCGAGTGCTGGGTAAGTGTAAAAACAGATAGTGGCAAAACCCTTTACACAGGTACCAAGCAGCCTGGCGAAACTCTTACCCTCGATGAATCAGGCCCTTATCACTTTGTGTTTGGTAATGGCGCTGCTGTGCAAGAGATGTTTGTCAGTGGGCAGCAGCAAGAGTTGCCCGCACGCCGCTCTGGCCAGGTGTGGCGCTACACCATCAAATAGTGGCAAAGCGTTGGGAGCTAATAACAGGAGGCTTGTGTGAGTAGTGAGTTAGAGATTACGCGGCGCCGTTCACGCCAAATTGCTGTGGGTAGTGTGTTGGTAGGCGGCGATGCCCCTATTAGTGTGCAAAGCATGACCAATACGCCCACAGAGGATGTGCCTGCAACAGTGGCACAAATTCAAGCGTTAGCGGCGGTTGGGGCAGATATTGTGCGCGTTTCAGTGCCTACCATGGAGGCAGCTGACGCTTTTGCGCAAATTCGCCAACAAGTGGATACGCCGCTCGTTACTGATATTCACTACGATTATAAAATTGCCTTAAAAGTGGCAGCCACGGGCGCAGATTGCTTACGCATTAACCCAGGTAATATCGGCCGTGAAGATCGCATTAAGGCGGTTATTCAGGCTGCCAAAGATAACGGCATCCCCATTCGCATTGGTGTGAATGCGGGCTCGCTTGAGCGTGATTTGCTACACAAATATAAAGAGCCTACTAGCGATGCAATGGTGGAATCTGCCATGCGCCATGCGGGTATTTTGCTGGATCATGATTTTCACGATTTTAAAGTGAGTGTAAAGGCTTCAAGTGTGGATATGACGCTACAAGCCTATCGCAAGTTGGCAAGCCAGTTAGAGCAACCGTTGCATCTAGGGGTGACAGAAGCGGGCACTTTTCGTACGGGTACGGTGAAATCGGCTGTGGCACTTGGTGCTTTATTGCTTGAAGGCATTGGCGATACTATTCGTGTGTCACTCGCTGCGGATCCAATAGAAGAAATTCGTGTGGGTTTTGATATTTTAAAATCCCTTGGTGTGCGCAACAAGGGCGTTAACATTATTGCGTGCCCCAGCTGTTCACGGCAAAATTTCGATGTGATTGCCACCGTAAACGAACTCGAAGCACGGCTTGAAGATATTATCGAGCCTGTGGATTTGGCTGTAATTGGTTGCTTAGTTAATGGGCCCGGAGAAGCGCGTGTGGCTGATGTGGGCCTGACAGGTGGCACCCCCAACAACTTAAGCTATATGGATGGCGAGAAAAGCCATCACGTACGAGTAGAGAGCATTGTGGATGAGCTTGAGCGAATGGTGCGTGAAAAAGTAAAACGCAAACAAGCCGACCAGGCTGCCGGTGTTATTCTTCGTAGTGGCGTAGAAGACAGCTTAGTTTAAGGAATTATTTTGAGTAAGAGAATTGCCTCTATCCGAGGAATGAATGATATTTTGCCTGCCGATACACCTTTGTGGCAGTGGTTTGAAAGCACAGTGGCTCAGCTATTAGGCCGCTATGGTTACAGCGAAATTCGCACCCCCATTGTGGAGCAAACGGATCTTTTTCGCCGCTCTATTGGTGAAGTTACCGATATCGTGGAAAAAGAAATGTACACCTTTGCTGATCGTAATGGTGATTCACTTACCCTGCGCCCAGAGGGCACGGCAAGTTGTGTTCGCGCAGCTGAACAGCACGGTTTGCTACACAACCAAGTGCAGCGTTTATGGTACACAGGCCCTATGTTTCGCCACGAGCGGCCACAGGCTGGCCGTTACCGCCAATTTCACCAAGTGGGGGTTGAGGCCTTCGGTATGGCGGGGCCTGATATTGATGGTGAGCTTATTTTGCTTACCCACCGTTTGTGGCAAGCACTGGGTTTGCGTGAGCAGGTGGTGCTAGAGATTAACACCCTTGGTAGCCCAGAGGATCGCCGAAATTACCGCGCAGCACTAGTGGCTTTCTTAGAGCAGCACAGAAGCGAGTTAGACGAAGATAGCCAACGCCGAATTGAACGCAACCCACTGCGGGTGCTAGATAGCAAAAACCCAAACACACAAGCGTTGTTGGCCAATGCTCCCTCTTTAATGGATTACTTGGCCCCAGAATCAGCGGCCCATTTTACCGAGCTATGTGCCTTGCTTGATGCTGCTGGCGTGGTTTATGAAGTGAACCCGCGTTTGGTGCGTGGCTTAGATTATTATAGCCACACGGTGTTTGAGTGGATTACGGATGCCCTCGGCGCACAGGGCACAGTGTGCGCTGGCGGCCGTTACGATGGCTTAGTGGAGCAGCTTGGTGGCAGGCCAACCCCAGCGGTTGGTTTTGCCATGGGCATTGAACGTTTAATTTTATTGTTGTCGCAACAAGATATTGCTTTGCCTGAATTAACCGATGTGTATATTGCTTCCACCAACGCCACCCAAGCGTTGTTACTTGCCGAACAGTTGCGCAGCGCAGACGAGCAATTGCGTGTGCTTACCCACTGTGGCGGCGGCAGCTTTAAAAGCCAACTACGCCGTGCCGACCGCAGTGGCGCGAAAGTGGCGTTGATTTTAGGCGAAAGCGAGGTGGCAGATGGCACTGTAGCGGTGAAAGATTTACGTGATGGCGGTGAGCAAACCACGGTGGCTCAACATGCCGCATCAGCACATATTGCAAAGCTGTTGGCGCCATAGGTTGCCAGAAACTAATTGCCGGCCAGGCCAACATAAAGGAGTAGTAAGGTGTATAGCGAAGAAGAACAAATTCAAGCGATAAAAGACTGGTGGCGTGAAAATGGCACCTCTTTGCTAGTGGTTGCCTTGGTGGCAGTGTTAGCAACAGTGGGCTGGCGCTGGTGGGGAGGGCACAAAGCCAATGTGTCGCTTAGCGCTTCAAGCTCTTATAGCGAGCTTACGCGTTTAATGGGTGAGCAAGTGCAGCGCCCAAGTGCCGCAGGGCAGGCTGCAGTGCAGGCGCAGGCCGAAAGCGTTATTGCAGAGCATGGTAAAACCGATTATGCGAGCTTCGCTTACCTTGCTTTGGCGCAGGTGGCAGTGCAGGAAGAGGATTATTCTGAAGCTGTAACGCAATTAGAGAAACTTCTGGGCACAAAGCCTGACAAAGAAGTAGAAGCCACGGCGCGCATCCGTTTAGCACGGGTGCAGCTTGAACTCAACAATGCAGATGCTGCGTTGGCAACCCTTGAAAATAAGTTGCCTAGTGCGTGGCAAAGCCGTGTGCTAGAGCTGCGTGGCGATGCCTATGTGCAGCAAAACAAGGTGAAGCAAGCACGTGACACCTACGCGCAGGCCCTCGAGCAAGCTACGCCACAAGATGCAGCGCGTAGCCGTTTGCAAATGAAACATGACAACTTGGCCCCAACATCGTGAGAAAACTTTTACTGTTCCTATGCGCAAGCCTGTGGTTAATGGGCTGCGCTTCTAACCCCAACGCCATTGAGCCCAATGCACTCGAGCGCTTCGACGCTGAGTACAACGTAAACAAAGTGTGGAGCAAGCAAGCTGGTAAAGGTGTTGCTAAACGCTATTTAACACTTATGCCTGCGGTTACCGATACTGGCATTTATGTGGCTGATGCTGATGGTGCTGTGAACGCTTATGGCATCGACAAGGGTAAGCAGTTATGGCGCCTGAAAACAAAAGATCCTATCACCGGCGGTGTTTATGCTGGGGATGATGTGGTGATCTATGGCACCCGTGAAGGCCAAGCTGTGGCCCTTGCGGCAGCTGATGGTGCAGAGCTATGGCGCAAAACCTTAAGCAGCGAAATATTATCGCCACCTGGTGTGGCCGCAGGCATGGCTGTGTTTCAAATTCCAGATGGGCAAGTGTTTGCTTTAGATCTGCACACGGGTGATGTCTTGTGGCAGTACGAAGAGCCTGCACCAACTTTAATGCTACGCGGCACGGCCACGCCAGTTATTGATGATGACCATGTGTTTGTGGCGTTTGCCAATGGCAAGGTAGCAGCGCTGGAAGCTAGCACAGGTGTGCCAGTGTGGGAGCGCCGTGTGGCAGAACCCACAGGGCGCTCTGAATTAGAACGTTTGGTGGATATTAACAACAACCTGATTGTTGAGGGTGGCGGTGTGTTCGCCTCTTCCTACCAAGGCGCAGTGACAGTTCTTGACGAAAATTCCGGGCAACAATATTGGCGTAAAGATATGTCCACGTTTGTTGCCATGGCTAGCAGTTATGGTGTGTTGTTTATTGCTGATAGCACTGGCCATGTGTGGGCCATTGACCAACGTTCCGGTGATAGCCTGTGGAAGCAGGAGGATTTATACGGCCGTGGTTTAACGGGTGTGGCGGTACAAAACAACCAAGTGGTAGTGGGTGATAGTGAAGGCTATTTGCACTGGTTTGATGGTGTAACGGGCCACCTTACAGCACGCACGCGCCACCACCGTAAAGGGTTAGCAGCAGCACCAGTAAGCCATAACGATGTGCTTTACGTGTATGGTAAGCGCGGGCTGTTGGCTGCGTATGCTATAAAGCCCCGCTAATTCCTACTGAATAAATTCAGGGGCTATTTCAGCCCCTGCCTAACCTCGAGCAGACAACATCATGAAGCCCGTAATCGCAATTGTGGGGCGCCCTAATGTGGGCAAATCCACACTTTTTAACCGTTTAACCCGCAGCCGCGATGCGCTAGTAGCTGATTACCCTGGGCTTACACGTGATCGTAAATATGGCATGGGTACGCAGGGGCAGCACCATTTTGTGGTGATTGATACAGGCGGTATTGGTGCCGGCCATGAGGGCGTGGATGAGGTGGTGGTTGAGCAAGCTAACCTTGCCTTGGCGGAAGCCAATGTGGTGCTGTTTATGGTGGATGCCCAGCAGGGCCTCACCATAGGTGATGAGCAAATTGCTCAACAGCTACGCCAGCTCGATAAACAAGTACATTTGTTGGTGAATAAAATAGATGGCTTTGACGAGCACGCAGTATCTGCTGAGTTTTATGCCTTAGGCATTGAATCCTTACTTTCGGTAGCCGCTAGCCAAGGGCGCGGCATCCGCCGAATGCTTGAAAAAGTGCTAGCACCTTTCCCACCTACTGAGGTGGAAAGTGCAGAAGACGACAGTGTCAAAGTAGCCGTGCTTGGGCGCCCCAACGTGGGCAAGTCAACCCTAGTTAACCGCTTGTTAGGTGAAGACCGTGTGGTGGTGTTTGATGAAGCAGGCACCACGCGCGACACCATTAGTATTCCTTATGAGCGCCATGGCCAAGCTTATACGCTAATCGACACCGCAGGCGTGCGCCGTCGTGGCAAAGTGTATGAAACCGTGGAAAAGTTTTCGGTGGTAAAAGCGCTGCAGGCCATTGAGGAAGCGCACGTGGTGCTGCAAGTGGTGGATGCCACAGAAGGTATTACCGAGCAAGACATGAGCTTGCTCGGGCATGTGGTGGATGCAGGGCGTGCCGTGGTGATGGTGGTAAACAAATGGGATGGGTTGACGCCTGAGCACCGTGAAAAAGTGAAAGCGGAAATTGACCGCCGCCTGCAGTTTGCACCTTGGTTGCGCCGCCATACCATTTCAGCGCTGCACGGCACAGGGGTGGGCGATCTATATGATTTTATTCACAAAGCTTACGATTCTGCTTTTCTGAAAATGAATACAGCCCAGATGACGCGTATGCTTGAGCATGTTGTTAGCCAGCGCTCACTGCCAATGATTGGGCGCAGCCGTTTGCGTTTACGTTACGCGCACCTGGGAGGCAGCAACCCGCCGCGCATTATTATTCACGGTAACCATGAAAAACGCATCCCCGACGACTATCGCCGTTACTTAGAAAACAGTTTTCGCAACCTATTAAAAATGGAAGGCACACCTGTGCGGGTGGAGTTCAGAACCGGCGAGAACCCTTATGAAGGGCGTAAGAATGTGCTTACCGACCGCCAGCGCCGCCGCCGTAAACGCTTAATTAAACGCCACAAACGTTAATCTTCTAGTGGGTGAACACTCTCCACTATGGCGCTAATAAGGCCATCTTGCAGGCGGCTGGTAAAACGGCCGCCCACTTCCACATCGTGCACACTGCGCATGGGTGTTTCGGCTACAAAATTAAGGCTATAACCCCGCGCTAGAGTGTTCAGTGGGCTGCTGCTTTGTAACCTTTGCGATAAAAACCCTAGTTGCAGTTGCCGTTGGCGTAATGGTTGCTGTATTAGCTGCGGTAGCCGCTGCGCTACCGTTGCAATGCGTTGCTGTTGGCGGCTGAGTAGCTGTGTGGGGGGGTGGTTGGCAAAGCGTTTGGCTACGTGTTGGCTGCGTAATTGCTCATGCTGCAGGCGCCGTTGTTGGGTTTGAATAAGGCGCTGAGATATGGCAGCTAATTTGTGCTGTTGTTGCTCGAGCCGTTGCTGTGGGTGGCGCATTCTTTGCGCTAAATGTTGTGTGCGCTGGCGCTGTTGTTGCAGCATGCCTTGTTGGGCGCGTAGCAAACGTAAGTTAAGTTCATCTGTGCGTTGCGCATGCCAATGTAAAAGTTGTTGTGGATGGCGTAAGCGTTGGCGCAGGTTATATTGTTGCTGGCTAAGTTGGTTTAGCAACTGCGCCATGGCATGGGCAAAGCGCCGCTGATACTCATTGAGTAAAATGGGTAGTTGTGCACTGGCGCGGGCCACTTGCTCGGCAGCAGCAGTGGGGGTGGGGGCGCGCCAATCGGCGACAAAATCAGTTAGGCAAAAATCAATTTCATGCCCCACCGCCGAAATAATAGGAATAGGGCAAGCACTTACCTCACGGGCTAATTGCTCGTCGTTAAAGCCCCATAAGTCTTCTAAAGAGCCGCCGCCACGGCCAATAATCAGCACGTCGCACGTGTTCTCGGCAATGGCTTGTTGCAGCGCAGCACGCAAAGAAACAGGAGCTTCGGCCCCTTGCACCACGGCAGGGTAAAGCCGGTGCGGAATATGTGCGCATTGGTGCATTAAAATGCTGCGGATATCTTCGATGGCAGCACCTGTGGGCGAGGTGATAACACCAATGTGGCTGGGGTACAAAGGTAGTGGGCGCTTACGCTCCTCGGCAAACAACCCCTCTGCGTGGAGTTTTGCTTTCAAGGCTTCAAACTGCTGGCGCAAACGGCCTTCGCCAGCGGGTTCCATGTGTTCCACAATAATTTGGTAGTTACCCCGCGGGCTATAAAGCGTCACTTTGGCCCGCACCAACACTTGCACCCCATTTTGCAAGGGGAACTTAACCCGTGCTGCAGCAAAACGAAATAGCGCTGCACTCACTTGTGCGTCGGCATCTTTAAGGCTGAAATAGTGGTGGCCAGAGCTTGCGCGCACGTGGTTTGAAATTTCCCCCTCAAGCCAAACAGTGCCCAATTGTTCTAAGGTGCGTTGGGCTAAATGGTTGAGTTGGCTAACAGTAAGTATTTCTCGGCTGCTGGTTGAGCGTGGCATAGTTAAACAACGTTGTCCTAAGGATAAATTCAGCTAAGCCTAGCTGCCGCCACAGAAAACTGCTAGCGGACGTTTACCTCAGGCGCTTTTTTGCTTATAATCGCGTGCCTATTCTTTCCTCAAACCAGTAACGGTGCCCTATGCCCAGAATTGTGCAAGAAGCACTGACATTCGATGATGTTCTTCTGATTCCTGCTTATTCTGAAGTACTGCCAAAAAATGTCAGTCTCAAAACTCGTTTAACCCGTGAAATTTCACTCAATATTCCAATGGTGTCTGCTGCCATGGACACCGTTACCGAACACCGCTTGGCCATTGGTATGGCGCAAGAGGGCGGCATTGGTATCCTGCATAAAAACATGGAAATTGAGGAACAAGCCCAGAACGTTAGGCTAGTAAAAAAGTACGAAAGTGGGGTGGTAAAAGACCCTATCACTGTTGGCCCAAACACCAGCGTAGCAGAGCTAATACGCATCACAGAAGCACATAATATTTCTGGTGTGCCTGTGGTGGAAGATGAAACCTTAGTGGGTATCGTTACTAGCCGTGATACGCGTTTTGTGACCGAGTATAACCAGCCTGTGTCGGCCGTAATGACGGCACAAGATAACCTCGTAACGGTTAAAGAAGGTGCTTCTGCTGAAGAAGTGCAGCAGCTATTGCATCGCCATCGTATCGAAAAGATTTTAGTGGTGAACGATGCAGGCGCTTTGCGTGGCCTGATCACTGTTAAAGATATGGAGAAGGCCAAGCGTTTCCCCAATGCTTGTAAAGATTCCCAAGGCCGCTTACGCGTGGGTGCCGCTGTGGGTACCGCCGCTAACACCGAAGCACGGGTGGAGGCCTTGGTGGAAGCCGGTGTCGACGTTATTGTGGTTGATACGGCCCATGGCCACAGCCGCGGTGTTATTGAGCGCGTGGCATGGGTGAAGAAGCACTTCCCGCATATCCAAGTGATTGGCGGTAACATTGCCACAGGCGATGCGGCCATCGCTTTAGCCGATGCCGGTGCCGATGCCGTAAAAGTAGGTATTGGCCCAGGTTCTATTTGCACCACACGTATTGTAACGGGTATTGGTGTGCCGCAAATTTCAGCCATTGCCGATGTGGCGAAAGCATTGGCTGGCCGCGATATCCCTTTGATCGCCGATGGTGGTATCCGTTTCTCGGGTGATGTGCCAAAAGCTATCGCCGCGGGCGCCAACTGCATTATGGTGGGCTCGCTGATGGCAGGCACTGAAGAAGCACCTGGCGAAGTAGAGCTTTACCAAGGCCGCTATTACAAAGCCTACCGCGGTATGGGTTCACTAGGTGCCATGTCTGGTTTAACAGGCTCGAGCGACCGTTACTTCCAAGATACGGCAGGTGGTGTGGAAAAGTTGGTGCCTGAGGGTATTGAGGGCCGTGTGCCTTATAAAGGCCCGATGACCAATATTATCCACCAGCTAATGGGTGGTTTACGTGCTGCTATGGGTTACACAGGCTGCGCGGATATTGAAGAGCTGCGAACAAAATCGCAGTTTGTGAAAGTTACGAGTGCGGGTATGACAGAATCTCATGTGCACGATGTATCGATCACGAAAGAAGCGCCAAACTATCCAGTAAGCTAAACAGTATTGGCGGCAGCAATGCCACCACACAGGTTCGCGAAGCCCCTCTTATAGGGGCTTTTGCCCTTAATTAAGAGGGCGTTATGAAATGGAAAAGACCATGAGCAACATTCACGAACAAAGAATTTTAGTATTAGATTACGGTTCTCCTTACACCCAGCTTATTGCGCGCCGCGTGCGTGAAATTGGTGTGTATTGTGAGGTTCGTGTATACGACATCACTGCTGAAGAATTCGCGGCATTTGCCCCCCAAGGGGTGATTATTTCTGATGGCCCTGAATCGCCACTGTCGGTTACCGCGCCTAGCTTGCCTGAGTTTTTGCTTACCAGTGGCGTGCCTGTGCTTGGTATTGGTTATGGGATGCGCCTGATAGCACACGCTTTAGGTGGTGTGGTGTTCGATGGCGAGGAGGAGGAAGTGCTCGTAGCCGCCCAAGTGGAGCATGCGGGCGACCTTTTGCTGCACGAATTGAGCGATGCAGAAGAGGGTGAGGCGCCTTTCCTTGAGGTGTGGCTTAACCAGTTGGGCAAAGTGTCTCAGGTGCCTGAAGGCTTTCTAATTAGCGCAAGCGCTGATGGCTTGCCTGTTGTGGCCATGAGCAACGAAGAGCGTGGCTGGTACGGTATGCATTTTCACCCTGAATTGAATAAAACCCCACAGGGCACGCGCATTTTAGAGCGTTTTGTAACGAGCGTGTGTGGTTGTGAAAAGCTCTGGACGCCGAAGCATATTATCGACAAAGCAGTGGCAGACATTCGTGCCCAAGTGGGCACAGATGAAGTGATTCTTGGCCTCTCTGGTGGTGTGGATTCCTCGGTGGTGGCAGCCTTGCTGCACAAAGCCATTGGCGATCAGCTGACTTGTGTGTTTGTGGATAATGGCTTGTTGCGCCTTAACGAAGGTGCTCAAGTGATGGAAATGTTTGCAGAGAACATGGGCGTGCGCGTGGTGAAAGTAGAAGCCGAGGAAGTGTTTCTTTCACGCTTAGCCGGTGTGGAAGACCCAGAGGAAAAGCGCAAAATTATCGGCAACACTTTTATTGAACTGTTCGATGAACAGGCCGCTGCATTTAATAATGCCAAATGGCTTGCCCAAGGCACTATTTATCCGGATGTGATCGAATCAGTGGCCAGTAAGCACGGTGGCGCCGCAGTGAAATCACATCATAACGTGGGTGGGCTGCCTGAAGATATGAAGCTGAAATTAGTGGAGCCCTTGCGCCAATTGTTTAAAGACGAAGTGCGCAAAATTGGCCTCGAGCTCGGTTTGCCCTATGACATGGTGTATCGCCACCCCTTCCCAGGCCCTGGGCTTGGCGTACGTATTTTGGGGGAGGTGAAAAAAGAGTATGCCGATGTTTTGCGCCTGGCAGATCATATTTTTATTTCCGAGTTGCTTGATGCGGGCTTGTACCACAAAACTAGCCAAGCGTTTACCGTGTTTTTGCCAGTGAAATCTGTTGGCGTAGTAAATGGTGAGCGCCGTTACGAATACGTGGTTTCGCTACGTGCGGTGGAAACAGTAGACTTTATGACCGCACGCTGGGCACATTTGCCTTACGACTTCTTGGAGCAGGTTTCGCGCCGCATTATTCAAGAGGTGTCTGGGGTGAGCCGTGTGGCCTATGATATTTCGAGCAAACCGCCAGCCACTATTGAGTGGGAGTAAAGGGTGATTCTATGTGGTGTGAGGCTCAAAACCATAGTTTTTGAGCTTCACACCTGTGGCAGTAACAAGCACTCCTTCGGCTTGTAAGCGTTCTTTTTGCAACGCTATCTGTGTGCCAGCTAAGGTGCCATCGCTGCGCACCACACGCCACCATGGCAACTTGCTGCCCTTGGGCAGGTTTGCCATTAAACGGCCAACAAAACGCGCATGATGCGGGTGCCCAGCAAGGCGTGCTAACTGCCCATAACTTGTTACTTGCCCTTTAGGCACAGCCATTAACCAAGCGTAAACCGCCCGCGCAAACTCACTTTTGGGTGATGTATCAAGTGCCATTGTTGCCTCCTGTAAAATGCAGCTTATCTTACAGCCCCGCCGCACGTGCTGCGCCAAGGTGTACACTAGTTATTATTCCGTTCAAAAACGAATTGTTAAAAGGCTTGTTATGCATAACCCTAATATTGGTTATTTAATCTTAAGGATTATCTTGGCCGTGGTGTTGCTTCCCCATGGTGTTGATAAGCTAGTTAATGGTTTCGGCTATATCGAAACGTTGTTGGCACAGAATAATTTGCCCACATTTTTTGCTTACGGTGTATTGCTTGGTGAAGTGGTGGCGCCGTTCATGTTGTTGGTGGGGTTTTATACCCGTGCGGCAGCCGGCATTGTGGTGGTGAATATGGCGATGGCTATTATGCTTGCCCATGCAGGGCAAGTGTTTAGCTTTGCAGGGGGATACTGGCAAATTGAGTTACAGGCGCTGATCTTGTTTGCCGCCGCGAGCTTGTGTTTTACAGGCCCGGGCAGCTATGTGTGGCGCCATTAAGGCTTCACGGTAACTTGTACTGCTTGGCTTACACGCACCGCTTTTTCCTTTGCTTGCTCAATGCTTGCGCCGCGGGCCAAGGCTACGCCCATGCGCCGTTCGCCCTGAATCTCAGGTTTGCCAAATAAGCGTAAATCGGTGTCGGGTTCGGCAAGGGCTGCGCCTAAGCCGGCGTAACGGATATTAGTGCCTTCGCCTGCCACCAGAATAACAGCCGATGATGAAGGGCCGCGCTGCTCAATAAAAGGAATAGGTAAGCCCAAAATAGCACGAGCATGCAATTCAAATTCAGATAGGTTTTGTGAAATGAGGGTTACCATGCCTGTGTCGTGGGGGCGAGGGGACACTTCGTTGAAATACACCTCATCATCCTTTACGAAGAATTCCACCCCAAACACGCCGCGGCCACCGAGGGCGTTGGTGATTTTTTCAGCCATCTCCTGTGCTTTTTCTAGCGCTGCTGTACCCATGGGTTGAGGTTGCCATGATTCACGGTAATCACCTTTTTCTTGGCGGTGGCCAATAGGGGCACAAAAAGAAGTGCCACCTTCGTGGCGCACGGTTAGCAAGGTGATTTCGTAATCAAACTCCACCAAGCCCTCAACAATAACTTCACCCTCGCCGCTGCGCCCACCGGTTTGTGCATATTGCCACGCGGCTTCTATCTCTGCGGCGTTGCGAATAATGCTTTGCCCTTTGCCAGAGGACGACATAATAGGTTTTACCACACAAGGCAGGCCCACTTCTTCAACGGCGGCTAAGTATTCTGTATGGTTGGCCGCGAAATGAAAAGGCGACGTGTGCAGCCCAAGCTCCGTGGCCGCTAAGTGGCGAATGCCTTTGCGGTTCATGGTGGTGCGGGTGGCAAAAGCAGTGGGAATAACGTTGAAACCATCTTCTTCCAGTTTTACGAGCACATCGGTGGCTATGGCTTCGATTTCGGGCACGATGTAATGGGGCTGTTCTTGGCGCACTAAGGCTTCGAGGGCAGGGCCATCGAGCATGGAAATAATATAGTGGCGATGGGCCACTTGCATGGCGGGCGCGTTCGCATAGCGGTCCACAGCGATCACTTCGCAACCAAGGCGTTGCAGGGCAATAGTTACTTCTTTGCCGAGTTCGCCGCTGCCAAGCAGCATTACTTTGATGGCGCTAGCAGCCATGGGTGTGCCGAGAATAGTCATGGGTTCACCTTGAGGTAATGAAAACAGAGTTGCCGTTGTTTTGGCTAGGCGCCTATCATACCTGCCTGTGGCGCAAGCGCCACTGTGCCTAATGGCTTTAACATAGAAGGAAAAGGGCAGTGCAACAAGTGGAAGTGCATGAGAAATGGATGGGGCAGGCACTGGCCTTAGCGGCCGAAGGCGCCGCATTAGGCGAGGTGCCCGTGGGGGCGTTGGTGGTGCTTGATGGCGAGTGTATCGGCCGCGGGTTTAATGCCCCCATTAGCGGGCATGATCCAACTGCCCATGCAGAAATAATAGCCCTACGTGATGCAGCTCACAGGATGCAAAACTATCGCCTGGTGGGGGCCACGCTATACGTTACCATCGAGCCATGCACTATGTGTTTTGGTGCCATTATGCATAGCCGTATTGCACAGGTGGTTTATGGTGCCCCCGAACCCCGGGCGGGTGTGTGCGAAAGCCAGTTGCAACTGCCAACACAGCAGTTTTATAACCATCGCGTGTTGGTGCAAGGCGGCGTGCGTGCCGAGGAATCGGCGCAATTGTTACGGCATTTTTTTGCGGCCCGCCGGCGTAAATAATTAACGCCTGGTGTTGCAAGTGCTTAGCGTAGCTTGTAAGGCAGAGTTTTTTGGCGTTAACTTAGGCCCTAGCTGCTAAGGCAATAGGCAAACAAGAATTTTTTGCGGCACAGCTGCGTAAAGCGAACAAATCCCGTATCATATCCCCTCTTAGAATTATCCTTTTTACTACTGAAAAAAGGCGAGTCATGCTGATACTCCCCGGTTCTTCCGCGCTGCCTGCATTCAGGCAACAACAATTGCTCGAATTTTTGCCCCAAGTGCAAGCCATTACGGCCCACTACCTTTATTTTGTGCAAACCTCTGCTGCGTTAAGCGATGACAGCAAAGGGCATTTAGTGGATCTGCTCTGCCAGCAAGGCAGTGCAGAGGTGGATAGCGAAGATAATGATTTGATTTTAGTGCCGCGCAAAGGCACGCAAACGCCGTGGTCCTCTCAAGTTACCGAGGTATGCCATAGTGCGGGCTTTGCTGAGGTAAGCCGAGTAGAGCGTGGTATTGCTTATCAAATTACGCTATCTGAAGGTGGCGATATGGCACCCGTGGTGCAAGCACTGCGTGATCCGCTAACACAAGATATTTTAAGCTCCAGTGCCGATGCCATTGAATTCTTTTCCTTTGCTGAAGCTGGCCCCTTGGCTCGTGTGGCAGTAATAGAAGAAGGCCGTGGCGCGCTTGAGGAAGCCAACAGCAGCTTAGGTTTGGCGCTTGCTGCAGATGAAATTGATTACCTGCATGAGCGTTTCACTGAGCTAGGCCGCAATCCCACCGATGCCGAGCTGATGATGTTTGCTCAAGCCAACTCTGAGCACTGCCGCCACAAAATCTTTAATGCGAGCTGGACCATCGACGGCGAAATGGCAGGCAAAAGCCTGTTTGGCATGATTCGCAACACACATCAAACCCACCCTGGCAAGGTGCTTTCGGCGTATAAAGATAATGCCGCTGTAACCGAAGGTTATAGTGCACCACGTTTTTTCCCCAATGCGCAAACGGGTGTGTATCAACAGCATGAAGAACCCGTGCACTTGGTAATGAAAGTGGAAACGCACAACCACCCTACGGCCATTGCTCCTGTACCAGGGGCTGCCACGGGAGCTGGCGGTGAAATTCGTGATGAAGGCGCCACTGGCCGCGGGGCCAAGCCCAAAGCGGGCCTAACAGGCTTTTCCGTTTCTAACTTACACATTCCAGGCTTCGAACAGCCTTGGGAGCAGCAGCATGGCCGCCCACAGGGTATTGTTTCCGCCTACGATATTATGCGCACCGGCCCTGAAGGGGGCGCTGCTTTTAATAACACGTTTGGCCGCCCCAATTTATGTGGTTACTTCCGCACCCTAGAATTGGTCGCTCCTGGTATTAACGGTGATGAAGTGCGTGGCTACCAGAAACCCATCATGATCGCCGGTGGCATGGGCAACATTCGTGAGCAACACGTGCAAAAGGGTGATATCCCCGCAGGAGCACACATTATTGTGCTTGGCGGGCCAGCTATGCTTATTGGTTTAGGTGGTGGTGCCGCTTCTTCAGTTACCACTACAGAAGAAGCAGCTGAACTTGATTATGCCTCGGTGCAGCGCGCCAACCCAGAAGTGGAGCGCCGTTGCCAAGAAGTGATTGACCGCTGTTGGGAGCTAGGTGAGCAAAACCCCATTGCTTCCATTCACGACGTGGGCGCTGGTGGTTTGTCTAACGCCTTGCCTGAATTAGTACACGATGCCGGCCGTGGTGCTAAGTTGAAACTGCGTAATATTCCAAGCGTGGATCCATCGCTAAGCCCTGTGGAAATTTGGTGTAACGAAGCGCAGGAACGTTATGTGTTGGCGGTGGAAGAGCAAGACCTTACCCGTTTCGAAGCGCTTTGTGCACGTGAAAAAGCCCCTTATGCGGTGCTTGGCCGGGCCACAGAGGAAGAGCACTTAGAAGTGGCTGATAGCCTACTGAACGATGCTACGGTGGATTTACCCCTTGATGTGGTGTTTGGTAGTACTCCGAAAATGGAGCGTGAGTTTGAGCGTGCTGATTTTGTGCGCAAGCCCTTTTTGCTAGAAGGCATAGCCTTGAGCGAAGCCATTGAACGCGTGCTGCACTTGCCCAGTGTGGCGAGTAAAAATTTCCTCATCACCTTGGGCGATCGCAGTGCCACAGGCTTAGTAAGCCGTGACCAAATGGTGGGCCCATGGCAAGTGCCCGTGGCCGACTGCGCCGTAACCTTAAGCAGTTATGCGGGCTACACCGGCGAAGCCATGAGCATGGGAGAACGCACCCCAGTGGCGCTAGTGGATGCACCTGCTTCGGGCCGCATGGCGGTGGCTGAATCATTAACAAACCTAGCTGGCACCAATATTGGTGATATAGGCCGCATTAGTTTATCTGCGAACTGGATGGCGGCCGCAGGCCACCCTGGCGAAGATCAGCACTTATACGACACGGTAAAAGCAGTGGGCATGGAGCTGTGCCCCGCATTGGGCATTAATATTCCCGTGGGTAAAGATTCCTTATCTATGCGCACCAGTTGGCAAGAGAAAGGCATCGACAAAAGTGTTACCTCGCCTGTTTCGTTGGTTATTACGGCCTTTAGCCCTGTGCAAGATGTGCGCAAAACAGTTACGCCACAATTGCAAAACAATTTGCATAGCACCTTGTTGGTGGTGGATTTAGGCATGGGGCAACAGCGTTTAGGTGGTTCAGCCCTAGCACAGGTGTATGGCCAGGTGGGTGCTGTGGCACCGGATATTGATGATCCAGCATTACTTGGCGGTTTCTTTAGCGCTACGCAACAGTTGGTGCACGATGAGCTACTCTTGGCCTATCACGACCGCTCTGATGGCGGTATGTTCGCAGCCTTAGCCGAAATGGCTTTTGCTGGCCGCACAGGTATAGATGTGCAGCTAGATTGTGTGGCAGGCGATAACCAAGAGGCGCTTGCTGCGTTGTTCAGCGAAGAAGCGGGCGCGGTTATTCAAGTGGCAAATGAGCACCTAGAGCAGGTGCTAGCAACTTATGCAGAGGCGGGCTTAGGCGCCGGTGTGCATAAGGTGGGCACGTTAAATGATGATGACACTGTGCGTATTAGCCTAGGTGGTGCTGTGCTGTTTGAGGCGGGCCGCTTGCCTTTGCACCAGCAGTGGAGCGCCACTAGCATGCACATGCAGCAACAGCGTGATAACCCAGTTTGCGCACAAGAGGAATGGGATAATTTAGCCCAGGCCCATGCTAGCTTAGTGGGTGTTGATGTTACTTTCCCGCTAGATGAAAACCCAACAGCCGGCCTCATAGGCACCCCTGCCGTGGCTATTTTGCGTGAGCAAGGTAGTACTGGGCACACTGAGCTTGCAGCAGCTTTCCACGCAGCAGGGTTTGCCCCGTACGATGTGCACATGTCGGATTTAGAAGCCGGACGTATTAGCCTGGATAGCTTCCGCGGGTTGGCATTGCCTGGCGGTAGCAGCTTTAGCGATGCGTTGGGTGCAGGTGTTGCTTGGGCGCAAAAAGTACTTAGGAGTGCCACTCTGCGGGCGGCGCTAGCAGAGTTCTTTGCCCGTGAAGACACCTTTACCCTAGGTGTGGGCAATGGCGCCCAAGTGCTGAGCCACTTACGCAGCATTATCCCTGGTAGCGAACATTGGCCGCAGCTAGTACGTAACCGCAGCGACCAATTCGAAGCGCGCACCTCTTTGGTGGAGATAACCCCGTCGCCCTCTATATTCTTGCATGATATGGCAGGCAGCCGTTTGCCGGTGCCTTTAGGCCATGCAGAAGGGCAGGCAGTGTTTGCTAACGCGAGCATCGCTGATGCTTGCGACGTGGCGTTGCGTTTTGTGGCAAGCGACGGCGCTGTGGCTACTGCCTATCCCGCAAACCCCAACGGCTCGGTGGGTGGTATTACTGGCTTTACGAGCACTGATGGCCGCGTAACGGCGCTAATGCCGCACCCAGAGCGTGCGTTCAGGGTGGTGCAGAACAGCTGGTATCCCGATGCGTGGCGCCAACACGAGGCGGGCCCTTGGTTGCGCATGTTCCGCAACGCAAGGCGCTGGTTAGAAGATAACTAGTACATCACGGGGCTTCGGCCCCGTTTTTGTTAAGAGGAAACAGCAATGCTATACAAAATTGCTATTCATGTGCCGCAAAGCCATGTGGAAGCGGTAAAAGAAGCCGCCTTTGCTGCGGGTGCTGGGCGGCAGGGCGGCTATGAACACTGTGCTTTTCAATGGTTAGGTGAGGGGCAGTTTCGCCCATTGGCAGGCAGCCAACCGTATTCAGGCCGTCATCATGAGCTATCACGGGTGCAAGAGTGTCGCGTGGAAATGATTTGTGTAGCGCAGCACATTCAAGAGGCTGTGGCTGCGATTCGGGCGGCGCACCCCTACGAGGAAGCCGCCATCGATGTGTGGCGGCTTGAAAGCTTTTAGTTAGCGCATGGGCGAGAGATCGCGTATGCGTGTGGGAAAATAATTGCGTTGCCGATCTTTTAAGAAAAACTGCAGGGTGCGTTTAACGCTCGGGAAAGAAATTTCATCCCAAGGGATATCCTTAGGCAAAAATAAATCCACCTCTAAGGATTCATCGCCAGCGGCAAAGTTTTCATTTACCATTTCGGCTAAGAAAAACAGATGAATTTGGTAAATATGTGCAATGTTGAATACGGTGTACAAATCCGCCAGGTTAACGGTGGCGCAAGCTTCTTCCCAAGTTTCGCGCATGGCACCTTCTTGCAGTGTTTCGCCATTTTCCATAAAGCCTGCGGGCAGTGTCCAAGTGCCGTAGCGCGGAGCAATAGCACGCCGGCATAATAAAATTTTACCCTCCCATATGGGCAGGGTGCCAACGATGTTGCGCGGGTTTTGGTAGTGAATAGTGCCGCATTGTTGGCACCAATAGCGTGGCGAGGTATCGCCTGTGGGAATACTAAAGGCGAGGGTGCCACTGCCACATTGGCTGCAAAAATTCATGTTTTTGTGTGCCTTGTGTTAATTAACTGATGGAAAAAACCGTTAACAATAGTGTCTGGGCTATGCCCTGTTTAAATAAATGCTATAGAGTTATCGTTCGCGCCCAGTTTTTGCTAAGGGCGGCAAACTGTAGCTCAAGCTTCAGACCATAACAGAAAAAAATAATTATGAGTATGGAGCTGCAGATGTGGAGTGAATACCTTGAAAGATCAGCTCAAAGAACGTTTACGCACTTATCGAATGCGTGAGCTGCCGTCTGGTATCGTGTTGCCAGAGGCAGCAGTTTTGATGCCGTTTACTGATGAAACCAACCCCGATCTAATCTTAACCGTGCGCTCGTCTTCGATGCCTACGCATGCGGGTGAGGTTGCTTTCCCTGGTGGGAAACGCGACGACACAGATAACGATTTGCTCACCACAGCTTTGCGTGAAACACGTGAAGAGGTGGGTTTGGCGGAACGCTCAGTGGAAGTGCTTGGGCAATTATCACCAATGCCTTCCTTGCATGGCATGAAAGTTACCCCCTTCGTGGGCATGGTGAACCCCAATGCAGTGCTGCGTGCAGATGAGCGCGAAATAGCCGATATTTTTAAAGTGCCGCTAACTTACTTTTTAGATACTAAACCAGAGCTTTCAGCAGAAGTTGAAATGTATGGGCGCCGTTATTATATGCCTAGCTATTTTTATAACGGCAACCGTATTTGGGGGCTCACGGCTTTTATGTTGCTCGATTTTCTTAACCATGCTTTTGATGCTGGTATCCAATTTGAAATTGAATCCGAAGCCATTGCGGCCGATAACAACAAGGAAGACATATCATGATTTATGCGATTGGCGAACGCCGTGTTGAAACGGCAGGCAAGTTTTGGGTGGCCGACAGCGCCGATGTTATTGGCTCCGTGGTATTAGGTGAGAACGTTACGGTGTGGTTTAACGCTGTGGTGCGCGCCGATACAGACACCATCACCATTGGTGATAACAGCAATGTTCAGGACGGTGCTGTGCTGCACGTGGATCCAGGCCAACCTTTGCTGATGGGTGAAGGTGTAACCGTGGGGCATAATGCCATGTTGCATGGTTGCACCATCGGCGATAACAGCCTAATAGGCATTAATGCGGTGGTGCTAAACCGCGCGGTGGTGGGTAAAAACTGCATTATTGGTGCTAACGCTTTGGTGCCTGAAGGCATGGTAATTCCAGATAATTCACTTGTGCTTGGCTCGCCAGGCAAGGTGGTGCGCGAGCTGACCGAAGCGCAGCAGCAAATGGCGCAAATGGGTGCTATGCACTATGCCGCCCATGGTGAATTTTACCGCAATGAATTAGTGGTGGATGACCGTTTTGAAGGCTGAAGTGGTGCTGTCGCCCTGCATGAGTATTTGTGCGCTTGACGAACAAAATGTTTGCATCGGTTGTGGGCGCACGGGGATGGAGGTGAGTTATTGGGGGCGGTTCAATAACGAGCAAAAACGGCAGGTGCTAGCGCACGCTAGCCTACGCCGCAATGGTAAAGCTATAGCTTGTGTATGGCAGGCGCTGCAAATGGCGGCAAAGCAGGGAAATTAGCCATGGCAGAAGCATCTATGGATAGTGTTCAAGAAGCTGCCCAAGGCAGGCGCCGTAAGGTTGGTTTGGCCTTGGGCAGTGGCTCTGCCCGTGGCTGGGCACATATTGGGGTGTTGCAAGAACTGCGCAGCATGGGCATTCAGCCTGATGTGGTGGTGGGCACTTCTATTGGTGCCTTAGTGGGTGCTGTGTATGTGAGTGGCCAATTAGATGAATTTGCGCAGTGGGTAGCAGGCCTTGGTTTTCGTGATGTGCTCGGGTTTCTCGATATAGGTTTTACTGGTGGCATGGTAAAAGGCGAGAAGTTATTTAGCTTTTTTTCTGAGCATCAAAACAACCCACATATTGAAGATCTCGAGGTGGCTTTTGCCACCGTGGCAACTGATATGGTGCTTGGCCGTGAAGTATGGATTCGTGAAGGCGAAGTGCTTACTGCAGCAAGGGCCTCTAGTGCATTGCCCGGCTTGTTTCCTCCGGTGCATCACGATGGCCGCTGGTTGTTAGACGGTGGTTTGGTTAATCCTGTGCCGGTGTCGGCTTGCCGCGCTTTGGGTGCCGACGTGGTGATCGCGGTTAACCTTAACGGGCAGTTGGTGGGGCGCCACTTTAACCCTGCAGATACAGAGGGTATCCCCACCCATACAGAAGAAGGTGAAAGCGTTTGGGCAAAGATGAAAGAATATTTTGGCATTGATGCCGAAGGGCAGCACGAAGCAAGGCCGGGTTTGTTTGATGTGATGGGTGCGAGTATTAATATTATGCAAGATAGGATCACGCGTAGCCGCATGGCAGGGGATCCAGCTGATATTAACTTGATCCCCATGTTATCTGATTACGCCATTATGGATTTTCATCGCGCAGAAGAAGCGATTGCTGAAGGCCGCCGCTTAGTGCGCAACGCGGAAGAGAGCATCCGTTGGTTTATTGATTGCAGCTAGTGTTTTTTCTTTTTGCCGCTTTTGCGTTTTTTGGGGATATCTAATTGTTTTATTTTTGCCGTGCGTACACGGTTATCTTTCACCTGCATTACTTCAATTACATAGCGGCCCACACGTAACGACACGCTGTGTTCAGGAATGCTTTGTAGCTCTTCTAAAATAAGCCCGTTTAGGGTTTTGGGGCCATCTACAGGCAGTTGCCAGCGCAAGGTGCGGTTAATGTCGCGCAATGGGGTGCTGCCATCGATCACATGGCTGCCGTCGGTTTGTGGTTTAATTTCCACGTAGTGGTTGTCAATATCTGTGGTGAATTCACCGACAATTTCTTCAAGGATATCTTCAAGGGTGGTAAGCCCAAGCACGTCACCGTATTCATCTACCACTATGCCTAAGCGGCGTTTTTGTGTTTGGAAATTAATTAGCTGTTGGTGCAGTGTGGTGCCTTCCGGAATGAAATAGGGTTCGTCGCTAAGCTGCATGATGTCGGCACGGCCAAAGTCTTCACGCAGTAAAAAACGGCTAACATTGCGCATGTGCAGAATGCCCACAATATGGTTCAGGTCGTCACGATAAATGGGTAGGCGGGTGTGCTGCGAGTTGCTCAGTAAGCGTAAGGTTTCGAGCATGTCGTCGGCAAGGTCAACGCCGTCTACTTCGCTGCGTGGAATCATGATGTCTTCCACTTTTACTTTTTCCAAATCAAGAATGTTTAGCAGCATGCGTTGGTGCTTAGCAGGGATCAGGCCACCAGCCTCGTTAACCACAGTGCGTAGTTCTTCAGGGCTTAAATCATCGCTGCTTGCGTCGCTTGGTTTTAAGCGCAGTAAGCGCAAAAAAAGGTTACTAATGCCGGTAATGGCCCAAATTGCTGGCGCAAACAGCCACATGAGTGGGCGTAAGACGATACTGGCAGCAAAAGAAACCGTTTCAGGTTTATGCGCCGCATAGGTTTTGGGTGTAACCTCTGAAAAAATAAGCAGTACAAGGGTAAATACTAAAGGAGCAATTGTGGCCCCTGTGCTACCAAACCACGACATAGCCAATAGGGCAGCGATGGTGGCGGCGTAGTTGTTCACAAGGTTGTTGCTTAACAAAATGGCACCAAGCAGGTGGTCTACCCGCGCCAAGAGTTTTTCTACCCGTTGGGCACCCTTATGCCCCGAACGCGCTAGATGGCGCAAACGGTAGCGGTTTGCTGCTAGCAGGCCGGTTTCACTGGCAGAGAAAAAGGCCGAGCACAGCAGCAGTACGAAGAGAATAAACAGCAATAAATGTTCAGGGAAATTGGACAAGTGGGCTCATTACCAAGTTGTTAACAGGGTGCATTGTCTGCAGGAATGCCCATGTGTGTCAAGATAGAAAAGGCGCATTGCCTTACACTGCTACAACGTACTGCAGTACAAACTGAGAGCCAAAGAAAGCCACCACTAATACGGTAAAACCAAGCAGGGTTAAGCGGATAGCACGTAGGGCACGCCAACCAAAAAGATGGCGCCCAGATAGGAGGATGGCCAATAGTGCCCAAGCGGCGATGGTGAGAAGAGTTTTGTGTGCCACATGCTGGGCAAAAAGGTCGTCAAGGTAAAGAAACCCTGTGGCGATGGTGGCGGTGAGAAGTAAAAAAGTAGCCCACAGCAATTCGAATAGCATGGTTTCCATCGTTTCCATGGGAGGGAAAGAAGATAGTGGGCCACCAAAGCGGCCACGCTTAAGCTGTTTGTGCTGAAACAATAATAATAACGCTTGGGCAGCGGCAGTGGTAAACAGTGCCACAGCAAGTACCGACAGCAGTACATGGATACCCATGCTGTAAGGCATTAACAGGCTAGGCTGTACGGTGGGCAGCCAGAGCAAAGGGAAAATAAACACAATGCTTAATGGGAACACTAAAGCGCTTACCCACTCAAGGCGGCGGTATAGGCTTGCTAGCGTTACAATGGCTGCGCCAGTGCCAGCAATGATTGAAGCCATGGGGAAAAAACCCAGGTAAATACCGTCGGCAAACACTAGTTTTTCATACAAATAGGCACCGTGGGCACACACTGCAAGCACGCTAGTAAGGACAAAAAGCGCGCGGCGTGTGGGGTGCTGGCAGCGTAGCTGTTGCCATACAATGCTTGTACTAACCAGATAGAGTACAGCTGCAACAATACCTAGATAGGATGTCATGGTCATAAAAAAGTCTCGTGTTTGGGGCCGTTAGTGTGGCATAGCCGCCATAGGTTTTGAAGCAAGAGTGCGTTAAGCATGTGTTATAATAGCGCACTTTTGTGGTAGGCTGCCTGCCATTTCCAGATGCCAAATTATATCGCCTTGCGGCTGTTAGCTGAGCCAAGGCTGCTATTCGGAGAGCCTGATGTTTGAAAGTTTAAGTGATCGTTTAGGCCAGTCGCTAAAAAATTTAGCCGGCCAAGGCCAACTCAACGAAGATAATATTCGTGAAACCTTACGTGAAGTGCGTAAAGCCCTGCTTGAGGCCGATGTGGCACTGCCAGTGGTGCGTGATTTCACCGAACAGGTAAAAGAGCTTGCCATGGGCCAAGAGGTGTTGAAAAGCCTCGACCCAGGCCAGGCTTTCGTTAAAATCGTGAACGACCAACTCATCCGTGTGATGGGTGAAGAGAACGAAGGTTTAAACCTTGCCACACGTCCACCAGCAGTGATCCTAATGGCTGGTTTGCAAGGGGCTGGTAAAACCACCTCGGTAGCTAAGCTGTCGCGTTTTTTACAAGAACGTGAAAAGAAAAAGGTAATGGTGGTATCGGCAGACGTTTATCGCCCAGCCGCTATTGACCAATTAGAAACCCTCGCCAAAGAGGTGAAAGCAGAGTTTTACCCTTCGGCCACTACGCAAAAGCCAGTAGCGATTGCGCAGGAGGCTTTGGCAGAAGCACGCCGTCGCCACATGGATGTGCTTATTGTGGATACCGCAGGCCGCCTCACTATTGATGAAGAAATGATGGGTGAGATCCAGCAGTTGCATGCGGCAATAGAGCCTGTTGAAACCCTGTTTGTGGTGGATGCCATGACGGGGCAGGATGCGGCCAACACCGCCAAAGCCTTTAACGATGCGCTGCCGCTTACAGGTGTGATCCTCACCAAGGCAGATGGTGACTCGCGTGGTGGAGCGGCGCTTTCAGTGCGCACCATTACCGGTAAACCAATTAAGTTTTTGGGGATGGGTGAGAAAACCGATGCCCTAGAGCTCTTTCACCCTGAGCGTTTGGCTTCTCGTATTTTGGGTATGGGTGATGTGCTGTCACTCATCGAAGAAGCAGAGCGCAATCTTGATAAGGGCAAAGCAGAGCGCATTGCGAAGAAAATAAAACGCGGCCGCGCTATGGATTTTGAAGATCTAAAGGATCAATTCCAACAAATGCGCAACATGGGTGGTATGTCTTCCCTGCTCGATAAGCTGCCTGGCATGGGCGGCATCGCAAAAATGACAGAAGACCCAGCCGCCATGAAGCAATTTGTGCACATGGAGGCGCTGATTGATTCCATGACTGTGGAAGAACGCCGCAATCCAGATATTATTCGTGGTTCACGCAAACGCCGCATTGCCGCAGGTGCCGGCCTACAGATGCAAGATCTTAACCGCCTCATTAAGCAGCAAAAAATGATGGGTAAGATGATGCGTAAGATGCGCGGCAAGAAAGGCATGCGCAATATGATGCGCAACCTAGAAAACATGGGTGGCCCAGGTGGCATGGGCGGCCCCGGTGGCGGTATGCCACCAGGCGGTTTTCCTGGCTTTTAAGTGCTTTGCTGGTAAAAGCAAAATAGGGCTTTCAAAATCGAGCAATTATGGGTACAATTCGCGGTCTTTCGGGATCCGCTTGCTTGGATCTCAATGCGGCGTGCGTTATAGCAGCGCCGTAGTGAGCCGAATTTAATTAAGTAGAGTGATATTTATGGTAACCATTCGTTTATCCCGCGCTGGTTCTAAAAAGCGTCCTTTTTACCACCTTGTTGTGGCTGATAGCCGCAAAGCACGTGATGGCCGCTTTATCGAGCGTGTAGGTTTCTTTAACCCCGTTGCACGCGGCGGTGAAGTTCGTTTGAACGTCGAACAAGAGCGCGTTGAGCACTGGGTTAGCCAAGGTGCTATCGCATCTGAGCGCGTTAAATCGTTGCTCAAGGAGCACAGCAAACAGTCAGCATGAAGTTGTTAGCTGCTGAAGATGCACTTGTTGTGGGCCGCATTAGCGGTGCACATGGCATTAAAGGGTGGGTGAAAGTGCTTTCTTTTACCGATCCTAAAGAAAATATTTTTACCTACCAACCTTGGTTTTTAAGTAGTGCCCAAGGTTGGCAGCCTGTTGAGCTCACTGGCTCACGCCCGCAAGGGAAAGGCATTGTGGCCCAAATAAACGGTTGCACTGACCGTACGTTTGCGGAAGCAGAGTTTGTTGGCCGAGAAATTGCTATCCCGAAAGAGGCGCTTCCTCCTGCGGGGGAAGGTGAATATTACTGGCGAGATCTCATTGGCTTACGAGTGCGGTTAGTAACAGGCGAAGATATTGGTGTGGTGAAAAACCTGATAGCTACCGGTGCCAACGATGTATTGGTGGTAAGAGGTGATCAGCACAGCATTGATCGCAGGGAAAGGCTGCTGCCTTGGGCGCTCGGTGAGATTATCACTGTAGTGCAGGTAAACGAGGGTTGGCTAGAGGCAGACTGGGACCCCACTTTTTAAACGTAAAGGTGGAAACCTTATGCAGTTAGCGGTGTTAACGTTGTTCCCAGATATGCTTGCAGCCGTTACCGACTACGGTGTTACTGGCAGGGCAGTGCAGGATGGTACGTTAAACGTTACGGCTATTAACCCGCGCGATTTTACTACGGATAGGCACGGTACTGTGGACGATAGGCCTTTCGGCGGCGGGCCCGGTATGGTGATGAAGATTGAGCCGTTGGCGCAGGCACTTGCTGCCGCGCGGCAGCAGCTTGGTAACGACGCCTTGGTGGTGTATTTAACGCCACAGGGCAAGCCGTTAACGCAAGCCACCGTTGATCGGTTGGCAGTGCAGCAAAACCTAGTGTTAATTGCTGGCCGTTACGAAGGCATTGATGAAAGGTTTGTGGAAGCAGAAGTAAACGAGCAAATATCCATTGGTGATTATGTGCTCAGTGGCGGTGAGCTTCCCGCTATGGTGTTAATCGACGCTGTAGCACGCCGCTTACCTGGTGTTTTGGGGCATGAAGAATCGGCAGAACAAGATTCTTTCTCTGGTGAACTAGAAAATTTACTGGATTGCCCTCATTATACCCGCCCAGTGGAATATGCTGGTCAACATGTTCCTGCAGTATTATTAAGTGGGCACCACGAAGCCATTCGCAAATGGCGCTTAAAACAAGCGTTAGGGCGAACTTGGCTAAGGCGACCAGAGTTATTGCAAGCTCGAAGAACATCGGGCTTGAATAAGGAAGAAGAGGCTTTGCTCGCGGAGTTTATCCACGAGTACAACAGCAACAATTAATGCAGTAAAGAGCAAGTAATTACAGGAGCATGCAGTCATGAGCGGCAAAACACCATTGGTGCAAGAGATTGAACAGGCGCAATTGCGAACCGATTTGTCCGAATTTGCACCTGGCGACACCGTCACTGTGCAAGTGAAAGTTCGCGAAGGTAGCAGAGAAAGGCTGCAGGCCTACCAAGGCGTGGTGATCGCGCTGCGTAACCGTGGTTTAAACTCCGCGTTTACCGTACGCAAAATTTCCCACGGTGTAGGTGTTGAGCGTGTTTTCCAAACACACAGCCCTCTCATCGACAGCATCAAAGTAGATCGCCGCGGTGACGTTCGCCGTGCGAAGCTCTACTTCTTGCGTGAGCGTTCTGGTAGATCTGCACGTATTAAAGAGAAAATCCGTACTGGTGCAGCAGCTAAGTAATAGCAGCACACGTATCGAGATAGTAAAAAGCAGCAGTGTAAACTGCTGCTTTTTTATTCCCGTATGTTTTTATTCCCGTATGTTTTTATTTTTGTGTTAGCTGATATAACAATAGCAAAATAGTGGCGCCAATAGCGGCAGTGATGATGTTGATAATACTTACCGTCTCGATAGGGCCACCAATACCAGTAGCTGAGGCGAGCCAACCACCAACGAGCGCCCCTGCCATGCCAAGCAGTGTGGTAATCAAGCACCCTTGTGGTTTATTACCCGGCATAATGGCCTTGGCGATAAGCCCTGCAAGTAAACCTAGAATGGCCCAGCTGATTAAACCCATAATCTTGTCCTTAGTGATGGTGAGTTATAAGGTGATATCCTTTGCATTCACCTAAGTGAGTGTACAAGAACCCATGACATCTGCGAAACAAAATATTTTGCGCGAAACCGATGCGGCGTTATTAGAGCAGTGGCTCGATAGCCTGTGGCTCGAAAAAGGCCTCAGCGAGCATAGCTTAAGCAATTATCGCCGCGATTTACGCCAGTTTATGCAATGGCTTGTAGGGCAGGCTGGTGACCCTGCGCAAACCACTCGTGCGCATTTGTATGATTATTTAGCCCACCAGCATCAGAAAGGTTTAAGTGCCACCACGGTGGCGCGGCAGTTATCTGCTTTGCGTGGTTTTTACCGTTGGATGGTTGATCAGCAGCACATGGCTGAAAACCCAGCGGCGTTAATAGAACGCCCGAAGACACCTCAAACTTTGCCCAGTACGCTAACGGAGGCCGAGGTGGAGGCTTTGCTGCAGGCGCCTGATACAGAAGACCCATTAGGCGTGCGTGATAAGGCGATGCTGGAAGTATTGTATGCCTCCGGGCTACGAGTAACTGAGTTGGTGAGTTTAACCACGGCACAGGTGGATTTGCGCCGTGGGGTGGTGCGCATTGTGGGCAAAGGCAATAAAGAGCGTTTGGTGCCTTTGGGCGAAGAGGCTTTGGATTGGTTGCAGCGCTATTTACATGCTGCACGGCCTTTGTTGCCCGGAGCGGCGAATAACGGCGTGGTGTTTCCTGGCCCAAGTGGTAAGCATTTAACGCGGCAAGCCTTTTGGTATCGCGTCAAACAATTAGCGCAGCAGGCTGATATTCAAAAGCCTTTATCACCGCACACTTTGCGCCATGCATTTGCCACTCATTTGTTGAACCATGGTGCTGATCTTAGGGTGGTACAGCTACTGCTTGGCCACTCTAGTGTTAGCACAACGCAAATTTATACCCATGTGGCTAGCGAACGTTTGAAAAAGCTGCATAGTGAGCATCATCCACGTGGCTGAATCATGCTTTAAACGTGAAATCCTACGTCAATTGGGTTACCTTACAGTCTGTCATTTTTTGCGTATGTTTTTGTTACGTAAAGGCAATCAATAAGGCGCTACGGTATTAGCGTGGCCCTTGCACAGCAATTTTCGTGCTGGCCAAGCTCATCAGCTTGCGCCAACAATACGCTCAAATCCATCAACCTATAGCAGGTTCTAGCCATGGCACTGCCGTGCAACTGCTTGTGTAAATAGTGAGGATATCAGATTGAAACCGGTGCGAGTGGGTATAGCAGGTTTGGGTACTGTGGGCAGCGGCACAGTGAATGTTTTACAACGCAATGCTGCTGAAATTGCACGCCGTGTGGGCTGCCCTATTGAAATTACACATATCGGTGCGCGCCGGCCTAACCCCGCTTGCAATGTTGGCGGCATTAAGGTTTCTGAGGATGTTTTCGCGCTTGTTGAAGACCCTAATATTGATATTTTAGTAGAACTGATCGGTGGCACCACAGTGGCGCGAGACCTCGTGCTTGCAGCAATTGCGAAAGGTAAACATATTGTTACCGCGAACAAAGCACTGATCGCTGAATACGGCAATGAGATTTTTCAGGCTGCTGAAGCGCATGGTGTGGATGTGGGCTTTGAGGCATCGGTGGCTGGCGGTGTACCAATCTTAAAAGCTTTAGGTGAAGGGCTGGCGGCGAACAAAATTAACTGGGTGGCAGGTATTATTAATGGCACCGGTAACTTTATTCTAACCGAAATGCGTGATAAGGGCCGTGATTTTGCCGAGGTGTTAGCTGAGGCACAGGCACTGGGTTACGCAGAAGCCGACCCCACCTTCGATGTGGAAGGAATTGATGCGGCCCACAAGCTGACAATTTTGGCCTCCATCGCTTTTGGTATCCCACTGCAATTTAGCAAGGTGTACACCGAAGGTATTACCAAGATTTCAGCTGAGGATATTTCAGCCGCAGAATATTTTGGTTACCGCATTAAGCATTTAGGTATTGCTAAAGACACAGGCGCTGGCATTGAGTTGCGTGTTCACCCCACTTTGATACCTAGTGAAGTGTTGCTAGCCAACGTGAATGGGGTGATGAATGCTGTGCTTGTGGATGGCGATGCGGTGGGCCCCACCCTGTATTATGGTGCTGGTGCCGGTTCAGAACCCACAGCTTCTGCGGTGGTGGCAGATATTATCGAGATGAGCCGTGCGCTTCGCCTCGATCAGGTGGAAAGCGCACCTTATTTAGGTTTTCAATCCTCTGCATTGTCCACCGTGAAGGTGCTGACAATTGATGATGTGGTTTGCCCTTATTACATTCGCCTTCACGTACAAGACAAAACTGGTGTGATGGCGGATATCACCCGCTTGCTGAGCGACCATGGCATCAGCATTGAAGCCATGTACCAGCGTGACACACTAGAAGATGACGATTACGTATCAATTGTGCTGATGACCCACGCAATTAAAGAGAGCGACCTACAGGCTGCCCTCGATAAAATTGCCCAGTTAGATAGTGTGGGTGCGGAAATTATGCGTATTCGCGTGGAAGCCCTTGATGGGGATGCCTAGTGCACAGGATGGGCAGCTAAGCTGCCCATTTATTAATGCTCATTTGTAACGCTAATAAGAAGGGTAGGTGTGCACCTAGCATGCCTTTACCCGTGGTGAGCAATGCGCCCGCCAATTCCCTTTCTGGATCTGCCCAACCATAAATACTTAAAAAGCCTAAATGGCCAAAGGCGCTGTTGGTGCCCGGGCCATACAAGCTGAGCCAGTCTTTGCCTAGCATAAAGCCCGAACTAAATTCTAAAGGTAAATACAAGGAGCGATCGATACGGGTGCCTTTTCCTGTGTGGCGAGTGGCGCGCTGTACGGTTTCTGGCGCTAAAATTTGCCGGCCTTGGTACTTGCCGTTGGCAAGTAGCATGCTAAAAAAACGGCTTGTTTCTTCTGCTGTGGCATATAAGTTGCCTGCGGGCACAACAATGTGTTTGAAATCATCACGGTTGGAAATGTCCACCACGGTTTCAAGTTCAGCGCCCACGGCGTGGTATAAGAAGCGGTTGAAGAGAAAAGATGGTACGCCAGTGGCTACGTTCTCGGCGGCTTCTTGTTCTCGCCCATGCGGCATGCCGTAGTGAAAGTTCACCATGCCCATGGGTTCGCGAAGCACCTCGGTAAGGTAATCGTTTAAGGTTTTACCGGTTACTTGGGTGATGATTTTGCCCAAAATAAAACCCGCTGTTACCGCGTGATAGGCTTGCTCGCGGCCAGGCTTGGAGGGCTCGGCTTCATACAAGCGGCGTAAAATTTCCTCTTGTTGAAAAAGGGTGTCTACAGGCACATCTTTAGGTGGCCGCGCCACACCGGCGCGGTGGGTTAGCAGGTGCTCAATAGTGGTTCGGTGCTTACCGTTTTGCCCGTAGCTTGGCAGATAATGGGCCACGGGTTTATGCACATCCAGTGCGCCCTCTGTCATTAGGTGATGGATCAAAACCGAGGTAACCGCTTTTGAAGCAGAAAACAAGCAAATGGGCGTGTCGAGGGCGAGAGGCTGCTGTTTTTTTGCATCTTTATAGCCAAGCACACGGTGATAAACCGGTTGGCCGCGATGATAGAGATGCACGGCAATGGCTGGGTTCATGCCGGTGGCATATAGGCGTTTTTGCGCCTTCCACACCCGTTGTTTGCCAAGCTCGCTAAGGCCGGCGTGGCTAATTTCTTCACCAATGTTGTAGGGCGCGCGGCGCAGTGTGGGCAGGCTGTAACGTAAGCGTTGTAAGGAGTAGTGCATAGTGTTCCGTGGTTGTAATTGTTAGGCCGTTAGTGTCTGTGTTCTGCACAATGTAGCCAAGGCAGCACTGCTGCGCTTGGCCGGCCAAGCAGCCAAACACTAGGTGTTGGTTGTTTGGCTGCCAATAATGCCGCTAGCCACCAAGGCTGCATATTCCTCGGCATCGTTTTTAAGTAGCGGCAATAACACTTCTTCGTTGTGGGCATGCAGCTCGGGCCCTGGCCATTGGGTGCGCCCAGGGGTGCTTGCTAACTTAGGTATCAAGGCCGGAATTTGCAGTGGGGCGCCATTAATTTCTACGGTTTCAAATAGCTGGCGTTCATGGAAATGCGCATCAGCAAACATATCTGCCACCGAATAAATGGGGCCTGCGGGTACTTCAGCCTCGGCAAGGGTGTGCAAGATATATTCTCGGGTGTGTTGCGCACACCAGCCTTTAAGCGCTGCATCAATGGTAGCTTCGTGTTTTACTCGCCCAGGGTTTGCGGCCATTTCGGGGTGGTTGGCCAACTCAGGGTGGCCTGCAGCTAGCATTAAGCGGCGGTAGATAGAGTCGCCATTGCCACCGATCACCACATAGTGGCCATCACTGGTGGCATAAGTATTAGTGGGCACAATGCCGGTGACGGTGGTGCCGGAAGGCTCACGCACAATGTTGGCACCGGAAAATTCAGGAATGACGCCTTCGAGTAAATTAAAAATAGCTTCAAACAGTGCTACATCTACCACTTGGCCGGTGCCGCCTTTTTGCACTTGTAGCAACGCTAAAACAATGCCAAAAGCTGTGTGCAAACCCGCTAGGGTGTCGCCAAGGGAAAGGTTGGTGCGTACAGGGGGTTCGCCAGGGTGGCCGTTTACATCACGTAGGCCACCAATACCTTCGGTAACTGAAGCATAACCAGGCTTGTGCGCATAAGGGCCCGTTTGGCCGTATCCAGAAATACGCGCATACACCAAGTTAGGGTGATGTTGTTTAAACACCTCAGGGCCAAGCCCCCATTTTTCCATAGTGCCTGGGCGAAAGTTTTCAATCAGTACTTGGCTGCTATCAATAAGTTGTTTGGCTAGTGCACGGCCTTTTTCTTCGCGCAAGTTTAAGGTAATGCATTTTTTATTGCGCCCAAGGCTGCGCCACCAATAGGAAGTGCCATCTTTGTCTAGAGCACGCCATTGGCGAATAGGGTCGCCTTTTGGGGGTTCGATTTTAATCACTTCAGCGCCGAAATACGCTAGCAAGGTGCCGGTAAAAGGGCCTGCTAATAGCTGCCCCATTTCTATAACGCGAATGCCTGTTAAGGGAAGTTGGCTGCTCATTTGTATTCCTTAAGGTTTGCCATGGAGAATGCTTTTGGCGCATGCTAGCGAGAGGATGCGGGCGGCTATCATAGCATTCGCTGCGCGCTGTAGTCGTGGTTAGAAAAGGAAGAATACCGTGGCACAAAAGGAAACACAGCAGCCATTTATTGCGTTAGCAGATTATAAAACCCCATCGCTGCCGGTGGTGGAAGGCTTGCAGGCAACTTGGTTGGGCTGGAAAGAGTTGTGGCGCCGTGACGAACAAGAACCATTAATTAAAGATGACAGGTTGCGTGGGGTAGCCACGGAGCGCTTGGATCAAGTGGCTGCGCCCCCTGCTTGTGGCCCCGTGATAGACGAACTGGCTTTGTCGTTTAACACCTGGCTTGAGGATCATGAAACAAGCGAGCGCCTACAAACCGTTGTGCTGCCACCTTGTGAGAAAAGCGGTGTGGTGCGCGCATGGGCCAAAGAACAGGGTTGTGAAGTACTTGAGCCGCCGCGTGCTGCTTTGTTGGCTGCTAGAAGCTGTTACCCACAGCGAGCGGCGAATGCTCATTAGCTGCAATTCATGGGCGTGGCTGTTTTTGATTAAAGCCATGCGTATTGATGCTGTGTTACCCGCACCTAAAACCTTCAAAGCCTTTAACGCACATAGGTTGAAACACTGGTTTAGCCAAATTGCGCAAACTAGTGGCGAAGGCATTGCTTTTATTGATACCGAATCGGGCGATGAGGTGCTAGCGGGGGAAGAAGGCGCTCATGACCGTTTAACAAGCCTTGCGGCAAAAAGCCTTGGTATTCCTTGGGTGGCATGGCATATGTGGCGGCACATTTTGCGCGAAGAGCTCGAAGTGAAAGAAGATGAAAAGCTGGCTAAAAAAATAGCGGCAAAACAGGCTGAAGAAGAGCACTCTAAAACAAGGCTAACCCTGTGGGTGGCGGCCTTAAATGAGTATTCGCTTCCCAGTAATGCGGGCGATGATTCGTTACTCATTTTGCATGCCCTGTTGCTACATGATGGGCTAACGCAGGAGCACTTGGCGCTAACTTTGCCCTTTACAGGGGCTTATAACACGGCCAATGGGTTATTGATGTCGGGGTTGGTGTATGTGAATGAACAGCAGGAATTGCATTGCACCCCAGAAGCATACCCCGCTGTTTGCCAGGGCCTAAAGAAAGCAGGTTTCCCCGAGCCGAGCATTTGAAGGAGCGCATATGAACGAAGACATTCAACCGGAACAATTATTGCGCGATGTGCAAGATATTAACGTTTTGCATATTGCCATGATTTTGTTAGGTGCCTATTTAGTTATTGCCCTTATTCGCCGCACCTTTCCTTACCTTGCAGAGCGCGGGCCGAGCAAGTTGCGCCTTTATTTGCTCGGCATGATCCCAGTGCTTCGCCTTGCCTTAGTGGTGGGTTGCGTAGTGTGGGTGATACCAATGATCTTTGAAGTAACACTGCGCAATTTTATTGTTATTTTGGCGCCGCAGGTGTAGCCATTGGTTTTGCTTTTAAAGATTATGTGTCGAGCATTGTGGCTGGAGTGGTCGCTATCTTCGAGCGTCCGTACCGCCCTGGTGACTGGGTGAGTATTGGCGCCGACAGGGGAGAAGTTACAGCTATTGGTTTGCGTTCGGTGAAGATTAAAACAGAAGACAACAGCACTGTGGTAGTGCCTCACGGCAAAATCTGGACACATAATGTTAACAACGCCAATGATGGTGAGCGCACGTTAATGTGCGTGGCTAGTTTTTACGTAGGCCCCAATCAAGATGAAAGCCCAGTGCAGGAAATGTTGTATAACGTTGCGCTCACTAGCGCATATTTATCCTATGAGCACCCTGTGTTGGTGGAAGTGAGCTCCTATGATTTGGGCACGCACTACACCTTGCGAGCGTTTCCCTTCGATATGCGCGATCAATTCCATTTTATTAGCGATTTAACCCAGCGTGGCAAGCAGGGTTTGCAGCATTTGGGGATTACGCAGGTAACGCGCTAACCACAGGGCCGCAGGCCCTGTGGGTTGTTGCTACCAAGCAGTTGTTTGCACCTGAATGCCTTGTTCTTGTTTAGCAAAAAAACGTTCCGGTGCTGCATGTAAATTGTGTGGAAACCAAAGGTTAATCGGAATAGTGGCAAAACGCAGCTGTTTCATGCGTTCGTTGCGCTGGTGGGTTTCGGCCAAGATAGTGGTGAGAATTTTACTGTGCTCCAGTGGCTCTTGCGGAATAGCGATGCTGCTATGCAGGGCATCGTGGATGATGCTGTGTAGGGTATCGTCGGGTATACCGGTGTAATCCATGCGTTGCATGTCGCGCAAAAAAGCATTAATTAAAGTGGTTTTATCTTGGGTGTAAGTTTGTATTAAGCGGTTAACAACCGCGTCGTATTTTTTTAGTGCACCTTCGCGGCCCTGTTGTTCGTAAAACACTAAAGCGGTGCCTAGTTCGTTCACTTGCTTAGGCAATTTTGGTGCTGTTTTTAACAGTTCAAAAATGGCTTTAGGCAAATGAGTGGCCTCAAAACCAAGTGTTAGCCCGCCCTTAGTATTGTCTTGGTAGCTCATTTTTAGCGTAGTGCCTTCGAGGTAATGATCGAATAGCCCGCCTTCAGTAATTGGCATGCCGTTGGCAAAAAAGAAACTCCAGCCTTGGTGGGAATCTAATGCCAGCCAATCTCCCGGCATGCGTTGTTGGTTAAACTGTTCTTTTAAGCCCGATGGCTTGCCATCGACGGTGGCGCTTTGCCCTTGGTGGGTATAGAGGTTGGCAAATGCCACACTGGCACCTTGCACATGTTGCACCGCCATGCTCAGCTCAAGTTTAGGCTCTTTTAGCAGGCCAACAAAATGGCGTAACGCACCGATGCTGCTAATGTTAAATGGCACAGGTACCGATGTGCCTTGTTCATAAATATGTACTTGCATGTTTTGTGTTAGCAGGGTGGGAATGCCCAGGTACCACACGCGGGCACGCATCAGTACGGTGCTGCGCACAGGGCCCTCCTGCACACCTAAGGGCAGGGCACGAATGTTGTTTGGTAGCTGTAGGTTAAAACGCATGTGGCGGTTTAATAAACCGGTGCTTAGGTGAACATTAAATTTATGTAGCAGGTTTTTGTTTGCCTGTGGGCCAATTTTTGGCGTGATGGTGCGCAAGTCTAGTAAGTTGTTTGGGTTAAAATTTACTTCAAACACTGCGCTTTTAATGCTGCCCTCATCAAGATCGGTGTACACGTATTTAAAATCGGAAGCAGGTGTTTGCGTGCGAACCACATAGGCATAGCGTTGTTGTTCGTTTGGGGCTGTGAGTGTGAGCTGCGCTACAACAGCGTGGTTTGCAGATGCTGTTAGGCGCTCCGTACTCGCATCGCGAAACATCAGTACGAGCTCATCAAAACCATCAAATATGCCAGGCTTACCCTCGGCTTTTTCTTTGCTGATACCTGCAAGCCAAATAAAGCCATGACGGTCGAATTCATCAATTTGGAAAGGAATGTGTTCTAGTTTTCCATTCCTCACGGCCATTAGCGCAAGCTCGTCGATGGCTAGGTTACGTGCCGCTTTTAATTGTGCCGCTTTCACTACTACCGGGGCTAAATAGCTGTAGTTGTCAGTGTTTAGTGCAGTTACCACCTGGTCTATATGCTCTGGTGTGGCGTGCTGCAGTTGTTCTTGGAAGCGTTGTAGGGTGGCTGGGTCGTTACGGTAAGCATCAATAAAGGTAGCTAAAAACTGGTCGTCGATGGGCGTGGCTGTGGCGGCATTGATGCTCGCCAAAACGAGCCATAAGCCCGTGCAAAAGGTGATCAATATACGCATGGTTTGCTCTCGATAGGGCCACCGTAGTGCCCTTGTTTTTGTTATACTTTATTGTGTCTACGGCTATGGCAAGAATAAGAATGGGAGAAAGCAAGTGCAAGGCAACGAAAACCTGAAGGTTCTGCAAGAGAAGCTACGCCGGCTCTTGCCAAAAGCAAATTTAGTGCCCACCGTGCTGCCACTTGTGCCGAGTATTCAGTTGCACTTGTTAGAGGAAATATGGCCACAAGAACAAATTGATGGGCCAGTGCTGAATGCCATTATGGAGGCGCCACCTTATTGGACATTTTGTTGGGCTTCTGGGCAAGCATTGGCCTATTGGCTGTTGGCTAACCCTAGTGCGGTGGCAGGCAAAACAGTGCTCGATGTGGGCAGTGGCTCTGGCGTGGTGGCTATTGCCGCAGCACAAGCAGGTGCAAAGCGAGTGATTGCTTGTGATATTGATGCTGATGCGCGCCTTGTAGTGAGTGCTAACGCAGCCTTAAACCAAGTACAGGTGGAGCTTGTAGAAGATTTGCAGCTATGCCTTGGTGAAGCCGATGTGCTCACCGCTGCAGATATTTTATATGATGCAGAGAATATGCCATTGCTTGAGGTGTTCCGGCAGGTGAGCACAGTGCTGTTGGCCGATTCGCGTGTGCCTAACCTGAACCCCGAAGGGTACCAACAAATCGATACTATTACGGCCACCACCTGGCCTGATTTGTCCGAACTATCGCACCTTAATACGGTCAGATTATTTCTCAGCGCCAAGTAAGGCGTTCTGCGTGTTTTTGATAATGGCCACAATGGAGGAAAACCCCAGTGCGTTGGTTACGCAATGTCAGTTTATTCTTGCTGTTAAACATAGTTGCTTCGTTAGCCCTGGCTGCTTTACCAGGGCAGATAGACGGGCAACGTTTGCCAAGCCTTGCCCCTATGCTAGAAAACACTGCTCCTGCAGTGGTGAGTGTGGCTACCTATGCCACGGTGCACAGGCACTCCAACCCCTTATTAGAAGACCCTTTCTTTCGTCGGTTTTTCAATTTGCCTGAGGGCCGTGGTGAGCAAGCCCACGAAGCTAGAAATGCGGGCTCTGGCGTAATAGTGGATGCCAAACATGGTTATGTGTTAACCAATGCCCACGTGGTGCGGGGCGCAGAGCGCCTTGAAGTGCAATTGGCTAATGGCAAAACACTTGCAGCAGAGCTAGTGGGCACCGACGAACAGGTGGATTTAGCCGTGTTAAAGGTGCCTAGTGAGGGGCTTCATGAGGTTCGCATGGGCGATTCAAGCACCCTGCGGGTGGGCGATTTTGTGGTAGCCATTGGCAATCCTTTTGGCCTTGGGCAAACGGTTACTTCTGGTATCGTGTCTGCCCTAGGGCGCACGGGGCTGCGTTTAAATGGTTTCGAAAACTACATCCAAACCGATGCGTCTATTAACCCAGGTAACTCCGGAGGCGCCTTAGTGGATCTAGAAGGTAATTTAGTGGGCATTAACACTGCTATCTTAGCGCCCTCTGGTGGCAATATTGGCATAGGTTTTGCCATCCCTACCGAAATGGCCACCTTGGTAATGCAGCAACTAATTGAATATGGTGAAGTGCGCCGTGGTGTGCTCGGTGTGCGGGTGCAAGATCTTAGCGCAGAGCTAGCCCAAGCCTTTGCCATCGAGCACGATCAAGGTGTGGTGATTAGCCAGGTGGTGCGTGGCAGCGCTGCAGATAAAGCCGGTGCCAAGCCAGGTGATGTGGTGCTTGAGATGGATGGTAAGCCTGTGCAGCGCGCAGCTGATTTACACAATCGTGTGGGGCTGTTACCGGTGGGTGAAAAAATCACCTTGAAAGTAATGCGTGAGGGCGAAGTAAAACAGTTGCAGGCACGTATTATTGCTAACCCTGAAGCTACCACGGAAGGTGGAAAAATATCCCGTTATTTGCAAGGGGCTTTATTAAGCGAAACAGAAAAACAGGGGCAAGGGGTGTTGCTGCGAGAGGTGCAGCAGGGCAGCCCGGCATGGCAGGCGGGGTTGCGCCGCGGAGACACAATTGTGGCGGCAAACCAGCAAAATGTGCGCCAGTTGGCTGCGTTGCGGCAAGCGGTGCCCAGTGATGGCGCGCGTTTATTGCTGCGTGTTCGGCGCCAAGGTGGCACTTTCTTTTTAGTTTTGGGTTAGCTGAGCAGGCGAGCGCCGCCAGGCGCTCGCAACGTGCTTAGCTGGCTAGAATAGCGTCAGCGGCCTTTTCGGCGATCATAATAGTGGGGGCGTTGGTGTTGCCGCCAATTAAAGTTGGCATGACCGAAGCATCCACTACGCGTAAGCCAGTTAAGCCATGCACACTTAAGCCATCTGGATCTACCACTGCCATATCGTCTACGCCCATTTTGCAGGTGCCCACGGGATGGTAAATGTTGTCGCCTTTCTCACGTAAAAACTCGATGAGTTGTTCGTCGCTCTGTGCTTTTGGGCCTGGGAACATTTCTTCGCCAAGCCAAGGGGCTAAAGAATCCGATTCAAGAATGGTCTTGCGCATCAGCTTCACCCCCTTAAGCATCACTTCCATATCTTCTGGGTGAGAAAGCAGGCGCGGATCAATGGCTGGCGCTACGTTGGGGTTGGCGCTATGCAGCGTAATGCTGCCTACGCTTTTTGGCCGTAGCACGCATACGTGGGTGGAGAAACCGTAATCCATGGAGAAGGGCAGGTTGAGGCCATGGTTATCTAATAGGGCTGCGGTGAGGTGAATTTGAATGTCTGGTTTATCAAGCGAAGGGTCGGTTTTGATAAAACCGCCCGCTTCTGCGGCGTTAGACGTTAACGGGCCTGTACGGTGCTTAAAGTAGTCATATAGGGCTTTCATGTTTTCACCTAAGGCAGCGGGTGAAAGGTTAAGGGAGCCCCCTTTCAAAGATTTATGCACTAGCAGCACATCAGGGTGCTCTTGTAGGTTTTTTCCTACGCCAGGTAATTCGTGCTGTAAGGCGATGCCGTGCTGTGTTATTTCGTCGTTCGGGCCAATGCCAGATAGTAGCAATAATTGTGGCGAGTTAATGGCGCCGCCAGAAAGAATGGTTTCGCCAGCATAAATAGTGTGTAGCTGCCCTTTGTGTTCGTACTCAGCACCAATGGCTGTGGTGCCATCTAGCAACACCCGCTGTACTCGTGCGGAGGTAATGACGGTGAGGTTGGGGCGTTCTTGTGCTGGGTCTAAATAGCCGCGTGCAACACCCCAACGTTTACCGTCTTTTTGCGTTACTTGGTAAAGGCCGATACCTTCTTGCTCTGCGCCATTGAAATCATCGGAGTAGGGGAAGCCGGCGGCTACACAAGCGTTGATAAATGCGCCCGATACGGGATGGTGGTAACGTAAATCGGCCACGTTTAAGGGGCCGCCCACGCCATGATACTCATTGGCGCCGCGTTCTTGGTTTTGGCTGCGTAAAAAAATAGGCAGCACATCGTCCCAGCCCCAACCTTTGTTGCCAAGGCTTTCCCAATGGTCGTAATCCCAACGGTGCCCACGTGTGTAGATCATGGCATTCACAGCGCTTGACCCACCCAAGGTTTTACCGCGTGGGATGTACACCTTGCGCTGGTTGAGGGCTTCTTGTTCTGTGGTTTCATAGCGCCAGTTACGCTTATTAGAACGCATCATGGCGATAATTCCTGCAGGAATAGAAATGAACAGGGAATTATCTTCGGGGCCTGCTTCGAGCAGGCACACCTTGTTGTTTGGGTTCTCTGAGAGCCTGTTGGCGAGCACACAACCTGCTGAACCGGCACCGATAATAAGGTAATCAAACGACATGGGCTTCATCCTTTGCAAGGTATTACTGAATTAAGTTTATTATTCGCTGACGCGTGGCGTGCGAAGAAAAAAAGCTGCCGCCACCGGGCAATGGATATTACTACCTTTTCATTGGCCAATGTAAACGTTGCAGACGTGGAACAATGTATTTGTAGCGATAAGAACACAAAAGTGCCCGTTTTAGGGCGCTTTTGTTAGACAATATGAGTGCTTGTTGCGCTAAGGATGCGCGTAAGTATTTAGCTGATCTAGGAGTGTTTCGGCGAATGCCCAGGCATCGCGCTCGTTAAATTGTTGCTGGTGATACCGCAAACAAAGGTGCAAGTGTTGGTTATATTCAGTGCTGCCAATGGCTAAACCCGTGGGGAAGCGGCATGGAGGCGAGAACCACCATTGGCTTACCGTAAGGCCTGGTAGTTGTGGTGCAGCGATGGTGTGCAAGGAGCCGGTTACGGCAGTGCTTAATAAACGGCCACCGGTAACGGGTAGCAGGCCAGGTAGCACTTGCCGCAACCATGCCGGTAACGCGCGAATTTCATGAGCAATTTCCACTAAAAGGTTGATTACACCGTGTTCACGAAAACCATCCACTTGCTGTTGGATGTTGTGTAGTAAGTGCTCGGCATTTTGCCTGTCTTTCGCCTGGCTATTAATGTTCACCCAAATAGATAAGTTGCTAGCAATGCTTTCTTGCCACTCGTGCTCGCGAGTGTTGAAGGTGCGCATGAGGCTAATGCGCCCTGTGTTTTGTTGGTGCGCATCGTTCCAGTTAGCAATTGCAAGGTTAAGTGCAGCAATAATGCGGTGGCTAAGTTGGGCATCATTGGCATTTTTAGCCATTAATTGTTGTGTTTGCTCAGGAGAAAATAAAATGGGTATTACGCCGATGCCAGTGGCATTGCCGTTGCCGGTGGCAGCAATTTTGCTGGGCGGTTTTAGTGCTGTGTCTAAGGCGCCTAGCAGGGTGCCAACGGCTTTTAGGCGCTCGCTATTTCTTTCGATATCGGCGCTGTAAGAGGCGCGCCGTGCGGTTAAAAACTGCTGATGGTCGTAGCTTTCGCTAACCCCCGCATAGGCACGTAAAATCGACATTAAGAATTGATTGGCGCCATAACTATCACTCAGCACATTGCTCATTTTTAGCAGTAGATGGCTTTCTTCTGCACCACAATGCACCAGTAAACAGCGAAATGCTGGCGCTTCTAACAGGGGAATAGCGGCACTATAAAACTCGTTACGTAGCAAGGCGAGCTCATCGTTATTGGTGCACTCTTTCACGGTGAGTGGAATGTTTTCGAGCTCTGTATGATAGCGCCAAAAAAACTGGTTGTCGCGGTGGCTATATGGCGCCAAGGACACTTGCGCCATGGGGTGAATATGCGCTGCGGTAGTAATCGCTGCCCGTAGCTTGTGGGCGTGTAAACTAGGGCGCACGCAAACCTCTAGATGAAGGTTAAGAGGCGAACCAGGTTTGTCGAGATGGAATAATACTTCATCGTAAACGTTGAGTGGAAACTTGTTGGGTATGACGCTCATAAAAGCCTCGGTGTGCGCAAAGTAAACATGCAGGGTAGTTTGCTTAGCTCAGCTCTTCAAGCTCGGCCCAACGCTCAAATTTGGCTTCGAGATCGGCTTGCAATTGGCTGAGTTGCGCGGTGCGTTCACTAATAAGAGTGTGCTCCTGCTGATAAAAATCGGGGGCAGCAAGCTCAACCTCCAGTGCTTCAATGTTCCTTTCCAGCTGTTCCATTTCGCTCGGTAGGCGTTCAAGCTCTAGGCGTTCGCCGTAGGTGAGCTTTTTGCTGTTAGGGGCGGCTTTAGCAGGAGCGCTGGGTTGCTTTGCGCTTTTTTCTGGTGTGTTAGGCGCGCTTTCGGCGGGCCTTTGTGTTAGCCAATCTTGGTAGCCGCCCACATAGTGGTTTAAGCCACTTGGCTCAAACACTAAGGTGCTTGTTACCACATTATCAATAAACTCACGGTCGTGGCTTACCAATAGCAAGGTGCCTTCGTATTGCATTAACTGTTCTTCCAGCAAATCTAGGGTTTCTGCATCTAAATCGTTGGTGGGCTCGTCGAGTACAAGAAGGTTAAAGGGGCGCGTAAACAACTTGGCGAGCAATAAACGGTTGCGTTCGCCACCAGAAAGCGATTTTACCGGTTGGCGCGCACGGGCGGGCTCAAACAGAAATTCCTGTAGGTAACCAATGGCATGTTTGGGTTTGCCATTGATGGTAAGGATATCGCTGCCCTCGGTAACGTTATCGATAACGGTTTTTTCTTCGTCGAGGGTGTCGCGCAATTGGTCGAAGTAAGCAATGGCTAAATTTGTGCCAAGGCGTACGTTGCCCGTTGTGGGCTCAAGGTCGCCTAATAAGGTTTTCAGCAAAGTGGATTTGCCACAGCCATTGGGCCCTAAGATGCCCACTTTGTCGCCACGCCACAGGGTGAAGGAAAAGCCGCTAAACAGTGGCTGGCCATCATATTGCTGGGCGATGTTTTTTGCTTCTAGCACTAAGCGCCCCGAAGTGCTGCCTTCCTGCATGGTAAGGGATACTTGCCCTTGGCGTTCACGGCGGGCGGCGTGTTCACGCCGTAGGGCTTTAAGTGCCCGTACTCGGCCTTCGTTGCGGGTGCGGCGGGCTTTAATGCCTTGGCGAATCCAAGCTTCTTCTTGTGAAAGTTTTTTATCGAACTCAGCAAAGGCTCTTTCTTCAGCTTCTAAGGCTTGTGCTTTGCCGCTTAAATATTTTTCGTAGCTGCCTGGCCAACTAGTGAGCTGGCCGCGGTCGAGCTCGATGATGCGTGTGGCTAAACGGCGAATAAAGGCGCGGTCGTGGGTGATGAAAATGAGCGTGGTAGGGTAGTTAAGCAAGAACTCTTCAAGCCATTCAATGGCTTCCACATCTAAGTGGTTGGTGGGTTCATCGAGCAGCAAAATGTCGGGCTCTTGCACTAATGCTTGGGCTAACAACACGCGGCGCTTCATGCCCCCTGATAAGCCAGCAAACTCCACGTTGCCACGTAACGAAAGGCGTGAGAGGGTGGCTTCCACCTGTTGCGATAAGCTCCACGCGCCTTGGGCTTCGATGGCCTGCTGCAAGCGTTCAAGCTCGCTCATTAGTTGCGGTTGGCTGCCTAGCTGTGCCAACACGCGTTGGTAATCGGCCAGTAGTTGGCCCTGTTCACCAAGCCCAGCAGCCACTACATCATAAATGCTGCCATGGGTGTCATAAGGCACTTCTTGCACTAGGCGTGTAATGGTGAGGCCTTGGCTGTGCTCAAGGTGGCCGTTGTCTGGCGTCACGTCGCCAGCGATCACCTTCATGAGGGTGGATTTACCTGCACCGTTGCGGCCTACCAAACACAGCCGCTCACCTTTTTCCACCACTAGGTTCACGTTATCAAGAATAGGGGCGGCGCCGTAGCTCAGCTGAATATTGCGCAAAGTAAGTAAAGACATGGGCTCTCTAATGCTATGGGAAAGTGGGGCAGTTTAGCAGTTATGTGCGGGGCCTGCCGCCTGAAGATGTGCAACGCCGTGCGTGGATGGCTGCTATAATAGCTCATTTTTACCGAGGAGAGATGCCATGCTTGTTGAGCCGGAAATACGCCGCCGCCAAGCTCCACAGCTATTACAGGGGCAAGGGTTGGCACCTTTGCTGGCGCGTGTTCTTGCCAACCGTGGCATCACTAATGAGGAAGAATTGTCTTTGTCGCTAAGCGCTTTGCCGCGTTTACGTTTGCCTGATGAAGAGCAAGCGGTGGCTTTGCTACTGCGTGCGAGGGAAGAACAACAAGCAATAGTTATCGTCGGTGATTATGACGCTGATGGCGCTACCGCCACGGCTTTGTTGATGCGTGCTTTAGCAGCATTTGGTTTCCAGCACGTGCGTTATTTTGTGCCTGATCGTTTTGTGTACGGCTATGGTTTAACAGAAAAAATAGTGGCGGCCATTAAGAGCCAGGAACAACCAGTAAATCTCGTTGTTACGGTGGATAACGGCATTGCCAGTGTGGCCGGTGTGGCTGCTGCCAATGCAGCCGGCATGCAAGTGCTAGTAACAGACCATCACTTACCTGGGGAGGTGTTGCCGGCAGCAGCGGCATTAGTAAACCCGCGGCTAGAGGCAAAGGGGGCAGGGCACCATTTGGCTGGTGTTGGGGTGGTGTTTTATTTGCTGCTTGCATTGCGTGCTGCTTTGCGTGAGCAAGGCGAGCCTGCAGGGCAAGTAAATGTTACCCAGTGGCTAGATTTGGTGGCGCTAGGCACGGTGGCTGATGTGATACACCTTAATCACACTAATCGCATCTTGGTGGAACAGGGCTTGCGCCGCATTCGCAGTGGCCAGGCGGTGCCTGGCATCCAGGCGCTGTTGGCCGCTGCAAAGCGCGACCATAGCCAGCTTGTGGCCACCGATTTAGGTTTTGTGGTGGGGCCACGGTTAAATGCTGCTGGGCGGTTGGCTGATATGGAGCTTGGTATTCGTTGCTTGCTTACCGATGCGCCCCACGAAGCGCAGCAATATGCTGAGCAACTGCAGCACATTAACCAAGAGCGCCGTGCCATTGAACACGGCATGCAAGAAGAGGCAGCGCGGCAGGTGCGGCGCTGGAAGGGTAAACAAACGGGCAATATATTATGCCTGTATGAAGCGGGTTGGCATGAGGGTGTGGTGGGTTTGGTAGCCAGCCGTGTGAAGGAGGCAATACATAAACCGGTGTTTGCTTTTGCCCCAGCACAGCAAGAAGGGCTGCTGAAAGGGTCTGGGCGCTCCATTCAAGGGCTGCACTTAAAAGATGTGTTAGAGCGCGTAGCAACACTGCAGCCAGGGTTACTGCATGCGTTTGGCGGCCATGCCATGGCCGCAGGCCTTACTTTGGCAAGCCAGCATTACCAGGCGTTTACCGAGGTGGTGCAACAAGCGGTGGCAGAACTTAGTTCGCCGGAATTGTTCGAACGACGCATAGATACGGATGGTGCCTTGGTGGAGGATGAGCTGTCTTTGTTGGTGGCTGAGCAATTGCGCTATGCTTTCCCATGGGGGGCAGGTTTTGCTGCACCGGTGTTTGATGGTGAATTTGAAGTGCTACGCAGCCGTGTGGTGGGTGAGCGGCATGTGAAACTTACGCTTGGTTTGCCAGCCCGGCAGAGTGTGATCGATGGCATCTATTTTAATGCACCAGAGGCTATGCTAACGGCCAATTTGCAGCGTATTCATGGGGTTTACCATTTAGAGGTAAATGAATGGCAGGGCGTGCGTTCACCACAGTTAAATTTTCTTTTCGTAAAGCCTTTGTAGTGTGCGTATTTAAGCACCTGTTAGGATAGAGGTGAGTGAACTCAATGCGAAGTATGACATCACCTGCCATTATGGGTAGCATTGCTTTTTTATCGGAGGCGCCCACAAGGCGTTTGTGTTGATGAATAGGGAGATCCCCAATGAAAACCATGCACAAGCATCGCTTAGAAATTAGTAGCGAAGCACAACAATTAAAATTATCTGCAGAAGGTGTGGTGAGAGAGGTTGCCTACATTCAGCAGGAAAGAGCCCTGTATCTATGGGCTGAAGTGCCTGCTGGCAGCGTTATCGACGCTAACCAAGTGGAGCGTTCCTTTAAAGTGTTCTCCACAGGTGATGGGATTCCCGATCATGCTGTGTACATTGGCACAGCACACGACGTGATGGCGCCTGAAGCGTTTCATGTGTACGAACTCACTGAATAATCAACTATTTTTTGCCGCACGTGCAACGTGCGGCATTTTCCTAGCGGAATCCAATATGGAAATAAACCCTATACGAACCCAATTAGCAGACCTCAAGGCGCGAACAGAGGCGCTGAGGGGGTATCTTTGACTACGATCTTAAAGTTGAAAGGCTGACAGAAGTTGAGCGGGAATTAGAAGACCCTAGTGTATGGGAAGACCCTGAACGCGCCCAATCTTTGGGCCGTGAACGCTCCCAGCTCGACACCATTGTTACCACTATCAGCGAACTCACAGAAGCATTTGCAGATAGCGAAGCTATGCTAGCTCTCGCACTGGAGGAAAACGAACACAGCCTTCTCAATGATCTTGAGGAAGAGCTTGTTGGCCTTGAAAAACGCGTAGCTACGTTAGAATTCCGCCGCATGTTTTCTGGTGAAATGGATGCTAACAACGCTTATTTGGATATCCAGGCAGGCTCGGGCGGCACAGAAGCGCAAGATTGGGCGGAAATGCTGCTGCGCATGTATTTGCGCTGGGCAGAAAGCAAAGGTTTTACTGCTGAGCTAGTGGAGGCATCTGGTGGCGATGTGGCCGGCATTAAAAGTGCCACTGTGCATATTCAAGGCGACCATGCTTTTGGTTGGTTGCGCACCGAAACAGGGGTGCACCGTTTAGTGCGCAAATCGCCTTTTGATTCAGGCGGGCGCAGGCACACTTCGTTTACTTCCGTGTTTGTGTCGCCAGAAATTGATGACAACGTGGATATTGATATTGATCCCAGCAAGGTGCGTACAGACACTTACCGTGCTTCTGGTGCAGGTGGGCAGCACGTTAACCGTACGGATTCTGCGGTGCGCCTTACCTATACTTTTACCGATGATGACGGCCAAGAGCAGGTGGTGGTAACCCAGTGCCAAAATAACCGCTCGCAACACCAAAACCGCGACCAAGCCTGGAAAATGTTGCAGGCTAAGGTGTACGAGTTAGAAATGCAGCGCCGCCGCTCCCAACAGCAGCAAGTGGAAGATAGTAAGTCGGATATTGGTTGGGGAAGCCAAATTCGTTCCTATGTGCTAGATGACGCACGCATTAAAGATCTACGCACAGGCGTAGAGAACCGCAACACGCAACAAGTGCTAGATGGCGATTTAGACCCCTTTATAGAAGCTTCATTGAAAGCAGCCCTTTAACACCATAGCCATGGCGCCACCATGGCTTTTTTACTGAAGGTATTTTTATGACAGACGAGCAACATGTTGGCCAAGAGGAAAACCGTTTAATTGCTGAGCGCCGCGAAAAACTGGCACAGCTACGTGCGGCAGGCAATGCGTTTCCTAACCAGTTTCGCCCCACAACCACAGCGCAGGCTTTGCAAGAACAATATGGCGAGATGGGCAAGGAAGAACTCGAGGCACTTAACATTCAGGTGTCTGTGGCGGGCCGCTTAATGCTTGATCGCAAAGCGTTTAAAGTGTTGCAAGATCAAAGTGGCCGCATGCAAATTTATGCCACGCGTGATGTGCAAAAAAATACGCGTTTGTGGGATATTGGCGATATTGTGGGTGTTACGGGGCAGTTATGTAAATCGGGCAAGGGCGATCTTTATGTGATGATGGAAGAATACCTAATCCTCACTAAATCTCTGCGCCCTTTGCCTGAAAAGCACCATGGTTTAACCGATACAGAACAGCGTTACCGCCAACGTTACGTAGATCTCATTATGAATGAGGAAACACGTAACACTTTTATGGCGCGAGCTAAAATTGTACATGGAATTCGTCAATTTATGGTGCAACGTGGTTTTTTTGAAGCAGAAACACCCATGTTGCAGGTGATCCCAGGTGGTGCCACAGCACGCCCTTTTATTACCCATCACAATGCCTTAGATCTTGATATGTATCTGCGTATAGCCCCAGAGCTTTACTTAAAGCGCTTAATGGTGGGCGGGTTTGAAAAGGTGTTTGAGATCAACCGTAATTTCCGTAACGAAGGGCTTTCCACGCGCCATAACCCAGAATTCACGATGATTGAATTTTACCAAGCTTATGCGGATTACCATGATTTGATGGATCTTACCGAAGAGTTGTTTCGCGAGCTGGCATTGTTAGTAAAAGGCGAAACCACGGTGGTTTATCAAGGCCAAGAGCTGGATTTTGGGCAGCCTTTTGAGCGCTTAACAGTGTTTGATTCCATTTTAAAGTTTAACCCGAACATTACTGCCGAGCAGTTGGCAGATTTAGCGCAAGCACGGGCAGTGGCCGAAAGTTTAGGTGTTTCCCTGCGTGATGCTGATGGCCTTGGGCGTGTACAAATTGAAATCTTCGAAGAAACGGTGGAGCACAAGCTAATTCAGCCTACGTTCATCACGGCTTATCCAACAGAGGTGTCGCCCTTGGCGCGCCGCAACGACGACGATCCTTTTGTAACCGATCGCTTTGAGTTGTTTATCGGTGGGCGCGAAATCGCCAACGGCTTCTCTGAATTAAATGATGCCGAGGACCAAGCGGAGCGCTTTAAGCAGCAGGTGGCTGAAAAAGAAGCCGGCGATATCGAAGCCATGTTCTACGATGAGGATTATGTCACCGCACTAGAATATGGCATGCCACCCACAGCAGGTGAAGGTATAGGTATTGATCGTTTAGTAATGTTGTTTACCGATTCGCCATCCATTCGTGATGTGATCTTGTTCCCGCATATGCGGCCACAAAATCGCTAGTGGTGCCGCCAGTGCGCAACCAGGTGAGGTGAAGTGAGCTCAACAATAAAGTACCAAGGGCGCCGCGCGCGGCGTGAAAGCAGTAAGCAGCGCCGGCGCGACATTCTTGAAGCAACTTTGCGCATTATTATTCGTGATGGCATACGCGCTGTGCGCCACCGAGCAGTGGCGGCAGAAGCGGGCGTGCCACTGTCGGCCACCACGTATTATTTTAAAGATATCGCCGACCTCATTGCCGATGCGTTCACCCTGTTTGCTGAGCAAACCCTCGCCGAAGTGGTGCGCCCCTTTCAGGTGCAGGCGTTGCACATTATTAAAGCTATGCCGGCTGCGTTAACAGCAGAAAACAAAGACGAGCTGATACAACAACTAGCAGAGGCGCTATCTGCCTATGTGCTGCAAGGAGTAAACCGGCGCGAGAATATTGTGGCGGAGCATGCTTTCTTTCAGGAAGCCATGATGGATGAGCGGTTAACGAAAGTGGCCAACCTGTTTTTTGCTGGGCAAATCCAGGTGCTTGTGGATGCTTGCCAATCCTTGCAGGCACCCCACCCCATTTATGCGGCAGAACTGTTGTATAACCAAATCGTATCTTGGGAGCGTACGCTTATTTTAAACGCTAATGCTTATACCGAAAGCGAACTGGAGCAACGTATCTGTTATTTGCTGCGCATGGTGCTAGCCGCATGATGCCCTTGCCTAAGGCGCTAGGCTCGGCGTGGCGGGCGTTATTTGCTCGTGAGGCGCAACAACCCTATTTCCAACAGTTAGAACAGTTTTTAGCTGCGCGGCAAGCGGCGGGTGCCACTATCTATCCACCACAGCAGCAATGGTTTGCTGCTTTTGTGAACACGCCTTTTGCGCAAGTGAAGGTGGTGATATTAGGGCAAGATCCTTATCACGGCCCAGGGCAGGCCCATGGCTTAAGTTTTTCAGTGGCAGACGATGTGCCGTTGCCGCCAAGCTTACGCAATATATACCGCGAATTGGTGGATGATCTTGGTGTGCCTTGGCCAAACCAAGGCAACCTTACGCCTTGGGCAAAAGAAGGTGTGTTGCTGTTGAATGCAGTGCTGACGGTGGAAGAAAAGCGCGCGGGCAGCCATGCGGGGCAAGGTTGGGAAACCTTTACCGATGCCATTATTAGCCATTTAAATGCCCAACGAGAGAACCTAGTGTTTGTGTTGTGGGGGGCTTATGCACAGCGTAAGGCCGCCATGATTGATGCACACAGGCACTGTGTAATTACTGCGCCGCATCCTTCGCCCTTATCTGCATACCGTGGTTTTTTTGGATCCAAGCCTTTTACGCAGGTGAACGCCTACCGTAGGCGCCACCAGCTAGCCCCTATTCATTGGGCGTTGCCGGCGGCTGCACAAGGCACGTTATTTTAACCTTGGCTTAACGCCATCACTAAGCATAATACCAAGCCAGCGTGTTTGTGGGCTCGATTCTAGGGCAAGTTTTAAGATCATCGTAAGCAAAATAGAAAGTAACATCCCCACGGGCCCAAACACCCAGCCCCACACCATTAACGAAATTAATACCACCACAGGAGAAAGCCCGAGGGTTTGCCCCATAAAGCGTGGTTCGATAATGCTACCAATAAGGGTGTTAACCACCACGTAGAGCCCTAAGGTGGCCATGCCCTCACCGAAGCCTAAGCCTAGAAAGGCAATGAGCATGGCAGGGATGGCGGCAATAATGGAACCAATGGTGGGAATGAAATTGAGCAGCCCCGCTAGTACTGCCCACAAAATTGCGAAATCCACGCCGATAATGGATAGGCCAATGCCAATAATTAAACCGGTGGCCACACTGGCGGTGGTTTTAATGGCAAGATAGCGGTTTACCGAACGAAAAAAACGGCGCGCACGTACGCGTGCTTTCTTTTGCCCTGGAAACGCTGCTTCCATGCGGTCCACCATGGATCTTTCTTCGAGTAGTAAAAACATAAACACTAACAACACAAAGAAAGTGTAGGCAGTAAATTGGCCAAGTGCGCCTGCTAAGTTGCGTGCTAAGCCAGTGATGGTGCTCACATTAGGCAGTGGAATGGTATCGGGAATAAACTCTGCTGGCAGATCATACTCAGTGGCTAACACGCGTAGCATGTTCAGTTGCTCGGTTAGCCTATCCTGATACTCTGGCGCCTTGACCACCAAGCTTTCGGCTGTGCCCTTAATGGCTAAAAACAGCAGGAAGAACGAAAACCCCACAGTGGAGAACAAAATAAGAAACGAAAGAAGGCTTGGAATGCCTTTTCTCTGCATCCACGAGAGGGGAGGCAAACAAATAATAGCGAGGAAAGAAGCCAATAAAAAAGGCGTGATAATTTGGCTGATGGCTTTTAAACCGCCAATAATAATAACAACAGCTGCGAGGCCAAATAGCCACAGCCAAGAGCGTGAAATATTCATAGTGGCATTCATCGACATTGCTCTGGGGTTATGGAAACGAAAGGCTAAGGTTACCACATGCTTTTGCTTACAAGGGTGGTTTTTGTTCCCAGTGCCATAAATATGCGGCGGCTAAAGCTTGATAGGGTGCAAATTGCAAAAGCCAAGCTTGTGTGGCCGCTGCGCTAGGCCTTTCGCTGCCGATTAAACGCCCAAGGGCACGGCGCACAGCCACGTCGCCAGAAAGATCAGCCCCTAAATGGTTATAGCCACGCAGCAAGGTGTATTGAGCTGTCCATGGGCCAATACCCTTAATGCGCTGCAAACGTTGGCTGATTGCTTCGATGGGCAGGCTGTTATGTGGCGCTGGCAAAAAGTTTGTCTCCTGCTCAATTGCCTCGGCCACATGCTGCAGTGCTTGGGCTTTGCGCTGCGGCAGGCCTAAGCTGCGCAAGCCTGTTACACCAAGTTGTAGTGGCAACAGGTGATCCGGGAAACTGTATAGCCCTCTAAATTGATGGCCACCGGCTAAAATAAAACGGCGGCGGATGCTAATGGCTGCGGGCACGCTGATTAATTGGCCGATGATGGCCCAACACAGTGCTTCAAAGGGCATAACTTGGGCAACAAATAGGTGCGGGCTTTGTTGCACCAAAGGGGCGAATTGCGGGTGCTGCGCATGTTGTTTAGCAAACTGTTGGGTGTTTTGCCCAAGCCCAGCTAAATGTAAGCACATTGCCTTGAGTGCGGCTTTATTTGTGTTGGCCAGTGGTGCGCTTGTGTACACATCAACCGCAAGTTCTGTTGTGTTATGGCGAAAGACAAACTGCAAACAGCAACCGTGCCACCGTAGGTTTTTTTGGATACTGCCATCGCTATTGATACGCTCGCTTATTGCTTCCTTATCGCGGCCATGCAGGGCGCGCAACTGCTGGAACGGGTAATCAGCCGGTAAGGCGAAGGTAAAAGAAAAATGTTGTGCTACGGCTGTTGTGTTGATGCGAGCTCCTTAAGTAAGGCATCTTTGGCTTGCCAGCGTTCTATAACCCAACGCTGAATGGTTTTGCGAAATGCTGGATCGTTTTGGTAATCACCCTGCCACAGGGCGGGCTCAAGTGGAAAGCTATTAACTACAACCACCACACGCTTTACTTGGCCACTCATAAATTGCCAGAAAGTGGGCACGCCATGGGGGTAATATACGGTGACGTCGAGCAAGGTATCAAACTGCTCACCGAGTGCACCAAGAGTAAAAGCTAAACTGCCCGTTTTCGGGCGCAGCAGGTGTTGATAGGGTGAGTTTTGGGCTGCGTGTTTGGCGGGTGTGAAACGTGTGCCTTCCACATAGTTCACCACAGTTACCGGGGTGCCTTTAAATTTGGCGCAAGCTGCTTTGGTAACTTCCAAGTCTTGCCCTTTTAAGTGGGGGTGTTTTTTTAATTTTTGCTTGGAGTGGCGGCTCATAAAAGGGTAATCCAAAGCCCAGAACGCGAAGCCTAGAAAGGGTATCCAGATTAATTCTTTTTTCAGAAAAAATTTAAAGTACGGCGTGCGATTATTAAACGCCTCGATGAGTGCCGGAATATCTACCCAAGATTGATGGTTGCTAATAACCAGGTAAGAATGCTGCTTGCTTAACTGCTGTTGGCCGCGAATGTCCCAAGTGACAGGGGTACATAAATGAATGATGCATTTAAAGCCTTCAGCCCATGTTTCGGCCACCTTGGTGAGGGCTTGAGTTAAAAGGCGGCGTGCAGAACGGTGTGGCATAAGTAAGCGGATTAAGGCGAGCAACAGGATGGGAATGAAGAATAGCACCGTATGAATGGTGAGTAAGAGGGCGGTAACCACCCCAGTAAATAGCGCTTTCATTGTCTGCTCTCTCTATCGTTAACGGGGCGCTATTGCACCCCCGTTTTCTATCGTGAGGCGTATTATTGCCCTATCTCGGGTAAGGCATAGGGCAAAGTTTGTAAGTGAGTATAAATGCTTGTGTCTTCGAGGGCGCTAGGCAGTTCCTTATCGCGGCGTAGCACGGCTAACACGTGGGTGTTGTTGCTGTGGCGTAGCCCGCTTACCACATGCCCCAAGGCACGGCCGTTATTGTCGCGCAGGGTGAGCCCAGGAGTGGTTGCTGTTTCTTCGGGCCAGCTAAGGTGGTGCAAACGTTGGCGCAACTGGCCCTTAAACTTCATTCGTGCCACCACTTCTTGGCCGGTATAACAGCCTTTGTTAAAGCTAACACCGTTAAGCAAGTCGTAATTCATGGCTTGGGGTAAAAACTTGTTTTCAGCGCCAGGGTAAATGTGAGCGATGCCGTTAGTAATATCCCACCAGTGGCCTTGCCATGCGCCACCTACGCTGCCTAAGGCGTTTAGTTCAGGCCAAGCGGCCATCGCACGGCAGGGGCTAGTAATAAGGTAACTGTGGCTCTGTTGCTGAAATTGCTGCCAGCCCTGTGCGTCATTTTCAAGGTTGGCGATAAGGGCGTTGGCTTGCTCTGTTGGGGCGCTGAACAGTAAGGCTTCTTTCTCAACACTGAGGGTGGAGCGTGAAAAGAGGAGATATTTTTCCCAGAGGGTTTGTAGTGCTTGCACTTGGGTGGTAGGCAGCAATAAACGAAACCCCTTTTCTTCGTGGGGGTGAGGGAGCACCCAGAGGGTAACTAAAGCTCGCCCTTGCAAGCTTAAGTGTGCGCCTAGGCAGGCTGTGCTAACGGTAGCTTCAGCCATGTCACAGGTCAGTTGGCCTTGTAAAAAAGTGTGCGCATCATCGCCAATAAGGTTCATTATTTGCCAGTCGTGGCGGTAAGCAATGGCGTTATCAAAAGGTGTGCCAAAATGCAGTAGGGTGTTCTCTGTACTGAAAACAGCGCCTTGTTGGGCTAAAAACTGTGTCCATTGGGCTTGCATCAAGAAATGCTCCTTAATTGCTTATCGTTTGCCGTCATCATAGGTAATATGCATGGCGATTGTTAGCGCCGTTAACGGTTTGATTAAATTTGCTAGGGTTTAAACATGCAGCAAGAGAAAACAGTTCTCACACCAGAAGAGCATCAACGCCGGTTGTCGTGGCAGTGCCGCCGCGGCTTAAAAGAAACAGATGTTTTGCTTAATGCTTACTTAAACGAAGTGTTTTTACATGACACCAAAGAAAACCAACAAATGTTCGAACGTTTGCTTAACTGCGAAGACGCCGACATGTTTGTTTGGTTCACCAGCCGAGAAGAGCCCGAAGATCCAGAGTTGGCCGCCTTCGTGCGTTATTTCCTCGAACGTTTGGGGACAGAAAGCTTATATAACTAATAGCTGTTGGCCTAAGCGTTTTGCCTATGCTGCTAGTGCAGTGCTCTGTTGCGCCCTTTGGTGGGCTGGCATCGCGCTAGGGTGGCAGGTGCTAGGCACGTTGTTTGTTGGCCGCTACTGGTGGGTGTGGTATCAAGATTACCCCAGCCTGCAATGGCTTGTGTTGTATCCCAACGCAGTGGTAATACAAAACGAACAAGGGCAAATAGTTCACTTTGAACAACCATTAACCATGGTGCACTTGGGTGTTTGTTGCCTGCTAGGGCGCCATGTGCTGTGGCGCGACCAAATGCCAACGCAATATTGGCGCACTTTACTTGTGCTCGCACGCTGGCCTAGCGCGGCTAATAGCTAACCTGCTCAGGCTCAAGAATTGTATCTGCAATGGTGGTTTTAAGTTCAGGGTAATCTAGTACATAGTGTAAGCCACGTGATTCCTGCCGTGCTAAGGCCGAGCGCACAATCAGTTCGCCGATAACAACCAAATTGCGTAGCTCTAATAAATCCTTCGAAATTCGATAATTAGAGTAATATTCTTGAATTTCACCTTTGAGTAAATCAATGCGGTGTAAGGCGCGCTCTAAGCGTTTCACGGTGCGTACTATGCCCACATAGTTCCACATAAAACGGCGCAATTCGTCCCAGTTATGGCTGATCACCACATCCTCGTCAGAATCGGTAACTTGGCTATCGTCCCATTCGGGCACTGTGCTGTGTGATAAAGGCGGTAGATGAGTGCTGATATGTTCGGCTGTGGCTTTGCCAAACACAAAACATTCCAGCAATGAGTTACTCGCCATGCGGTTGGCGCCGTGCAGCCCCGTGGAAGCCGTTTCGCCGATAGCATACAGGCCACTAATATCTGTTTCGCCAGCCATGTTCGTTAGCACGCCGCCGCAGGTGTAGTGTGCAGCGGGCACAATGGGCATGGGTTCTTTGGTGATATCAATGCCAAGCTGCAGGCATTTGGCATAAATAGTGGGGAAGTGATTGATAATAAAATCTTCATTTTTGTGGCTGATATCTAAGAAAAGATGTTCCACGCCTAAACGTTTCATTTCGTAATCAATGGCGCGTGCCACTATGTCCCGCGGTGCAAGTTCGGCACGGGGGTCAAATTTATCCATAAAGCGTTCACCGCTAGGCAGCAATAAGTGCCCGCCTTCACCGCGCACCGCTTCAGTGATTAAGAAGTTGTTGGCTTTAGGATGAAACAAGCAAGTGGGGTGAAACTGCATAAACTCCATGTTCGCCACGCGGCAACCCGCCCGCCAGGCCATGGCGATACCATCGCCGGTGGCCACATCAGGGTTAGATGAAAATAAGTACACTTTGGCTGCGCCCCCTGTGGCAAGCACCACACAACGGGCTAGAAACACATCAGTGTGGCCAGTTTCGCTGTTGTGCACATAAGCACCAATGGCACGTTTTTTTGTGCCTTCCCCTTCGGTAATCACGTCTACCGCTATGCGGTTTTCAAACAGTTGAATATTGGCTTGTTGTTGCGCCTGCTCAATAAGTGTGGTGGAAATGGCGTTACCAGTGGCATCGGCCACATGTAAAATGCGCCGATGGCTGTGGCCGCCTTCTTGCGTGAGGTGATAGCCAAGGTTGCCATCTTCCTCATAGCGGCTAAATTTTACTCCTTGATCAATGAGCCAACGAATTGCTGCAGGCCCTTCGGAAACAGTTTTTTCCACAGCCTCAGGCCGGCACAGGCCCGCACCTGCAATGTGCGTGTCTTTGATGTGGGCCTGTAAGGAATCCTTTTTATCGAGCACCACAGCTACGCCGCCTTGTGCGTGATAGGTGCTAGCATAAGTGAGGTTGCCCTTGGAAAGCACAGCCACTTGCAGGTGTTGTGGCAAGTGCAAAGCGGTGGTTAGCCCAGCGGCGCCACTGCCAATAATTAAAACATCGTGTTGGAACACAGCCAAAATGAATACTCCGTTAAGAGGGTTGCCATTGGAGGCTAGCTGGTAGGCAAGAATGTAAGATTAGTAGATATGATATATAACACCATCCTTCCTTTGCTACACTCAGGCAAGTTTTATTGATTTGCAGGGCTATTTACTGATGCAGGGAACTTTTTCAGCTTTTATTTATCATAGTGTGCCGTCGGCTAGCTTTAACGTATTAAGCCAATTGGGGGATTCCGCGTGTCGGATCAAGAGTTAGTAAAGCGCTGCCAGAAAGGCGATGAGCGCGCTTTTAGTGTGTTAGTAAACAAGTATCAGCACCGTATCTTTGCGCTAATCAGCCGTTACGTGTGGGATCCCGATGAAGTGCAAGATGTCGCTCAAGAAACCTTCTTAAAAGCTTGGCGAGCTTTGCCTAAATTTCGTGGTGATAGTGCTTTTTATACTTGGCTGTACCGCATAGCGGTGAATACGGCAAAAAACCATTTAGTGGCAAAGGGGCGGCGCCCGCCAGGCTCTGATCTTGATGCTGAAGAAGCGGAGCAGTTTGTCGATTCTGATGGTTTAAGGGATACGGGAACTCCTGAGTCGTTGGTGCTGTCTGAAGAACTGAATGCAGCCATTCAGGCCGCCATAACAGAGCTGCCGCAAGAGCTAAAAGTGGCCATATCATTACGTGAATTTGATGGCTTGAGCTACGAAGATATTGCTGCCGTGATGGAATGCCCAGTGGGCACTGTCAGGTCGAGGATTTTCCGAGCGCGTGAAGCGATTGATGAGGTTATCCGCCCCTTGCTAGAAAAGCACTAACCTAATAGTGCAGGCAGGATAAATATGAAGTGTGGTGAGGTATGCAAATGAAGCAAAAGTTGAACCAAGAGCGCCTGTCTGCGCTGCTCGATAATGAGTTAACAGAGTTCGAGTTGCGCCAAGTGTTGCGCGATAGCTCAGACGATGAGTTGCAAGTGTTGTCGCGCTGGCAATTGGCGCAAGATGCGTTGGCGAGTAAGCCTGCTGCAATCGCGCCTGAGGGTTTTGCTGTTCAGGTTCAAGCGGCCATTGGCCAGATACCACAGCGCGGTAAGCCGCAATGGTGGTCAGGTATTGCGAAAACCATGGTGGCTGCTTCTGTGGCGGCTGCCACAGTTACGGTGGGTTGGCAGTTTTGGCAGGTTGAAGAGGCGAGTGTAGCACCTGCCACCATGGCCTCATCAAGTGGGCAAAGCTATTTAGATCAAGGTGCCGCCCGTGCTGAATTAGTGGCGCAGCCTATGTTGCCTCAAGAGAAGGCAAGGGTGGGTAACGATGGCACCACAGTAAAGTTTATTTCGCCCATGTTGCGCCAAGTCCAAGGCTTGCAAACCGAAAGGGCAGAAGCCATGGGAAGCTCGCAGCATCCACATATCCATTTTATTGGTAAGGATCCGGCCCAGTAACTGTTTTTTCCTACCTTTTTTATTGCTTACGTTAGCCTTTTTCTGCGAATAGAGGCCAACGTAAGCAGCCCCAGCGGCCAACCGGCCGTAAGAACAGGGTTTTCCCAGTAATTTTGTTGTTAAACATTATCTGTTGAAGAGGTTGCTGATGAGTAAACAACGATCACTAAGGTATTGGCAGGCGTGTATGGTGTTGGTGGCGGGCCTATTTATGGCGGCTACCGCTAATGCGAACTCGCTACCAAATTTCACCCAGCTTGCAGAAGACAACCAGGCGTCGGTGGTGAATATTAGTACGGTGCAAAAGGCAACGGGCCGCCAAGGTGGCGATGTTGCTGGGCAGATACCTGAGTTCTTCCGCCATTTCTTTGAAGGCTTGGAAGACCACTTCACTTTGCCTGAGCGTGATCGTGAAGCACAAGGATCAGGCTTCATCCTTTCTGCAGATGGCTATATTTTAACGAATTACCATGTGGTGCATGGGGCCGATGAAGTGCGTGTGCGCCTGCAAGATCGTCGTGAGCTAAAAGCAGATGTGGTGGGTAGCGATAAGCAAAGTGACATTGCTTTGTTAAAGGTTGAAGCAAAAGGGCTTAAGCCCGTAACCACGGGTTCTTCTGATCAGCTGAAGGTGGGTGAGTGGGTGCTTGCGATCGGTGCACCTTTTGGTTTTGAAAGCACTGTCACCGCCGGTATCGTCAGTGCCGTGGGGCGTAGCCTGCCTAATGAAAACTATGTGCCGTTCATTCAAACAGACGTAGCCATTAACCCAGGCAACTCTGGTGGGCCTTTGTTTAACTTAAAGGGCGAAGTAGTGGGTATTAACTCACAGATTATTTCTCGCTCGGGCGGTTTTATGGGGCTGTCTTTTGCCATTCCCATTGATATGGCTATGGAAGTGGTAGAGCAAATTAAAGAAACGGGTGAGGTGTCCCGTGGCTGGCTGGGTGTGATGATCCAAAGCATTGATCGCGACCTTGCAGCATCTTTTGGCTTAGATAAACCTATGGGTGCCTTAGTGGCCCAAGTGTCGCCCGCATCTCCTGCTGCCAAGGCAGGTGTACAAGCGGGGGATGTAATTTTAAGCTTTAACGGTGTGGAAATTCAGCGTTCTAGCCAGTTGCCGCATTTAGTGGGCCGCGTGAAAGCCGGCACTAAGGCAAAAATGGAGGTGTTGCGTGATGGTAAAAAGCGCACGCTAAACGTAACTGTTGAGGTTATGGAAAAAAGCGCTGAGCAAGCAGGTGGCGCGGCCACAAAAGAAAAGAGCAGTGCCGTGTTAGGCCTGCAAGTGGAACCATTAACAGATGAAGAACTGAGAAACCTCTCGATCGACGAGGGAGTAAAGGTGGTTGAAGTGAGTAAGGGCCCAGCTGCAAGCGCTGGTGTGCGCCGCGGTGATGTGGTGCGTAGCCTCAACAATCAACCGGTTGGTTCAAGCAAGGCTTTAGCTGAGGTTGCTAAAGGGTTGCCTAAGGACACTTGGGTGCCACTATTGGTACAACGTGGCAATTACCCTATGTTCTTAGCCATAAAAGTGGAAAAATAAGCTGTTTTAGCACAGTATGTAAGGGGCACCTAGTGAGGTGCCCCTTTTTTCTTTGGTTATTTTTACGTAAACAGCAAATTTTAGTGTTTAAACAATGCACTAAGGTAAAGAAGTTGAGTAGAATAACCACCCATTATTTTAGGATTACGGCATTTCTGTGACTGATATCAGCCATATTCGAAACTTCTCTATTATTGCTCACATTGACCACGGCAAATCCAGCCTTGCCGACCGCTTTATTCAAGTGTGTGGTGGGCTAGAAGAGCGTGAGCAACAAGACCGCGTGCTTGATTCTATGGATCTCGAGCGTGAGCGCGGCATCACTATTAAAGCCCAAAGCGTGACTTTATATTACAAGGCCCGCAATGGTGAAAAATATCAACTTAACTTTATCGATACTCCAGGCCACGTTGATTTTGCCTACGAGGTATCGCGCTCACTGGCAGCCTGTGAAGGTGCTTTGTTGGTGGTGGATGCGGCCCAAGGTGTGGAAGCACAATCAGTGGCCACTTGCTATACCGCCATCGAGCAAGATCTAGAAGTGTTGCCAGTGCTCAATAAAATTGATTTGCCCCAAGCAGAGCCTGATCGCGTAAAAGCGGAAATTGAAGAAGTGATTGGTATTGATGCGACTGAAGCCTGTGAGGTAAGTGCTAAATCTGGCATTGGCATCGACGATTTACTTGAGCAATTAGTAGCAAAGATTCCTGCACCACAAGGGGATCGCGAAGCTGATTTACAATGCTTAATCATCGATTCTTGGTTTGATAACTATTTAGGTGTTGTGTCCCTGGTGCGTGTGGTGGAAGGCAGCATGAAGAAGGGTGATCGCGTGGTGGTGAAATCCACTGGGCAAACCCATGTGCTAGACGGTATTGGGGTGTTTACGCCTAAGCGTGAAGAAACTGGTGTGCTGAAAGCCGGTGAAGTGGGTTGGATCACCGCCAGTATTAAAGACATTCAAGGCGCACCTGTTGGTGATACCATCATCTCTGCGCGCGCCACGGATGTGCCAGCATTGCCAGGTTTCCAACAAGTAAAGCCACAGGTGTATGCGGGCATGTTCCCCACCGGCGCCGATGAATACGAAGATTTTCGCGAAGCTTTATCACGTTTGGCGCTGAACGACGCATCACTGTTTTATGAACCTGAAACTTCTGATGCATTAGGCTTTGGTTTCCGGGTGGGTTTCCTTGGCATGTTGCACATGGAAATTATTCAGGAGCGTTTAGAGCGTGAATACGACCTCGATCTGATTACCACGGCACCCACGGTGGTGTACGAATTGCTCTTGGCCGACGATAGCGTGGTGTACGTGGATAACCCCTCCGAATTGCCAGAAGGCAACCGCGTGGAAGAATTCCGTGAACCCATAGCACGTGTAAATATTTTAGTGCCACAGGACTATGTGGGTAACGTTATTACGTTAGCCATGGAGCGCCGCGGTATGCAGAAAAACATGGTGTATCACGGCAACCAAGTGGCGCTTACTTACGACATTCCCTTGGCGGAAGTAGTGATGGACTTCTTCGACCGCTTGAAATCCGTGAGCCGAGGCTACGCTTCGCTAGAATATGCTTTCGATCGTTTTGAAGCAGCCAAGCTTGTGCGCGTAGATGTACTTATTAATGGTGATCAAGTAGACGCCTTAGCTATGATTTGCCATGCCGACCAAGCCCTATACCGTGGCCGTTTGCTAGTGGAAAAAATGCAAGAGTTGGTGCCACGGCAAATGTACGATGTGGCAATTCAGGCCGCCATTGGTAGCAAAATTATTGCCCGCACCAACGTTAAAGCTTTGCGTAAAAACGTGTTAGCTAAGTGTTACGGTGGCGATGTAAGCCGTAAGAAAAAGCTGCTAGAAAACCAAAAGAAAGGTAAGAAGCGCATGAAACAAGTAGGCAGTGTGGAAATCCCACAAGAGGCCTTTTTAGCGGTTCTGAAGGTGGGTGAATAATGAATATTGATATCGGCTTCTGGTTAAGCCTAGCTGTTGTTGTAGGTTTAGTGCTATGGGGGGCCGATAAACTGTTTCACTGGCGTAAGAAGGGCCCAAAAGCCTTAAAAGAAACGGTGGAATTCACTAATTCGCTGTTGCCAGTGTTTATAGTGGTACTCGTTATTCGCTCGTTTATCGTGGAGCCTTTTACCATTCCCTCTGGCTCCATGATCCCCACACTAGAAGTGAACGATTTCATTTTAGTGAACAAATTTGCATATGGGCTGCGTTTGCCGGTAACCAACACCAAGGTGGTGTCTTTAGGCGAGCCTCAACGTGGTGATGTAATGGTATTCCGTTACCCTGTAGACCCGCGGCAAAACTTTATTAAACGTGTGGTGGGTTTGCCGGGCGACACGGTGGAGCAACGCAAAGGCCGCCTTTATATTAATGGTAAAGTAGTGCCGCAATCAGTGCTTAACGAAGGCAAACGAGGGGCGTTGGTGGAGCGCGAACTAGTGGAAACCATCGAAGGGCATGCGCACTCAGTGCGCCAAGAATGGGTGCCAAGCTATGGCGGTAATTGGCAGCAACGCACTGGTGATGGTGTGTGGCAAGTGCCACAGGGGCACTATTTTGGCATTGGCGACAACCGCGATAATAGCAGCGATAGCCGTGTTTGGGGTTTTATTCCTGAAAGCCATATTGTTGGCCGTGCCATGGGTATTTGGATGCATTGGAAACCAATTTTCTCGTTGCCGAAATTCCACCGCAATTGGGCAATAGATAAAGTGGCCACAGAAGAAACCAACCACAGTGACTAAGCAGTTAAATGTGTTAATGCGCCGCCTTGGCTATACCTTTGGCCAAAAAACGCTGTTGTTGCAAGCGTTAACCCACCGTAGCGCTGATAAGAAAGCCAACAATGAGCGCTTAGAGTTCTTAGGTGATGCGCAGCTAGGATTGATGGTGGCGCGTTGGCTTTTCGACCAATTTGCAAAAGCGGGCGAGGGGCAATTAACACGCATGCGGGCTCGTTTAGTGCGCGAGGCCACCTTAGCTGAAATAGCCCAAGAACTAGGCATTGGTGAGTATTTAGTGCTTGGGCCTGGCGAACTGAAAAGCGGAGGCCGGCGCCGTGCATCCATACTGGCCGATGCGGTTGAAGCAATTATCGGTGCTATTTTACTTGATGGCGGCGAAGCTGCTTGTACCGATACGGTGCGTGTGTGGTATGCCGAGCGGTTAGCGCAGATTACCCCAGCGAGCGCCACTAAAGATGCAAAAACACAATTACAAGAATGGTTGCAAGGGCGCCAATTTGTTACCCCACGCTATAATGTGATTGCCACGCGAGGGTCTGCACCGCACCAAGAATTTGATGTGCAGTGCCTTTTACTCGATCAACAGAAAGATTTCACAGCCACCGGTACTAGCCGTCGCCGCGCTGAACAAGATGCCGCCAAATTAGCATTGGTGTGGCTTAAGGAGCAGGATTTATGACAGCGACTCGCTGCGGAGTGGTGGCCTTTATTGGGCGCCCCAATGTGGGTAAATCCACGTTGATGAACCATCTTATTGGGCAAAAGATCAGCATTACATCGCGCCGCCCGCAAACCACGCGCCACCGCATTCATGGCATCTTAACCCGTGATAATTATCAGATTGTGATTGCTGACACCCCAGGTATTCAAGAGGAAGAGCAACGCGCTTTAAACAAGGTGATGAACCAAACTGCGTACCAAGCCTTGGCGGGTGTGGATGTGATTTGCTTCACCGTGGATGCTTTAAAGTGGAACCAAGGTGATGAATACGTGTTGTCGTTGCTAGAAGGCTTGCAAGTGCCCGTATTTTTGGTGCTGAATAAAATTGATACGCTTGATGAGAAAAACCAGTTGCTGCCCCACATTGCGCGCCTGCAAGAAAAGCGTGAGTTTGCTGAAGTGGTACCAGTGTCGGCCTTGGGTGGGCACAACTTAGATGCGCTTGAGGCTACCTTGCAGGGTTATTTGCCAGAGGGCCCTTTCCTTTACGATGAAGACGACATTACCGACCGTAACCTGCGCTTCTTAGCGGCTGAGATGATTCGCGAAAAAATCTTTCGCCAGCTAGGCGATGAATTGCCGCACCAAATGACAGTGGAAGTGGAGTTGTGGGAGGACGGGCCGCGCGTGACGCATATTGCTGCTTCTATTTTGGTGGAAAGGCCTGGGCAAAAAAAGATCCTTATTGGTACTAATGGCGAACGCATTAAAAAAATTGGCATTGATGCACGCAAGGAAATTGAGCAATTGATTGGCCGCAAGGTGATGCTACGTTTGTGGGTGCGTGTGCGCCGTGGCTGGTCGGATGACGAGCGTGCGTTGCGCTCCTTAGGATATGTGGATAACTAACAATAACTTGCAGCTCGCTTGGGTGTTGCACCGGCGTGCCTACCAAGACACAGGGTTAATCGTAGAGTTATTTACTAGCCAGCAAGGCCGTGTGGGTGTGGTTGCCCGCGGAGGGCGCAAAAACCCTTTATTACAGCCTTTTCAGCCCTTACTAGTGCAGTTGCAAGGGCAAAGTGATTTATTACAACTGCGCCAATTCGAAGCGGCAGATAAAGCGGTGCCTTTAATGGGCACTGCGTTATATTGCGGCATTTACCTCAACGAAGTGTTATTGCGTTTATTGCACCGCCACGATAGGCATACTGCTTTGCTTGCTCCTTATGCAGATGCGTTAGAAGCATTGGCACAACAACAGCAGCCGGCTGATGTTGTGTTGCGCGAATTTGAGTTGCTACTGCTTAGCGAACTTGGTTATGCGGTGGATTTTCGCCATGATGCCGAGGGGCGGGTTATTTTGCCCAGCCAACATTATGCATGGTACACAGAGCTAGGTTGGCAGCCGGCACAGGCAGGCTGGCGCGGAGAAGATATTTTAGCGTTAGGAGAACGCCGCTGGACTGTGGCCACACGGCGTGCAGCGCGCGATATGTTGAGGGCAATTTTGGCGCCATATTTAGGCCATAAGCCGCTGCATAGCCGGCAGCTTTTTTTGCCGCAAAGTTATCATGAATAATTATAGGACAGTATTATGAGACGAGTGTTGTTGGGGGTAAATATCGACCACGTGGCCACCTTGCGCCAAGCACGGGCGGGGGTAGAGCCAGAGCCTATTCAAGCAGCCTTGCTCGCTGAGCAGGCGGGCGCAGACGGTATTACAGTTCATCTGCGTGCAGATCGCCGCCACATAGTTGATCGCGATGTGGAGCTGTTGATGCAAACCATCCAAACACGGATGAATTTAGAAATGGCAGCCACAGAAGAAATGCTGACCATTGCAGAGCGTGTTTTGCCGCAGCATGTTTGTTTAGTGCCTGAAAAACCTGAAGAGATCACAACTGAGGGTGGCTTGGATGTGGTAAGTAATATGGGGCAACTGAAAGATGCCACCGCTCGTTTAAAAGAAAACGGCATTCAAGTGGCATTTTTTATTGATGCGATCCCTGAACAAATTGAAGCAGCTGCAGCTTGTGGTGCAGAAGCCATTGAGATCCATACGGGCCACTATGCTAAAGCTGCCACGCCAAAAGCGCAGGAAGAAGCGTTCCGCCAAGTGCAACACGGCTTAGATATTGGCCTAGAAAATGGTTTGATTGTGAATGCTGGGCATGGGTTGAACTACCAAAATGTGCAGCCAATTGCGGCGTTACCTGGCATTAACGAGCTCAACATTGGCCATAGTATTGTTTCCCGCTCTGTGTTTACCGGTTTGCCAGAAGCCATCGCACGCATGCGCCAACTTATTGATGATGCTGTGAAAATGTCGTGATTATTGGTATTGGCACCGATATTGTTGAAGTAAAACGCATGGCTGCGGCGTTAGCGCGCCGCGGTGATGCCTTAGGTGAGCGTTTGCTCCACCCGAAAGAATTTGCGCTGTGGCAGGAGAAGAACCGCTCTGCCGCCTGGTTAGCTAAGCGTTTTGCCGCTAAAGAGGCCTTGCTGAAAGCGCTAGGCTCGGGCCTAGGTAATGGCATGAGTTGGCAGCATATATGCGTGCTGCCCAATGCGTTTGGTAAGCCCGAGGTGGTTTGGCACGAAGCGGTGCAGCAGCACCTTCCTGGAATAGCGCTAGTTAACCTGCACACGCACTTGAGCATTACGGATGAGCGTGATTATGTGTTGGCTTTCGCCGTGCTTGAGCATTTAACTAACAGTGTTGAGTAGTGCTTCGATAGCGGCAATAAAGTGTTGCGTGAATGCCGTAAGTTCCTCTGCATTGGCCTGGTTTTTTAACGCTGTTTCTAAGGCAGCCGCTGCTGCTTCTACTTCCACCGCGCCGGAATAACGGCAGCCTCCATGTAATTTATGCACTTTTTCTAGCACTTGTGGCCATTCTTGCGCCTTGGCTGCTGCCCAAATAGCCGCTTTTTCGCTTGCTAAATCTTCTCGCAGCAATTGTTTTATCTCATCCGCCAAGGCGGCGTTATGCCCTGCACGTTCCATAGCCAATGCTTCATCCCAGTGCACCGTGTTGGGGGTGGGCGAGGTGGCTACCCATTTATGCAACACGCGCAATAAATCCGCTTGGCTTGCGGGTTTGGCTAAGTAATCACTGAAACCTTGTTGTAATAACTGTTGTTTTTCTTCTTCAAGCGCATGGGCCGTGAGCGCCACAATAGGCAACGGTGGCCCTTCTTCTTTGTTGCGCCACTGCTGTACGGTGGCGGCACCATCTAAGTAGGGCATTTGAATATCCATAAAAACCAAATCGAATGCTTGTTTGCCTAAGGCCTCTAGGGCTTCTATGCCATTGGTGGTGGTGTGCACCTTTATCCCTGCTTGTTGCAAAAAGGTGGTGACGAGATGCAAGTTAGTGGGGTGATCATCCACGGCTAACACCTGCAGAGGTGCGCCATTGGTGCGCTCAAGCAGAAGAGGTTGGTTGGTGCTTGCAGGCGCGGTGGGTGGTTGTGCTTGTTGGTTCATGAGTGCTGTGATTTGGCTGTGTAGCCCCGGGCGGGTAGCGGGCTTGTTAAGAACTGCATGGGGAAAGGACGGCAAGGTAGCAAGCGCAGCTTCAACGCGTTCGGCGTTGCTGCATAAGAACAAGGTTGGCAGTTGCTGTTGATAAAGCCAGTGTATCCATTTAGTAAAATCACCGCCTAGTGCTTCTGTTGGCGCTAGGCCACATACGGCCAAGTGATAGGCACCGCTAGTATAAGCTTCTTGGGCACTGGCGAAATCAGCAAATGCTGCAACCTGTATGCCCCACTGCTTTAGTGTTTGGCTAAGCGCAAGGCGAGTAAAGGGATAAGGCTCAACTAGCAGTGCCGATAAATGGGGCAAGGGGGCAAAAAAATCCTCGTGGGCGTTGGTGTTATCAATACGTAGTTTCACGGTAAACCAGAACACAGCGCCATCGTCACTGTTCTCCATACCAATTTCCCCCTGCATCTCCTCTACAATACGTTTGCAAATTGCCAAGCCTAAGCCAGTGCCTGTGGTGTGGCGGCTGCTGCTCTGGTCGAGCTGGGAGAAGGCATCGAATAATGCGTGCTGTTGGGCAGAATCGATACCTGGCCCTGTGTCGCTTACTGAAATGCGAATGGTGGCGTGTTGCCTTTCTTGCTCTTCAAGCATTACGCGCACCACGACAGCACCTTTTGGGGTGAATTTTAAGGCGTTATTAATTAGGTTAGTTAGTACTTGCCGAATGCGGAAACTATCGCCGATTAAAGTAGTGGGCACGTCAGTATAAATGAGCGTCACCTGCTCTAAGGATTTTTCTCGTGCCAAGGGTGCTATGAGCGCTTGTACTTCTTCTACCAAAGTAGGTAAGTGGAAACTCACGTTCTCTAGCTGTAGTTTGCCTGCTTCGATGCGGGAAAAGTCGAGAATGTCGTTAATGATACCCAGCAGAACCTCAGAAGAATTGAGCACGATGCGCAAGTATTCATGTTGGCGTTGGGTGAGCTTTGATTGTTGCAACAGCTGGGCAAAGCCGATGATGCCGTTGAGTGGCGTACGGATCTCATGGCTCATGTTGGCGAGGAAATCAGATTTTACTTGGCTCGCTTTCAGTGCTTGCTTACGTGCTAGGTCCAATTCGATATTTTGAATTTCAATGGTTTCAAGTGTTTCGCGCAAATCGATAGTGGCTTGGTCGATGCTTTGCTGTAGTTCTGCCCGGGCCTGTTCCCGCGCCTGAGCCATGGCATTCAGGGCGTCTTGTAACTGCCGCAGCTCACCTGTGGCGTTGGTATGCAAGCGTACAGATAAATCACCTTCACGAATACGTGTGATGGCTTCAATGAAATCGTTAATTGGATCGATGAAGCGGCGGCCAAGAAAAATGGCAGGCAACAAGGCAAACAGAGTAATAGCGCCTAAGGTAAGCAGTAGTATGAGCAGGGTTTCGAGGATGCTCATGCGTTGTTGTACCCGAGAAAATTCCACCTCTAGGGTTACGCCACTGTGCTGGGTGGGCTGGCGCCAGCGGAAAGTTTTTTGGCTCACTAAGCGCTCATATTCTTTGTTGCTGGTTTTTGTGCGTGGCGTTGCCATGCTGATCATGTTTGGGCCCGCATGAAACAAAGTGGTGCCATTTTGTGTTAAACGTGCTGCACGCACATCTCGTTCATTCAGCAGTTGGCGAAAAACAGGGCTAGTGTGGTCGTAATCAAGGCTTTTTAGTGCAGAGAATTGAGCCTCATAGCTGGCTAAAATCATGCGTTGGAGAGCGAGGTTGATGCTGCGAATATCATGCACGCGATTAAACATAACAAAGCTACCAAGCACGATGCAGGCTAAAATAACGGGGATGGCAATAAATAATGCAATGCGGTTGCGAAAGTTCAACGTGTTTTCCCTACCTGTTGCTAGCAGTGTTGGTGAGAAACGCTGCTAGCCGATCTATTTGCTGTTAATCTTAGCCCAGTTTAAACCATATTAATGAGGCCAAGATGACATATTCCACCATTGAAAGCGTAGTGGGTAACACGCCGTTAGTGGCATTGCAGCGTATGGGGCGCCATCGCAACAACACTATTCTATTAAAATTAGAAGGCAACAACCCTGCCGGATCGGTGAAAGATAGGCCAGCGCTGAATATGATTATGCAAGCAGAAGAGCGTGGCGAGATTACACCTGGTGATACGTTAATTGAGGCCACCAGTGGCAACACAGGCATTGCATTAGCAATGGCAGCCGCCATGCGTGGCTATAAAATGATTTTATTAATGCCGGCCAACTCTACCCAAGAGCGGCAAGATTCCATGGCCGCTTATGGCGCCGAGTTGATTTTGGTATCAGAAGAAGAAGGTGGTATGGAGGGTGCACGAGACATTGCTGCGCAAATGCAAGCCGCAGGTAAAGGTTATTTACTCGATCAGTTTTCGAACCCAGATAACCCCTTGGCACATTACGAAACCACGGGCCCAGAAATTTGGCAGGGCACACAAGGTAGCATTACACATTTTGTCTCCTCCATGGGCACCACAGGCACTATTATGGGGGTGTCTAAGTACTTAAAAGAACAAAACCCAGATGTGCAAATTATTGGTATGCAGCCGCAGGATGGTGCAAACATTCCCGGCATTCGCCGCTGGCCTGAGGCCTATTTGCCGAGTATTTATGATGCTCGGCGGGTGGATAGCGTGCTTGATGTGAGCCAAGTTGAAGCAGAAGAAACCATGCGCCGGCTAGCGCGCGAAGAAGGCATTAGCTGTGGTGTCTCCTCTGGCGGGGCAGTAGCAGGTGCACTGCGTTTGTCGGAGCAACTAGAGAATGCTGTGATTGTGGCTATTGCGTGCGATCGTGGTGATAGATACCTATCCACAGGTGTGTTTCAAACAAAGCAAAACTAGCCAAATAAGCGGCTTGCACACAGCCCGCACTTGGGGCAGGCTGTGCCGCTCATTGTTACCAGAGTGATGAAAAGTTATGGCACGACGACGTTCACGCCGCCAGCGTTTGCCGCAAGAGGCAGTGCAAATTGATATTGAAAACATGAGCCATGAAGGCCGTGGGATTGCACGTAAAGAGGGCAAAACCATCTTCATCGATAATGCCTTGCTAGGTGAAGAGGTGAGGTTTCGTTATAGCTCGCAGCGTAAAACCTACGATGAAGGCTATGCCGAAGAAATTTTACTGCCATCACCAGATCGTGTGGAGCCACCTTGCGCTTATGCACAAATTTGTGGTGGCTGTAGCTTGCAGCATATGGATAGTGCGGCGCAGTTGCGCTTTAAGCAAAGTGTGCTGGCTGAACAGCTCGAAAAATTTGGTGGTGTAACACCTGAGCAATGGCTAGAGCCGCTACGGGGGCCCACTTTAGGTTACCGTACTAAAGCACGGCTTGGGGCTCGCTATGTGGCGCCGAAAGAAACGGCATTGATAGGCTTTCGTGAAAAACGCAGTAATTTCCTTGCCGATATGCAGCAATGCGAGGTGCTAGTGCCCGAGGTGGGCCAGCATTTACTAGCCTTGCGTGAATTGTTAAATGGTTTAGCAGCTCGTGAGCGCATCCCACAAATTGAAATGGCGGCAGATGACAACACGGTGGCGCTTATTTTTCGCCATATGGACCCACTCTCAGAGGCAGATTTTCAAGCGTTAGTGGATTTTTGCCGTGCGCGTGATTGGCATTGTTATTTGCAGCCTAAAAGTGAAGATAGCGTGCACCGTGTATGGCCTGAAACGGGCTCGGAGCGGCTTTATTTTGACCACCCCACTTACGGCTTGCGCATGGCTTTTCACCCAAAGGATTTTACCCAAGTGAACATGGCAATTAACCGCGCTATGGTGCCATTAGCCATTGAGTTATTAGGGCTTGAAAAACACCACCGAGTGCTCGATTTATTCTGTGGGCTTGGCAACTTTACTTTGCCCTTAGCCACACAAAGTGCTGAAGCAGTTGGCGTTGAGGTGAGCGAAGCCATGGTGCAGCGCGGCTATGAGAACGCACGCGCAAACGGGGTAGAAAACGTTGCCTTTCATGCTTGGGATTTGCAGCAAAGTGTAGAGGGGCAAGCGTGGGCAGCAGAGCCATTTGACCGCATTGTGCTCGATCCTCCGCGTAGTGGTGCCTTAGAAATGATTCCTATTTTGCCTAAATTTGGCGCCGAGAAGATAGTTTATGTGTCGTGTAACCCAGCCACGCTGGCACGCGATGCAGGCGAGCTAAAAGCTCATGGCTACCATTTAGTAAAAGCAGGAGTGATGGATATGTTTCCCCACACTTCACATGTGGAATCCATCGCCTTATTCGAACGTCGTTAGTGTTCAAGGAGTAGAAAGTGGTTACGGTACGTCGTCTGCAGCCGTTGTCGGGGCAATATAGCGATTTGCCAGCTTGGATTAGCAGCGTGGCTGAGCGCTGCGTGGGCACAGATGAAGCCATGATGGCGCAAGCTTGCGAAGTGGCTCAGGAGTGCGAACGGCTAGGCGAGGAAGAGGGCACCAGTTGGCCTTATGGTATTGGCTGCTTTCGCATTGGCCTTGAAATGGTAGACGTACTAGCTGATCTAAAGGTAGATGGTGAAGCGCTGCCGGCAGCACTTCTTTATCGTTCAGTGCGAGAGGAACGGTTAACGCTAGAGCGCGTACGTAAAGAGTTTGGCCACACTACTGCCGCCCTAGTGGAGGGTGTGTTACGCATGGCGGCTATTGGTGCCATCATCAACCCTAGCCGGCAGCCGGTGCTCGGCCAACAAGAAGGGCAGTTGGATAACGTGCGCAAAATGTTGGTGAGCCTCATTGATGATGTGCGGGTGGCATTGCTTAAGCTTGCGGAGCGTACTGTGATCCTACATGCGCTTACCGATGCTGAGCCTGAACGGCAGCAAAAAGTGGCCATTGAAATTTTCGATATTTACGCCCCCCTTGCGCACCGTTTGGGTGTGGGGCACTTAAAATGGGAACTCGAAGACCTTTCTTTCCGTTACCTGCAGCCGGGCCCTTACAAACGCATTGCTAGCTTGCTTGATGAAAAACGTATCGACCGCGAAAAAGATATAGAAAATATTATCGCCCAACTAAAAGAGCACTTAGAGAAATCAGGCATTGATAATGTGGATGTAACTGGGCGAGTAAAGCACATCTACAGCATTTGGCGGAAAATGCAGAAAAAGCAGCTTGATTTTTACGATGTGAACGATGTGCGAGCAGTGCGCATTATGGTGCCTGAGGTGCGTGATTGTTACGCCGCTCTTGGTATTGTGCACGGTTTGTGGACACATGTGCCTAATGAGTTTGATGATTATATTGCCTCGCCGAAAGCAAATGGCTATCAGAGCTTACACACCGCCGTGGTGGGGCCTGGGCGAAAAATGCTAGAGGTGCAAATTCGCACCCATGCCATGCATGAAGAAGCAGAGCTTGGTGTGAGTGCCCACTGGCGCTATAAAGAAGGCACAAAAGGCAAAGACGGTAGCGATTACGATCAGAAAATTGCTTGGTTACGCGAAGTGCTTGAGTGGCACGATACCTTAGGTGCTGCGAGCCTTGATAACATGGTTGATGATCTGCGCACCTACGATGGTGGGCAGCGAGTATATGTGTTTACTCCTAAGGGCCATGTGGTGGATCTTGCCGTGGGTGCCACTGCAGTGGATATGGCGTATTCCATTCACACCGAGGTGGGGCATCGATGCCGGGGTGCTAAGGTAAATGGCCGTATTGTGCCGTTAAGCTACCAGCTGAAAACAGGCGAACAGGTGGAGATTCTTACGGCCAAAGAAGGCGGGCCTAGCCGCGATTGGCTATCGAGTTCGCTGGGCTACGTGAAAACGTCGTCTGCGCGGGCAAAGGTGCAACACTGGTTCCGCCGCCAAAGCCGTGAAACGCATATTGCCTCTGGGCGTAATATGCTAGAAAAAGATCTCAGCCGTTTGGCCATGCCATGGCCGGCCTTAGATAAAATTGCGCCGAACCTTAACCTTACTACGGGCGACGATGTGCTAGCCGCTTTAGGCTCTGGGGATCTGCGCATGAGCCAAGTGCTGCAGCAGCTGCAGCCTTTGGGCGAACGCAGCAATCCGCAGCAAGAACTTGAGCTAATGATGCGCAAGCCCAAGCAAATGAAGGCTGATGGCATTAGTATTGCTGGGGTTGGCAATATTAAAACCCAATTGGCTGCTTGTTGCCGGCCTTTACCGGGCGACAGCATTATGGGCTACATCACAGTGGGCCGTGGGATAACAGTGCACCGCAGCGATTGCTCTAACCTAAGTGCTATGCAAGGCGATGACCCTGCGCGCATTATCGAGGTGAGCTGGGGTGGCGAAGATACCGTAGCTTACCCTGTGGATATTTTTTTACGTGGGCGGCAACGCTCGGGGTTGCTCAAAGATGTGGTGTCGGTATTTGCTAATGATAATGTGCCCATTACAGCAGCACATACTGAACAGCACGATGCAGATTACACAAAAACCATGCTCATCAGTGTTGAAATTAGCACTATTGATGATCTTGGCCGTTTGTTATTGAAACTAGACCAAATTCCTGGCGTGCTCGAAGTGCGCCGCTACACCCAATGAAATTACCTAGTGCCCAGGCGCTAGGCGAGCGCTGGTTAAAGCTGATGGCAATGATCGCAGCACTGCGTGCGCCAGAGGGTGGCTGTGCATGGAACCAGCAGCAAACCCATGGCAGCCTTATGCCTTATTGCACCGAAGAAGTTTATGAACTGTTGGCCGCAGTGGCAGCGAATGATGCTAAGGCCGTGCAGCAAGAGTTGGGTGATTTGTTATGGCAAGTGTTGTTCCATGTGCAAATTGCTATGGAGGAAAACACCTTTGATATGCTTGCGTTGCTTGATGGGTTAAGCGAAAAAATGTTGCGGCGCCACCCGCATGTATTTAGCAACAGTGAAGCGCACACGCTGAGTGAATTGCGCCAACAATGGTTGGCAATTAAAGCCGCAGAGGGGCAGCAAGAGGCTGGCGTGGCCAAAGCCGGTGATGGGCAGCCGCCTTTAATGCGGGCCGCCGCGGTGCAAAGAGCAGCACACCAGCAGGGCTTTGATTGGGCCACTTGGCAGCCTGTGTTAGCTCAGTTGAAGGAAGAAATAGCCGAGCTTGAAGAGGCGTTAGCGCTACAAGATGCGGCTGGTATCGAAGAAGAGTTTGGTGATGTGCTGTTTAGCGCAGTTAATTTAAGCCGCCATTTGCAACTTGATGCGGAGATGGCGTTGAGCGGTAGTACGGCTAAGTTCATCGAGCGTTTTAATACCATGCTGCAATTGGCCGATAGCCCCATAGAGGAACTTAACGATGAGCAATGGGATGCTTTGTGGGTGAAGGCGAAAGCAATGCAGCGCCGCTAGCCCTCCTACCAAGGAACGTAAGAAGGGCACTTATGTCATACGCTTGTCACAAAAGTGTTCTTTAATGGTTGTTTTGGTTTGCTAGGGTGCTTTATGCAGAAGATTACGGTTTTGGTGGTGGATGATGAGCCTGCCATACGCGATATGTTGGTAATGGCATTGGCCAGCGCAGAATTTAATGTGATTACTGCAGCAGATGCGCAGCAAGCCTTAACGCGCGTGGTAGATGATAAACCTGATTTAATCCTGTTGGATTGGATGCTGCCAGGCATCAGCGGCATAGAGCTAGCGCGACGCTTAAAAGACGATGCAAATACACGTGCTTTGCCCATTATTATGCTCACGGCTAAAGACGAAGAAGAAAATAAGGTGCAAGGGCTAGAGGTGGGTGCGGATGATTATGTGACAAAGCCCTTTTCCACACGCGAACTTATTTCGCGGGCACGTGCCGTGTTGCGGCGCACCCATGCTTTATATAATGCAGATATCATCACCATTGGCGGGTTGCAGCTAAACCTTGCCAGTTGCCGCATCAGCGTACAAGAACAAGTGTTAGAACTAGGGCCAACAGAATTTCGATTGTTGGCCTTTTTTATGGCTCATCCAGAGCGGGCGTACACGCGAGACCAATTGCTAGATCAAGTGTGGGGCACGCATGTTTATGTGGAAGATCGAACAGTGGATGTGCATGTACGCCGTTTGCGAAAAACCCTAGCTAAGTATGCCTGTGATCATCTGATCCAAACGGTGCGCGGCGTAGGCTACCGATTTTCAGTAGAAACACCATGACCGCCACCTTCTCGTTGTTGCGTGAATTACGTAGTTTATTGTTTTTTTTAGCATTGGCTGGCGTGTTTGCCTGGCACGTTAGTCATTTGCTTCCTCTATTGGTTATTTTAAGCGCCTATATTATTTACAACACGGCACAACTAGTGCGCATGAACCGATGGTTAGCTGCATTCCCAGAGCAGTGGGAGCCGCCCGAAGCGCGCGGCAACTGGGGTGCCATATATGATCACCTTTACCGTTTGTTGCGCAAAGAACATGTGGCACGCAGCGGCTTGCTTGAAGTGCTTAAGCGCACAGAAAGCTCGTTGTCGGCACTGCGTGATGGGGTGATTGTGCTTGATAGGCGTGGCCAGCTAGAAACCTGGAATAAAGCAGCGGCTTTATTGCTAGGGCTGCGCAACGCTTCGGATGCCAGGCAGCCCTTTACCGATTTCGTACGCCACCCTGAGTTGGTGCGCTATTTTAATAAAGCGGATTTTGCCGAACCTCTGACGATACCTTCGCCTTATAAAACGCAGAAAATGTTGGAATTCACAGTAACACGCTTTGGCTTAGGTGAATCTTTGTTGCTCGTGCGAGATGTAACGCGGCTGCATCACTTAGAAAAGATGCGCAAGGATTTTGTTGCCAACGTAAGCCATGAATTAAAAACCCCACTAACGGTGCTGAAGGGCTATGTGGAAACCTTGCAAGGTATGTTGCCTGCTGAGCCTGCGGCATGGCAGCAAGCCTTAGGGCAGATGGAGCAGCAAAGCTTGCGTATGGAAATGTTGATTAACGATTTACTTTGGCTTGCTAAACTTGAAGGTTCTGCTCATGGCGCAGACCACCAGCCGGTGCTGCTAGTGCCGTTGTTAGCAACAATTCAAGAGGAATTAGCATTGTTGGCGCAGAGCAAGAAACAACAATTACTCATCGATTTTGCTAGTTTGCCAAGTACCCTAGAAGGCAGCCACAAAGAGCTGCACAGTGCTTTTACTAACTTAATCGTAAATGGGTTGCATTACACCTCTATGGGGGGTGAGGTGCGTGTGTTTTGGCAGCAAGCAGATGGAGGCGGTTGTTTGGTTGTGGCTGATAATGGCCCCGGCATTGCAGCACATCATATACCCCGTTTAACAGAAAGGTTTTACCGCCCCGACAGCGGGCGTGTGCTAGAGCAAGGCGGTACAGGGTTAGGCTTAGCAATCGTTAAGCACGTGCTGCTGCGCCATAATGGCTACTTAAATATCGAAAGTACGGTGGGGGAAGGCAGTGCTTTTTACTGCTATTTCCCCACCTGGCAACAAAGCGCCTAGGCTGCTATTTTTTCTTTAAGGCTTGCGCCATTTGCTCACTGTTTAAATGGCGTACGTCTTTACCTTTCACTAGATAAACCACTTGCTCACAAACGTTACGTGCGTGGTCACCCACGCGTTCGAGCGATCTTAGCATCCACATAATAATAAGAATGCGTGTGATGGAACGGGGGTCTTCCATCATGAAAGTAATTAATGCGCGCATGGCACTTTGGTATTCTGCATCAATAATGTCGTCTGTGGCGGCTACTAATACGGCTTTTTCGGCATCGAAACGGGCGAAGCTATCAAGGGCCGCATTGAGCATGCGGCTCACCTTATTACCGATATTGCGCACCTCAATATAGCCCGTGGGAGCATTGCCTTCTTCTTGTAATTGCAGGATAAGTTGTGCAATTTTACTTAGCTCATCGCCAATGCGCTCAAGGTCTGAAACGCATTTGGATACGGCAATAATGGTGCGCAAATCAATGGCGGCAGGCTGGCGCAAAGCTAGCACACGGGCGCATTCTTCATCGATTAGTATTTCTAAACGGTCTACAGCGTCTTCGTTTTTGATAACTTGCCTGGCAAGGTTGGTGTCGTTATGCATAAAAGCGTCAAGGCAATCACGCATTTGCTGTTCTACTAACCCACCCATGCGCAACAAATGGCTGCGAATGGAAGCCATTTCTAGGGTGAACTGGGTTGAGCTGTGGCGGCCTAAGTGGTCCATTGTACTCTCCTGGTCAGCCAAAACGGCCGGTAATATAAGCCTCTGTAAGGTGGCTGTTGGGTTGGGTGAAAATTTTATCTGTAGCATCCACTTCAATTAGCTCGCCTACGTGAAAGTAAGCCGTGCGGTGCGATACGCGTGCTGCTTGCTGCATAGAGTGGGTAACAATAGCAATGGTGTATTGCTGGGATAACTCAGCAATAAGCTCTTCAATGGCCGCGGTGGCAATGGGGTCTAGGGCAGAACAGGGCTCATCCATTAAAATAACCTCTGGGCTAACAGCGATGGCGCGGGCAATGCATAGGCGTTGTTGTTGGCCTCCGGATAGCCCTGTGCCAGGCTTATTCAGCCGATCTTTAACTTCATCCCATAGGCCTGCTCGGCGTAAGCTATCTTCAACAATGTCATGCAAATCGGCGCGCCCGCGTGCTATGCCATGAATGCGCGGGCCATAAGCCACGTTTTCATAAATTGATTTGGGAAAAGGGTTGGGTTTTTGGAATACCATGCCCACCCGGGCACGTAGGGTTACTTCGTCCACCTGTGGTGCATAAATGTCTTCGCCATCAAGTAGCACTTGGCCTTCAATGCGGCAATGCTCAATGGTGTCATTCATTCTGTTGAGCGTGCGCAAGAAAGTAGATTTGCCACAACCTGAAGGGCCAATGAAAGCAATAACTTCGTTTTCATAAAGGGTTAAATTGATGTTTTTAATGGCCTGAGCATCGCCATAAAAAACATCAACATGACGGGTTTCAATCTTTGCTTTAGGAGTGCACATAAATTATTTCCAGCGGTTTTCGAGGCGTTTGCGCAACCAAATGGCCACGGTGTTCGCACTAATAATAAGTAACAGCAACACTAGGATGGCGGCGGATGTGCGCGCTTCGAAGAAGTTGCGTAGTTCGTTGCCTTGCCAGAGGTAAATTTGCACTGGCAGGGCTGTGGCTTGGTCCATTGGGCTAGCCGGGATGTTCGCTACAAATGCATTCATGCCAATAAGCAATAGTGGCGCTGTTTCGCCGAGCGATTGGGCCATGGCTAAAATGGCGCCAGTAAGCACGCCAGGCAATGCTAAAGGCACAACGTGGTGAAAAACGGTTTGTGTGGGTGATGCGCCCACCCCTAAAGCCGCTTGGCGAATAGAGGCGGGCACGGCTTGTAATGCTGCACGTGTGGTGATGATGACCGTAGGTAAAGCCATCAGGCTAAGCACGAGGCCACCAACAATGGGCGCCGAAAGTGGCAATTTGAAGAAATTGATAAATAATGCCGCACCCAATAAGCCAAAAACAATAGAAGGTACAGCTGCAAGGTTGTTAACGTTAACTTCGATAAAATCGGTCCATTTATTTTTTGGGGCAAATTCTTCTAAATAAATGGCGCCGCCAACGCCTATTGGTATGGCAACGAGAATAACCACCAAGAGCATGTACAAAGAACCCAAGAAGGCACCTTTTAACCCAGCAGCAGCTGGTGCATTGCGTGAATCAGCATGTGTAAATAGCACTGTGCTAAAAGCGGTTTTTAATACGCCATCGGCCTGCATTTTGCCTACTATTTGGCGCACGACAGGGGAAAGCTGTTGTTGGCTGTCGGGCAGTTCGCGGTCGATGTTACCTTTCACCCACACATCCACTCTGGCATCGGCTAATAAGGTGGCGGTTACGGTGGTGCCAATAAGGTGTGGTTGCTCAGCCACCATATCGCGCAAGGCATAGCGTTCTGTATTCGCAAATAAAGTGCGTAGATCACGGGCAGTGAGTTCAGCCTCTGGGTATTGCGCAGCAACGCTTTGTTGTAACAGCTGTTGCCAGTTAATTTGGTTTAATCCGTTGCGCCAAGCCGTTTGCCGTGCTGCAAAAGCTGCAGAACTCTCTTCTTTAGCTTGTGAAGGGGCTGGTGGGATGGCAACAATGTTTTCATCTATATAGATAGGCAGCGTGATAGTGGCTTGCCAAAAAGCAGGTAGGCCACGGCTAGCAATACTAAAAAACAATAGGGCAACACAACCTAAGCTTAATAGCATGGCGCCAAGGCCTAGGTGCTTAAATAGCCATTCGCGCCGATGGCGGCGTTTAACATTTCTGCTTAAACGTTCTTGCAAACGCTGCCGTGGTGTTTTTTCGGTGCTGTGATGGTTGAGATCGATTAGCTTATTCATATTGCTCACTAAATTTCCGCACGATATAGAGCGCAACCACGTTGAGCGCTAATGTGGTGATAAAAAGGGTGAAACCTAAGGCAAACGCAACTAAGGATTGTGGGCCGGCAAAATCGGTGTCGCCCGTTAGTTGGTTAACAATGCTAACGGTCACGGTGGCAACTGCTTCAAAGGGATTGCCGTGAAGGTGAGGGCTGTTACCAGCGGCTAGCACCACTATCATGGTTTCGCCAATGGCGCGGCTAGCAGCTAATAAAAAAGCACCAATAATGCCTGGTAAGGCTGCGGGCAACACAACCTTAAGAATGGTTTCTGATTGGGTGGCACCGAGCCCTAAAGAGCCATCACGTAGCGCCTGCGGCACTTGCGATAACACATCATCAGATAAGGAAGACATAAATGGCACTATCATAACGCCCATTACAAGGCCTGCTGTCAGTGCACTGGTGGCACGAATGGAGAGGCCAAAATAAGCACCTAACCCAGTTAAGAAAGGGCCAACCACCATTAGCGCAAACACGCCATACACAATAGTGGGGATGCCCGCTAACACCTCAATGACGGGTTTGGCGAAAGTGCGGCACCATGAAGGGGCATATTCCACTAAGTAGATCGCAGTCATTAGGCCGATGGGTACCGCCACACAAAGTGCAATAACGCTAACCATCAAGGTGCCACTGAGTAGCGGCAGCAAGCCATATTGGCCGGTGCCGCCGGTGGTGCTGCTAAATACGGGGTTCCATTCTGTGCCAAGAAAAAAGTCAAGAGGTGGCACAAAGGAAAAAAAGCGCAGAGTTTCACCTAGCATAGAAACTAAAATGCCTAGGGTGGTGAGTATGGCCACAGCGGAGCAGCTGAGTAACAGCCAACGCATGAGAGTTTCCACTTGTAGGCGTGCTTGGGCTTGCGGAGTTATGCGGCGCAGGGCCCATGCAGTCCCTGTGAGCATTAGCACGGCGGCAAGGCTTATATTGGCTAAAGTAGCGAGCTGCTGCAGCTGCAGGAATTGTTGCGCTGCTTCTTGCTCATAGGGGGCGGCATCTCCAATTACTCCGTAACCAGAAGCTAGTGCCGTTACACGTTGCAACAAAGCGTGTGTGGCATCGGCACTTAGTGGGGTGATGTTTTCGGGGATATGCTGCAGCACCAAGGCGGTAATAATTTGTGGTGTGAAAAAGTGCCATAACAATAGGGTTATTAGGGCGGGGGCGCCGCACCATATGGCTACAAGAAGGGCGTGGTGGTGCGGCTGCGAGTGCATGCTGCCACGCTTTAGCTGTAATGCCATGCGCTTACTGCGATGTAGGGCAACGTGGTAAGCGCCACCCATACACAGTAAGACGAAGAAAATTAGCATGGAAAGGCTCATTTATTCACTCGCTATGGCTTGGCGCTGTTGGAATGCTTGCAGCACTTGTGCTCGCCTTTCTGGTGCTAAGGGGATCAGCCCTGCGTCTTCTAACTCACTGCCAAAGCCAGATATATGGTCAGCAAGAAAAAACTCCACGTACTCTGCTAGCCCAGGTATGCGGTTTAGGTGCTCGCCTTTAACATAGATATACAGGGGCCGAGAAACGGGGTAGCTGCCATCGGCAATGGTGCTAAGGCTCGGGCTCACGCCATCAATAGTAGCCACTTGTAGCTTGTCGCGGTTTTGTTCATAAAAGCCTAAGCCAAAAACACCTATGGCATCGCTTTGCACTTGTAGCCGAGCGAGGGTTTCAGTGTAATCACCGGAAATTTCGATAATGCGGCCGTCTTTACGTAGGTTGGTACAGTTTTCGTGTTGCTCGCCTAGGGTGGCTGCACAACCGGGTAGCAATAGCTTTTCTTCAAACACCTCACGCGTGCCATGGTTGGATGCAGGAATAACGAGTGTGATGGGCTGTGCGGGTAACTGTGTGTCAATTTCCGACCACAGCTGATATGGGTTCGCTACCCAAGTGCCTGCGTTTAAAATTTTAGCAGCGGCTGCTTTATACAAATGGGCAGGTGTGAGGGCGAAGGTGGCTTTACTAGCGTCGCTTGCGAACACAATGCCGTCGTAGCCAATGTGCACGGGAATAATAGTGGCCACGCCTGCTTCGTGGCAGCGTTTTATTTCAGCTGGTTTGATAGCACGGGAAGCATTGGCAATGTCGATAGTGCTGGGGCCAAGCCCTTGGCAAAACTGGCGCAAGCCCCCGCCTGTGCCTCCACTGCCTACCACAGGGGTTGGGTGTTGCGAATATTGTTGGGCAAATTCCTCAGCCACAATACTGGAAAAAGGCAGTACAGTGGACGAACCCGCAATTTGGATGGTGCCTCGTGCAAAGGTTGCAGTGCTAGCACATATTAACGTTACACATAACAGTAGGCGGCTTAGCCGCAGCAAAGGTTTGAACATAGTGGTTTCCTGCATAAGGTGAATGATTCTGTTTCATGCGGCTACTATGCCTTGGCTATATGACAGTAATGTGACAATGCATGCATTGTCATCAGTTAGTAATAAAACCCTCTTAAAGTTTCCTCGCTGCTCCAAAAGGAGCGTTCATAAAACGAGGAAAACAATGAAAAAACAATGGTGCTTAGCATTAACTGCATTGATGGCACAAGGTGTGCAGGCGAAGGTGGATGTGTATGGGCGCGTGCATGTGTCGGTGGATTATTTGTCCACACACAATACGTACCATGGCATCAATTATTCAAGTAATGCTTCTCGTATTGGTTTTCGGGCGCAAGATGGGATAGGTGAAGCTGTGGTGTTTATGCAGTTAGAGCAGCAATACAACACCTTTCAAGATAGTAAAGCAGCCTTGGCCACACGAAACACTTACGTGGGTTTAACACATCCAACATGGGGCGTTGTGCGGCTTGGGCGTTTTGACAGCCCCTTTAAAACAGCGCGCGGGCCGGCCAATTTATTTGCCGACCAATTAGGCGATATGCGCAGCATGATGCGTGAGGACGGCTTTGATAAGCGCTTAGATAATACACTAGAAGTGCAAACACCAAGCCTGTTTGGGTGGCGGTTTAATTTTGCATATTCGCTACATGAAGATGAAGTGAATGAAAGCGATGAAAACCAGCAGTCGTATAGTGTTTCGGGTGTTTATGAGCAGGGCGCATGGCATGCGGCTTTAGCTTATGAAAACTTGCAAAAAGATGTAGGTGGGCGCGATAGCGTTCGGGCAGCATTAGCTTATCAGTGGCATGCAAACAGCAAGGCAGTGCTTTTTTATCAACATAACGGAGCTACAAAAATGCGGCCAAGTAACCAGATATACGGTGTGGGCGGTACCTATAAGTGGGCCAATGGCCTGGTGGCGAAAGGTATGTTTATGGAGCGCTTCGCTGCAACAAACGCAGAGAATGTTCAGCTCGCCGTATTAGGAGCCGAGTATAGGTTGGGGCAGCCCTTGCTGCTTTACGTGAATTATGCCTATGTGACGAATGGCGAAAACACTTCTGTGGCGCCTTGGAACGTATCAGGGCGTTCTAATGCTAAGGCTGGTGTGCAAGCCATTGCGGCAGGAGAAAACAGTGAAGGGTTTTCCATGGGTATGCGTTATGATTTTTGATAGGCGAATAAAAAAGGCACGTTGAGTATTTACACGTGCCTTTTTATTTATTGCAACGGCAGGTTTTATGCTTCGTATTTTTTCAGCACTAGTGATGCGTTGGTGCCGCCAAAGCCAAAGCTATTGCTTAGCACTTGGTTCACTGGGCGCTCCTGCATGGTAGTAACAATAGGGTAGCCTGCTGCCACCTCATCAAGCTCGCTAATGTTGGCAGAAGCCGTGATAAAGCTGTTTTGCATCATTAAGATGCTGTAAATGGCTTCGTGCACACCAGCGGCACCTAAGGCATGGCCCGTTAGGCTTTTGGTGGAGCTAATCGGCGGAATATTGTCGCCAAATACTGCACCAATGGCCTTAAGTTCGGCCACATCACCCACTGGGGTGCTAGTGCCGTGGGTGTTGATGTAATCAATGGGGCCATCAACCGTGGCAAGTGCATCTTGCATACAGCGTTGCGCGCCCTCGCCAGAAGGGGCCACCATATCACTACCGTCTGAGGAAGCGCCATAGCCCACAATCTCAGCATAAATAGTGGCACCACGAGCCAAGGCGTGGTCGAGCGCCTCAACTACCACAATGCCGCCACCGCCAGCAATAACAAAGCCGTCACGGTCTTTGTCGTAAGGGCGGGAAGCCGCCGTAGGGGTGTCGTTGCGTTTGCTCGATAAAGCGCCCATGGCATCAAACATGTGGCTCATGGTCCAATCTTCTTCTTCGCCGCCGCCAGCAAACATAACGTCTTGCTTGCCTAGTTGGATTTGCTCCATAGCGTGGCCGATGCAGTGTGCGCTGGTGGCACAAGCAGAAGCGATAGTGTAGTTCAGGCCCTTAATTTGAAACGGTGTGGCTAAGCAAGCTGAAACGGTGCTAGCCATGGTGCGTGGCACCATGTAAGGGCCAACACGGCGCACACCACGCTCACGCGCAGTGTCTACTGACAACACCTGGTTAACTGATGAAGCACCGCCGGAGCCGGCGACAAGGCCAGTGCGCACGTTAGATACGTGTTCTGGCGCTAAACCAGCGTGATCTATAGCATTTTGCATGGCGACATAAGCGTAGGCTGCAGCATCCCCCATAAAGCGAAAGGCCTTGCGGTCGATCAACTCTTTGAGATTGATATCGGGCACGCCAGCAATGTGGCTGCGCATACCCACTTTTTCATATTCTTCTTGAAAACTAATGCCAGAACGGCCTTTTTTTAGTGCGTCGGCAACTGTTTCTAGGTCGTTACCTAGGCATGAAACGATGCCCATGCCTGTAATTACAACTCTTCTCATAATATCAGCCCTTAGAAGCTGTCAGTGGAGGTAAATAGCCCCACTTTAAGATCTTTTGCGTGATAAATTTCTTTGCCATCAACAGTTACAACACCATCTGCGATGCCAAGAGCCAAGCCGCGCGCTAAAACGCGGCGAATGTCGAGACGATACACTACCTTTTTAGAGGTGGGTAAGATTTGCCCGGTGAATTTTAGTTCGCCTAGGCCTAAAGCTCGGCCACGGCCAGGGTGGCCAAGCCAACCTAAGTAAAAGCCAAGCATTTGCCACATAGCATCAAGGCCTAGGCAGCCTGGCATAACTGGGTCGTTTTCGAAATGGCAATCAAAAAACCAAAGGTCGGGGTGGATATCCAGTTCGGCTTCCATGTAACCTTTGCCGTATTTGCCATCGGTGTTGGAGATTATTGTTATACGGTCCATCATCAACATATTGGGAAGTGGAAGGCGAGCATTGCCTTCGCCAAATAGTTCGCCGTGGCCGCAAGCGAGTAGTTCTTCTCGGTTGAAACTGGTTTTATCTGTATACATGAATTCTAATCCTAGTTGCCCTTTGGCTATTGCAGCGTGCAAAGATTAGCTATTGCTATCCCGTGCTTGGGAGGCACATCATAACAACTCAACGTGGCAAAACAGTGGCTAAATTATGTCTAGGTGTTGCAGAGTTAATACGTTGCTAATGATAGCAGTTTAATACTGCTGTTTAAGATTAAGAAAGTTTTGCGTCAAGGTCGTGAGAACAGTGTAAAGGCGCTACAATGCGCCCTTTAACGTGCTCGGCACATAAATTTTACCTGCACCTTTAGGGGAATGGCTGTGATTGTAGAAATTGGACATTTTGCTGTATGGATCGCTTTAGGGCTTACGATTCTGCAGTCTTTTACACCTCTTTGGGGCATACGCGCTGGTAAGCCTGCCCTAATTAGTACGGCGCGGCCGCTAGCATTAATGCAGTTTTTGCTTGTGAGTGTTGCCATCTTAGCGTTGGCGTGGGCGTTTTATACTAACGATTTCAGCTTAAGCTATGTAGCTAACCACTCAAACTCAGCTATGCCTTGGCAGTATCGCTTGTCAGCGGTTTGGGGTGGCCATGAGGGCTCGTTGTTGTTATGGGTATGGATGCTCTCCGCTTGGGGGGCTGCGGTGGCCGTGCGTAGCCGCTCTGTGCCGAATGGCATGGTGGCCAAAGTGTTGGCAGTAATGGGCATGATTGGCGTTGGCTTTCTTTCCTTTATGTTGCTTACCTCTAACCCTTTTGAGCGCCTGCTGCCATGGTTCCCCCTTGATGGCGCAGACCTCAACCCCTTATTGCAAGATCCAGGTTTAATTTTTCACCCGCCCATGTTGTATATGGGCTATGTGGGTTTCTCGGTGGCTTTTGCCTTTGCTGTGGCCGGCCTTATTTCAGGCCGCTTAGACCCCGCTTGGGCGCGTTGGGCAAGGCCGTGGACAACGGTTGCATGGGCATTTTTATCGGTTGGTATTGCGCTTGGCTCTTGGTGGGCGTATTACGAATTAGGTTGGGGTGGTTGGTGGTTTTGGGACCCAGTAGAAAATGCTTCCTTTATGCCTTGGCTAACAGGAACAGCGCTCATCCACTCCCTCGCCGTAACGGAAAAGCGCAATCTTTTCCGCGCTTGGACAGTGCTGCTTGCTATCTTAACGTTTTCTCTTAGCTTGCTAGGTACCTTTTTAGTGCGTTCTGGGGTGCTCACATCTGTGCATGCGTTTGCTAACGACCCTGCACGAGGCACTTTTATCTTAGTGTTTTTGGCTATAGTGGCGGGGGGGTCCTTGCTGCTTTTTGCCCTGCGAGCGCCAATGCTACAAAACAAAGCAGGCTTTAAGTTCTTATCCCGAGAAACCTTTTTGTTAGGCAATAACTTGCTGCTGCTAACAGCAACCTTTGTGGTGTTGTTAGGTACTTTGTTCCCGTTAGTGGGTGATGCGTTAGATCTACGTATCTCAATAAGCGGGCCGTATTTTAACGCCTTCTTTGTGCCGTTAACCTTGTTGCTTATGGCGATTCTTGTGCCGGGCATCCTCACCAATTGGAAGCGCCACCGCTGGGCAGCATTGAAATTGCCTTTGTTGTGGATCGGTTTGGCTGGTGCTATCACGGGCTTCCTGATTTCCTTATGGCCTGAGCCCACGAGTATCACGGGTACACTCACCTTTATGATGGTGATGTATGTGATTATCGGCCATCTACACGATTGGTATCGCCGTGCCACGGCTTTTCGCCAAGGTTTATGGCGCGGCAGCCGCCGGCTCCCTCGTAGCCATTACGGCATGATGTTAGCCCACTTTGGCTTTGCCATGGTGGTGGCAGGGGTGGCAATGGTAACTCATCACGAAATCGAGCGTGACGTGCGGATGTCGCCGGGTGATACCGTTGAAGTAGGTGGTTTTTCGTTTACCTTTGATAATGTTGAAGCGGTGTCAGGCCCTAACTACGATGCTATGCGCGGCGAGTTTATTGTGAAGAAAAACGACCGTTTAGTGCGTGTGATGCGCCCAGAAAAACGCACCTATCGGGTAGGCCAGCAGGTAATGACGGAAGTTGCCCTACGCCCAGGCTTAATTTTCGACTTATATGTGGCCATGGGTGAAGAGCTCGATGAGCCAAACGCTTGGGCTGTGCGTGTTTACTTTAAACCAGGTGTGCGTTGGCTTTGGTTAGGTGCCCTCATTATGGCGCTTGGTGGTTTGTTGGCCTCTACAGATAAGCGATACCGCAAAGCCATGCCAGCAGCACAAGGAGGGGCAGCATGAGAACATCTATATGGTTGATCCCTGTGGTGATCTTCTTTGCTTTAGTGGCGTTGTTTTATTTGAGCTTAGGGCGTGATACACACGCCTTACCCTCGGCGCTTAAAGGAAAACAGGTGCCGGCATTTGCGTTGCCAGATTTGTTGGATAACGAAAAAACGTACACAGAAGACATTCTCAAAGGGCGTTGGGTGTTGCTGAACATCTGGGGCAGTTGGTGCCCCACTTGCTATGTGGAGCATCCTTATTTCATGCAACTTGCGCGCGAAGGCGTGGAGATAGTTGGCATGAACTATAAAGATAAACAAGAAAAGGCCGAAAAATACTTAGCTGATTTAGGCAACCCCTACAGCGAGGTATTTGTAGACAGCAATGGCGATTTCGCACTTGATTTAGGTGTGTATGGGGCCCCTGAAACTTACCTGATCAACCCTGAGGGTATTATCTTGGTGCGCCACGCAGGCGAAGTAGATGCCCGGGTGTGGGAAGAGAAATTTGTGCCCCACATGCCCACGGAGGCAGAGGATATTAAGCTGCAGCCTGCCCCTGCTGCGCCGCAACTGTAATGCTTAACGTAGGAAAGAAAATGCGCATATTACTCATGTTGCTTTTATTAGGTTCGGCCATTGCTGTGCAGGGCTTTGATATCTATGAATTTCAATCGGCTGAAGAAGAGGCGATGTATAGGCAGCTAATCACTGAATTACGTTGCCTTAAATGCCAAAACCAAAGCATCGGCGATTCTGATGCGGACATTGCATTAGACATGCGCCGCAAAACAGCTGAATTAATTAACCAAGGTTTCACGTACCACGAGGTGGTGGAATATTTTCGCACTCGCTACGGAGATTTTGTGAGCTATAAACCACCGGTAACACCAGGTACATATTTATTATGGTTTGGGCCAGGGGTGGTGTTGTTGTTAGGTGGTGTGGTGGTGTTTCGCTCGTTAAAACGTGCGGCACAAAGGCCAACAGACGTGGATAGTGATGAGGTGGAAGAATGAGTGCTTTGGCCTATGTAATGCTAGGAGTGTTTATATTAGCCGTTATGCTGTGGATGCTATGGCTATGGTTGCGCGAAGCGCGCATTGAGCAAATTAAATTACCGGCAATAGCTGTATTAGGTGTGCTGGTGGCCGTGGTTTTTGGTGGTGCACTGTATGCTTTTTTGGGCTACCAAACAGGCACGAAAGAATTGCTAGACAACCGTGCAATGTATGCTGAACTTGCCGATCATTTAAGCCAGGGTGGTGAGCTAAGTGGTGAGGAAGCGGCAGAGCATTTCACCACTAACGATGATGTTTTGCAGTTTGCACTTGTGCTGCAAAACCGTTTGGCCACCCAGCCCACCTCAAGTGGTTGGCAGATGCTAAGCAATATTTATGCCAATTTAGGTGCTTTCGAGCAGGCTAAACAAGCGGGCTATGCCGCACTTGAGCTTGAGAATAGCCATGATAATAAATTGTGGCTGGCGCAAGTGGCATTACAGGAAAACGAGGGAGCTTTAAACGCTGAAGCCTTTAACCATATCCAAGCTGTGCTACGCGAGGCGCCAGAGCATAATGGTGCTTGGTTAACACTGGCGATGGCAGCCACAGAGGCTAAAGAATACGATCTCGCCGAAGAGGCTTGGCAGGTGCTTTACGACCGCAACCAAGATAACGCTGAAACACGTCGTTTGTTTGAGCGCAGCCTTGAGTTTGTGCAAGAACAGCGCGGCACCCATGAGCTATTCAATAACATTGAAGTGCGGGTGGAAGCAGAGGGTGATGTAGCCCCTGGTGGCAGCCTGTTTGTGTATCTACGCCACGAAGGTTCTGCTGGGCAGCCGCTGGCAGCTCGCCGTGTGCTAGCGAATAAGCTGCCTATGACGGTAACATTTAGTAGCGACGATTGGCTGGGGCCTTACCCCACAAAAGATGTGGATGACCTTGTGGTGGGCGCACGCTACAACCCGAGTGGTAGCCGTAACGTATCTGATGCTGGCATCACTAGCCCCACAGTGCCGTGGCACCAGGGTGAAACCGCAGTAGTAACGCTAGCAGAAGAGGAGTAATGCCATGCTTAGCTGCAAGGAAAGTTGTCACTTTTTGTAGCTAGCACTTTAGTTGCTCTTGTGACACGGCCCGTGGCGGTGTTAAAGTTGCATCTTTCTACACGGGCCGTGACATAATTTTACAATCACAGGCCAGAGTGATTTATGGAGAGCGGTGTTTATGCGCATGATTCTACTAGGTGCTCCAGGTGCCGGAAAAGGTACACAAGCACAATATATAACTGAAAAATTCGATATCCCTCAGATTTCCACTGGCGATATGTTGCGCGCTGCAGTTAAAGCGGGTACGCCCCTTGGTTTAGAAGCAAAAAAAGTAATGGATGCAGGCGGTTTAGTGTCTGATGACATCATTGTTGGCTTGGTCAAAGAAAGAATTGCTGAGCCTGATTGCGCCAACGGTTTTTTGTTTGATGGTTTTCCGCGCACTATTCCACAGGCAGAAGCATTAGTGGAAGCAGGTGTTGATATTGATGCAGTGGTTGAACTTGATGTGGACGATGAAGAAATTATTCAGCGTTTGTCAGGCCGCCGCGTGCACCCTGCCTCTGGCCGCACTTACCATATGGTATACAACCCGCCTAAAGAAGCAGGTAAAGATGATGTGACGGGCGAAGAGCTCGTGCAGCGTGATGATGATAAAGAAGAAACAGTCCGCCATCGTCTGTCGGTTTACCAATCACAAACACGCCCACTTGTAAACTTCTACGAGAGTTTCGATGGTGCCAATGCTCCCAAATATGTGCGTGTGAAGGGCGTAGGGTCGCTAGAATCTATTCGCGATGAGATTTTTGCCCAACTTGATAAATAATATCTCTACCAGCACGGTGTTAATGCCGTGCTGTGCTCTTTCCTGTTAGTTTTTGCACTCCTTAACACTCTAGTGTCGTTTCTTTGTTTTCTTCTTGCATTCTTTTTTGGTTATACTGCATTCCCTTTTAATATGTTGTTGCCTGTGCCGATGGTGGTGCAAGGCTATAAGAAGTAGGTGAGCCATGTCGGTGGAGCAGCCGGATACGTCGGTGGTGGAATTTAAAGGCCGTATGCTAATGGTGACGGTGCTGCAGGTGAAAGAGCCGTCATTGGATAAAGTGAACCAAGCTTTGTTGGCGCAGTTAGATAATGCGCATAGCTGGTTAAACGAAGTGGCCTTAGTATTAGATTTTATGCCCAATGTGGATGAAATATTCATTCATGAAGTGGTGAGCATGGTGCGCTTGCACGGCCTCAACCTCATTGCCGTATCGGCAGCCTCTCAAGTGCCTGAGGAGGTACTCATTCCCCTAGAGCTAGGGGTGGTGATGCTATCAGGCAGCCGTTCAGCACCGCAGGAAAATAAAGAAAAGCCACAAGCTGAGGTGCCAACCGCTGAAACAATACTTGTTGAACAGCCAGTGCGGTCGGGCCAGCAAATATACAGCCGTGGTGATCTGATAGTTATGAGCTCTGTGAGCACAGGCGCTGAATTAATGGCCGAGGGGCATATACACGTTTATGGTAATTTGCGTGGTAGGGCAATGGCTGGGGTGCGTGGCAAAACAGATGCAAAAATATTGTGCCAACAACTGAATGCGGAGCTGGTTTCTATTGCGGGCCATTACCGGGTGGCGGATGATCTGCCCGAGGCGTTGCAAAACAAGGCGGTGCACATTTCTTTGTTTGGTGAAGCAATGGAAATAGAATTACTGTAGCAGTAAGTGGCAATAGCCCTCTATCTAATTCAAGGAGAATATCTGTGGCGAAAATTGTTGTGGTAGCGTCAGGCAAAGGCGGGGTGGGTAAAACCACTACCAGCGCAGCCATTGCTACAGGGTTGGCACTGCGTGGTTTTAAAACAGCAGTGATCGATTTTGATGTGGGCCTGCGTAACTTAGACCTTATCATGGGTTGTGAGCGCCGTGTGGTATACGATTTAGTAAACGTTATTCAAGGCGACGCTAATTTAAGACAAACCCTGATTAAAGATAAAAACACGGAAAACCTATTTATTCTGCCTGCCTCGCAAACACGCGATAAAGATGCTTTAACCCTCGAAGGTGTGGGTAAGGTGCTTACAGAGCTGAAAGATATGGGCATGGAATACATCATCTGTGACAGCCCTGCAGGTATTGAAAAGGGTGCGTTAACCGCCGCTTATTTTGCCGATGAAGCGATTGTTGTGACCAACCCCGAAGTATCAAGCGTACGAGATTCTGATCGAATTTTAGGCATTCTCGCTTCGAAAACTAAACGCGCAGAGGATGGTGATTTGGATCTTCCTGCGCGCTTGCTTGTATCACGTTACAGCGCCGAGCGCGCAGAGCGTGGTGAGATGCTTAGCGTTGAAGACGTGCAGGATATTTTGGCAATCCCCTTGCTTGGCGTCATCCCAGAATCGCAAGCTGTGTTAAATGCTAGTAACGCAGGATCACCCGTTATCCTTGATGCGAACTCAGATGCAGGGCAAGCGTATTTAGATGCCACCGCACGGTTTTTAGGCGAAAACGTGCCCATGCGTTTCGTTTCTACGGAAAAGAAAGGCTTCTTTGGCCGCCTGTTTGGAGGTTAAGATGAGCATCTTTGATTACTTGCTGCCAGGCAGGAAAAAGAACACGGCCTCGGTGGCCAAGGAACGCTTGCAAATTATTGTTGCGCGCGAACGCACTATGCGCGGCGGGCCAGATTACTTGCCCCAGCTGCACGAGGAGTTGTTAGCCGTGGTGCGTAAGTATGTGGATGTGGATCCTGAGGCAGTAAGTATACAACTAGATAATGATTCGGGCATTGAAGTGCTAGAAATGAATATTACTTTAGGCGACGATGTAGCAAGTTAGGCTGAGAAACTTTATTGGTACTGATAAAGTAAGCCGCTGCAAACTTTGGTTAAAGATTGCAGCGGCTTTTTATTTTATTACTAAGGGTTGGTTATGGCTGCAAATACAGCGGTGGTTTTGGTTAATTTAGGCACACCAGACGAAGCAACACCCGCTGCCGTACGGCGTTATCTTAAAGAGTTTTTATCGGACCCTCGCGTGGTAGAAGTGCCACGTTTATTGTGGTTCTTCATTTTGCGTCTCATCATTCTGCCACTACGCTCAAAGCCCGTGGCGAAACTTTATCGTGGCATATGGCAAGAGGATTCTCCCATTCGCACGATAACTAAAGAGCAAGCAGAAGCGCTTGCTGAAAAATTACCAGTTACCGTGGCATGGGGCATGACTTATGGCCAACCAAGCTTGCGTTCTGTGCTGGATCAATTGCAACGCGAAGGTAAACAGCGCATTTTAATTTTGCCCTTGTACCCACAATACTCGGCCACCACTAATGGTGCAGTGGCTGATGTGGTGGCGGATTGGCTAAAAGAGCAGCGAGAAGTGCCTGAAATTGTGCAAGTGAAAGATTATTGGCAGCAAACCTCTTGGGTGAAAGCGGTAGCTGATTCTATTACTGCCCACCGCCAAGCACAGGGGAGCGATGCTCGCGTGCTGATGTCTTTTCATGGCATCCCGCAAGCTTACGCAGACAAAGGGGATCGTTATGCAGAGCGCTGCGCTGCTTCGGCTGAAGCGATAGCCGCTCAAGCTGGTTTAGCGCAAGGTGATTGGGCTTATGCTTACCAATCGCGCTTTGGTAAAGCGCCTTGGTTGCCGCCCTATACGGACCAAACATTAGAGCAATGGGCGCAGCAAGGAGTGAAAAAAGTTCAGGTGTTATGCCCAGGCTTTGCTGCTGATTGCCTAGAAACGTTGGAAGAAATTTGCGTTGAAAACCGTGAGCTTTTTCTGCAGGCCGGTGGCGAAGAACTGCAATATATCCCTGCATTAAATGCCGAACCCGTGCACATCGACGTGTTTGTGGATATTTGTACGCCATATTTAGCCGCATGGGGTATTCAGCAATTACACCAGCAATAAAATTTGTGCGCCACAGTTGAGTGGTTACCGCTAGCAAAAAGAGGACATAGCAACATGCTTGATGCGGCTAGTGTATTAAAGGAGGGCGGGCGTTTTAGCAGCGTCATTCCAGGTTTCAGCGCTCGTGAGCCGCAAATAGAAATGAGTGTGGCTATTGAAAAAGCGTTGGCAGCACAAGGCGCTTTGGTAGTAGAGGCTGAAACAGGCACAGGTAAAACCTTAGCTTATTTAGTGCCTGCATTGCTTTCAGGCCGTCCTATTATCGTGTCTACGGGCACAAAAAGTTTGCAAGATCAGTTGTTTTTTAAAGATGTGCCTATGGTGCTAAAGGCTCTTGGCGTGAGCCGGCGGGTGGTGCAGTTAAAAGGGCGCAGTAACTATTTGTGCCCTTACCGGTTAGAGCAGAACATGGAAGGCACCTCTTACCTTACCCGCGAAACGGCTGAGCAACTTATGATTGTGAAGCATTGGGCTGGGCGCACACGCACGGGAGATTTTGCTGAATTAGAGGAATTACCAGAAGATGCACCCGTGTGGCCATGGGTAACCAGCACGGCAGATAACTGCTTAGGGCAAGAATGCCCGTATGTGGATGAGTGCCCATTAATGCTAGCGCGCCAAGCAGCCCAAGAAGCCGACTTAATTGTGGTTAACCATCATTTGTTTTTTGCGGATGCCGCTTTAAAGGGCGAAGGGGTAGGCGAGTTGTTACCCACGGCGGAGGGTGTGATTTTCGATGAGGCACACCAGTTGCCTGATATTGCCGCAACGTTCTTTGGTAAAACTTTTAGTAGCCGCCAAATTACCGAATTAATAAGCGATGTACGCACCGAGGTGCCAGCAGGCACCGATTTATTGCGATTAGAACCAATCTTAAAAGAGGTAGAACAAGCCACAGCAAACATGCGTTTAGCCTTGGGCGCAGAGGGGCGGCGAGATGCTTGGCACGAGGTTGCAGAGGAAGAAGAGGCGCAAGATAAAATAGAGGCGCTAATAAACGCACTAGATGCGCTCTATGTGAATATCGAGCCGATGCAAAAATCGAGCCGTGGTATCGATAGCTGTGTACGCCGATGTGAAGAATTGCAAATTTCTTTTGTACACCTTAGCCAAGCCAAAGACCCTTATCTAATATATTGGTTTGAAACGTTCCGCCGGGCTTTTATGTTACATGGCACGCCTTTGTCGGTGGCTGAAGCATTTAAATCCTATCGGGAAAAGCAAGAGTGCGCTTGGATATTTACATCCGCTACATTGTCGGTAGCAAATGATTTTACGCATTTTTTGCGCCGCTTAGGGCTGCAGAAAGCAGAGACAAAGAGCTTGGCGAGCCCCTTTGATTTTCGCCGCCAAGCAGTGCTGTATGTGCCTGAACAATTGCCCATGCCACAAGAAGCTACTTACACCGCAGCCTTAGTGGAAGCCATTAAACCAGTAATTGAAGCAGCACAGGGTGGCGTGTTTTTCCTGTTTACTAGCCATCGTGCCTTGCGTGAAGCGGCGGCATTGCTAGAGGACCAGTTGCCTTTCCCCTTGCTGGTGCAGGGCACACGTTCACGGCGGCAGTTGCTCGACGAGTTTCGTGAAGCCGGTAATGCGGTGTTGTTAGGGGCCGCAAGCTTCTGGGAGGGCATTGATGTGCGGGGTGATGCATTGCGTTGTGTAATCATCGATAAACTGCCTTTTGCTTCACCAGGTGACCCCGTGGCCGCGGCGCGTATCGAACATATTAAAGAGCAAGGGCGGCATCCATTTATGGAATTTCAGATTCCCCATGCGGTATTAACATTGCGCCAAGGTGCAGGGCGCTTAATACGCGACCCGAAAGATCAAGGGTTATTGGTGCTAGCAGACCCTCGTGTGGTTAGCAAAGGTTATGGGCGCTTATTTTTACAAAGCTTGCCCAACATGACACGCACCCGAAAGCTTGAAGTGGTGCAACGATTTTTTAGGTTGGTGCATGAAAATACTAGCAATTGAAACTTCAACAGATGGTTGTTCAGTGGCCTTATGGCGCAGCGATGCACCACTGGCTGAGCTGTTTGAGCTTGCGCCGCGGAGGCAAACGGAGCGCATTTTGCCCATGGTGGAGCAGTTGCTTACAGAACAACGCATAGCGCCAAGCGAAATCACTGGCATAGCCGTGGGGCATGGGCCAGGTGCTTTTACCGGCGTGCGCATTGCCATCTCTGTGGCGCAAGGCCTAGCTTACGGCTTGGCGGTACCTGTGGTGCCGGTGTCTAGCCTTGCAGCAAGTGCCCTTGGTGCTGTGAACGAAGGGGCCCAAGGAAAGGTTTTGGTGGCCCAAGATGCACGTATGCAAGAGGTATATTGGGGGCTGTATGCAGCTGAGGAAGGGCTAGTTCACCCATTACAGCCAGACCAACTGGTGCCGGTTGCTGCCTTACCGCAATTGCCGCAGGCGGTAACGTGCGCTGTGGGCAGTGCGCAACTGGAGTACCCAGAAGCAGTTGCAGCGTTGCAGATTGAGCGTTGGTTTGCCCCAAGCTACCCCAAAGCTAGTGCTGTAGCCCGCCTAGCAGTGCCGGTGTTTGCAGCGGGCCAAGCCATTCCAGCTGAACAATTAGAGCCTGTGTATTTGCGCCAAAACATTGCAACCCCAAGCACAAAAAAACCGTGAGGTATTGAATATGAGCCATTGGGATAGGCCTAACCCTTTTATTGTGAATATTCGTGTTTCAGCGAGTGCCATCGACCGCATGAACCACGTAAATAATGCCACCTACCTTACCTGGCTAGAAAAAGCAGCCTGGGAGCACACGGCAGCATTAGATTTAGATTGGCAAGTGCACCAGCAACTCAATCGTAGTTTTGTAGCGCACCGGACAGAGCTAGATTACCTGGCGGCAGCATTCCTAGAAGATGAACTTGAGGTGGCCACTTGGGTGGTGGGCAATGATGGGCGCTTAACACTTGAGCGTGGTTATCAAATTTACCGCCCCAGTGATGGCGTAACTATCATGCGCGCAAAAACCCGTTGGGTATGTGTGGAAATTGATACAGGTAAGCCTAAACGCATGCCGAAGGAGATTGTTGAGGGTTACGTGGTTACCGAGTCGGTGGAGTAGCGCATGGATTGGTTGCAAACATTGGTGCTGGCAATAATTCAGGGATTAACAGAATTTTTACCAGTTTCGAGTTCAGCGCATTTAATTTTGCCCACTCATTTGCTTGGTTGGCAAGACCAAGGGCTAGCGTTTGATGCGGCAGTGCATCTGGGCACGTTAGTGGCTGTGTTGTGGTATTACCGGCAAATGCTCTGGCGCATGGCTGCGGGCGCTTTTGCTGGGGTAAAGCAGCGGCAAATGAACCAGGATTTACGCCTTGGGCTGTTGCTAGTTTGGGCCACGGTGCCAGCGGTTATTGTGGGGTTCGCCCTAAAAGATATGATCGCAGAATACGCACGCGATGTTACTTTAATCGCCACCACAACACTTATTTTTGGTGTGCTGATGGGTGTGGCTGAAAAGCGCGGTAAAGGCGATATTCAAATGCTGCAGGTGGGCCTATTGCTGGCTACTTTAGTGGGGTTGGCGCAGGTTTTAGCCCTCATTCCAGGCACTTCACGTAGTGGTATTACGATTACTGCGGCCTTGCTGCTCGGTTTTCGCCGCGCCGATGCTGCTAATTTTTCTTTCCTTCTATCTATTCCCATTATTTTGGGTGCCATTGTGCTGATGTCGGTGAAAATTGCTAACGAACCACAAATATTTACCCTGTGGCAACTTTTTGTTGCCTGCTTTGTTGCTGGTGTGGTGGGCTATGCAAGTATCGCTGGCTTTGTTGGTTTTATTAGCCGTTTTGGTGTGATGAGTTTTGTGTATTATCGCATTGCATTGGCGCTGATGTTGTTTGTGTTTTTTGTGCCTTGGCATAGTCTTCTCGCATGACATATGTGCTAGCCACTTTACCCCAGGCCCCCACTGTGGCGGGGGCATTAGTGTGCTCCGAAGAGCAAGCACGGGCACTTGGTATCCCACTGCTATTGGGCCATCACCAAGGCAAGTTAAGTTTGTGGCCCCCCATGGGCAATGAAAGCCCTATGGCAGTGGATTTTCTCGCAGGGCCAATGGGTTATCGCTTAGCAGAAGGGCGTGTGAGGCATGAGCGTTTGGTGCGCGCCTTAGGTAAGTTGCCCGCCAATAGCAGGGTGGTGGATGCTACGGCAGGCCTTGGCCGCGACAGCGCTATTTTGGCCGCTGCCGGTTTTGCTGTAACGATGATAGAGGCTGAACCAGTGCTGCAGTTGATGCTTGCCGATGGCCTAGAGCGGCTAGCAGAAACAAACAATGAGTACTCTTTGGTTTTGCTACCAGGCAAAGCGGAGGATTTGTTGCCCACTTTGCCATTCCAACCAGAGGTGGTGTATTTAGATCCAATGTTTCCAGAACGGCGTAAAAGCGCAGCTATTAAGAAAGAACTTGCATGGTTGCAGCAACTGGCTGCTATTGCTAGCGAGCAAGAAGAGGCGGAGCTCCTCACTTTAGCGCGGCAAACGGCTAGCCATAAAGTTGTGGTTAAGCGCCCGCAAAAAGCCCCTTATTTGGCGGCAGTGCCGCCAAGCAGCCAATTGAGCGGTAAAACAGTACGCTTTGATGTGTATCTGCCTTTAGCGCACTAGTGCCTCAGTTAATTCAGCTTTCAGGGTTGCCACTAGTTCGGCGGTGGGCAATGCCCTGATATGCTCCACACCTGTACCAGACCAGTGCACTAAAAAATCCTCTGAACCGCGGCGAATGGATGCAGCGGTTAACGCTTTGCTCGCACTATAGGGGTAAGGATAATCAGGCATTGATGCTGCTTTATCACATAGTTCGGTGTGTAAGCGGTTGCTTAGCCCGCGTGCAGGGCGCCCAGAAATTACAGAAATGATACTTGTGTCGTTGCCTGTGCTGGTTGTTAAGGCTGCGCGGTAAGCTTGGTTGGTGTTAGCTTCTGGGCACAGTAAAAATGCGGTGCCCATTTGTACCAAATCAGCACCGGCCTGCAGTGCGTTGGCGATGTTTGCACCGGTCATAATGCCGCCTGCCGCAATTAGAGGTAGCTGGCAATGGGCAGATATTTCTTTTAACAAAGGCAAGAGTGGTGTTTGCGTATCCTCCGCTACGTTAAACACCCCGCGGTGCCCACCTGCTTCAAAGCCCTGCACAATAATGGCGTCTAAGTCAGCGTCTTCAATAGCACGAGCCTCGTTTAAATTGGTGGCACAGCCGAATAATAGGATGCCTGCGGCTTTAAATTGGCGCACGATATCACTCGTAGGTAGGCCAAAGTGGAAGCTAATCACGGATGGTTTTTCTTCAAGCAGCATGGCAACCATTTCGGGGTTTTCATTTAGGCTTTTATAGCCAAGCTTTAGTTCGCCAGGTGGCTCGGTATCAAATTCGCGAAAATAGGGTGTGAGTAAGTCAACCCACTCGGCATCACGGTCAGGGTTGTTTGTAGGTGGTTGGTGGCAGAAAAAATTCACGTTAAAAGGCGCCGAGGTGCTTGCAGCAATTTTGCGAATATCACGCCTAGCTTGGTCTACTGATAGTGCGGCGCAACCGTGCGATCCTAGGGCGCCGGCATTGCTAACGCTAGCGGCAAGGGCTGGTGTGGTAGAGCCCGCCATCGGTGCTAGTACAATCGGTACTGAAAGCCCTAGGCGTTGTTGTAAGGCTGTGTTCATGGGGGTGAGCCTCCATAAATGGGTGAGCTCTTACTGTAGTGGAAAACGAGGTTGCTGTGCTAATTTTTTGCTATAAGTTGAGTGGAAAAAGGCATAAAAAAACGCGGGGCAAGCCCGCGTTTTTTTATTACTAGAACTGCGTAGCTTGGCTTATAGGCCTAATACCCACTCAGCGAGTGCCGCAGCTTCTTCTTCAGATACTGCGTTTGGTGGCATTGGGATTGCGCCCCATACGCCAGAGCTGCCATTTTTAATGTGGCTAGCTAGAGTTTCAGCAGCATCTTCAACATCTGCGTTTTTCTCAGCAACATCTTTTAATGCGGGGCCCACTAGCTGCGCGTCAAGGGTGTGGCAAGCCACGCAACCTTTGCTGTTAAATAGTGCTTCTGCATCAGCTGCCATGGCAGGCTGCATAACAATGGCGGCGCCAAGGGCAAACACTGGAATAAGTAGTTTCTTCATTTTACTAGCCTCTTGTTTTAAATTTTGCGTATTTCGGAACTATACTGTGCGCCGAGGAATAACGCATTAGTAATCTACTATATTTATATCATGCTAATATTAAATAATTGCTAAATTACGTTAGCTTGTTAAAGCTTCACGCGTTGCAAATCATATTACAACCATACCATATAGCAGTTGCCAAGCATTGGGTTTGATAACAATTAAGTTTATTGTTACGAGGCTTGAAAAAAGGCAATGGAAGGTTACTGTAAACGCACACAGTACAACGCAAAAGGTATATTTAGTGAATGCTAAAGTGAATGAAAACCAAGCTGTAAACGAAGAGGCTCCTTTTTATCAGGCGCTGAATAATGAAGAGGAAGTGTTTGAAAAAGCATGGCAGCATGGCATGCCTGTACTCATAAAAGGCCCCACGGGATGCGGGAAAACACGTTTTGTTCAGCACATGGCCCATCGTCTGAATTTACCCCTGTATACCGTATCTTGCCACGATGATCTGAGCGCTTCGGACTTAGTGGGCCGCCACTTAATTGGTGCGGAAGGTACCTGGTGGCAAGATGGTCCACTGACGCGGGCAGTGCGCAACGGCGGTATTTGCTACCTGGATGAAATTGTTGAGGCACGGCAAGACACCGCAGTGGTCATGCACTCGCTTGCGGATGATCGCCGCGAGTTGTTTATTGAGCGCACCGGCGAAGCGATTAAAGCACCGGATAATTTTATGTTAGTGGTGTCTTATAACCCTGGTTACCAAAATTTGCTTAAGGGCATGAAGCCAAGCACGCGCCAACGGTTTGTGGCGATGCGGTTTGATTATCCGAACAGTGAAGAAGAGCAGCGTATTGTTGAAATTGAATCGGGTATTGATGCGCAACGAGCAGCGCAAATTGTGCGCTTAGGGCAAGCCCTGCGCCGCTTGGAAAACCATGATCTTGAAGAGGTGGCTTCAACGCGCCTATTGATCTTTGCGGCCCGTATGATCAAGGCGGGCATGCCAGTAAAAGAAGCCTGCTTAGCTTGCCTGGCAGAGCCGTTGAGTGATGATCCAGAAACCGTTGCGGCACTGATGGATGTGGTTGATGTGCACTTCGAATAAACCACCACTGAAGCCGCAGCAAGAAGCCCAAGCCCCGCCAGGGGACTTGGCTATGTGGATTTTTATTCTCGCAGAGCTCACCGCATTTACCCTGTTCATCATTGCATTTTCGGTAACGCAGATGCTGTACCCTGAGATGTTTCAACTAGGCCGCGCTGAGCTTGATCCTTCAACCGGCTTTGCGATGACAGTAGGGCTGCTGTCTTCAGGCTTGTTGGCGGCGTTAGCGGTGGAGCGAGTGCGAGCTAACCAAGGTAAACAGGCCACGTTGTTGTTGCTTGCGGCCATTGCTTCAGCATTAGTCTATGTTTACATCAAGGTGGGTGAATATGTGCACCTTGCGCAAGCAGGGTTTGATCTGGAGTTTAACACTTTCTTCACGCTCTACTGGCTGGTGACCATGTTCCACTTTTTGCATGTGTGGCTAGGCTTAGCCATTTTGGCTTTTATTGCTTTGCGCAGTTGGAGCAATGCCTATGGCGCTGATAATCACCGTGGCATGGAATCGGGAGTGATGTATTGGCATATGATCGATCTGGCCTGGGTGATTATTTTCCCGTTGGTGTATTTGTTAGGGTGAGTGGCCATGTCGAATACTAAAGTTTTGTTGTTGTGTTGGGCGGTGTTAGTTATCGCCACGGCAGTTACTGTTTATTTTGGTGCTAGTGGTTATTCATTGGTGGCGCAAATTAGCGCCATTTTATTTGTGGCTATGGTCAAATCAGGCCTTATTATAGATGGTTTTATGGAGCTGCGGCACACAGCAGGCCGCTGGCGATTGATGATGTATGGTTGGCCATTAGCCATGTGCCTAATTATTGCCGCCACTCTATTAGTTCCCCAGCTAAGCACTTAGCTGAGGGATTATGCTGTATCAGTAAAAGGCAATATAATATATTGCCTTACTCTCCTTAAAAAAGCTTGCTAAGTAATTGATCTCACACAGAGTTATTCCTGTTCCTTGATTGGTATCAATGCCTAATAATGTTAGAAAACACTATGCTTTGTGAACATCAATCAAGAGGAGAGGTCATGTCTGAGACATTCACCAAAGGGATGGCGCGGAACATCTACTATGGAGGAAGTATTTTCTTCATTTTAGTGTTCTTAGCACTTACCTTTCATACAGAAAAAACAATCCCAGAGCGTACTAATGAAACTGAATTAACCGAAGCAGTTGCCCGCGGTAAACATGTGTGGGAAGAAAACAACTGTATTGGTTGCCACAGTTTGTTGGGTGAAGGAGCTTACTATGCTCCCGAGCTGGCAAACGTAGCAGTACGCCGAGGCAATGCTGATCTAGATCAGTTCAAGAGCTATCTCGCCCCATGGATGAAGATGCAACCGCTGAACATTCCTGGCCGTCGTAAAATGCCACAGTTTCATTTAGACGAGCAGCAAATCGATGATTTAGCAGAGTTTTTATATTGGACGTCGAGGATTAATAACTTTAATTGGCCGCCAAATAAAGAAGGTTAATAGATGGTGTTCGTGAAGGGTTGTCTCTGTTTGTTTATGTGGAAAAGTGTAAGGGGAACTGGTTATGTCCAGTAATTCGTTGATTAAATTTGAATCGCAAAAAGTAGCGATGCCGTATTTGGTGTTTGCGCTCATCTTATTTGTTGGGCAAATCATCTTCGGTATCGTGATGGGTGTGCAGTATATTTGGGGCGACTTCCTGTTCCCTGCCATCCCATTCAATATTGCACGTATGGTGCATACTAACTTGTTAATTGTTTGGCTCTTGTTTGGTTTTATGGGGGCAGCGTATTACCTGATACCAGAAGAGGCTGATCGCGAGTTGCATAGCCCTAAATTGGCGATGATCTTGTTTTGGGTGTTTGCTGTGGCAGGTGTGCTAACGATCCTTGGTTACTTGCTGTTGCCTTATGCCAAGCTGGCCGAAATGACCGGCAATAACTGGTGGCCTACCATGGGGCGCGAGTTTTTAGAGCAACCGCTGTATACCAAAATGGGTATTGTGGTGGTGGCCTTAGGCTTTTTGTATAACGTGGGTATGACAGTGTTGAAAGGCCGCAAAACGGCTGTGAACGTAGTTCTCATGACGGGTTTGGTGGGCTTAGCTGTACTCTTCTTGTTTGCGTTCTACAACCCAGAAAACCTAACCCGTGATAAGTTTTACTGGTGGTACGTTGTGCACCTGTGGGTTGAAGGTGTGTGGGAGCTGATCATGGCGGCAATGCTTGCATACGTACTCATTAAGATCACTGGCGTAGACCGTGAAGTAATCGAAAAGTGGTTGTATGTCATTGTAGCATTAGCGCTGATCTCCGGTATCTTGGGCACAGGGCACCACTATTTCTGGATCGGTGCGCCCGCAGTATGGCTATGGGTAGGCTCTATCTTCTCTACTCTTGAGCCGTTGCCATTCTTTGTAATGGTGCTGTTTGCCTTTAACATGATTAACCGCCGCCGCCGTGAGCACCCAAACAAAGCTGCTGCACTTTGGGCGATGGGCACCACAGTAACGGCGTTCCTTGGTGCAGGTGTATGGGGTTTCTTGCACACACTAGCGCCAATTAACTACTACACCCACGGATCGCAGCTTACTGCTGCGCATGGTCACTTAGCTTTCTATGGTGCATACGCCATGATTGTGATGACCTTTATCTCTTACGCCATGCCTAAGTTGCGTGGTTTAGGTGAAGCGCCAGACAACAGAGCGCAAGTAATTGAGATGTGGGGCTTCTGGCTGATGACTATCAGTATGATCTTCATTACTTTGTTTTTGTCTGCAGCGGGCGTGGTGCAAATTTGGTTGCAACGCTTACCAGAGGATGGTGCAGCACTTTCTTACATGGCAACACAGGACCAACTGGTGATTTTCTACTGGTTACGCTTAGGTGCAGCCCTTGTGTTCGCAGTAGGTTTAGTGTGCTACTTGTTTAGCTTCAAGCAGCGTGGCCGTGAGCACTATCAAGTTAGCACCACTGCTTAATTGAGGTTGGTGGTTAACGTACTATGCTTCGGCCCCTTTGTGGGCCGAAGTTTTTTCTACACTAGCAAAGTAAGGTTTAGGCTATGAGCTTCATAGAGGTAGAAGAGTGGGCAGGTAGTGTGTGGCACCGTTTTATCACGCGCCGTGCCGACCCAGGTTTCCCTGAGGCGGAGGTGGCTTTAGCCAGCATGCAACACTCTTTAGCAGTATTGTTCCGTGCTTTGGGTGGCGCACCTGGCATAACGGTGGAGGCATCTAGCCCCCGTGAGACAGTGCTTAAACGCTCATTTTGGCAGCAGTTGGCTGGCAGTAGCCAACAACTCTCTGTGGCCTGGACGGACCCTGAAAACCTACGCTTACCAGAAACGTTAAGCACTTTTCCTGAGGTGGAGCTGAACCAAGAACTATACCGTTGGTTAGCTGTATTGGCGGCGGTGTCGGGGCCAATGCAACATTGGGCGAATGATAACCAACGTTGGACGCAACAGTTATTGAGTGAATACCCCGCTTTGCGGCCACGCTATCAGCGCCTAGTGGACGCTCACTTAGCCTTACGCCCCGACCCAAGCACGTTACCCAAGAAAGAAGCCGAACTTGAGCGTATATTGCGCAGCGCTTTGCAGGCGCCAGGCAGCATGGCAGATTTCCCTGTTACAGAGCGTGCGCCTTTCCCTGTGGCTGTATGGTTGTACCCTGCAGAGCAGCTTGGCGCACCGCAAAGCAGCCACCTTGAAGATGAAGAAGAAGAGGGCGATTTAATAGGCACGGCACAAGGCGAAGGCAAAGACGTGCGTAAGCAAGCCACACGAGTGGAGGATAATTCAGGCAAAGAGGGCTTGCTGCTGTTTCGTCTTGAAAACTTGTTTAGCTGGTCGGAGCATATCGATGTGGACCGTACGGGCGATGATAACGAAGATTTAGATGCCGCACGGGTGGCCGATGATCTTGATGAAATTGCCCTGTCGCGTAAACGTAAACGCAAGGGGGGCGGTTTGAAATTACACCTCGATTTGCCGCCTGCAGAGGTGGACGACATTCCTTTAGGCGAAGGCATTAAACAGCCCGAGTGGGATTACCGTAAAGGCGCATTGCAAGAGGATTTTGTGAATGTGCAAATGATGCAACCACGTGAGCAAGATAGCGCACCGCTGCCGCCGCGCTTAAGCCAGCTAGCGCGTTTGATCCGGCGCCAGTTTGAAGCCTTGCGCAGTGAGCCACGCTGGATGTACCAACAGCCACAGGGTGAAGAACTCGATTTACAGGCTTATTTGGATTTTTACGTGGAACGCCAACATGGGCATGTGGCCGACAAGGGTTTGTTTATGGAAAAGCGCCAACAACAACGTGATTTATCGTGTTTGTTGCTCGCCGATTTATCCATGTCCACCGATGCACATATTAATGATGAACGCCGTGTTATCGATGTGGTAGCAGAGAGTATGTTGTTGTTTGCTGAAGCGCTTTCAGCAGTGCAAGATGATTTTGCCATGTATGGGTTTTCGTCTTTGCGCCGCCACGAAGTGCGTATGATGGAAGTGAAAACCTTTGAACAGCGTTATGACGATGAGGTGCGCGGCACTATCCAAGCGCTGCGGCCAGGATATTATACCCGCATGGGTGCCGCTATTCGCCGTGCCACAGTGCTGTTAAAGAAGCGTAGTTTTAGGCGCCGTTTGTTGTTGATAGTAACCGACGGCAAACCCAACGATCTCGATATGTATGAGGGCCGTTATGGCGTGGAAGATACACGGCAAGCGGTGATAGAAGCGCGGCGGGAAGGTTTGGTACCTTTCTGTATTACTATTGATAAAGAAGCGGGGGATTATCTACCGTATATGTTTGGCGCTAATGGTTATGCGATGATTCGCGACCCAGAGCACCTGCCCACGCGTTTAACTCAGCTGTATCAGCAGCTCACCCAGGCTTAAAAAATGGCTAAAACTAAGGCACCCAAAAAAGTGTTTGCTAGCGCTTACTTGTTTCCTGTGGCTGCCTTGTATGCAGCGTTTATTTTGCCTTGGGCACTGTTAGCCTTGCTGTGGCAGGTGCCAGCACCTGCGGGGTTGCTTAGCATATATGGCCATGCGCACGAACTGATAGCGGGCTATGCTTTATTGGTAATAGCGGGCTATTTGTTAGGGCGCATAGAACGCAATAAATTATTTATTTTGTTGGCTAGCTGGGCGGCGGCGCGAGTAAGCTTTTTGCTTTGGCCCGGTGGTTGGTTCGCAGTATTAACCACGCTAGTTACTGTTGCTTTGCTAGGCTATTGGATTGTGCCGCGTTTTTCGAAATCAGCAAAAAAATGGCGCAATAAAAGCGTGGCGCCCCTGCTAACATTACTGTTTTTGTTGGTGTTGCTAGTAGCGCTTGTGCCATGGCATATGCATACGTTGTTAACCGCTTTGTTAATAGGTTTGTGTTTATTAATGTTCTTTATGGGTGGCCGTGTGCTTGCTCCCGCTATTGCCGGGCACCTTATTCGGCAAAATATAACCATGCCACACCGAGTGCAGCCTGCCATCGAAGGCGCTGTGATTGTGTGTTTATTCTTAGCACTGTTAGCTTTTTTGTTAGGCGCTGCTTGGCTTGCAGGCTTGCTGTTATTATTCAGTGGGGGGTTAACCACGGTTAGAATGGCACGCTGGCAATTATGGCGCTGTACGGATAGGCCAGATCTACTCCTGCTAGCCTTGGGTTACGGTTGGTTGGCTATGGGGCTGTTAACCTTAGGTTTGGCGTTTATGGGTGTGGGGTTATTAACCACCGCGGTGCACATGGTGACAGTGGGGGCATTAGGTACCTTGTCGGTTGCTATTATGGGGCGCACCCATTTGGTGCGCCGTTTTCGCGATCCGAACGCAAGCCGCTGGGCCCACATGGGAGCCTTGTTAGTTAGCCTAGCGGCAGCAACTCGGGTGCTGCCCGTATTGTTTGCGGCGCACAATAGTACCAGTTTACTGTTAGCAGCATTACTGTGGTGGGCGGGTTTTATGTGTGTGCTAATGATGTTTTGGCACAGTAGAGAGGTGCTTAAAGCCTCTTAGCTAACAGGCGGCACCGTACGTGGTAGCCAAAACATCATCATAAAACAAAAAATGGCAAGGCCGATAACAAACCATTTAAAACGGCTAAGCCGCTGCGCTTTTTTTTGCTCGGTTAGTTGGGGTAACTGCATGCCACAATGTTCGCAGGCGGTGTTATCAGCGCTATTTTCTTGCTGGCAATATAAACACTTTGCCATTTAATTATCCTCCTATCCGTGTAGCTGCAGGATACCGAACACACCCCCGTGCGGGGGTTGATGCTTATCAAGGAAGCTTTATTCGTAATTTTCGAGTTGTTCGCGGTTTAAAATACAAATTAAGCGGCCATCTACGCGCAATAAGCCTTCATTGCTTAAGTTGTGAATAATGCGCGAAAACGTTTCGGGCTGGATAGAAAGGTGCCCCGCAACAAGGCGTTTGGTCATGGGTAGTTCAAAGCTAAGTGTGTTGCAATCACCGCATAGGCGTAAGCCTTGGGAGAGTAGGTAGCGAATAACGCGATGGGTAGCATTTTTTAGCGACAAAATTTCAATTTCGTTAAGGCGCCGGTGTAAGCGCATGGATAAGCTGCCTAACATGGCGATTGCTGTATTGGGGTTCTCTTTTAAGATGCGCGTAAAAATAGAGTTAGGAATGAGTAGTAATTGGGTTGGTAAAATGGCCTGTGCGCTAGCAACATAGTTCTTCACTTCCATGAACATCATGGCTTCGGCAAAAGTGCTGCGATCGCCAATCACCTCAAGCACTTTTTCTTGCCCGCCAGGGGTGAGGCGGTAAATTTTAATGCTGCCAGAAATAACAAAACAAAAATATTCGCAGGGCTCGTGTTGGCGAAAAACGTGTTCATCTTTTTCTAGGTTCAGTAAACGGCAGTTTTCCAGCAGTTCGGTCATTTGTTCACTGTGGAGCTCTGAAAAAAGTGGGTGCTCGCGTAATAAGTTTTGATATAGGGGGTGTGGTTGCATAATAGCCTTCGGGTGATCTGGGGATAAAACAGCGTTGAGTGAGATACTAGCATAAAAAAATGCATGGGTTGTTCTGCCCGCCTTAAGAGGGGGCAGAACAGGTGTTAATCAGGTTTGGAAGTTGCCGCTGGGTTGTTTTCTAACCGAGTGAGTTGAGCAATGGCGTGGCGTAAGCCTGGCTTAAGCATGCGGTGCGCTTCGCTGTCTAAGGTGCGGATGCGCTCATCGAAACTCAGAGTGCCGTTCGCGTTTTCGCTGATCAGGCCATAGGTAATAAGTTGGCTTATGAAGCTGCGGAGCACGGTGCGATCAAAAAACTCTGGCGAGTTGAATTCGTGTAATAGTGATAAGCGTTGCGCGGTAAGGTGGGCAAGCTGCTCAAGATCTTCACGCTGCAGGGTGTTTTGGTCGTGCTGCACTAAAATACGCACAGTAAGGTAAAAGCGTTCGAGTGCTTGGGCCACCGTTTGTGCTAAGTGCAGCAAAAGATCGTTCTCCATAGTGTTGTTTGGTGCACCAGTGAAACAATCGTTGTTAAGCTGAATGAGGCCCTGCTGGCAAAGTGTTTCCAACACTTGGTTAACTGCATCTGATAAAGCATCTTCAGTGTTCCAAGGTAAGTGATATTCACCTTGGAAGAAGGGGTACAGCAGCTGCACGAGTTCTAACAAGTGCTGGCGAGAAATTTGGTGCGCATCGGCGAGCAAAGAACAAACAAGGCCAGGTAAAACAAACAAGTGCAGGCTGTTGTTGCGGATGTAAGCCGTTTGCAGTGCCACGTGGTTTTCCATGGTGATAATCGAGCCTAAATCGTGTTCATAGCGCTCGACAAAACCGTTCGCAAGGCCATATTCAATGGTGTCGCGGGGGCAATTGTTAGCTAATGCGGACCATTCGCTGTAGGGCGCCTGCTCAAGCAATGTCATGTACAGCTGCAACTGCAGGCGCAATTGCTGTTCGTCCATGGCGTGCTTAGGGGTGGCTAACAGCGCTAAAGCGAGCAAGTTCACAGGGTTGGCCACGGCGGCTGCGTTAATGCGGGTAACAATTTCTTGGCCTAATTCACTAATGGTGGGGCGAATAATTTCATTAATGTCATCAATTTCTTGTTGGCGCCAATTAGGAATGGCCTGGTCTAAATAGTTATCTAACAGAATGGGGTCGCCAAAGTTAACGTGCACCTCACCAAAATGGCTGCGCAAAACTGATAAGGAGCGGAAAAGGCCAAAAATGCTTTCTTTTTTCTTTTGTTTGCCGGTGAGTTCGCCGATATAAGAGCTACCCTCCATGAGTTTTTCATAACCCACATACACGGGCACGAAAGCGATGGGGCGGCGGCGGTCGCGTAAATAACTTTGCACCGTCATATTGACCATGCCTGCACGTGGCGACAACATGCGCCCACTGCGGCTGCGGCCTCCTTCTACAAAATATTCGATGGAATAGCCGCGTATTAAAATGGTGTGCAAGTATTCATTAAAAACCGCACTGTATAAGGGGTTGTCGCGGAAGCTGCGGCGTAAGAAAAAAGCACCGCCGCGGCGTAAAATAGTGCCTAGTACAGGTAGGTTAAGGTTTACTCCAGCAGCAATATGTGGGGGTACGAAACCAGCACGATAGACTAAGTAACTAAGCAGCAGGTAGTCAGCGTGGCTGCGGTGGCAAGGCACATAAACAATGGTGTGGCTTTTGGCTATTTTGCTTAAATTGTCGGTGTTATAAGCGCGTAGGCCACTGTAGAGGCGGTTCCATACCCATTCTAAAATAATTTCTAAAAACCGAATAACGGTGTGCGAGTAGTCGGCAGCAATTTCTGTGGCATAGCGGCGCGCTTTGCGTTCGTGTTTGTTATAGCTTTCACCGGCCTCAGCGGCGCTAATGCTAATGGCTTCGCGAATAGGGCTGCTATCAATTAAGTTATTTACTAAGGTGCGGCGGTGCGATAAATCAGGGCCAATCAGAGCTTCTTGTTCGCGGCGAAAATGCACCCGTAAAATGCGCTGGGTTTTTCTTACCACTCGTGCGGCACTCATTTCTTCATCGGCAAGTTGGCGCAGGGAAAAAGGCTCGCTGATGTTCATGTATAACTGGCGGCCTTGGGTAAGGATAATAATAAACTTCTTAATAAAGCCAGGTGCTGACCAGTTGTTAGAGAAGAACACCTTCCATAAGGAGTTTTCTTTTTCTGGGCTGCGCCCCCAATAAAGGGCCACTGGCAGCACCTGCACATCTTCTTGCTGGTGTTCGCGTAAATAATCCACGAGGGTGCTGATGTTGTGAGAGTTTTGCGCCACTCGCTGGCGGCTAAATAGGTGCTTGCGTTTGAACACATAGCACTGGCTGCGCCGAAGAGGCGTGCCTTCGAGGGGAAGAGGCTCTAAAGGGCTAGGTAGCTGTAGGCGGCGAGTTTCTTTATCAAGCACCAATAAATCTGCTAAAGAGGCATCGCGCAACACATACAAAATAGGTTTATCAGGCTCTAGCCCCAAGCTGTCAATATCTTCAGGTAGTAGCGTAATACGTGTGCACCACCCTAAAAACAAGCGTACTAGCGCAAAAAATATACGGTCTAAACCAAGCCAGGGTGTCATAATGCTCATCTTTTTTTAATCGTTAAATAAATGCGGGCGCAAGCGCGACAGCATGGCCGCCCAGCGGGGCTAATCTCACAAGCACTACATCATACATAAAATAGAAATCTGGGTGAATCGGTTGGCTTGCTTGTTAGACAGTGCAATACTGTACGCTGAAAAAAACAACGTCTGAATGGGGAAATACAATGAAACGTTTGTTGTTAGCAGGTGCGTTAGCTGGCCTCACTACTGCGGGCTATGCCGCACCGCTCGTGGATGTTTATGCTGGGGTGAATATTTGGCACCAAAAGCCCACGGGTGATTTCTCGCGCCACAAAGAAAACAGTGTAGATTTAAAAAGCGACCTTGGCTTTAGTAGCGATACCAGAGCGGTTGTGTACGGTGGCATCGAACACTTTATTCCTGGTTTGCCTAATGCGCGTTTGCGCTATATGGGCATGAGCGATTCTAGCAATGGCACCTTGAGCAGCCCGACAAACTTTGGAGGGCAGGCAATATCTGGTGATGTTCGTGGCTCGTATAACCTTGATATGACAGACCTCACTTTGTATTACTCGCCACTTAAAACCATTTTGCAGGTTGATGTTGGCTTAACTATTCGCCACGTGGATACGCAATTAAAGTTAAATGATGCTAAGGAATCTGCAGATAAGGTAGCTCCGCTGATTCACGTGGGCTTATCGGGCGATCTGCCATTTTCTGGCTTTTATGCTGGCGGTGAAATCAATGGCATTAGCTACAGTGGTAACCGTTTTTACGATACTACTTTTAAGGCGGGTTGGCGCTCACCTTACTTAGTGGGTGTGGAAGTGGGCTACACACAAGTAAAGTTAAAGCTTGATAATGTAAGCAAACTTGATGCTGATATAGAGTTCAAAGGGCCTTTTGTTGGCGTTACTGCCAAGTTTTAGTGCGCTTTAGCGCTATGTTCCTTGGTGGCGGCCTAAGCTAGTTAATGGGGCCGCCATGTTATTTTATTGTGTATTAATTATTACTATGTCGTTAAAAAAACAGTTGCTCCAAGCGGGATTAACCACCAGTAAGCGGGCGCGCCGTGCGGCCCATGAACAGCGCCAAGAGCAAAACCGTGTGAAGAAAGGTGAAAGCCAAAGTGCTGCGGCGCTCGCCCGCCAGCGCCAGGCCGAACAAGCAGAGCGCTCGCGTTTGCTTAACGAACAACGCCAGGCCGAACAGCGCCAACGAGCACTGCACGCTGAAATTCAACAGCTAATCGACACCCATAAGGTGGCGCGCGAAGGTGGCGAAGCCAGTTATCAGTTTTTAGCTGACAAGCGGGTGGCCAGAATTTATTTGCCTAAGCAGTTGATTCAACCATTGGCTACAGGCCAAATGGGCATAGTGCAGTGGCAAGAGCGTTATGAAGTGCTGCCGCGCGAAGCCCTAGAGCGGTTGGCGGAGCGTGATGAAGCGGTGATAGTGTCGTGGCACAAAGAAAGTGAACAAGCGGCGGCAGAGGATGATCCTTATGCCGATTTCCCAATTCCGGATGATTTAATGTGGTGATGACATGAGCTGGGTGGCCGTAGGGCAGTGGAACCCTTTAACCGTAGTAAGAGCAAGTAGCCGTGGTGCCTATGTGGACGGTGGTAAAGATGGTGAGCTATTAATTAGCCCCGCGCCCACAATACAGCCGGTTGTGGGCGAAGTGCTTAATTTGTTTGTTTACCGCGACCACAAAGACGCATTGGTAGCCACCGATGAGGCGCCATTGGCAGAGGTGGGGCAAGTGGCGTTATTACGTGTACTAGCTAAAACCTCAGCGGGCTATTTCCTTGATTGGGGCCTGCCCAAAGATTTGCTCTTGCCTTTTAACGAAACCATCCACGCCTTGGAGGCAGGGGACGAGGCGTTGGTGATGGTCTTTCGTGATGATCAAGGCCGTGTGGCTGCCTCGATGAAACTGTCTGATTTTATTGCTGATGAGGGCGAGGGATTGCGGGCTGAACAGGAAGTGAATCTGGTAATTGCCGCCACCACCGATTTAGGGGTTAAGGCCGTTGTTAACCAGCGTTTTTGGGGGTTGATTTACCATGCCGACGTACCACGGCCACTGGCGGTGGGTGAGAAAGTTAAGGGCTATGTACGCCGCGTGCGTGAAGAAGATAAACGTGTGGATCTTTCATTATCACCTGTGGGGGTGGCCCGTTTAGACCACGATAGTGAAAAAATCTTAGCTTTATTGCGTTCTCACCAGGGGCACATGGCGCTGGGCGACAAAAGCCCACCAGTGGCTATTAAACGCATTACGGGAATGAGTAAACGTGCTTTTAAGCAAGCCTGCGGGCGTTTGTACAAGCAAGGTTTATTGCTACCAAGTGATAATGAAATTCGCCTAACAGATAAAGGCAGCCAACAATAAGTTTAACGGCCTCCTCTAAGGAGGCCGTTCATCATCTTATTCAGCGTTTTTCGCGAACATTTTTTTCATCATGTAAGGCATCAGCTTGAAAACGCTGCAAAGGCGTTCAAGCAAGCTTGACCCAGCAGCAAAGCGGAGGGCATTGAGCAGTGCTTCGTGAGTTGCGCCAGTGTGTGGGTGCCACCAGAGGTTGCGTTTACTAGGTAGCAAATCCCAGTTGATCACTTTGGTGTTCACCATTTCAAGCAACCCCTCAGGCCCATGGCTCCGGCCGATGCCGGATTCTTTCCAACCACCCCAAGGGGTTTCAGAAAGGCCGTGGGTGTAGAGATGGTCATTAATCGTGGTAACACCGGATTCTAATTGCGCCGCTAGTTCGCGCCCGCGGCGGTTGTTTTTTGTCCAAATAGATGAGGTGAGGGCAAGCTCAGATGCGTTGGCTTTGGCAATGGCTTCCTCAGCTGATGCCACTGGCATAACGCCCAAAAGTGGGCCAAAGGTTTCTTCCTTAATCACCAGCATGTCATCGGTAACGTTAGTAAGCAGGGTGGCGGGGTGGAAGAAACCGTTATCCACATCGCCTTGTGGTTGCGATTGCGCTACGATTTTGGCGCCTTTGTGCAGGGCATCTTCTAGGTGTTGCTCAACGGTGCGTTGTTGGCTTGCTGTGGTAAGGCTACCTATGCCCACCTCAAGGGTTTGGTGGCCGGGGCCATGAGTGAGTGCTTGGGTTTTCTCTGCTAGCAGTGCCACAAATTCTTCGTAAACGCTTTGCACCACATAAATACGCTCAACGCCACCACAAGACTGGCCGGCATTTTGGTAGCCAGCCCAAGCGGCGCCACTTGCTGCACGGTCAAGGTCGGCATCTTCTAGCACTATCATGGCATCGTTGCCGCCAAGTTCTAACACGATAGGGGTTAAAGTAGGTGCCGCCTGCGCCATGAGTTGCTTGCCCACGCCAACGGAGCCGGTGAAAAATACCTTGTCGATGCCATGTTCAAAAAAAGCAGTGGCGGTTTCACTTCCGCTGCCCACCACATGATGGAATAAGCCCTTGGGTAATTCGCCGGCAGCCATAATGAGCTCGATGGCACGGCCCACCGCAGGGGTGGCTGCGGCAACTTTTAATAGCACGGCGTTGCCGGCCATGAGAGCCATAAAAATTTCGCCTAAGGGAATGGAGAGTGGGTAGTTCCATGGGCTGATAATGCCGATGACGCCAAGCGGTAAATGGTGCATGCGTGAGCGTTTGTTAGCGAATAGTAGCGAGCCGGCCCAACGATTTTGTGGGCCGAGGTACTTGCTAGCTTTTTTTCGATACCATTGGCTTGCTAGCACACAGGGCAATACTTCAGTGGAAAGAGCGTCCACCTGGGTTTTACCATTGCTTTGCGAAATAAGAAGGGCGAGTTCCTCTGCATGTGAAGCAATGTAGGCCTCCATTTTTTTTAGGTGCACGCCCCGTTGTTGAAAGCTTAAAGCGGCCCATTGTTGCTGGGCAGCCCGTGCCGACGCCATGAGGTTGGGAAACTCTGCAAATGAGGTATTGGCTATTTGTTGGTATAGCTCACCTGTGGCGGGGTTGATGTTGTCGGTGGTAGCAGCGCTTACAGCTTGGCTCATAGTATTATTCTCTTTAGTGAATGCTGAGACGTTGATCAAAGTGACACTGTAAGCGATGTTACCGCTTTAGGAAGAGGTGTGTGGCTATTTTGTCAGACTATCGATCGCTGCTTGCCAACGTTGGGCATCAAACCCCGGCACATGTTGGTTGCCGGCAACCAGAAATGGGCGCTTAATAAAGGTGGGCTGGGCCACAGCAGTGGCAATGGCTTCTTCTGCGCCCATGTTGTCACGCTCTTCTGCAGTCATGTCGCGCCAAACCTTACTGCGTTTGTTAATGACGTTTTCCCAGCCAATGGCGGTTACCCATTGGCTAACTTCTGTGTTGCTCAAGCCATTCTTGCGGAAGTCGTGAAAAGTAAATTCGATCCCTTGCTCTGTTAACCAATCACGCCCTTTGCGCACTTGGTCGCAGTTGCTAATGCCATACACGGTAATTGCAGTCATCTTGCCTCCTAGGTGAAATAAATTGTGGGCCACAGATTACAAGGCTTGTATGAATCGTCAAGCGGTGGTGAGTGCGCTCAGTAGGGCGCTTTGTAGTGCAAAGCATTGGCTTGCTTCGCTTAAGGGTAGGCCGCCTTGGTCGCTAATATGGAAAGTGTCTTCCACGCGTTCGCCGTAGGTAGTGATACGTGCATGATGAATATTGAAAGAAAACTGGGCAAAAATGCGTGCAATATGGGCAAGCAGCCCAGGCTGATCTTGCGTTTGAATGGCCACCACGGTGTAAAAGCCATCAGCGCTGTTGGCAAGTTGCACCTGGGTGGGCGCATTTGCCAGCGCTTGGGGTTTGAAAGGCTTGGGCGCTAGGTATTGCGCAAAAGTGTGAGGGTGGCTCAATAGGTGTGTTAGTTCTTGTTGCACTCGCTGCTGTTCGTGGGGCAGAAGGGGTTGGCCTTCTTGGTTAAGTAGCACATAGGTATCTAGGCTAAAGCCGTGTGCCGATGTGATGATGTTGGCGTCTATTACAGTAAGGCCCATGTGTTCAAGGGCGCTAACGGTAACGGCAAATAAGTTGGCGCTATCACTAGTGTAAATAAATAATTGGGTGCCGCGCTGTGGCGTATGGCTAATTTGCTCGCGAATAAGCACAAGAGGGGCTGTGGAGTGGCCATGCTGCAAAATTGCTTTGGTGTGCCAAGCGATATCGGTTGGGCTTTCACGCAAGAAGTATTCGTCGCCAATTTGTGTCCATAGGCGCTGCACCGCCAGTTGCGAAACTGCTTGATCGAGCATTAGCTGTGCCGCTTGTGTACGCGTTTCATTAGCCCAGTCGGCTTTAGCCATGGGGTTGTGCACACCACGGCGCAGGGCGCGCTTGCAGGCATGGTAAAGCGTTTCTAGGCGTTTGCCACGCCAGCCGTTCCATAAGCTTGGATGGCTAGCGCGAATGGCCGCAATGGTGAGCAAGTAAAGATAATCTAAACGCAGCAAGTTACCCACAGTGCGAGCAAAAGCATAAATGGTACGTGGATCGGCTATATCTTGCTGCTCTGCAGTGTTAAGCATTAAGGCATAGTGCTCGACTAACCATAACACTAGTGCCTGCTCCCATTCTGCCAAGTGATAGCGTTGGCAAAAGGCCTGCGCTGCAGCAATTGAGCGCGCTGGGGTGGGCATGAGTTTGTGGAATAAGCCCGCAATATAGAGCAGTGCCGGTTTCGGTAGGTTGTAGCTAATGTGGTAAGGCAATGCTTGTTGGTGGCGTTGATCACGTTGGCGCAGTTGTTGCAGTTCGCGCAAGGTAGCTAGTGCGTGTAAGTCTCGTGGGTAAAGCTGGCCTGGCTCGTTGATGATGGCGCCAGTCACGCTATCTAGCTCTGGGATTTGTTGTGCTAGTAAACCTAATTGGTGCATGAATAATAATTGCTGGAATAGGTGCTGGCTGCGGCCTAGAAGGCGTAATAACCAATATTGCTGCGCTGGTGATGGTGCCTGTAGTGCTGTTTTGTGGGCAACGCACTGGCTAAGAATGCGGCTGCTAAAGCGTTCCACGTTAGCTTCTTCACTTTGAATAACAAACATTTCCACCATAGCGAATGGCCAACGTTCGATGACTTCTTCACTGGTGGTTTCAAGGTAATGTTGGCGCAGCATAAAACGGCGGTTAATCAGGCGCAGTGCCACACCTGGCTTGGTGAGCTGTTCGCGATAACGTTGCCACATAATGCGGCATGCCTGTGCTGTGTGTAAGGCATGTATATAAAGGCGTTGTAACAGCATAGGTGCCGTTAACGGAGCGCTTAGGTGTTGTTGGTTGAAGGCATTTACCACCGTGTTGTGTGCACGGGCAGTGAACAACAATGAATGGCTGCGCGTGTAACACTGTAAATGCCACCCCGTTTGTAAAAGCAGTTGCTGTTGCTGGCGCAGTTGCTGCTGCTGAGCAGCAGTTAAAGGCGCCACGGTAAGCCCGTGCTGGGCGCTGTTGCAGGCTAGCCAGCGTAAGGTGTCGAGGTGCTGTAAGCCACCGGCAATGCGGCGAAGGTTTGGGCTGGTGGTAAATAATTGATCAGTGAGGTGCTTTACCTCTAGCGCAGCAAAAAAAACTGCTGCGGGCCAGTGGGGCAGTTGTTGCTGAGCTTCTTGCCAATAGTTTTTGCTGCCTGCTACTAGGCGGGCATCGAGCATATGTGTATAGAGGCTGAGATCCTCGGTGCAAAGCTGATGCCATTCTTGTAGGTTGAAAATGCGGCACTGAAAACGGGGTTCAATGTGGTGTAACAGTTGCTGCAGCTGGGCTTGCGTTGTGGCAGAAAAATCACCGAGCAATAAGAGAGAGATGGGCGCATAAGGTAGTAGTTGTTTTTGGCCATAGGCGCCTAGCGCCAACACGGTGCTTGGGCTAGGCAGTGTGGTGCCGGCCAGCAGGGTTTCTAGTAAAGCATCTAATAAGATGCTGTGCTGTTTGGCTAACTGGTGCGCTGGCGCTTGGCTATGTAGGAGCAATTGATGATGCTGTTGCCACCATTGCGCTATGCCTTGGTTGGTGGTGCATTGTTTAAGGGCAGCGCGTGCCGCAGAAAGGTCCAAGCCAGGCATAGCGTTTGCTTCCAGTTAGGGTTGCAAGTCGGTTTCTTCGTCACGCAGGGTGAGGATGTCGTAACCGTCTTTGGTCACAGCAATGGTGTGTTCCCATTGCGCCGAAGGGCGGCGGTCGGCGGTAACCACGGTCCAGCCGTCTTGTAAAAGGCGAGTGCGGGCTTTACCAGCATTAATCATCGGCTCAATGGTGAACACCATGCCTTCTTTCAGCTCGAGGCCAGTGCCGGGTTTGCCGTAATGTAACACTTGGGGTTCTTCGTGATACACCTGGCCAATGCCATGGCCGCAATATTCGCGCACCACACTAAAGCGGTTTCTTTCTGCGTGCTCTTGGATCGCATGGCCAATATCGCCAAGGCGTGCACCGGGGCGCACTTGCTGGATGCCACGGATCATGCATTCGCGGGTCACATCTACTAGGCGCTTGTGTAGCACTGTGGGTTCGCCCACGTGAAACATTTTGCTCGTGTCGCCGTGCCAGCCGTCTTTAATCACGGTTACGTCGATGTTTAAAATGTCGCCGTTTTTAAGCACTTTGTCGTCGCTAGGAATGCCGTGGCAAATAACGTGGTTCACTGAGGTGCATAAGGTTTTTGGAAAGCCCTGGTAACCCACGTTGGCAGGAATAGCTTTTTGCACATTCACAATGTGATCGTGGCAAATGCGGTCAAGTTCGCCAGTGGTAACACCAGGCTTTACGTAAGGGGTAATCATCTCTAGCACTTCGGCGGCAAGGCGGCCTGCCACGCGCATGGCTTCGATGTCTGCAGGGGTTTTAATCGTAATACTCATAAAATTATAATGTTGCCTTTGTTTGAGTTGAATGGCTGCCAGCGGGCTGCCTAATGAAGTGAGTATAAGGGTTTGTTGGTGAAAAATAATTGTGATTCAGCGCAAGTTATGGTATAAATCGCGCGCCCTTCCGGACTCAACAGTGTGCCTAGTGTACCTGTTTCGCTCCGGACATGGAAAATCCACACATGTTTCGGCACAGCCTTCTGGGTGCCCCTGCTTTGCATAGCAAGGTTTGCGGGTTGAAAGCTGGGAAACATGGAGGCCCAACCCAAATAAAATATGGAGTAAGTAAGATGGCTAACGTCACAATGCGTGATATGTTAAAGGCCGGTGTTCACTTTGGACACCAAACCCGTTTCTGGAACCCAAAAATGAAGCCGTTCATTTTTGGTGCGCGTAACAAAATTCATATCATTAACCTAGAAAAAACGTTGCCATTGTTCCAAGAAGCTTTGGCTTTTGTGAACAAACTAGGTGCTGAGAATAGCAAGATTTTGTTTGTGGGCACTAAGCGTGCGGCGCAAGAGACCATCGCTGAAGAAGCAGCTCGTTGCGGCATGCCTTACGTAGATAGCCGTTGGTTAGGCGGCATGCTCACTAACTGGAAAACCATTCGTCAGTCGATTAACCGTTACCGCGAGCTTGAAGCTCAAGCGGCCGATGGTACTTTTGAATTGCTGACCAAGAAAGAAGCGCTAATGCGTGAGCGTGAAATGCAAAAGCTCGAGCGCTCCATTGGCGGTATTAAAGATATGGGCGGCTTGCCTGATGCAATGTTTGTGATCGACGTGGATCACGAAGATATTGCTATTAAGGAAGCACGCAAGCTCGGTATTCCTGTTATTGCCGTGGTTGATACCAACAGTGATCCAGATGATATCGACTATGTAATTCCTGGTAACGATGACGCCATCCGTGCAATCCAACTGTATGTTCGTGCAGTTGCCGATGCCATCATCGAAGGCCGTGAGTACGCAGGCTTGCAACAAGCTGGCGGCGAAGTTTCCGCTGATGACTTTGTGGAAGTTAGCGAAGAAGCCGGCGCCTAATATTAGTTTTATTAGCAATAGCGTATTCAGCCACTTGTGGCGACATTGAGTGCGGGGGCGATGCCCCTGCATTCGTATTCATTCAACGAATTTGATTGGCGTGAGGTAAATAGCATGGCTGTTGTAACCGCTGCTCTAGTTAAAGAACTGCGTGAGCGCACTGGTCTGGGCATGATGGAGTGCAAGAAAGCACTGGTAGCTGCAGAAGGTGACATTGAGCGCGCAATTGATGATTTGCGTAAATCTGGCCAGGCGGCCGCTGCTAAGAAAGCAGGCCGTGTAGCCGCAGAAGGTGTAATTGCGATTGCAGCAAGCGAAGATAATAAGCTTGCGGTGATGGTGGAAGTAAACTCTGAAACAGACTTCGTTGCTCGCGATGAAAGCTTTTTAAAGTTTGCTGATAGCGTTGCGCAAACTGCACTGGCAAACAAAGAGGCTGATGTTGAGAAAATTGCTCAGCAAGCCACAGCTGAAGGCGCAACTGTTGAAGAGGCGCGAAACAGCCTTGTTCAGCAAATTGGTGAAAACATCCAAGTGCGCCGTGCGGGTATCTTGAATTCTGACTCTATCGTGGGCTCTTACGTGCACGGTGGTAAAATTGGTGTTCTCGTAAGCCTTGAAGGCGGCAACGAAGAAGTGGCACGCGATATTGCGATGCACGTTGCAGCGATCAACCCAAGCATTGTTACTGCAGACCAAGTAGATCCAGAGCTACTTGAGCGCGAAAAAGAAATTACTCGTGCGCAGCCTGATATGGAAGGCAAGCCTGCAGAAATTATGGAGAAAATGGTTGAAGGCCGCGTGCAGCGTTTCCTTAAGGAAATTAGCTTAGTAGACCAGCCCTTTGTGAAAGATCCTTCCACTTCTGTGGGTGATTACGCGAAAAAAGCGGGCGCCACTGTGGTTGCTTTCTTGCGCTTAGAAGTGGGCGAGGGCATCGAGAAAGAAGAAGAAGATTTTGCTGCAGAAGTAATGGCCCAACTGAAGTAATTTTAGTGGCATCTTAGCAGTGAATCGAAACGCCTTGCCGATATCGTGTTGGCAAGGCGTTTTTGTAGATAAAGCTTAAAAAAGTAGGGCTGTTGGCAGATGAATGGTAGACTCTGTCACGGCGTAACAATTTGTGTCTAATGACGGCGGCGGAGAAGGTGTAATGACCAGTGCAAACGAAGATCGGTCCCCACGCTACAATCGCATACTGCTTAAACTCAGTGGCGAAGCGTTGGCAGGTGAGGAAGGTTTTGGAATAGATCCCAAAGTGTTAGATGCCATGTCCTTAGAAATCGGTCAGTTAGTTGGCATTGGTGTGCAGGTGGGCTTGGTAGTGGGTGGCGGCAATTTATTCCGCGGTTCCGCGCTGCAAGCGGCTGGGCTTGATCGTGTTGCTGGCGACCACATGGGTATGCTGGCTACGGTAATGAACGGATTGGCTTTGCGTGATGCGCTAGAGCGCTCTAATATTAGAACCCGTTTGATGTCTGCTATTCCCATGAGTGGCGTGGTGGAGCATTACGATCATCGCAATGCCATTCGTTATTTAAAACGTGGTGAGGTGGTGATTTTTAGTGCTGGCACGGGCAACCCATTTTTTACCACTGATTCAGCAGGTTGCTTGCGTGGTATTGAAATTAAAGCCGATGTAGTGCTTAAGGCCACCAAAGTGGATGGCGTTTATGATGACGACCCAATGACCAACCCCAATGCGGTGAAATACCAAACCCTCACTTACGACGAGGTGTTAAACCAGCGCCTTGGGGTGATGGACCTAACTGCTATTCATCTTTGCCAAGATCACAACATGCCCTTGCGTGTGTTCGATATGAATAAGCCAGGTGCCTTGTTGCAAATGATGCTTGGTAAAGATGAAGGCACACTAATTAAAGCTAGCGAATAATATTTACATGAGGATATGCGGGTGATTGAAGAAATTAGAAAAGATGCAAAGCAGCGCATGAAACGAAGCCTTGAGGCATATGATGTTGCTTTAGCACGTGTGCGTACTGGCCGCGCACACCCAAGCTTACTGGATAACGTTATGGTGCCTTACTATGGTGCGGATACACCGTTAAACCAGTTGGCTAATATTACTGTGGAAGAAGGCCGTACTTTGATGGTGTCGCCTTTTGACCAGCAGCTGGTGCCAGAAATCGAAAAAGCCATTCTGAAATCGGACTTAGGCTTGAATCCATCTACAGCAGGCACTGTAATTCGTTTGCCATTGCCTGCGCTAACGGAAGAAACACGCCGTGATTTAGTGCGTGTGGTGCGCAACGAAGCAGAAAACGCGCGCGTTTCCATTCGTAATATTCGCCGCGATGCCAATGGTGGCATTAAAGAGCTGGTGCAAGAGAAAGAGATCTCAGAAGACGATCAGCGCCGCGGTGAAGAGGTGATCCAGCAGTTAACTGATAAAATGATCGAAGTGGTTGATCAGCGCTTGAAAGAAAAAGAAGACGACCTAATGTCTGTATAACCCATTGAGTAATACAGCAAATAACAAAACCGGGCTTTGTCCCGGTTTTGTGTTCGCTTAAGGTGAGTAACGCAACGCTATGGCCAATGTATCCCATGCTCCTGATATTGATTCTTTGCAAGGCAGCACACCCCGTCATGTGGCGATTATCATGGATGGCAATAACCGCTGGGCGCGGCAGCGTTCATTGCCTGGTGTTGAAGGCCATAGAGCGGGCGAACAAGCAGTGCAGGCGGTAATTGAGGCCAGTGTTGCCCATGGCATAGAAGTGTTAACGCTGTTTGCTTTTAGTTCGGAAAATTGGCGCAGGCCAGAAGATGAGGTGCAGCACCTTATGGCGTTGTTTTTACAAGCGCTGCAAAAAAGAGTGGCCGAACTGCACGCTAACAAAATCCGCATTCGTTTCCTTGGTGGCTTAGAGGCTTTTGCACCAGAGCTACGTGCTGGCATGCGGCAAGCCGAAGAGCTAACACGTGCAAATAACCGTTTAACTGTGGTGGTGGCGGTGAATTATGGTGGCCAATGGGAAATAGCACAGGCCGCGCAGCAAGCGGCACAAGCTGTTTTAAATGGCGAGATTCAGCCGGGCGACATCACCGATGCCTATTTAAGCCAACAGCTGCAATTGGCCGATGTGCCACCGGTGGACCTTCTAATTCGCACAGGTGGCGAATGCCGTATTAGTAATTTTATGCTGTGGCAATTGGCCTATAGCGAATTGTATTTCTCAGACCAGCTCTGGCCAGATTTCGATGAAAGCTCACTGCAGCAGGCGCTGCTGGCGTATAGTGGCCGGCAAAGGCGTTTCGGCCGTAGTGGCGAAGAAGTGGTGCAGATGATGGAAAATAAAGGATAACATCCATGCTTAAACATCGTGTGATGACAGCGGTCGTTTTGTTCGTAATAGTGCTTGCCGCTCTGTTTGGCTTAGGCCGCCAAGGCTTTGCCATAGCCGCAGCTGTTTTTTTCTTGGCCGCTGGCTGGGAATGGTCGGCATGGATTGGGCGTTTAACTACACCTCAGCGAGGTGCTTGGCTGGCAGGGCTAGCGTTGTTGATGTGGGCCATTGAAGCATGGCAGTTAACAATAGTATTAACTGCGCTGCCATGGTTATGGTTGGTGCTAATTTATTGGGTGGTGCGTTATCCCAACAGCACGCAAACGTGGTCAGGTGTGCCAGTAATGGCTGCGTTAGGTTGGTTTTTGTTAGCACCCGCCTGGGCGGCAGTGGTGCATATCAAGGCTGAAGGTGCCTTAGGCTTAGCGGGGCCTTGGGCTTTGTTGTTTGTGTTGCTTTGGGTATGGGCTGCAGATACGGGCGCCTATTTTGCGGGGCGCACATGGGGTAAGCGCAAGCTTGCACCTAACGTTAGCCCGGGCAAAACCGTAGAAGGGCTGCTGGGTGGCGTGGTGTTGGCAGTGCTAGTGGTGCTGGTGGTGGCTGCGTTGTGGATCCCCGCAAGCGTACCTCGTTTTTCACTAATACTGGTGGCCTTGCTTACTATTTTTGTATCGGTATTTGGCGATTTGTTTGAAAGCATGGTTAAGCGCCTGCGTGGTGTGAAAGATAGCGGCACTATGTTGCCAGGCCATGGCGGTATGCTTGATCGCATTGATAGTTTAACAGCTGCTTTGCCTATTGCTGTGGCAGCGATGAGCTTAGCTGGCTTGCCAGGGGGGCTGTAAGTGGCCCAACAGATCACGCTTTTAGGTTCCACCGGCAGTATTGGCACGCAAACATTGATGGTTATGGCGGCGCATCCTGAGCGTTATGCCGTATTTGCTTTGGTAGCGGGTGCAAATTGGCGCCTGCTGGCTGATCAGTGTTTGCTGTGGCGGCCTGTGTATGCTGTGTTGGCGGATGAAACTGAGGCGCAACAACTGCGCGATTATTTAGCCAGCAAGGGCAGCCGCACCGAGGTGTTAAGTGGCCTTGCAGCCATGGAACAAGTGGCTGGGGCGAGTGCTGTAGACATTGTGGTGGCAGCTATCGTGGGTGCTGTGGGAGTTAGGCCAACGCTTGCGGCAGTGAAGGCGAGCAAGCGCGTTTTGCTCGCTAATAAAGAAGCCCTAGTGGTAACAGGCCAATTGTTTATGGACGCCGTATGTGAACACGGTGCCGAGCTCATTCCACTGGATTCTGAGCATAATGCCATTTTTCAGTGCTTACCTAAAAACGGTGTGCAACAGGGGGGTGTGAGCCATTTATGGTTAACGGCCTCTGGTGGCCCGTTTCGTGGCTTTTCCGCAGAGCAATTAGCAACGGTAACGCCTGCCATGGCGGTTAAACATCCCAATTGGTCTATGGGGCAAAAAATTTCGGTGGACTCTGCCAGTTTAATGAACAAAGGCCTCGAACTAATCGAAGCTTGTTGGTTGTTTGCTGTGCCGCATGAGCAGGTTGAAGTGCTAGTGCACCCAGAAAGTGTGGTGCATTCCATGGTGGAGTATGTGGATGGCTCAGTGTTGGCGCAACTTGGCAGCCCCGATATGCGTACGCCAATAGCGCATGCTTTGGCCTGGCCAGAACGTATGGGTTCAGGTGCACCACGTTTGCAATTGGCTAAACTTGCCGCCCTGCATTTTGAAGAGCCGAACCACACCTTATTCCCTAGCTTGATGTTGGCCCGTGCAGCCCTCGCTGAAGGTGGCACGGCCACAGCAATTTTGAATGCGGCCAATGAAGAAGCTGTGGCTGCGTTTTTGCAAGGCACATTAACATTCCAGGGCATCTTTCATGTGGTTACTGAAACCTTAAATAAGATCGCCTCGCAACCGGCTAAAGAGCTTGAGGTGGTGATGTTGGCAGATAGCGAAGCACGCCGTTGTGCTCGTGGCCTTATCCATGCAGAGGAGCGCCGCTCATGCTAACGATGCTAGTTGCTTTTGCCGCCACCATTTTGGTGATAGTGGCTGTGCATGAGTATGGCCACTACCTAGCCATGCGCGCTTTTGGCGTTAAAGTGCTTACTTTTTCCATTGGTTTTGGGCCCAAATTGCTGCGTTGGCGTAGTGCTGGCGGCACCGATTTTGTGCTATCGGCCATTCCACTAGGCGGCTATGTGAAGCCCCTTGATCGGCGCGACAGCAAGGTAAGTGCAGCAGAAGAACAGCATGAATTTTCACAAAAACCTGCGTGGCAGAGGGTGGTGGTGTATGCCGCGGGCCCAGCTGCTAACTTTGTGCTGGCCATCGTGCTGTATTGGGCTATTTTTATGAACGGCCAGCAAGGCGTGCCAGCGGTTATCGGTGAGGTAATGCCAAACACTCCAGCAGCAATGGCAGGCATGCAATATGGCGATGAAATTGTAGCACTAGGTGGGCGCGAGGTGCACAGCTGGCAACAGCTCAGCATGGGGCTGTTACGCTTTGTTGGCGATAAAGAGCCAGTGGCTGTAGGCTTGCGCGATGAGTACGGTAAAGAGCGCACAGTGGGCTTGGATATTCGGCCATGGGCAAAAGATTTAGACGGGCCAGTGTTCGAGCTGTTAGGGTTCGTCCCGCGGCCTTTGCCGGCTGTGCTTGGTGTGGTGAGTAAAGAAGGCGCTGCCCAGCGTGCTGGCTTGCTGGAAGGCGATAGAATTATTAGCGTGGATGGCGTGCCGATGGAAGGCTGGAATGAGTGGGTGCAGCGGGTGCGTAATGCGCCTGGCGAAACCTTAACGGTGCTCATAGAGCGTGGCCAGCATAGGCAAGAAGTGAAGCTAACACCCGACGAAAAAGAACAAGCAGGGGAACGTATTGGTTTGGTTGGTGTCCAGCTAGGTGGCCTGCGGAAAATTGAATATGGCTTTGTTGAAGCGATATTAGTAGCAGGCAAACGCACCACCGACCAAGCCACGATGATCATCGGCTCTTTCGGTAAGATGTTAACGGGTAATTTATCCGTGAAAAACTTAGGCGGGCCCATTACTATTGCGCAGGCCGCTGGCGAGACAGCAGCCATCGGCTTAGCCAGTTTTGCGCTTTTTTTAGCGTTTTTTAGCGTGAGCCTTGGGGTAATCAATTTATTACCCATCCCCATGTTAGATGGGGGCTGGATTATGTTTGGCTTAATTGAGATGGTGCGTGGCAAGCCTTTGTCGGATGAATTTTTGATGCGTGCACAAGGCTTGGGCATGACACTGGTTTTCGCACTTATGGGTGTGGCAATTTTTAACGATTTGATGCGGCAGTTTACTTGATGAATATAATGTTTAGACGAGCGGTTATGTTTTTCGCAGCGTTGCTAACGTTAAGCGTAACCCACGTAACAGCGCAGGAATTCGCGCAATTTCGTGTGCAAGATATTCGCATTGAAGGTTTGCAGCGTTTGCCGGCAGAAAGAATTTATTCTGTGTTGCCTGTAAGCAAAGGCGATGTTGTGGATGAGCGTGCGGTGGCTGAAACTGTACGGCGTCTTTATGCAAGCGGCGATTTTGAAGATGTGCAAGTGGGCCGTGACAATAATTCGCTTGTGCTGATTTTGGCCGAGCGGCCATCGATTGCCAAGCTTGATATTAAGGGCAATAAAAGCATCGATAGCAAACAGCTAAAGGCTGGGTTGAAAGATGCAGGCCTTGCCGAAGGAGAAATGTTTCGCCGCTCCACCTTAGATGGCATTACGGGCGAATTGCAGCGGCAATATGTTGCCCAAGGCCGTTACGATGCGAGCGTGGAAGCAGAGGCTGTTCCTTTGCCGCGTAACCGTGTGGCGTTGAATATTAAGATTTTTGAAGGTAGCTCTGCACGCATTCGCGACATTAACATTGTGGGTAACCAAACCTTTTCCGATAAAGAATTGCGTAGCGTTTTCCAGCTAAAACCGAAAGGTTGGTGGCCCATTAGTGGGCGTTCGCGTTATTCAAAAGAACGCTTAGGTGGTGATTTAGAAAGCTTGCGTTCCTATTACCTCGACCGTGGTTACATCAACTTTTCCATTGAATCCACCCAGGTATCGGTAACACCAGACCGTGAAAGTGTGTATATCACTATTAATGTGGATGAAGGCCAGCGCTATAACGTGGGCAGCGTACGTTTAGCGGGTGACATTCCGGTGGATGAAAAACTGCTTGAGCCCTTGCTGGTTATTGAACCCGGGGATACGTTCTCGCAACAAAAAGCCACATACACCACAGAATTGCTCAGCCGCCGCTTAGGTAATGAGGGTTACACGTTTGCCGAGGTGCAGGATCATGCAGAGGTGAATGAGGAAACTGGTGAAGTGGATGTGGTGATGTATGTGCAACCAGGCCGCAAAACCTATGTAAACAAAGTGAATTTCGCCGGCAATATTAAAACCCAAGACGAAGTGTTGCGCCGCGAGTTAAGGCAGTTTGAAGGTGCCCCTGCGAACGCAGCATTGATCGACTTGTCACGGGAGCGTTTGGAGCGTTTAGGCTATTTTTCTCAGGTGGAAGTGGATACGCCACAAGTGCCGAACGCAGATGACCTGGTTGATGTGAACTACAAGGTTGAAGAGCAACCCTCTGGTTCTATCGGCGCTAACATTGGTTATTCTGATGGTAACGGGCTTATTTTTGGAGCTAACGTATCGCAGAATAACTTTATGGGCACGGGTAACCATGTGTCTTTTGGCTTAAGCCGCAGTGATATTCGTGAAAGCTATGATTTTTCTTACCTTAACCCCTATTACACCCTTGATGGTGTAAGCCGTGGTTTCAGCCTTTATTATTCTAAAATCGATTTTAAAAAGGCCTATGTTGCATCTTATGCGGCAGACCGCTTAGGGGCTGCGTTAAACTATGGCTATCCTATTTCAGAATATTCGCGCCTGAACTTTGGCGTTGGTGTGGATAACATCAAAATTAGAACCGGTAGCTGGGTGGCGGTCGATATATATGATTTCTTAGAAAAAGAAGGTAATAAATTCGATTTGTTCAAGGCGGATGCAAGTTTGCGTACGAGCACGTTAAACCGTGGTTTCTTAGCAGACCGTGGTTGGTCGAGCAGCATTAACTTTGAATTAGCGAGCCCAGGAAGCGATTACACCTTCTATAAAGTTAATTTAGAAGGTGAGTATTATTTCCCACTAACTAACCGTTGGACACTGCGTGCCAAGGGTGATGTGGGCTACGGTGATGGTTATGGCGATAATAAAGACTTGCCGTTTTTTGAAAACTTTTACGCAGGCGGTATTGGCTCTGTGCGAAGCTATCGTTCTCGCTCTTTAGGGCCGCGTTCACCGGCGGTGCGTTATGAGCATGCTGATGACTGTGGCGCAGGCAACTGTACACAAGATCCAGACCCAGATCCCATGGGGGGCAACTTGCTTGTGGAAGCTAGCCTAGAGCTGATCTTCCCCACACCGTTTGCTGCAGAAAGCCGTAGTTTGCGCACCTTTCTGTTTTTAGATGGTGGGCAGGTGTTCCAAACAGGTGCAAGCAGAAGTTATTTGTCTTCCGATCGTTGGAGTAACCGCCATACATCGTTTGACCTTGATGAATTGCGTTATTCCGCGGGTGTGGGGCTAACTTGGCTCACAGCTATCGGGCCCTTAGGCTTTAGTTTTGGCCGCCCATTGAACAAAAAGTCAGGCGATGAGTCTGAATTCTTCCAGTTTACTTTAGGACATGTGTTTTAGGAGAGATGGAAATGAAGAAGTTTAGCGTGAAGAGCTTAGTGTTTATGTTTTTGCTGTTGCCTGCACTGGCCATGGCGAACACCAAAGTAGGGGTGCTTGATTTTGGTGAAGTAATGAACAAAAGCACGGCAATTAAATCACGTGTAAGCCAGCTAGAGAGATCCTTAGAAGCGGATGGCAAACGCTTGCAGAAAATTGATGAAGATATTGCAAAAATTCAAGAGCGTGCTGAGCGTGACGGCCGTACCATGAGCCAGAGCCAGCAGGAAGCACTCGAGAAGCAGTTTCAGGAAAAAGTGGCTGAGTTCCAAGCTCTTCGTGAAACCTTAAGCCGCCGCCAACAAGAAGGCGAACAAAAAATTAATGAAGAAATGCGCCCAGCATTCGAGCAAGCAATCCAGCAAGTAGTGAAAGCACAAAAGCTCGATCTTGTGGTGGAAGCTGGTGTGGTACATTTCAATGCTCCGCAATTAGACGTTACTGCGGATGTTATTAAAGCCATCAACCGCATTAAAAAGTAACGCTGTGACGATTACTGTTGCCGAACTGGCAAACAAAGTAGGTGCCGAGCTACAGGGTGAGGGCAGTGCTCTCATTCGTGGGCTTGGCACACTTGTTTCTGCCCAACCTGATCAATTGACGTTTTTTGCTAACCGCAAGTACCGTCCTTATTTGGCTACCACTCAAGCTGGCGCTGTGTTGTGCACAGCCGCTGCGGCGGCAGAATGCCCAGTGCCGGCTTTGGTTGTTAAAGATCCCTACTTAGCATTTGCTAAGCTAAGCCAATTATTTGCCTTAACGCCAGCTGCATCAAGTGGGGTGCATGCGCAAGCGGTGGTGGCAGAAGATGCCATCCTTGGCGCTAATGTCTCGGTTGCTGCGGGCGCTATCGTAGCAAGTGGGGTTAGGCTAGGTGATAATACGGTGGTTATGGCTAATAGCGTGGTAGGCGAAGGGGTGCAGCTAGGTAAGAATGTACGCATTCATCCTAATGTAACGCTGTACCATGGCATTACCATTGGTGATAACACAGTGGTTCATGCAGGCTCGGTAATTGGTGCTGATGGGTTTGGCTTCGCTTTTGGCGAAGGGCGTTGGCATAGCGTGGCACAGGTGGGCTCTGTGCGCATAGGCGCCAATGTGAATATCGGCGCCAACGTTACTATTGACCGTGGGGCCATCGAAGACACAGTGGTGGCTGATGGCGTAATTCTTGATGACCAAGTGCACTTGGGCCATAACGTTGAAGTGGGCGAACATAGTGCCTTGGCAGGCAAAGCAGGTATTTCGGGTAGTAGCCGCATTGGTCGTTACTGTATGATTGGCGGCGCAGTGGGCTTGGCAGGGCACTTAGAGCTAGCGGATCAAGTGAATGTGCTTGGTATGACTCTCGTGTCTAAATCCATTACTAAACCCGGCACCTATGGTTCGGCCTTACCCGCCGACCATGAACGCGTTTGGCGGCGCAACACCGCACGTTTTCGCAAACTCGATGAGCTTTATCGTCGCGTATTGCAACTAGAAAAAACGGTTAACAACGACTGATTTTATTTTGTATCCTGGGGACGATGCTCGTTTAATCGGGCTGGAATAATGCAGTTATGATGACAATTAATGAAATAAAAGAGTACTTACCACAGCGGTATCCATTCTTGTTAGTGGATAGAATCCTTGATTTTGTACCTGGCGAAAGCGTGGTGGGTTTGAAAAATGTGACGGTGAACGAACCCTTTTTCAATGGCCATTTCCCAGATGATCCTGTGATGCCCGGTGTGCTGCTTATTGAGGCAATGACGCAAACCGCTGGCGTACTCGGTTTTATGATCGCAGGTAGAAAGCCGGCTGATGGTTTTAACTACCTATTAGTGGGCGCAGACAAAGCACGTTTCAAAAAACCCGTTACGCCAGGTGATCAATTGATCATGCACGCGCGTTTGCTAACACGCCGTCGTAATATCCTTAAATTTGCCTGTGAAGCCTACGTGGATGATAAACTTGTGGCGAGTGTAGAAACACTGGTTGCAGAACATCGCTATGAAAACGGCACCTCTGCCCCAGAGGCTGACTAAAGCTTGTGGCTATTACTGTTAACGAACTTCTGTGGATTAACCAATAATAATGATACATAGAACAGCTCTAATTGATGAAACTGCTGAGCTAGGCCGCAATGTGAAAGTGGGGCCTTATAGCATTATTGGGCCTGGCGTTACCATTGGTGATGATACCGTTATTGGGCCACATGCTGTGATTAAAGGCCCGACTGTGATTGGGAAAGGCAACGAAATTTTTCAGTTCACCTCAATTGGTGAAGATTGCCAAGATAAAAAATACCAAGGTGAACCCACGCGCCTCGAAATTGGCGACAATAATGTAATTCGTGAACATGTCACCATTCATCGTGGCACGGTGCAAGATCAAGGCTTAACCAAAATTGGAGATAACAATCTCTTTATGGTTGCTGTGCACGTGGCCCATGATTGCGTTATCGGTAGCGATAACATCTTCGCTAATACGTGTGGTATTGCTGGGCACGTGCATATTGGTGATGGGGTTTTGCTCGGTGGCATGACGGGTGTGCACCAGTTTTGTAACATCGGCTCTTATGCGATGACAGCTGGTTGTTCTCTCGTGTTAAAAGACGTGCCAGCTTACGTGATGGTGGGGGGTAACCCTGCCGCTGCGCGCAGCATGAACTTTGAAGGCATGCGCCGGCGCGGCTGGAGTGCAGAGGTAATTAAGCAGCTGCGTAATGCTTATAAGGTGGTTTACCGTCAAGGTAATACACTAGAAGAGGCTATCGCGTTACTTGAGCAAAGCTCACCAGGCCCTGAACTAGAGCGTTTTATTCAATCGCTACGCAAATCAACGCGAGGTATTACCCGCTAAGTTTTCAGTAGCTAACAAAAACGGCGGGGTATAACCCCGCCGTTTTTGTTAGCTTACCAACCGCAGCAAGATAACACAGCATACTAACCTCAAAGGAGGCAGCCATGGTCCCGTTAGGCCCAAACCCTGTGATAGCGATTGTTGCTGGTGAAACATCAGGCGACATTCTTGGTGCAGGGCTGATGCGTGCTTTGCGCCGTTTTTATCCCGCTGCGCGTTTTGTTGGCGTATGTGGCCCCCTAATGGAAGCCGAAGGTGGTGAAAGCCTGTTTCCCATGGAAAACCTAGCGGTGATGGGTATTACTGAAATCCTGCCCAAGTTGCGCGAACTTTTGCGTTTGCGCCGTGAATTAGTGGCGCACATTTTAGCGGCCAAGCCAGTGGTGTGCATCACCATTGATTCACCTGATTTTACCTTAGGGGTGGCTAAACAGGTGCACGCACAAGGGGTGCGTACGGTGCATTATGTAAGCCCCTCGGTGTGGGCTTGGCGTAAGGGGCGCATGAAAACCATACAGGCCAGTGTGGACCATATGCTAGCCTTGTTGCCTTTTGAAGCCGATATATATACGAAAGCGGGTGTGCCTGTTACTTTTGTGGGCCATCCTTTGGCCGACGAAATTCCATTGCAGGCAGATGCGGCAGCTGCCCGTGCTTCTTTAGGCCTGCCACTTACCGGTAAAGTGCTAGCAGTATTGCCAGGCAGCCGTGGTGGTGAGGTACGCCGATTGCTGCCTGATTTTTTAACAGCTATAGCCTTGCTGCAGCAAAAATATACAGGGTTAACTGTGGTGTTGCCTGCAGCGAATGCTTTGCGTAGGCAAGAAATAACAGTAGGTATTGAGCAGGCAGGGTTAACTGATATTCATGTGGTGGATGGCAATAGCCGCACAGTAATGGCAGCAGCCGATGTGCTGATGATGGCGTCGGGCACTGCCACCTTAGAGGGCGCTTTGTATAAAAAGCCCATGGTGGTGGGCTACCGCCTTGGCCCGATCACTTATTTTATTGTGTCTTTATTGATCAATTTGCGCTATGTGGCGTTGCCAAACTTGCTTTGCGACGAAGAAATAGTGCCGGAACTAATTCAGCGTGCTTTAACCCCAGAGGCTTTAGCACAAGCAGTAATGGCTTGGTGGGAGCAGCCGGCCCGTGCTGCAGCCCTTGCTGATCGTTTTTATACGTTGCACGAGCAGTTGCGCCGCGGTGCTAACGAAAGAGCAGCTGAGGCGGTGCGCCAAGTGATAGAGCAACACTATGGTTGATCCCTTTGCAGAATATGGTTTAGCCGAACCTTGGTTGCCAAATGCTTTTGCTTGGCAGCCTGGGCAATTGTTAGCTGGCGTAGACGAAGTGGGGCGGGGGCCATTGGTAGGCGCTGTGGTTACAGCAGCGGTTATTTTAGACCCAAGCCAACCCATCGCGGGCTTGGCAGATAGCAAAAAGCTAAGCGATAAAAAACGCACAGCATTGGCGCAAGAAATACGCCATAAAGCCCTAGCTGTAAGCCTTGGGCGTGCCGATGCAGCAGAGGTGGATGAATTGAATATTTATCATGCCACCTTGCTTGCTATGCAACGCGCTGTGGCGGGGTTGAAAATCACCCCCTATGCAGCAGTGATTGATGGCCATCGTTGCCCTCAGTTACCTATGCCCGCGGAGGCCGTGGTGAAAGGGGATGGGCGTGTGCCGGCTATTAGTGCAGCATCTATTATTGCCAAGGTGGCGCGTGATGCTGAAATGTTCGCTTTGCATGAGCAGCACCCTGAATATGGCTTTGATCGGCACAAGGGCTACCCTACCAAAATGCATTTAGCAGCGTTAGAGCAATTTGGCGCCTTGCCAGAGCATCGGCGTTCTTTTGCGCCTGTGGCTCGCGTTTTAAGCACAGAGAACTAACATGACAACACCTTCTTTTATTCATTTGCGTGTGCACACCGATTACTCCTTGGTGGATGGCGTTACCCGCGTGAAAGAGCTTGCCCAACGCTGCACTGAGTTTGCTATGCCGGCGGTGGCAGTAACAGATGATTCCAACTTATTTGGGTTAATTAAATTTTATAGCAGTGCGATTAAAGCGGGGTTAAAACCCATTGCTGGTGCCGATTTATGGGTGCAAACCGAAGTGCTTGAACAGCCTGCACCACTGTGCGCACTGGTGCTGAACGAGCAGGGCTATAAAAACCTAACGGTGCTGATATCTCGGGCATGGCAACGCAACCAAAAAGGTGGCCGTGCCATTGTAGAGCAGGCTTGGTTGGCGGAGCTTAACGAAGGCTTGTTATTGCTTTCGGCTGGCGCCCACGGCCCCGTTGGGCAGTTGCTATTAACCGATAAAGTGGCCCAAGCAGATACTTTAGCCCTGTGGTTTGCAGAACATTTCCCCCAACGTTTTTATTTAGAGGTGCAGCGTGCTAGCCGAGCAGGTGATGAAACTGCGTTGCACCTTACCGTGGCACAAGCACAACGCTTGCAGTTACCCATTGTGGCCACTAACGATGTGCGTTTTTTAGATAAGGAAGATTTTGAAGCCCATGAAGTGCGTGTGTGTATTCATGAGAGCTATACGCTAGAAGACCCACGCCGTGAGCGGCGTTACACCGAAGAGCAATATTTAAAAAGCCCAGAAGAAATGGCGGAGCTGTTTAGTGATCTACCAGAAGCTTTAGCCAATACGGTGGAAATCGCTCGCCGCTGTTCCCTTGAAATTGAACTAGGGAAAAACTATTTGCCCGCTTTCCCTGTGCCAGAAGGCATGACAGAAGCTGAGTATTTCGAACAAGCTTCTAAAGAAGGGCTAGAGAAACGTTTGGCTAGTGTGCTCGACCCTAATGCTGAAGATTATACCGAGCGCCGTGCTGCTTATGTTGCGCGCTTGGAGTTTGAGCTCAATGTAATCAATCAGATGAAGTTCCCAGGCTACTTCCTCATTGTTTCCGATTTCATTCGTTGGGCAAAACAAAACGATATTCCTGTGGGCCCAGGCCGTGGTTCGGGGGCTGGGTCTTTGGTGGCTTGGGTGTTAGAAATTACCGATCTCGACCCACTGCAATATGATTTACTGTTTGAGCGCTTCTTAAACCCCGAGCGGGTATCCATGCCCGACTTCGATGTGGATTTTTGCATGGATCAGCGCGACGACGTGATTGCGTATGTGGCGCGCACCTATGGCCGTGAGGCAGTGGGGCAAATTGTGACCTTCGGCACCATGGCGGCCAAAGCGGTGGTGCGTGACGTGGCGCGGGTGCAGGGTAAGCCTTACGGCTTAGCCGACCGCCTGTCGAAAATGATCCCAGGCATACCAGGCATGACGCTTGCGAAAGCACGCCAACAAGAGGAAGCCCTAGAAGAGTTTCTAACTGGCGAGCCCCATGGTGATCAAGAGTCCGCCAATGAAATTTGGGAAATGGCAGTAAAGCTCGAAGGCCTTACCCGTAACGTGGGCCGCCACGCCGGTGGAGTGGTAATTGCCCCCGGTAAGCTCACAGATTTCGCCCCGCTGCATTGTGATGAAGAGGGTAATAACCTTGTTACCCAATACGATAAAGATGACGTGGAAGCTGCGGGGTTAGTGAAGTTTGACTTTTTGGGCCTGCGTACGCTCACCATTATTGATTGGGCTATTAAGGCGCTGAATAAGCGCCGCGTGAAAGAAGGCCTTGAACCCATCACCAGCAGTGAGATCCCGCTGGATGATAGTGAAACCTTCGAGTTACTTAAACGCGGCGATACCACGGCGGTATTCCAATTGGAATCCTCGGGCATGAAAGAGCTGATTAAAAAACTACGGCCCGACGTGTTCGAAGACATTATTGCATTGGTGGCATTGTACCGCCCAGGCCCGTTGGAATCGGGCATGGTGGATAACTTTATTAACCGTAAGCATGGCCGCGAGCCCTTGGCTTACCCCGATCCACAGTACCAGCACGAATTGTTAAAGCCCATTCTTGAACCCACCTACGGCGTTATCTTGTACCAAGAGCAAGTGATGCAGATTGCACAGGTGTTGGCGGGCTATTCCCTTGGCCAAGCAGATTTATTGCGCCGCGCCATGGGGCGAAAAGACATGGAAGAAATGGCCGCGCAGCGCAAGGCCTTTGAAGAAGGTGCGCGCAATAATGGTGTAGACGGCGAGCTTGCCATTCGTATCTTCGATTTAGTGGAAAAGTTTGCCGGTTATGGGTTTAACAAATCGCACTCGGCCGCTTATGCGTTGGTGGCGTACCATACTGCTTGGTTAAAGGTGCATTACCCAGCCGAATTTATGGCAGCAGTGATTTCCGCCGAAATGCAAAATACCGATAAGGTGGTGACGTTTGTTGACGAATGCCATGCCATGGGGTTGCGAGTGTTGCCGCCCGAAGTGAACAGCTGTGGTTACCGTTTTATCGCCAACGAAGAGGGCCACGTGGTGTATGGCTTAGGTGCAATTAAAGGGCTGGGCGAAGGCCCTATTGAGGCCATCGTTAATGCCCGCGAAGAGGGCTTGGTGTTTGAAAACCTGTTCGACTTCTGCCGCCGCGTAGATATGAAACGCATGAACCGCCGTGCTATGGAGGCCTTGGTGAAGGCAGGGGCGCTCGACCAACTTGGCCCTAATAAGCACTTTAATGATCGGGCTTCTTTGTTGGCGAGTTTGCCGGATGCCATGTTAGCCGCAGACCAGGCGCTAAAAAATGAAGAAGCTGGCATGGAAGACCTCTTTGGCGGCCCCGCTATCGACCAGCAAGTGGTAGCAAAGGTAGTGCTGAAGAACTTGCGTTCTTGGCCAGATGATCAACGTTTAAATGGCGAACGCGATACCCTTGGTTTGTTCCTTACTGGCCACCCTATCGATCAGTACGAGCCCGAGGTGAAACGTTTCGTTAGTGCTCGGTTAAATAGCCTTACGCCCACGGGCAAGGGGCAGGCTGCTTTAGTGGCAGGTTTAGTAGTGGCACTGCGCATCACGCGTAGTAAACGCAGCGGTGATCGCATGGCGTTTTTAACCATCGATGATAAAACAGGGCGCACAGAGGTGTCTGTGTTTGGCCGTGTGTTTGCCGAATTTAGCGATGTGATTGAAAAAGATGAATTGCTCGTGATCCGCGGGGCTGTGCGTAACGATGATTATACTGGTGGCTTTAGTATTATGGCCGATGAAATTTTGACCATGGCACAGGCACGTGAGCGTTTCGCCAAGCACCTGCGTATTAATGTGCCTATTCATGACGGTTTGCCCGCTTGGCTGCAACAACAGCTTAGCCCCTATAGGGGTGGTGAATGCCCCGTGGTGGTTGAGTTTAGCCACCCAGAAGCCACGGGGCGCTTGTTGCTTGGGGAAGTTTGGCGGGTGCGCCCTGAGCAGCACCTTATTGCTGCGCTTGCCCAGGATCTCGACGACGGAAAAGTGGTGGTGGAGTACTAAATGGTGGCAGGAATACATTTTGCAACGAGGTTTTTTTGTGGCGATCTCGACCAAGCACCCCTAATAGCAGTACACTGCCCGCAAAGCATACATAGAGGTTTTGTTTATGAACCCCAACTTTCTCGACTTTGAGCAACCAATTGCCGAGTTAGAAACAAAAATAGAGGAACTGCGGCGTGCCAGTAGCGACGCTGAAGTGAATATTTCTGATGAAATTCAACGCTTGGAAGAGAAGAGCCAGACGTTGATGGAATCAGTGTTTAGTGAGCTGAGCCCGTGGCAAATCTCACAACTGGCACGCCACCCGCGCAGGCCTTATACACTGGATTATATCGATCTTATTTTTGACCAGTTTGATGAGCTGCATGGCGACCGTACCTTCGCTGATGATCCAGCTATTGTGGGCGGCATTGCACGCCTAAACGATCAGCCAGTGATGGTGATTGGCCACCAAAAAGGGCGTGAAGTGAAAGAAAAAGTGCGCCGCAATTTTGGTATGCCAAAACCTGAGGGTTATCGCAAAGCGCTGCGTTTAATGGAAATGGCGGAACGCTTCAAAATGCCGGTTTTTACTTTTATTGATACACCTGGGGCTTTCCCCGGCATTGATGCAGAAGAGCGTGGCCAAAGCGAAGCTATTGCTCGCAACCTATTGGTAATGTCGAACCTGCGTGTGCCTATTATTACCACTGTGGTGGGTGAGGGTGGCTCGGGTGGAGCGCTTGCTATTGGCGTATGTGATCATTTGCAAATGCTGCAATACAGCACTTATGCGGTGATTTCTCCTGAGGGCTGCGCCTCTATTTTATGGCGCAGTGCAGAAAAGGCACCTGAAGCGGCAGCAGCCATGGGAATGAACGCTGAACGCTTACATGAGTTAGGCATTGTGGATGCCGTGATCCCGGAGCCCTTGGGCAGTGCACACCGTGATTACGCTTTAACTGCCGCGCGTATTCGTGAGCACCTTGAGCAACAATTAGCTAGCCTTCGCGAGCTAAGCATTGATGAGCTGCTAGAGCGCCGTTACGAGCGGTTAATGTCCTACGGCAACGTCGAACACGTGGCCCATGGCTAACCATTGCAGTGCTGCACACTGGGCCCAGGCTCTTGTGCAGCGTTGCCAGTATTGGCTCAAACAACAGCAAGGCCCGCTAACTCTCGGTTACAGCGGCGGTTTAGATTCCACTGTTTTATTGGCGGCGCTTCTTCAAGCTGGCGCGAAAGGCCGTTTAACTGCTGTGCATGTACACCATGGTTTGCAACCGCTTGCTGATACTTGGCTTGAGTATTGCGAACTTAATGCCTGCCAATTAGGCGTACGTTTTCAGGCAGCTAAGCTAGCCTTGCCTGGAGCGCAAAATATTGAACACCGCGCACGCCGTGCACGGCGTGCTGCGCTGTTACAGCACACACCTGCAAGTGGCGCTCTGTTACTTGCCCATCATCAAAATGATCAAGCTGAAAC